>ERZ795051.1683-NODE-1683-length-27026-cov-11.072893_pt1 | contig 27026 bp, 23 predicted proteins | sample MGYA00375135_ERZ795051 | MGnify/ENA primary metagenome ERZ795051 (study PRJEB30180, sample SAMN05720222) | activated sludge metagenome | isolation source: Anaerobic digester | place: Japan | collected 2015-05-26 ... | reverse complement strand
CCGCGGGCCGGCTCGGCGCCAGCGCCAGACCGTTAGTGGTCAGGCTGCCGAGGCAGATCAACGCCATCCATGGCGAACGGCTCATCATTACTTCCGCATTTCTTCGAGTTCGGGATTGACGCTGATGATGTCGTTGATGCGGACGCAGAAGTTGTCGTTCAGCACCAGCACCTCGCCGCGCGCCACCAGGCGGTCATTGACGTACACGTCGACGGGATCGCCGGCCAGCTTGTCCAATTCCACCACCGAGCCTTCGCCCAGCCGCAATACATCCTCGATGTACATTTGCGTGCGACCCAGCTCGATCTTCACATCCAGTTCGACGTCGTCCAATAAGTCGATGTTTGCCAGGTTGATTTGATCGCTGGGCTCCGCGAATTCGGTCATTTCAAGCGGAGCCGCCTCGGTCGAATTCACGGGTGCGGTTGAACCGATCACGGCCGGCCCTTCGGCAGGCGTTGTGTCCGGGTTTTCGGTTGGCGTAGCTGTTTCGTCCGCCGGTGGTGTAGCGTCGAGCTGTTCGGGCGGTGCCGGCGCCTCGGACGACGGTTCAGTCGGCCGCGCCGTGGCCTCCGCTTCGAGCGCCTGCGTCAGGCGGTCGAGTTCGGCTTGGTCGATCAGATTCGGGTCACGGCTCTGAGGCGTTGGGCTCTGAGGCGTTTCGGCCATGGTTCACATCCTGTGAAAGTTTCGCCATCCTGGCGGTTCGTTGGCTCAAGCGCCTGGTATGCTCCGGGCTGATACAGTGCGGCTCCGCTTTGCTACGCTCCGGGCTGGCACAGCCCGGCTCTGCTTAATCGCCCGGGAGCGGAAGGCAGCGCGGAATCAGTACGCGCTGAATCAACTCGGTGTCTCCCAGAACTTCGCCCAGGGCGCGGCTTAGAAGCATGCGCAGGGTCGCAAAGTCGTCTTCCTCTAAGACGGCCGGGCGAGCCTGACGAATGATCTGGGATACGCGATCGCGAATTTCCGCGTCGCGGCTCTTCGCAAGTTCCTCAACTTCCGCCTTGCGATCTTCCGGGACGGCCACGCTGATATCGAAGTCATAGAAAACCGTGCGCCCGGACTTAATGTTTGGCACGCGAAAGTTCTTCAGCAGCATTAGCTCGGCCGAGCCCTTTTCAGGCGGCGGGGGCGGACCCTCGATGGCGTGGTTGCCGTCGGCGCCGTAGGTGGGGGCTGGTCCGCCGCCGAAGAACTTCATGGCGCCAAAGAAGGCGCCGCCCTCCAGCAGAGCGACGACGACCACAACGATCAGGGTCGTTTTCATTGAACCACCCTTGGGCGGCGGCGCTGCAGCCAGGTTCTCTTCGGACACGATACAGGACCTCCGGGGGCCCGCGCGGGCGCCCCTTCAGCGTCGTTATCGACGGGACGGCCGAGGGGGTTCATTGCCGCGGGCGCGGCGCGATGCGAACGGGACTCTTATGAGACATAGGCGGCACTGGCGGCAGCGATTGCGCTGAGGGCGCAACAAAGTCTGCGCGTCCGGGGGTCCAGCTTGGGCAGCGCTCGCCTGCGATTCAGTCCATATTCGCGACGATGGCGCGACCGAACTCTGAGGTTTTAAGCAAGGTAGCGCCTTCCATGAGGCGCTCCAGGTCGTAAGTGACAGTCTTGGCGGCGATCGTGCGTTCTATGCCGCGAATGATGAGATCCGCCGCCTCGGTCCATCCAATGTACCGGAACATCATCTCCCCGCTGAGGATGACCGAACCGGGGTTGACCTTGTCCTGGTCGGCATACTTCGGAGCGGTGCCGTGGGTGGCTTCGAATATGGCATGACCGGTTTCGTAATTGATGTTGCCGCCGGGCGCAATTCCGATGCCGCCGACGCAGGCGGCGAGCGCGTCGGAGATGTAGTCGCCATTCAGGTTCATTGTGGCGATAACGTCGTAATCGACCGGGCGCGTAAGGATTTGCTGTAGGAAGGCGTCGGCGATGGCATCCTTTATCAGCAACGGGTAAGAGTCGCGAGGAATCACCTGCCAGGGGCCGCCCTCAAAATCGACCGCGCCAAATTCGCGTTTGGCCAAGGCATAACCCCATTCACGGAAGGCCCCCTCCGTGTATTTCATGATGTTGCCCTTGTGGACGAAAGTCACGCTCCGGCGGCCGTTCTCGAGCGCGTACCGGATGGCCGCCCGCACCAGGCGTTCCGTGCCCTGCCGGCTGACGGGTTTGATGCCGATACCGCTAGTTTCGGGAAAGCGAATCTTAGCGTAGCGGTCGGGGAAGTTTTCGGCGAAAAGGTCCACGAAGCGCCGGCACTCCGGCGTGCCCTGCTGGAATTCGATTCCGGCGTAGATGTCCTCCGAATTCTCACGGAAGATGACCATGTCGGTCAGCTCTGGTTTTCGTATGGGGCTGGGAACGCCGGGAAAATAGCGGACCGGGCGCAGGCAAACGTACAGGTCGAGTTGCTGGCGAAGGGCCACGTTAAGCGAGCGGATGCCGCCGCCCACGGGCGTGGTCAGCGGGCCTTTTATCCCGACCAGAAACTCACGAAAAGCCTCGAGCGTCTCCGCGGGCAGCCAATCGTCGAAACGCTGCTTGGCAGCCTCTCCCGCGAACAGCTCCATCCAGGCGATGCGGCGGCGCGAGCCGTAGGCGCGGCTGACGGCGGCATCGAAAACCATCTGGGACGCGCGCCAAATGTCTGGACCGGTGCCGTCGCCTCGAATGAAGGGAATTATCGGCTTGTCCGGGACAGACAGCTTGGCGTCAATCTTCCTGATCTTGCCACCATCGGGCGGGACTTCAGTAGTTCGCAACGGCATGCAGCTCTCCTCGGACGACGCAACTCCGTCAGACCGCCGCAAAAGCGCTCTATCGTAGCACGGGGGCGGCCCGACAGGCAATCGCTGTGCCAAGCGTCATGATTCTTTTGACGCGCGGCGGTCCGATGACTATTCTTATTGTAGTGATTTGCCCTGAGAACGTCGGGCATCCGACCCGTGTGTGCCCGCGCCAGGGTACGTCCTAGGAGTTCAGAACCGAAGAGCATGTCGCAAATTCTTTCGCAAGTTCCTAGCCAGCTTCTCCAGCAGCAGCAGCGCCTGACGCCGCAACTCATCCAGGCAATGGACATTCTGCAATTGCCCATGATGGCCCTGGAATCGCGCATTGCACAGGAAATTGACGGAAATCCGGCGCTGGAGCTGGTGCTGCCGGAAGACGAGGCGGCTGAGGCCGCGTCGGCGGCAGAGACTGAGGACGAGCCGCCCTCCGGCGAAAAGGCGCTGGTGGTTGAGGAAGGGAACGCGGCCGAATTCGAGCGACTGGACAACCTGGTTCGGGAGTACGACTGGATCGAGGACGACGCGGAATACCGCGGAACCAAGTCGCGGGCGCGCAGCCTGGAAGAGGGGGACATCAAGATGGAGGCCATGGCGAACACCGCGGCGCGCCCGGTCAGCCTCCAGGAGTACCTGAGCCAGCAATGGAGTCTGGCCGAGGTTGACGAGCAGACGCGGCAGATCGGCGCCAAAATCATTGACTTCGTTGACGAGAACGGGCGGCTGAGCACACCGCTGGAGGAAATCGCGCGCGAATTCGTCGAACCGCCCAGCCTCGACCAGATGGAACAGGCCCTGCGAGCAGTGCAACGCCTCGATCCGCCGGGGATTGCAGCGCGCAACCTGCGCGAATGCCTGCTGCTGCAACTGGAGGCCTTGCCAGGCGATACCAGCCTGGAGCGGAAGATTATCGAACGGCATCTGGAGGATCTGCAAAAGAACCGGCTGCCGCAGATTGCGCGGGCCCTGGGAGTCGACCTGTCCGACGTGCGCGGGGCGCTGGGCGTCATTACGCGGCTGTCGCTGCGCCCGGGGCTGGAAGTGGTGAGCCAGCCGGCGCCGCCGATCGTGCCCGACGTGATTGTGGATTACAACGAGAAGGAAAATCAGTACGAGGTGCGGCTGGCGCGGGGCAATGCACGCGAGCTACGGATTTCGCCGGAATTTCGCGAGGCACTGGAGAAGACGCGGGCGGACAAGCGGTCGCGCGATTTCATTAAACAGAAGATCGAGGCGGCCAACGCGATCATTGATGCGGTGCGCTACCGCCGCGAGCGGCTCCTGGAAGTGGCCAAGGCGGTGGTGGAGGCTCAACGCGATTTTCTGGACTACGGCGAGCAACACCTGAAAGTGCTGCGAATGAGCGATCTGGCGGCGCGCTTCGGCTGCGATCCTTCGACCATCAGCCGCACAGTGGACGAAAAGTACATGCAGACGCCGCGCGGCGTTTTTCCGTTGCGGCGGTTTTTCACGGGCGGAACGGAGTCGGGCAGCGGCGAAGTTCTGGGGTGGGACAGCATCAAAGCGAAGGTCCAGGAAATCGTCGCCAAGGAAGACAAGCGGAATCCGCTCAGTGATGACGAGATTGTCTCAAAGCTGAAGCTGCTGGGGATCGAGATCAAGCGGCGCACGGTCGCCAAGTACCGGGCCCAGCTCGAAATACCCACGGCGCGGCAGCGGCGGCAGTACTAAACGCCGTGTAAAGCGGAATTTGAGACGGGCGAAAGTGGTTGCCGGCGCTAAACGCTTAACTTCCCTTCGCCGCGCTCGCGTCCGAAGCCGCCTGGCCCAGCTCGCTGATTCCGTTAGTTATGCCGGCCCCCAATTCTGAGTAGAAGACGTCCAGGCCCGCGCTGAAAACCTCGTAAGCGCCCTGGCGTACTTCACGCCGAACTGAGTCGTTGCAGCCGGTGCAAATGCTCATGGCCAGAACAGCCGCAAACGTTGCGCCCCACAGGCCCAAATTGCGCCCCGCGCGATGAGTCTTAATCGGATCGGTTGCCATGGCAAGCTCCGTTTTACAGCAATCCACGCGTCTAATCGGCTGCGCGGTCCGCAGACCCCGGCATCCGCAGTCGGAAAATGCAACCGCTGTGCCATTTGTCACCAGTTCCATTGTCGCGTCTGGCGTGTAGAATCAGCGCTTCTGCTCGGGCGATCGGAATGAGCGAGACCATCTCAGAAAAAGCCAAAGTTCACTTGCGCTGGGCCCTGATCGACGGCGTCGGGCCGCTGACCTTTTCGCACCTGGTTTCCTATTTCGGCGATGCGGCGCAAGCGCTTTCCGCCAGCGCCACGCAGCTCGAGCAGGTTCCGCGCATCGGGCCGAAGTTGGCCGAGGCCATCGTGCGGACGCGCGACCACGTCGCGCTGGATGAAGAGATCGAGGCGGCGGCCGCGCACGGCGTACGCATCATCTGCCGCGACGATCCGGAGTATCCGCCCGGACTGCGGCAGATTCCGGACGCGCCCATCGCGCTCTATATCAAAGGTGAATACCGCCAGACCGACACGCTGGCCCTGGCGATTGTCGGCAGCCGGCGCTGCACGATCTACGGCAGTGAACAGGCCCGGCGCTTCGGCGAACTGCTGGCCGGCGCGGGGTTCACGGTGGTTAGCGGACTGGCGCGCGGAATCGATTCGTTCGCCCATCACGGCGCGGTCGAGGCCGGCGGGCGGGCCATTGCCGTGCTCGGAAACGGGCTGACCGGTATTTACCCGCCTGAGAATCAGGCTCTGGCCGAAAAGATTCTGGAGAACGGCGCGTGGTTCAGCGAGCTGCCGATGAAGGCCAGCGTGCGCCGCGAGAATTTCCCGGTCCGTAATCGCATCATCGCCGGCATGTCGCTGGGCACGCTGGTCGTCGAGGCCGCCACCCGCAGCGGGGCGCTGATCACCGCCCGGCTGGCCAGCGACTACAACCGCGAGGTGTTCGCCGTCCCGGGACGCCTGCAGGAGCCGATGGCCGAAGGCGTCAACGCCCTCATCCGCGACGGCATCGCCAAACTGGTCACCGGTCTGGACGACATCCTCGAAGGCCTGGGCGAAGTCGGCTATCAACTCAGACTAAAGCTCTACGGCCCCGCGCGTCGGGACACCGAGACAACACCTCGCGAGGGCGAGGCAGTGGCCCGCGCGGGCGAGGCAGTGCGCCCGGAAGGCGAAACAGCGCCGCGGGAGGGCGGGGCGACACTCTGGGAGCGCGAGGCTGCTGCCGAAACGGTGGCATCGGCCACTGAACCTGGCGCGAGCGGCGGCCCCCAAACGCCGCCTCCCGGTCCAACCCTCTCACCGGCCGAAAAGCGCGTCTTCGAGGTGATCCCATACGACGCCATTCTCCAGGACATGGTCATCCGCGCGGCCGAATTGCCCCCGGGCGAAGTCCTGGCCGCACTGACGACACTAGAACTGAAGGGCCTCATCAAGCGTCTGCCGGGCAATCTAGTAATGCGCCGCGCGCGAGCATAGAGCCGAGCCGCCGGGTGTCGCTTGGGAATGCCGCCCAGCGCAATCGCGCAAGCGGTAGTATGTCGCTTACACTGGCGTGAAAATCCGTCCCACACCCATTCCTCCTTGACCTTTGCGAAACGTAAGCCGCTTGCTGTGAACTTGATTTTCGTTATGCTGTTGTCGTAGAGGCTACAGCTCGTCTCTCGGGAGCTGCGCCAAGTCGCCCCAGCTTGCGGTGTTGGGAAAGAAATGACCGGTTCCTCGACGATCATCGTCCTGGGCGGACCGTCCGCTGGTAAGACGGTTTATCTCAGCGTGCTCTACCACCATCTGTGGCATGGGTCCGACGGCATGATCATGCGCGCCGGCAGCGGCGCGATGCACACCGAACTGTTGGGCTCAGTGGAGGCTCTCAAACGTGGAACAATGCCGCCGGCTACACAGGCGCTGCGGCCTTATGAATTCGAGTTGGAGCGGAACGGCCAAAAGTACCATCTGCGCTGCCTGGACTACCCGGGGGAACTGTTCCGCCGCGTATTCTTTGATTTGGCAATCGACAGTGACGAAGCGCGCGAGCTGATGCGCTTCTGCGAGGACGCCGCAGGCGTAATCGTGCTGGCGGATCCTGCCAGTACGTCGGCACCGCGGACGGGCAAGGCGACATTGTCTTTCTGCAGTACGGCACCGCGTGGGCAGTCTCGAACGACGGTTTTTTGTTGACCTGCAAGCACGTCCTGCCGCCGCCTGAAGCGCAAGCACACCTCCCGCTGCGCACCTGGGTTTATTTGAATAACGAGCGCTTCGACGCCGAGCTTGTCTGGCGGGACACCGTCGCTGATTTGGCGCTCCTGAAAGTCGACGCTTACATCCCCTACCGCTTTAGAATCGCGCCGAAGGGAACGGTCCAGCGACTCAACGTGTCGGTGCGGGTCATCGGTTTTCAGGAGATGCCGACAGAAATCGATTCCCCCGTGCGCGACACGCCGCTGGCCAGCGCCAACGGCACGATCAGTCGCCTCTACCAGGACAAGGTCGGCACATGGTGGATCGAGCACACCGCGCCTGTGAAAGCCGGCGGCAGCGGCGGCCCGGTGGCGCTGGGCGACTCGGTCGTCGGACTAAGCTGCACCGGCGACCGCGGCTACTACCAGGCGATTGATACAACTGTCTACGGCGAGAAAATTGCTCAGGTGATCAAGGATTTCCGTAAAGAGGCGCAGCACCATGAGTGAGGCCCGGTGGACCTACTCGGACAGGCAGGTGATCATCGCAGTCAGCATCGCGCTGCTGATTTGCCTCGCATTTCTGGCCGGCTTTGCCGTCGGCGACATGGAATGGGTCGCGCGGATTCGCAGCTCGTTGCTGCAAATGCTGCAGCGCTGAAAGCGCGGCGCCGCAAATGCGTTACCGCCCAAGCGCTGGACCTCCAAACGAGCTGCGGTCCCCGTTCATCTCTTGATCCCTCGATCCCTTGATCCCTCGATCCCTGTTTTTATTGGACAGCGCCAGCCTTGTTTTCCCCGCCGCGCTTTCTTACGATTCCACCCAGAAGCCGGGACAAGAACAGGCCCCTTTTCGCTTTTCTGAGGGTCCGTATGCGCAAGTTATTGGTTACTACCGCAATTTTCGCCGCCGTCGCTTTGGCCGCCGCTCGGGCCGAGACCGTCGTCCTCAAGGGCGGCCAGCGCGTCACTGGCGAAGTGCTCCGCGAATACCCGCAACATATCGTTGTCGATCTTGGGTTCGACCTGCTTTCCATCCCGCGCGATGAAATCCAGGGCATTAACCCCGATGAGCCGACCGATACTCAGCCCGCCGAATGCGTCCAGGCCACACCCGACCTTTACAGCACGGCCCGCCTGCCCGTCGACGGCGTCAAGCAGCTCACCGAACGCTTCGGCGAAGGCGTCGTCCTGGTTTCCGTTCCGGGCGCCTTGGGCAGCGGCTTCTTCATCAGCGAACACGGCCACGTCATCACCAACTTCCACGTGATCGAGGGCGAAACACGCATCGCGGTCACGGTCTTCCGCAAAGTCGGAGACGAATTCAAACGCCAGAAGTTCGAGGACGTGGACATCATCGCCACTAATCCCGTCGTCGACCTGGCGCTGCTCCGCGTCGATCTGCCCAAGGACTACAAGCCGGTGCTGACATACCTCGCGACCGGCGACGACGTGCGCGATGGCGACGCGGTCTTCGCCATCGGCAACCCGCTCGGCCTGGAGCGCAGTGTCAGTGAAGGCATCATCAGCAAGCACAACCGCGCCGAGGAGGGCATGGTCTACATCCAGACTACTGCCCAGATTAATCCGGGCAATTCCGGCGGCCCGCTCTTCAACAACCGCGGCGAAGTCATCGGCGTGAACACCTGGAAGATTATGTTCTCCGAGGGCATCGGCTTCGCCATCCCCATCCGCTACGTGCTCGACTTCCTGCGCAACCGCGACGCGTTCGCCTATAACAGCGAAACCTCCACCGCCGGCTACCGGTACATGCAACCCGCTCCACGCGGCAAGCTCGAAGCCCCCGTGTTCTTGAAGCAAGACGACTCCATTCAAGTGAAAGGTGACAAATGAAACGCGCGCTCGGCCTGACGTTCGCCGGCCTCTTCCTGCTCCTCACGCCCGCCGCTCTCGCCCAGACAACCCGCGAGGCCGCCCCCGATCCGGCCGAATGGGTCCCGGCAGATGCGTTGTTCTACCTGGGCATCCCTGACACGGCCCAGTTGTGGAAGGACTTCCAGAACACCGTCGCCTACAAGATGAGCCAGGATAAAGAACTGGAAGAGATGCCCTCCATGCCGGGCGTCTGGGGCAAGCTGGCCAAGACGCTCAAGGAACGCCTGGCGCAACTGGTCGAGGTGGACGTTGAGAGTTTGAAAAACCCGCTGGCCGGCCCGCTTGCCTTCTATATCGCCGCGGCGCCTGGGGGGGGACTCGACACTGTTGAGCCGGTGGTCGTGGCGGGCGTCGGCGATCAGCAATTGATGAAGCAGTATTTCGACTCCGCCATTGCCCGCCTAAAAACGGCCGCCAGCAGCTACGAAACTGTCACCGCCGCCGGCCACACCATTCATGTTTTTAAGGGAGCGAAGCCGGCAGCAGAGGAAAAGGCCCAAGAGGATGAGCGCGAGTTCGAACTTGAGCCAGAAGTGGACCCAGAGGGTTTCAATGAGGCCCTGGCCGATAAACTGGATGACGCTTGGGGGCTGCTCTCGCCCGACAAGTTGCCGGAGAAACTGGCCCTGTGCTTCGCCGGCGACCGGTTGATTGCGTCCGCCACGCCCGACCGGATTAAGAGTGTGCTGGCGCGCGAGCGGGGCGGCGAGACCCTGGCCGCCACCGAAGATCACAAACTACTGCTGAGCAGCTTGAAGCCCGTCGGCCAAATTCGCCTTTTGGGTAACCTGCCGCGTCTGTTCGAGATGTTGCAACGCGACGCCGAAGGCGAGGAAGCTGCCTCATTGCGCCAAACCCTCGACATAATCGGCGCCGGCAGCCTGCGGGCCGCCGTCGGTCATTGCCGGCTGGGCAGCAAATCGTATGACTCCAAGATCGACGTCTTGTTCTTGATGAGCGGCGAGCGTACCGGCCTGGCCCGCATCCTCAGCATGGAGAATAAGCCGCTCGACCCGCCCTCGTGGACAACCTCGGATACCGCCATTTTCGCCAGCTTCAACTTCGACCCGCCCAAGCTCATCGATGAGGTGCTGCGGATCGTAGCCCAAACTGATCCGAAGGCGGCCGAAGAGGCCCGCGCCGCAATGGAGCAGGTTCCCATGCCGCCCGACGGCCAGCCCATAAACCTGCGCAAGGATTTCATTGACCATCTGACCGGACCGCTGGTGGGGGCGGTGGACATGGCCCGTCCGTATGGCCCGGGTTCGCTGCGCGGCATGGTGTCGCTGGGCCATCGCAACCGCGACGCGATTACACGCGTGTTGTCCCCGGTTGTAGGACTTACGCAGGAGCCGCGCGACGTGCGCGGCAGCCTGGTTTTCACCGTGCCGCAAACCGGCGGAGCGCTGGCGATCGGCAACGACCGCCTGCTGCTCGGCAGCCAGGCGGTTGTGGAGTCCGCACTATCAGCCGGCACGTCGGGCGGCTTGGCGGAGGACGCGTCCTTCCGCCGTGCGCAGCGTAACGTGCCGAAGGAGGCCTGGTGCCTGGTGTACATTGATCAGCGCAAGTTGATGCAGGGCGTGATAGAACTCGCGCGCAAGAAAGAGCAGTTGGCGGGTGATCTGGCCGCGACAATAACGCTGATGATGCTGCAAAACACCGGCATGGACTTCTCGGATGAAAAGCTCAGCCAGAAAATGCTCCAGTACTCCGCGCCCTCGATTTTCACGATCAGCACGACCACCCAAGGCATACACGTCTCGATGGTCGGCCTGAATCCGGGGCAGGAAGAAGACTAGAGCGCGAAGCGGGAGAGCAAAGCCTCAGCAGGAGGGCGAACTGTACTGGGCCGCCGCCGGCATTTCGGGGCGGCACGCCGGAGGCAGGGTGAGTCCCTGCACAAATAAGGGATTTTGGCGGCATGCCGGGGCGGCACGCCCCGGCTCTGCTCTAGGCGGCGGCCCAGAGTAGGATGAATGCGGCCGCTATGGCAATGATGCTCAAGACCGCGCCGGCCACAATGCGGCGGCGACGGTGCCGGCGGGCGTTGACGCTCCAGCTCTCCAGCAGCAAATGCGGCAGCGCGGACCCGTCAACCTTGGTGGCGAACTCCACCTCCACGCCGGCCGTGAGCCACGTCTGCGCGTCGATCTCGCCATTCCACAGTCCCGCCAGAAGTTGTTCCGGCGACTCGAGCACAACGCGCGTCAAACGCCCCTCGCGTACCGCGCGATCAAGTTCGTCCAGTTCCACGTTGCCCGCCGCCAATTCGGTATGCTCCGCGCTCATGACCCGCCCCCAAAGGCCAGCCATATGTTCACTGTCAACAACAACAGCGCCGTAATGCCCACCACCCCCGCGTAGGGGTAAATGCTCGCCCCGACCAGCCAGGCCGGCCCTGTGTAGCGCACCAGCGGCCGCACCCCCGCCAGTACAAGCACGCCGCCCGCGTGCAACCCAAGCGGCAGCCACAGCGCTTTGGTCCAGACGAATGCAGCGCACAACAGTACGCCCAGCACAACGTGCCCGGCGAATGTCCAGTAGCGCTTGACGCGGCGAATGTAGTGCGCCCCCGCGAATAGCATCGCCCCAATGGCCATTGCGCTCACCTCGTCAAACGTCTCCAGCAGCCCGACCAGCAGCACCGCCCGAAAAAGAAGTTCCTCGACGCCGGCCGCGAACACGGCCGTCAGCGGCGCGGCCGCAATCCGCCGCAGCAGCCGTGGACCGGCGTGCCGCGCGCGAAAGTGAACGTTGTCGCTGGCCACCCATGCCGCGTACAGCAGGCACAGATAGAGAACCGCCGCCGCGGCTCCATATAGCAATTCGAGCGGCCTGCGCCCCAGCGGCAGATAGCCGCCGTAGTAGGCGACCGGCGATTGCCCGCACAGCAGCGGATAACCTATCAACACTGCCGCGAACGCGGCTTGAGTAATGACACGATTCCAGCGCCGCAATCCCGGCGGCAGGTCATCCGCCCCAATCCGCAGGCGAATCGGCAGCCCCGCGCGGCGCAGCATGATGGACTGCCCGCCCCACATGCATACGGGAACCAACAAGAGTACCGCCAAAGCCACCATTCACGAAGGATAACCGCCCGCCCGGCAAGCTGGCTACAGCGACGCGCCGGGCCCCACGTAGCGCGGGTCGCCGCGGAACACGCGCGTCCAGCGCTTGTCCGCCCACAGGTACCACAGTGCCGGCTGCTCGCGCAGGAAGCGCTCGAATTCGTCTGCGAACCACTGCATGCCCGCCGCGATCAGAGCCGGGGTTCGTCGCCCGGCTTGAGAGGGATCACGGGAGCGCAGGAGCGAGGAATCAAGGTTGAACGGACCACGCACAAAGAGCTTCTGGACGCGGTGTTCTTTCCGCGCATGCAACGCAAACAGTGGAGCCCCCGTCCGCGCCGCCAGCGCGGCGGCGCCTGCGGGCAAGTACACCTCGCGCCCCAACAGTCGCACTGCGACGCCCTCGCCGCGCTTCTTTGCCAGGTCGGGTGTAATGAACAGCACGCGGCCGGCTCGCAAGACGGCGCTCATCTGTCCCAGCCGGCCCAGCGGCCCGTTCTGACCAGCCGGTTCGGAAATCCAACTTACGCCGCTGGCGCGATACCAGCGTTGCTTTGCCTGCTGCCGGCTCGAATCCTTCGAATGCCGCAGGTAGATCGTCAGCGGGACGGCCTGATTGAGGCGCGTCAGGTTCAGCAGATAGTTCGAGATGTGCGGGCCGACCAGAATCGCCCCACGCCCGCGGCCAGCCGCTTCTGCCAGCGCCTGAACGGAGTCATCCAATTGGATGCAGTTTTCGGCCAGATTTTTCAGATCGCTTTGAGGCCCTTGCTGCGAGCGACCTGCGCAGCGCAAAGCCTGTAATGCGCCGGCCAGGTGGGCCCCGACATTGGCGAAGTAGTCGCGGTGAATCTGCGGAGAGTACAGGCCCGCGGAAGACATGTTCTGCGCCGCCAGCCGGCCCAGCACTGGGAGCCGCGGACCACACCAGGCAATCAGCGGTCCAACGCGGTCCAACGATCGCGCTGAAAGCCAGGGGGCGCACGACACGGCCAAGTCATCGACGCGGCCAGTCAGCCATTTGCGCGCCTGTCGCAATACCGCCATTCCCGCGCGCGGCGTGGTTCAACCGCCGGTCAGCAGTAGGACGAATGGATCGATGTCAAACACGTTCACTTCGCCGTTGCCGTCGGTGTCCGCGGCGCTGATTTCGCACGTAGGAAAGGCCGAGGCGTATCCGGCAGGGTCGGTCAACGCCATTACGAATGGATCTATGTCGAATACGTTGACCGCGCCGTCGCAATTTGTATCGCCGGCGGCCGGCGGCGGCACGTACACCGAGCCGCGCACCACGCCCCATACATGCAGCGTGCCCATGTCCGGGTAAGCCGGATCCAGCGGCGCCAAGACGTCGATGTTGGTCGCCAGCGTCACCACGCGACTCGCGGACGTGATCGTGCCGCCGAACTCGTCGGCCGTTTGCGTCCCCTGATCCAAGCTTTGCGTGTCGCTGCAAAGCAGGCCGGCCGCCTGCAAAACCGTGCAGGGTAGGCCGACGGCGCTGTAGGTAAGCATGCCCTCGGTATCCACCGGCAGGCTCGTAAAGCTGAAAGCTCCGCTGGTTATGGGATTCGGCCCTAACGGCGTGCCCGGATACGCGTAGATGATGGCGGCGCCGCTCGCGTCGGCGGTGAAACTCCCCAGGAAGCCCCAGCTTATGTACCAATGCAGATTCTCGACCAGTTGAAAGTCGAAGTCGTGCAGCCAAATCTGCTGCGGGTTGGGAACGTTGGCCACTTCCAACGTCACGGTTCCGGCGACCGGCGACGAATCCGTGCTGCACGACCCGCTGATGCAGAGTTGGAAACTAAGCGTCGATTGGGCGGGATTGATCGGAACGACGAAGGGGGCGGCCAGAGCGGACTCAGCCAAAAAGGTGCAACACAGCGCGACGGTCGATAGGCGCGTCATGACTTCTGCCTCCTAACCGTTTCTCGAACGGGCGATACAGGTTGCAGTTTAACCAGAATCCGCGGCTTAATCCATCGAAAACCGAGCAGCCGTCGCCGGATAACGAGCCAGGTTGTCCGCTGGAGGCGGCCCGCTCGATGGAGAACCTCGCACAGGCAATTTCTATCGGCCGTGGTTGCCGAGCGGCCGCGGGAGCAACCTTCCGAACTGGACGGCTGAGCAGGGCTGTTCGTACGGCGGTTGAAGTGGTGCGGCCGCTCGGGGATACTGGGCTCTCAGCAGCGGTCTGCGCTTTGTCGTCCACTCTCGGAAAGGCGGAAGCGCAGATCGCGAAGCGGCGGGGCCGAGCCGGACGGTAAGTGAGCGGTGAAGAGGTGAGCGTCGCGCAGGTTCAAACTTACGTTCATCAATCGCGGTCGGTGGCTTACTACCTGCGACCGGACCACATTCCGCGCACGCTCTGGCGGCACCGGCAGCTTATCGGACAACTCACGAAGCGCAATCTGTTATTGAGATATCGCGGCTCCGCGCTGGGCCTGTTGTGGTCGCTGCTGCTGCCGCTTCTGATGCTGGTCGTATACACGTTCGCGTTTGGCTTTGTGCTGCAGGCGCGGTGGGGGTTGGGCGATGAATCAAAGGTACGCTTCGCGTTGAAGCTGTTCTGTGGGTTGCTGCTGTTCAATATTTTCGCCGAGACGGCGAGCGCGTGTGCGGCGCTGATTGTCGCGCACGCCAACTATGTGAAGAAGGTCGTCTTCCCGCTCGAAATTCTGCCGGCAGTGGCGCTCCTCACGGCGCTGGTGCAAGGGCTCATCAGCTCGCTGGTGCTGCTGACGGGCATAGTGCTGTTGGAGCAGCGTTTGCCCCCCGCACTGGCCTATTACCCGTTGACATTTGTACCACTGCTGTTGCTGTGCCTGGGGTTGGGCTGGTTCCTGGCATCTATCGGCGTGTACGTGCGCGACGTGGGGCAGGCGATCACCGTTATTATTCAAATCCTCATCTTCATGACGCCGATCTTCTACCCCTTGGATATGCCCGCATTGCAGGCGCACCCCAATGTGCAGTTTGTGATGCGCCTGAACCCGCTGACAGTCGTGGTTGAAAATGCGCGCGTGACGCTCATGGGCACCCCCGGTCAGTCGCTGGAGTGGCTCTGGCTGGGCATCGTCACGGCCCTCTCGCTGATAGTCATGCAGCTTGGCTATGCCTGGTTCATGAAAACCAAGCGAGGGTTCGCGGATGTCATCTGAGGCCGGCACAGCTTCGGCCGGTTCGACCCGCGACTCGCCCGGATTACACGGCGTGCCGAACTTCGGCTATGCGCCCGCGGATCTGGCGGCGCCGCCGGCGGTGTCAATTGTCACGACCGTTCGCCATGGGGGCGCCACCCTTCAAAGAACCGCGTCTTCGCTCTTTGGACAGAGTTTCCAGGCGTGGGAGTGGCTACTCATCCTGGAGCGCGCCCCGGACCCTGGCGCCCAGATTATTCTCGACCAATACCGGCAGGGCGATCCGCGCGTCCGTGTTCTAGACTTGCCCCAAGGCGGCGGAACGGGAGCACGCGCTGCAATTTCTGCCGCGGCCCGCGGTGCCTACGTCTGGCAGCTCGACGAGGGCGCGGAGATCGAACCCACCGCGCTTGAAGAGCTCTACTGGTTCTTCGAAACACATGTCGAGCACGCCGACGACGGGTGCCACGCCCCAGCCGGGTGCCATGCCCAAGCGCCAAGCGCGGGCATGCCAGCCGGGTGCCATGCCCAAGCGCCAAGCGCGGGCATGCCAGCGCCAAGTGCGGGCCCGCCGGGTGCCATGACCAGTGCACCGCCCAAACGTTGGTACTCTCTCAAAAAAGGCCTTCCTGAAGGCCCCCGGCGCGCACCTGAGCCGTTCGAGAGCTTAGCCCCGGCCCCCACTGGCCTAAATCGGCTGACGCGCAGCGCCCCGCGGCTGCTGATGATCATTCCGCGCCTGTCGCTGGGTGGAGCCGAACGAGCCGCGCTGGAGCTACTGAAGCAACTGGGGCAGCGTGGCTGGGAAGTAACCGTTGCGGCCTTGCACGGCGCCGACCCCAGGTGGACGGGCGAGTTCACCCGCTTCACGCCGGACGTCCTCGTGCTGCCGAAGTTCCTCCGATTGCCCGCCTATCCGGCGTTCCTGCACTACCTGATCGCCTCACGGCAACCGCAGTTCGTGCTGACCAGTGGCAGTGAGCTTGGTTACCTGCTGCTGCCATATCTGTGTTCCACCTGTCCGGAGCCGGTCTATCTCGACCTGTGCCACTCGGAGGCGCCGCACTGGAAAAATGGCGGCTACGCGCGGTACGCGGCCGGCTACCAGGACTACGTCGATTTGACGCTGGTCACTTCCGAGCATCTCAAACGCTATATCGTCCAGCGCGGCGGCGACGCGGCGCGGATTGAAGTGCTTTATCTGAACATCGATACGGAGCTCTGGCGCCCGTGTCCGCAGACGCGGCAGCGTGTGCGGTGCGAGCTGGCCCTGGCGCCGGACGAGGTATGTATACTGTTCGCCGGGCGGCTGGATGCCGAAAAGCAGCCGCGCGTGCTGGCCGCGACATTGCACAAACTATCGGCCCGCAAGCAGCCTTTCCGGGCGCTGCTGGCCGGCGACGGCGCCGAGCGCGGCTGGGTGGAACAGTTCATTCGCCAGCACGGGCTGACGGAGCGCGTGCGGCTATTGGGCGAGGTCCCGGCCGAGCGGCTGCGCGAACTTCTGGCGGCGGCGGACATCTTCTTCCTGCCTTCACTATGGGAAGGCATCGCTCTGACGATCTACGAGGCCATGGCCTGCGGATTGGCGGTAGTCGGGGCCGAAGTCGGCGGGCAGCGCGAACTGGTCACGCCGGAATGCGGCATGCTGCTCCCGAAGCGCGGCGAGGCCGCAGAAGCGGCGGCGTATGCCGCGGTTTTGGAGGAGCTGATACAGGACGAGCGCCGGCGTCAGACCTTGGGGCGCAGTGCGCGGCAGCGCATCGAGGCGCACTTCACACTGCGGGCAATGGCCGAGCGCTTCTTTAAACTGCTCGAACGCGGGCGCACGTTGCGAAACCGAACCAATCGCCCCGTGCTCCCGCCGGCCGCGGCGCGCGAATCCGCCGCACAAGCGATCGAATTCGTGCGGGTGAACGAGGCTTTGGACGCGAGCTGGCGCGAGGCGCAGAGCATTTGGCGCGATTATCAGCGGCTCAGCGCGGAACAGACCGGTGGCGGCGCGGCCGCGGCGTTCTTGGAGCGTGCCGGGCTGACCGTCGGCAGCGAGAAGATCTCTGACGATGAGCGCCTGCGCCGCGCCGAGCAGGCGGGCATCGCCGTCTGCGCGGAGCTGAACCGCGTTTCGGCGGAATTGGCCGGCATTTACAACAGCACCGGCTGGCGCCTGCTGCAGACGCTATACCGGCTGCGGTTTTTCGTCTTCCCGCACGGCAGTTGGCGCGAGCGCCTTGGTAGACGCTGCATGCACGCCCTACGTCAGCTCCGGCAGCGTTTGCACTCCGATCGCTCACTGGCGCGTACCTTACCGCACGCGAGTCGAGAACCGTTTACAGAGCGGGAGTGCAAAGCTCCAGCTTTGCCAAAGTCGGAATCGTACAGCTGCCGCCGCCCGTTGCGGGTACTGCTGCAAGTGGAGCACTTCGAACAGGGCGGGTTAGAGCAGGTGATGCTCGACCTGGCCGCAACGCTGAGCGCCGCACAGATGACAGTGGGCCTGCTGGTGTTGGGTCGCCAGGGGACTGCAGCTTTTGAAGCGCGGCGCGCCGGTCTGCCAATACTCCATCTGCCGCAACTGGGCCGGGCACAGGCGTATCGCGACTTGCTGCGTGACTGGGATCTCGTTAATGCGCACCACTCGCTGTTCGGCGTCGAGCTGGTCGCTGAGGCCGGCCGCCCCTTCGTGCAGACGGTCCATAGCGCCTACGTCGGGCTAGACGCGGACATGCGCGCCGCGTACCGCCGCGCCGATGCCGCCACCACCGCATACGTCTACGTCTCCAAAGCCGCCGCTTATTATGCACAAGCCAGTCTCGGCCTGTCGCCGCAACGCATGCTCATCATTCCGAACGGAATCGACCTCGAGAAGCTGGACGCGGCCCGCGCGGCCACCGATCGCGCCGCTCAGCGACTGGCGTTGGGCCTGGCCGAGCAGGATTTCGTATTTCTGAACGTCGCCTCGATCTACCCACCCAAGGCCCAAGGCCTGCTGGTCGCGGCACTGCACCGGGCACGGCAACATAACCCGCACCTCAAGCTGGCGCTGCTGGGCCCCATCATGGACGAGGCGTATGCCGAGCGCGTTCGGGAACAGGCCGAGCGGCTTGGCGTGGCCGACGCGATACTCTGGCTGGGACACCGGCCGGATCCGCAGCAATTGTACATGCTGTGCGACGCATTCGTATTGCCGTCATTTGTCGAAGGCTGGAGTCTGTCGCTGGCCGAAGCGCTCTATGCCCGACTGCCGATCGCGGCGACCGACGTCGGCGCGGCCGCGGAACTGGTTGACCCGCAACGTGGCCGGCTAGTGCCCCCGCCGTATGCCTCCATTCTCGACATAGACGGGGCCGAGTCATTTGCCAGGCTCTTGGCAAAAGAGCAGCCGCAATTTGTCGAAAATCTGTCCGCGGCCATGCTGGCCGTCAGCGAATGCGCTCCGCCGCCGCCGATACCGCCCGATCTGGCGCGGCGTCTGGATCGCCGGCACGCCTACCAGGGCTATGTCCGCCTGTTCGAGTCGCTGGCCGCCGGCGAACACGCGGTTGTCCGCTCCTGCGTCTCGAATCTGCACGAAGCAGACCCATCACAGTGCGCGGCGTTGGATGCCCAACCGGCGGCCGGCCCTGGAGCGCGGAAGGAATCGCAAAATCAGTGTTCCGAAATGATCGCAAAGTAGCTGTAGCAGCCATTGCCGGGGCGACTGCGGTGCGCCTGGCCGTGCTTACCAGCACCGTTGAACCCGAAAATGTTCTGGGCAGCCTCTTGCTTACGGCCACAGTCTACTCACTCGCGGCGGCTGTGGCGCTATGGGCCGGGCGACGCCGGGACGAGCTCTGGTCACTAACGACAATAGCCGCAGGCGCGATTCTGGTCGCGGTCGCCGCCGCCTGCCTGCCGGCGCAGCAGCCGTTGATTTTGACCAGGGAGGCGGACACCGAGGGCCGCCGTTGGGTGAGGCCCTTCACAGCCACTACAGGAGGGCAAAGCAGGACCGCAGTTGAGCTTCAGCGCGGAGAGGCCACGGCCGGCGCCAGCGATCGAGTTTTCGCAGACTTGTCGCGTTTGCCGAACTGTGAGCACGCGCTTTCGGTGTGGATTGCCCGGCCCTTTCCCCCTGAGCCGCATACTTCTGACTCTGCCGCGAACGCCAACCCGGTGAGTGTGTTCATACGTGCGTCGGGACAGCCGGACGGCCCTGCCCTAACCCAGTTCACCTTTCCAGCCCAAAGCAATTCCGGCCACGCGCAGTGGCACAGGCTGGCAGCGCGAATACCGGCGGAGGCGCGTGAGCTGGTGATCGAGGTTCCTGCCGGTCCGGGCTTGCCCCTGCCGTCCGACCCGGTCTGGGTGGACGTGCAACCGCCCCGTCCGGTACGACTGGGGCTGGTTTGGCCGGCCGGAATGATTCGCCTCGTTCGCGCACTGGCGGGCGCGTCCGTATTCTTCGCAATCGCCGTAATCCCGTTGCTACTGGTTACTCCGCGCACGCGCAGCACCTTCACTCCTGGCCCGCGCGGACAGGCCTGGACGGCCGGCGTGGGTGCGGCCGTTGCAGTTGTTGTGCTCCATTTGCCGGTTCTGATGACAACTTACGGTATGTCTGATGACTACAGTTGCCTATATATGGCCCATCACAACCCTGAAGTGTCACGATCTGTACTGTTCGGCTGCGGGCGCTTTATCTTGGGTTTGCTCTATCCGGCGGTTTTTGCGCAGATCGACACGATTGCGGCCTTCAGCTATCTGCGGGCTGCCGCGGTTCTGGGTATGGCCGGGTTGGGCGCGGCCTTGGCGACGTTTGTTCTGCGGCGCGGCTGGACCGGGCCGCAAGCGGTGGCTTTGGCCTTCCTGATCTGCAGCACGCCTAGTGCCGCGCTGGCAGTGGGCTGGACTCAGCTCTTTGCCTTGTCGTGGGCTTTGCTGATCACTTGGCTGGCATTCTGGTTTCAACAACAGATGACCTGGAAGCCGCTCTGGAAGGGCATCGTTTGCGGACTGGGCGCCATTGCCAGCCTGAGCGCCACGTTCTGGATGTATCAGCCTTGCGCCATGTTCTACCTGGTATGGCTCATTCTGGACCAGCTTCCCACGCGCACCGTCGAGCCACGACGCAAGATCGCCACCGGCATCCGCGGCCTGCTCATATTCGCGGCTGGGGCCCTTCTGCCGTACTTATCCATCGTTCTGCAAAGCGCTCCCAACCCACGCGCTTCGGCCGTGACCAACGTCGGCGCGAAGTTGCAGTGGTTCATCCAAGAGCCGCTCCGTAACGCCAGCGCGCTATTCGAGCTTGCGCCCGGCACGACTGTGTCAACAATCGTCGTGGTAATCGTCATACTGGCGATCATCTGCTATGGCTGGCGCCGGGAATGGCGTTCGGTGACGGCCCTCGTGGGCTTGCTCGCAGCCGCTCCGATAGTGTACCTGCCGAACCTGATGATCGCCGATAACTGGGCGGCCTACCGCTCGCTCTTCAGCCTGGCGGCGCTGCTGGTTGTTCTGGCGGCGTTCGCCTTGCGCGGCGTCGTGCCGCACGCAGGCATACTCAGCGCGCTCATGGTCCTGGTCGCCGCGCGGGCGGCAACGGTGTGCTCTGAACAGACGCGCCGCGGAATCATCGCACCACAAGCGCTCGAACTCCGCCTAACGCAGCAAATCCTGGCGCAGAGCGTGGCGCAGAACATAAACGGCATTCACGTGATTCAACCGCACTGGGCTCACTGCGCGGCCGAACGCGTCCTGTACGACGAATTCGGCGTGGCCACTACGCTGCATCCGTGGAGCCCGCCGCATTTCATCTGGGCGGCCACGCGCGACGCGACGCTGCCGGAGCTTCGCGGCATGCGCGATTTGCCGGTCACCCACTCGCCTGACCGGCCGACCAAGCAGCGCCGCGGCGAACTTCAAATCGATCTGCACGAGCTTGGGGACTGGCGGGCGGCCGCAGAGTGGTTCGCCCCGAAATAATTCGCCTGGCCACGTCAGTTGACGGCCAGGCAGCAGCCAATAGACTGAATCCGTGTGGGATCGGAAGTTCGGCCGGCGGTCTGCGGCCGAACTGGCGCGGTGACTCTTCGGCAGGGCACGAAAGTTGCGGAAATGGCTGGTGACCGCGGTAGGGCTCAGCACGGCCGGAGTATTCGGCTGGCTGGCGGTGCGCAAGGTGGACTGGCCCGCAGCGGGTGCCGCGCTGGTTGGCGCGAATTGGCGCCTGCTGGGGTTGTGCGTGCCGCTGTTGTGCTCGTCAGTCTTGTGGCGTGCCTTGCGTTGGCGGGTGGTGCTGGCGCAGCAGGGTGCCGCACGGATTGGCCCGCTGGCGCTGGCGGCCGGCATCGGACAGGGAGCTAACGCAATCCTGCCAGGCAAGCTGGGCGAAGCGGTCGGGGCCCATGCTTTGGGGCGACTGGCGGACCTCAGCCGCATTCAATCGCTCGGCATCATGGTCGTAACGCGCCTCACCGATGCGGTGATTCTGTTTGCACTGGTGCTGGGCGCGACCTGGTTCCTGCCCAGTCCCGCGCTGCGCGCCTTGCGCGGCGCCAGCTTGATCGCGGTTGCGACAGCAACCCTCGCCTTGCTGCTGCCGGTCGTGCTGCGGCGACAGTGGGGAGTACGTTGCCTCAACTACGCCGCGGACATTCTGCAGCGGCGCCTGGGAACCGGGGCGCTGGAAGTAATGCGCAAATTCGGACGAGGATTAACCACCGCCGGCCGCGCGCCGCTCCTGTTAGCCTTCCTCGCAAGCACGGCTCTGATGTGGGGTGTTCTTTCGCTGTCGTTGCTCATAGCGCTGCGGGCTTTCTCAATTGAACTCCCCGCCGGCTACGCCCCGCTCATCATGGGCTTGATCGCGGCCAGCACGATCCTGCCGGCCGCGCCGGGAAATATCGGCACGGTGCACTATTTTGGACTGGTGGCGTTGGGTTTGGTCGGCGTCGCACCCGGTTTGGCGGGCGCGTGCATCATAGCCTATCATGCCCTCGATCTTGTGTGCGCCCTGGTAATCGGCGCGATTTGCTGGACCATCGCAGGCGGGCGCTTGTCTCTGTGGCGCAAGCCGGAATTGGACGTGTTGGCCAGGGCCTCAGCGCCCGTGGACGGCCTCACGTTTGGCGCGGCCGCGCTTGAACTAACCACCCCCGAGCAATCGCAACCGCAACAGCACCACAGCACAACAACCCTGTTGGCGGCGGAGGAAGCATGAGCCAGAGTACCGACAAGCAGCAGACGATCCGCCTGGGTTTGATGGGTTACGGCTACTGGGGTCCGAATCTGCTGCGTAACTTCGCCGGGTCACCGGGGGCTATGCCGGTTATGCTCGCCGACCCACAGCCGGCGCGGCTCGCGAAAGCCAAGGCCATGTACCCCGCCCTGGAGACTGCCACAGACGCAGACCTGTTACTGAGCAATGAGTCAATCGACGCCGTAGTCATCGCCACGCCCGTCTCGACGCACTTCGCCCTCGCCAAGCGGGCCCTGGAGTGCGGCAAGCACGTGCTGCTCGAAAAACCCATGACGGCCACCGTCGCAGAAGCCGAGGAACTGGTGCGCCTGGCGGCAAAGCGCGACCTGCGGCTAATGGTCGATCACACCTTTCTCTACAACCCGGCCATCCGCACCATTCGCGAGCTGATCGGCTCCGGCCGACTGGGCGACGTGCTGTACTACGATTCGACGCGCATCAACCTGGGCTTGTTCCAGCACGACGTCAGCGTCGTCTGGGACCTTGGCCCGCACGATTTTGCGATCATGGACTATCTCGTCGGCAAACAGCCGACCAGCATGACCGCTTTGGGCTCGGCTTTCGGGCATGAGCAAGCCAGCGTGGCGTTCATCGTCGCCAAGTTCGCGGATCAGACGCTCGCGCACTTTCATCTGAATTGGATGTCGCCCACCAAGGTCCGCCGCATCATTGTGGGCGGTACGCAAAAGATGGTCGTCTACGACATGGCCTTGCCCGAAGAGCAGGTCAAGGTTTACGACAAAGGTGTGGACTTCATCGAGCGCGAAGGCGTGCACAAGACGCTCGTGCAGTACCGCATCGGCGACATGTACGCGCCTCAAATCCCCGGCGTCGAGCCGCTGAGTCTCATGTGCCGCGAATTCCTGGATGCAATTCGCGAACACCGCGCGCCGCTGACCGACGGCCAGGCCGGCTTGCGTGTCGTCAAGCTGCTGACCGCCGCCGAGCGCAGCCTGCAACGCGAGGGCAGCCCGGTGCTGTTGATGTAAGGTTTCGCGGCCGCAGCGAACACCAGAGGAGGAATCGTGGAATTCTGCCGGATCGCCAAGGACGTCGTCCTCGGACGCGACGTCAAAATCCACTGCTTCGTCAATCTTTACGGCTGCACCATCGGTGATGAGAGCCGCGTCGGGGCCTTCGTGGAAATCCAGAAAAACGCCACGATCGGCCGGCGCTGCAAGATATCCAGCCATACCTTCATCTGCGAAGGCGTACACATAGAAGACGAGGTTTTCGTCGGTCACGGCGTGCTGTTCATCAATGACCGTTACCCGCGCGCCACCACGCCCGGCGGGCGGCCGCAATCCGAGGCGGATTGGAAAGTCGTGCCGACGCACGTCGGTCGCGGCGCTTCGCTCGGGTCCGGCGCGGTTATCATGTGCGGAGTCAAAATCGGAGCCCAGGCGATCGTCGGCGCCGGCGCAGTAGTCACGCACGACGTACCGCCCGGAGCGGTGGTAGCCGGCGTACCCGCGCGGCTGCAACGGCCGCGGGCCCCGGATTTGGAATAACAGGCAGGCGCGAATGGACCTGAGAGGAAAGACCGTACTTGTGACCGGTGGCTGCGGCCTGATCGGCTCAACCATCATCGACCAATTAGTGCGCGACGAAGGCGTCCGCACCGTGCGCATTATCGACAACCTGACGCGCGGCACGCTTTTGAATATCCAGTGGGCCCAGGCCCATGGCGATGTGCAGCTTATCCGGCAGGATATTCGCAACTTCGCCCACATACGCCCGCACTTCGAGGGCGTTGACGTGGTATTCCATCAGGCCGCCATTCGTATCACCGCCTGCGCCGAGCAGTGGCGCGAGTGCCTCGACGTGCTGGTCACCGGCACATTCAACGTCGTGGAGGCGTGCGTGCAGGCCGGCGTGCAGCGCCTGGTCGCGGCCAGTTCCGCCTCGGTCTACGGCCTGGCCGACACCTTCCCAACGGATGAGCGGCACCACTTGTACAACAACCGCACCTGGTACGGGGCGGCCAAGATCGCCAACGAAGCCCTGTATCGCGCGTTCAACGACATGACCGGCCTGCCGTACGTCGCACTGCGCTATTTCAACGTCTACGGCCCGCGCATGGACGTTTTCGGCAAGTACACCGAAGTGCTCATCCGCTGGCTGGACTGCCTCGACAACGGTATTCCGCCCAAAATCTTCGGCGATGGCCACCAGACCATGGACTTCATCTTCAGTGAAGACGTGGCGCGGGCCAACGTGCTGGCCGCCAAGAGCGACGTCAGCGACGAGGTGTTCAACGTCGCGTCGGGGCAGGAGACGAGCCTGCGCGGCTTGCTCGAAACGCTGCTCAAGGTGACCGGCCGGACCGACGTGCAACCCGAATTCCTGCCTGAGCGCAAGGTCAACCCCGTCCCGCGCCGCCTGGCCTCGACCGAAAAAGCCCGCCGGCTGCTCGGCTTCCAGGCGCAAGTCGGGCTGGAAGAGGGACTGCGGCGGCTGGTGGCCTGGCGCCGTGAGATCACACCGGCTCACATGCGCGAATACGACCCGGCGCAGACGCCCTGTTCGACCCAGAGGAAGTAATGGATCTGGCCGGTATCAATCCGAGCGTGCGCGTCGGCCGCAACGTGCACATTTCCGCCGAGCACGTGCAACTCGGCGACGACGTGCGTATCGGTGATGACGTGCGTATTGAATGTCGCCGGCTGGTGCTGCGGCACGGCGCGCGGCTGGAAGCGCGCTGTGTAGTCGGCGGAATGCGCGGTCCGGCCGACTTCATCGATATTGGTGAACAATCGCTGATCGCGCACGACTGCAAGCTGCTCTGTCCGGCCGCCGTGCTGGGTGACTATGTCGCAATTCACAACCATACGCTGATGAACGGCCGCGGCCCGCTGCTGATTGGCCACAATTGCTGGATCGGACAGCATTGCATACTCAATTCTGAAGCCAGTCTGTCCATCGGCAATAGCGTCTGCGTCGGCACGAACACGAATCTGTATTCGCACGGCTACTTCGGCGATCTGCTCGAAGGCTGCCAGGTTTTCAAGGTAGTCCCGGTCACGATCGAAGACGACGCCTGGATCATGGGCTCTTACACCAGCGTCGCGCCGGGCGTAAGAGTGGGTGAGAAGGCGCTCGTGTTGGCCGGTTCGTGTGTGACCAAAGACGTTCCGCCGAATCATTGCTTCGGCGGCACGCCGGCCCGGGATATGACTGATCGGCTGGTGCCGTATCGCCACGTTACGCCGGACGAGAAGCTCGCGCGCATCGGTGAGTTCCTGGCGGAATACGTGCAGACCGTCTTTCCGGCCGCGTTTGAGACTGAGCCAAACGGCTATGTCGTCCGCGCGCCCTTCGGGCCATTCCGCCTGCGATGGCAGCCGGACGTGGATTCGGCCGCGTGTCTGGCGTCGGACATTCCCCTGCTGGTGTTTACGCGTCGCAACGAAGCAGAGGCCCCGCCGGACTTGGTCACGGTTTTCGACCTGACGCGCCGGCAGTACACGCGCCGCCGAACGCCAGCCGAGATCAGCACTATCTCGTTCCTGAAGTCTTACCGGGCGCGGTTCGTGCCGGCCGACCGGCCGCGCGTTGAGCTGCCGCCGGAGTTCCGCAAACTTGGAAAGCCCTGAACATGAGCAGTGATCTGCCGCTGATTCCGGTCGCCAAGCCTTGGATGGACGAGGGCGAAGCCGCCGCCGTGCGCCGGCCGATTCTCTCCGGCTGGGTAACGCAGGGGCCAGAAGTGGCCGCCTTTGAACGGGAATTCGCCGCGGCGGTCGGTGCGCCGCACGCCTGCGCCGTCGCGAACTGCACGGTCGCGCTGCACCTGGCCTTGCGAGCGGCCGGCGTGCGTGCCGGCGATGAGGTAATCACTGTCAGCCATTCGTACATCGCGACCGCCAATAGCATTCGGTACACGGGCGCTACGCCGGTATTCGTAGACATTGAGCCCGGCACGTTCAATATGTCGCCGGCGCTGGTCGAGCAAGCAATCACGCCGCGCACACGCGCCATCCTCTGTGTACATCAAATGGGCATGCCGTGTGATCTGGCCGCGCTGCTCACGATCGCCCGGCGCCACAACCTGCCGCTGATTGAAGATGCCGCGTGCGCCTCCGGCAGCGAAATCCTCTGGGAAGGCCGCTGGGAGCGGATCGGCAAGCCGCATGGGCTGATCGCGTGCTTTTCGTTCCACCCGCGCAAGGTCATTACCACCGGCGACGGCGGCATGCTGACGACCGCGGATGCGAAGCTTGATGCCCAGTTCCGGCTTTGGCGCCAACACGCCATGAGCGTGCCCGACACTGTTCGGCACGGCGCCAACCAGGTCATCTTCGAGTCTTACCCGACGCTAGGCTACAACTACCGCATGACCGACATACAGGCCGCGGTCGGGCGCGAGCAGCTCAAGCGCCTACCCGCGATCATCGCCCGGCGGCGTGAGCTCGCCGCCGGGTATGTCGAGCGGCTTTCCGGCGTGCCCGGCCTGCGGCTGCCCGTCGAACCGGAGTGGGCCCGCAGCAACTGGCAGAGCTATTGCGTGCGACTGCCGGCCGGTTGCGACCAGCGCCGCGTAATGCAGCGCATGCTGGACGCGAGAGTGGCCACGCGGCGCGGAATCATGTGCGCCCATCGTGAGCCCGCATACCGAGAGGAAGCATGGAGCTGCGGCGCCGGGCCCGGCCCATGCGGCTGCGAACCCGGGCGCTGCCGGCGATTGGCCGAGAGCGAGCTAG
>ERZ795051.1665-NODE-1665-length-27306-cov-4.745991_pt1 | contig 27306 bp, 21 predicted proteins | sample MGYA00375135_ERZ795051 | MGnify/ENA primary metagenome ERZ795051 (study PRJEB30180, sample SAMN05720222) | activated sludge metagenome | isolation source: Anaerobic digester | place: Japan | collected 2015-05-26 ... | reverse complement strand
CTGTAAGTATCCCCATTGCATTTCTCTCTGCACCTATTGGAACGATATCACCGGTGCTGGCTATGGGCATGTTCCCTGCCCTCTTTGAAGCATGGATTCATAAACCCCGTGTAGAAGACTTCCAGAACCTCATGTCTGATGTTGCTTCCCTCAAAGGCTTTTACAAAAACAAGATTACCCATATTCTGCTCGTCTTTATCATGTCCAGCCTGGGCGGCGCAATAGGAAACATTATCAGTGTGCCAACCCTGGCAATGCATCTCAAATAGCATTGGACAGAACACAAAAGCTCTTGTATGCTATAGTAAGCAGGAACGCATATGCCAACGCAGCTCGACCAATTAATCGCGGTGCTCAAGCATGCCCCCGACGAAATTTTTATTCAGACACACGATGTACCAGATCCTGATGCTATAGGCGCAGCTTTTGGTTTACAGTATCTCCTCAATCAAAATGGCATATCAGCACAAATTGTTTACAATCATGAAATCGAAAAAGCAGATACAGCTAAAATGATTGAAATTTTTTCTATTCCTATCCACCATTACAGCCGTATCACAACGCTAGGAGCAGAAGACTGGACAGTGCTCATCGATGCTCAAAAAGGCAATTCGAACGTGCTCGATCTTCCTACCGATGAAGTTGCCTGTATCGATCACCATGAGCACAAGCAGGATGTGCACTACCAGTTTGAAGATATCCGGTCTGAGCTGGGGGCTTGCTCAACCATTATTGCTGACTATTTTTTTGAAAATAAAATTGAGCCTCCGCCTATTGTAGCAACTGCACTGCTCTACGGCATTTTTGTCGATACCGATAATTTGAGCCGCGGTGTTTCTAATCTCGATGTGGAAATGTTTTACCGTTTATATACGCTTGCAGAGAAAAACAAGCTTACAACACTGCGTGGCAGTCAGATTACCAAAAAAGATCTGCTCCTCTATGCCGAAGCTTTTAGAAATGTTGAAACATACGATTGTCTTGCTTTCTTAAAAATCCAGGATACTAACGATTCGCTCATCGGAGCTGCAAATGATTTTGTACTCTCCATTGATACCGTGAATGTTTCGATTGCTTATTCTCAAAAAAAGGATGGAATAAAACTGTCTATCCGGAGTACCATCCCTCATATTAAAGCTAATGAACTCATTCGTTTTATTACTGCAAACATTGGTGTTGGTGGCGGCCACGCACATATGGCTGGCGGTTTTATTCCGGACAACCGCATTCCGCCCGATAAAAATATTGATCTCTATATCCGTTACAAAGCTATACGCTACCTTGAAGGAATAATACTGTAATCTGCAAAAATGCCGATGATATAACAAGATACATGCGCTATACTACAATGTAAGAGGAGACTCTATGAAACGAAAGCTCATTGTGAGTATTATACTTTTTACGCTAGCCTTAGGTGCATTTGCTGGTGATTTTGCGTTTCCATCTTTATACCTTCTTTCGAATGGATACTTTGATGCAAACGAAAGTTTTATTATCGCAACCCAGTTTGATTTTTCGCTTGCCTTCAGGAGCCAAACTAACCTCGCAACAGAAATTGTTTTAAGTTTTTATACCAATTCTCTGGAAGATTATTTTTTAGCAGAACAGACTCCACTTACTGTTACCAATAATCCTGACGATCTGGCAAATTCGTTGGGTATACTCAATGCTCAAAACTTTGCTGGTATTAAAAGGATTGCAATTACCATACCACAGATTTTTGTTCCAGGCATCTCTGCATCGTTTTTCAGCGGACACTATGATGCGCTGGGTTCTAAAACAGTCGTAAAAAAAGCTGGTACCTATAAAGCACTTCTTCCCTACATTACCGATAGAGTTTATATGCCACTCGGCATTAATAATACTGGATTGCGATGGTATGAGGGCATTCATCCAGTATTCGGAACCGGTCTTAAATTATCATACACTGGTAAATCCTTTGAAACATCAGCCTATATTTATCAGGATTCCTGGATTGGCAATGGATACTATTCAAGCGATATCCGTTTTATGGTTTTCTCTCCGCATGTATCGCTCGATGTTTTTGGAGGAATCAGCTTTCCACAGGGACCATGGGGCTTATACCGTATGGGATTATTTTTTAATTACAACACCGGCGATATAGCTGAAATCACCGCTCAAATAGGTGTACCGTACTGGATGAGCGGGACCGCACTAACCATGGATATGTTCTACTTTATGCTTGAGCCGCGTGTGAACTTTGGTGCAGGTTATTTAACACTGGCTATTTTCTTCCACCCTGGATACTTTGCACAGCAGGAAACTCATGAATCGGGTATGCTAGACTTTAAGGCTGCATTAGCGCTTGGCTCTCTGGAAAAGGGAGGCTTACAGAGCGGTATTGAAGCATTACTGCGCTTAAACCCAAACGTGGCAAGTAACCAATTTTCTATGGCTGTTTCTCCATTTATATCAATGAATCAAGCAAAAACACAGTGGCAGATTAAGCTTTCCATGGCTATTTTGCCCATTCAAGCAAGTTGGTATACTATGTTCAGTCCATCAGTAATGGTTCAAATTCTTGAATAGGATGTATGCTATGAAAAAATTATTGTGTATCACTGTAATGCTTACAATTCTGAGTTTCGCATTTAGCATGGATATTTCTGTGCTTGGGACATTTGGCAATGCTAACATGAGCTGGACGTCGACGACCCCCATTGCAGAACCAGCTTTTCCATACACAAATTGGCTCCCTGGCATGGAAATCACTCTATCCGAAAACACAGCAAACAATATTTCATTTTCCATTGATTATCTTTTAGATCCAGTACTACGTTCATTGCTAACCGGTACAATTAACTATAACCTCGGTATTTTTAAACTCGGCATCGGACCCATGGCTGGATTATTTAACACGTGGTCTGTCCCTGTAAAAGCGGGAATAACAACACTTTTTGGCATTGATATCATAGGTTCATTTTTTGCTGGTATATCGGTCGGATCGAGTATCGGAGCACCTCCATCTGCCCCTGGTGATTACATGCAAGAATATAATACACTCTATGCGGGCTACTATCTTTCCAATGCTGTCTGTACACTCGCAGTAGACACCAAGAGTCTTTATGTCATGGGAGAGGCAAACACACGCATCATTGATCGTTCTACTGAATACAAATTCATAACAGAATTGTTTAAGAAAAATGTGCCCTATACCCTCACCCTTGGTTTTTCAGCGATAAAAATTTCACGCGACTATGGAAATAGCGTAATCGACAGCTTGTTTAACCTGATGGTTAAAACCAAATTTTCTTATAGCGTGGTACCGGGCGTGTATATCGATATGGTATTTAATGGTGTTGTTTATTCTCTTGGACTCGATGCACTTGCAGGAAGAGGACCAGCCAACAACACACTGCTATTTTCTGCTGGTTTTGGTGTAACATTTCGTCCCGATCTTTACCGGACATCAGCAGCATTACCATCAGAGCCCACTACAGAACCCACTACAGAGCCGGAAACTAATGTACAATCAGAATCTACTAACGAACCAGCGGCTGAAACACAATCAGAATCCGAAGAGGCGTCGGCCCCTTAGAGAACCGTCAGCACCTTAGAGAACCGTCAGCCTCTTAGGAATAAAAGCAGCTACCAGCAAGTATTTTGGCATAAATTTTGCTAGTTAATCTCTTACAGTACTACACTACTCACACAATTGGAGGTTACATGAAACGTTTACCAATAATCACTTTCAGTTTGTTTTTTATTGCTGCATGTGTTTCAAACCAAATAAAAACCACAGAAACACAATGGTTTGAAGGCGAACTGAAAGCTGCCAAAACGCCTGTCATTATTACCATAAAAGGATTAAAACCCAATACTCCGTACAATATTCAGGTATATGATCGCTACCATCAATCTGAAAAAAAGGAAACAGCGTCTACAAAAACCACACTGATGCGTACAGACAGGTCTGTCCCCGAAAGTTATAAGGGCACACACGACGGAGTTCATTACTCTGACGACCCAGGTGGTATTACTGTGGTTGTTTTAGACAGCACGCTCATTTTGAGCATTGAGACAAGCAAAGCGAGTGGTGTAGGATTTTTCCGCATCTCAATTACCCCTGCTACAGAAGAAGCGGTACGTGCAGCTCAGCGTCAAAACCTCACCATTGATGGTATTCCGATAATACGAAGAGGCACACCCGGGTCTGTCCCCGTATCTAACAGTTATGGTGTTTTCCTGCATGGAAGTTCTATCGTACCTGAAGCACGGGATCTCATGGGGTCCTATGCTGCTGGCGGTGACTACGTGTTCGTAAGTGCTGAGGTTGGACGCTTTGTTGATCTTCCAGGTGTTCGTTCTGCTGAAAGTCTCATTCTCGATACAAAGGAACGTGCAAATGCTCCGTATGCTGTCGAGCGAGCAGAACTTGCATCTGCTTTCCTGTTTGATGGCGGTGACCAGAGTATCTATTACCGTGCATGGATCGATAGCGGATTTGCAAATAGCGTCAATAAAGCTCTCTCACGCAAACAAGCATCGATTGGAGGGAACTCCGCAGGACTCGCAATTCTCGGTGATATTGTCTATGCTGCGCTCCATGACGAAAGCTTTACTGCCGAAGAAGCATTGCAAAACCCATACACTCCCCTCATGACACTGCGGAAAGGCCCATTTAGAATTCCAGAACTTAAAGGCGCAATCACCGAAACACATTTTTCAGAGCGAAACCGACAGGGAAGGCTCATAGCATTCCTGGCACGTATTTTAGCTGACAACATGCTCTCGCTAGCTGATGCATATGGAATCGCTGTAGATGAAAACACATGTCTGGTTATAGATAATACCGGCAAAACAAAAGTGTACGGACCAGGATCGGCATGGATCTATGTACCGCAATCAATGCCCGATACCTGCAAAGAAGGTTTCCCGCTAACATGGAAAGGCAATGCCATAAAAGTCATTCAACTTACTCCTCAATCTCAAGCATATACCTGGGCAACTATCAAACAAGCCCCTGCAAATTTCTATTATGAAGTTATTGAAGGGAAATTGCACAAACGATAGCAGTACAGAAATCTGTTTCATACCGTTTTGGAAACTATGAAGCATATAAAGAGGCGGGGACTAAGGGACCAGGAAGTTAAAGAAGCCGGGGACAGACCTCGTTATAAAGCATATAAAGAGGCGGGGACAGACCCCGCCTTTTTTCGCCTTTTACCGCCTTTTTGCTGCCTGTTTTCGGCTTTTACTCTTGAGGTAGAGCCCACCATCCCTTGCACTAGACAGGTTGTGTTTAGAACTGCGAATCTTCAGCATCAGGACTGGCACATTAAAAAAGGGCTGCATGAATTCCATGCAGCCCTAAGAGGAGGTATAACGTCGTTATTTTTTAACTACTTTAACCATAAATTTCCCGGTATAGGTTGCTTTATAGCGCTGAACATGTACATATAGTATGGAATCCTGTGCTTTTACAGTTGCAACTGGACCAGGTGCTTTATCGAGCGTAAATCCAATAAATCCATAACCACTCTTAGAGTCATCATCAGTCTCTACATAAATTGAACGGGGATATGCTGTTTTCGCATCAGAGCGAAGAATCCAGAATCCAACTGCTTTTGCAGGAGTGTCCAGCTGCATATCGGGGTTCTGTCCATTGTTGTAGCCATCGACGACATACACGAGGTATTCAGCACCCTTTTCAACAGCGTATTCATAGTAATAATCGTTAATATCACCACTGAACTCACCGGTAAACACTTTTCCAAACTCACCTGCTACTTTGATAGCGGGTGGCTGAATATTTGCAGGGGGAAGTGCAGGCTCAGCTTGAAGAGCAGGCTGCGATTGACTGGTTTTTGCTTCTGAGCTGACGCATCCTGTAATGATAAAAAGCACTGCGATAAGTGCTGCAAGTAAGATTTTTGCTGTTTTCATAAAACCTCCAGATACTTGTTATACAAAATAAGGTATACTTACCTTGCTTTTTATGAAGCAATTTTCATGCCAATACAGTGCTTTTTAATAAACAAGAAGCATAGCATCGATGTATCGAGTGATTTACCGTGAAGTGAATCCATATTGGTATGGCAGACTCTATTGAGTTCACTGCAGTAGACGTGCTAAAAGCCTGTTAACGCATCTTTTGTCTGGTGTCACGAACAATGTGAAACTGCTGTTTTTGTAGGTATACGTTTCTGCACAAGCTTCGTGACACTAAGCAATGATGCGATCACGAACCAATTAACCTATTTAGCCATTTATTATCCAATTTTACCAATTATAAAGCAAAACAGCTGCCCTGTAAGGAGCAGCTGTTTGAGCAATCGTGAGTGGTTTTACTATCAATTTATAAACAAAAGCATCGAGTTATCGTTTCCCCTGGTCGTATGGTTCACCAGCAGCACGAGGTGCCTGTGAAGATTTAGAGAAAATCATGAGTGCAGCAAGCGTAACAACATACGGGAACGCTTTGAGAATAAAACCCGGTATATTCTTAAATTCTGGTACTACCTGTGATACATTGGCGATAGTAGCTGCAAATCCAAAAAAGAAGGTAGAACCGAGGATGCCGAGCGGTTTCCACTGTCCAAAAATTAACGCAGCAAGAGCCAGGAAGCCTAAACCTGCAACATTACCGTTAAACTCTGAAGAATAGGTGACAAGAATAATTGCTCCAGCAAGTCCAGCTAATGCTCCAGAAATTCCGACTGCAATATATCGCATTGTATACACATTAACACCTGCGGCATCGGCAGTTTGTGGATGTTCACCACACGCTCGCAAACGGAGGCCAAATGGTGTTTTATACAAGAGGAAATAGGAAATTATAAGAACCGCTAACATAACCCAGGTAGTTGCATACGTCTTGGTAAAGAACATGGGACCAATAATGGGAATTTTGCTTAACAGAGGAATATCGGTAGGGATAAAACCCATCTGAATATGAATATTTCCAGAACCGGTAATTGTTCGAGCTAAAAAAACAGTCAGTGCTCCGGCTATCATGTTGATTGCAGTACCGCTGATAACCTGATTAGCTTTAAGATTGATGCTTGCTACTGCATGGAGCATGCTAAAAGCAATACCAGCAATCATTGCTCCTAATAGTCCAATCCATAAAGATGTAGGCCCGAGGTATGGATATAAGTCATGAATAATAACAGCTGATACAAACGAACCAATTACCATGAGCCCTTCCAGTGCTATATTAACAACACCCGAGCGCTCACTGTAGAGCCCTCCGAGAGCAGCTGTCAAAAGCGGAATGGTGAAGCCAATTGCATAAGGGAAAATACTAATGAGTGTGTTCATGCTGCTGCCTCCGTGCTGGTTTCTTTATTCGCCTTTATCTTTTTCATTATCTTCTCGTAGAGATTTTCAAAAAGAATACTCGTTGCAGCAAAATAAATAATAATTGCTATAATTGTATCACCAATATCAGGTGGGATATGCGTCATTGCACTCATGTAGCCTTTCCCGGAGTGCAGAATTCCAAAGAAAAATGCTGCTGCTGCTACTCCCCAGGGAGAATTCGCACCAAGGAGGGCGACAGCTATGCCATCAAATCCTGCAGCAGGGAGCACTCCAATCTGCATATTGTATGCATAACCGACATAGAACGCTGCACCAGCAAGTCCTGCAAGACCTCCAGAAATGCCCATTGCAAGGGCAACATTTTTCGGTACATTTATACCAGCATATTCTGCTGCATATCGGTTAAAACCAACTGCCTTAAGCTCATATCCCAGTGTTGTCTTATCAAGTATTATTGCAATGATTATTACTGCGATAATAGCAATAAAAATTCCCAGATTGATGTAGGAGCCCTGAAATAGTTTTGTCAGCCAAGACACTCGCAACGAAGCATAATCCGGGATACGAGCAGATTCTGTTTCGAGCATCGGTCCCTTAAAATACGCTGGTACTGTGTAGTACACCATCCAGTAAGCAATCCAGTTCATCATGATAGTCGCAACTACTTCATGCACATTAAAAATTGCTTTGAGTAATCCAGGAATTGCAGCCCACAGTGCACCTGCCAGCATTGCTCCAACAATGATAATCGGAAGCATAAGCTCTTTAGGTAGTTTAAGGGTAAGCGCTAAAGCTGTTGCCATAAGACCACCTGCCAGCATTTGCCCGGAAGCACCAATATTAAAAAGACCTGTTTTGAACGCAAAAGCAACCGAAAGACCGGTTAATATTAACGTCGTTGCAGAACCGAGCGTATTCCCAAAACGCTCCATATTCATAAGTCCACCGCGGAACAAATATGCATACCCTTCTATGGGATTTGATCCGGTAACTAGCATAAGTAAGGCTCCGCCGATAAGACCGAGCACTACTGCTGCTAAAGCTGTAAATAAACTTTTAGTCCACTTCATGCAGCACCTCCATGAGCAACACCAGCCATCATGAGACCAATTTCATTTTCATTCGTTTCTTCTGGTTTTTTAATTCCTACAAGTTCACCATGACTGATAACTGCGATTCTGTCTGAAAGATCCATAATCTCATCAAGCTCTAGTGAAACGAGCAGCACCGCTTTACCTCTGTCACGTTGTTCTACGAGACGTTTGTGAATGTATTCAATAGAACCGACATCGAGACCACGGGTTGGCTGAACGGCTATGAGAAGCTCCGGGTCGTGAGATATTTCTCGGCCAACAATAGCTTTTTGCTGATTACCACCAGAAAGTGTTCGTGCCAATGATATAGAACCAAGACTTGAACGCACGTCGAAATTTTCAATAATTTTTTGTGCATTAGCTTTTATTTCTTTTTTATTCAGAAAACCATGTTTTGAATATGGCTCTTTATAATAAATCTCGAGAATAAAGTTTTCTTCAATTGTATAATCGAGTACCAGTCCTCGTTTCTGCCGATCTTCTGGAATGTGAGCCATTCCCTCTTCTATTCTGGTACGAATTGTATCATGTGTTATGTCTTTACCCTTAAATTTTATAGTGCCAGATTCGGCTCGTCGTAGTCCTGTAAGAACCTCTACGAGCTCAGTTTGTCCATTGCCATCGACACCAGCTAGTCCGACAATTTCTCCTTTTCGTACAGTCAGACAAAAGCCCCGCAGTGCAGGTATTTTTCTGCTCGAGAGCGCATGCAGGTTTTCAATCTCGAGCACAACATCACCAGCTTCTTGTGGTTTTTTATTGACAGAAAAACTTACTGCTCGACCAACCATCATTTCTGCCATCTGTGCTTCATTGGTTTCTGCGACATTGACTGTACCTATCACTTTGCCTCGCCGGATTACAGTACATCGATCTGCAATAGCTTTTATCTCTTTAAGCTTATGCGTAATAAGAATTATAGATTTTCCTTCCTTAATTAGATTACGCATAATGTTCATGAGATCGTTTATTTCCTGCGGTGTTAGCACAGCAGTCGGCTCATCGAAAATGAGAATCTCGGCATTCCGGTATAGCATTTTTAATATTTCCACACGCTGCTGCATACCAACTGATACATCTTCAATTTTTGCCCAGGGATCAACATTGAGACCATATTGCTCAGAAAGCTCTTTGATCCGTTGCGCTGCTTCTTTAATCTTGATAAACGGTCCAATTGTTGGCTCAAGACCAAGAATGATGTTTTCAGTAATCGTAAAATTATGTACCAGCTTAAAATGCTGGTGCACCATACCAATGCCGAGTTCATTAGCAACATTAGGATTACTAATATGCACAGGTTTTCCCCGCACACGAATTTCTCCTGAATCAGGCCTGTAGAGACCAAAAAGGACACTCATCAGTGTTGATTTCCCAGCACCATTTTCACCAAGTAATGCAAGAATCTCTCCCTTTTTTAGTTGAATACTAATGTTGTCGTTTGCAACAATACCAGGGAAAGTTTTGGTTATATTGAGCATTTCGATTATATACTCATAGTTAGAACCATCCACTTGCCCATGCGGCTGTTTGTCCATGATTCCTCCTGAAAAAGTAAAATTGGAGTATCTTTCATATTATTATAGAAAAGCATAAAACGCAATAAATATGCGTGCTCAAAGTAGTATTTATAACACTATTCGACCTTAAAACTCTGAATCTGATCAATAACTGCCTGAAATTGCCGTGTAAAATGCTGATTCAGTTCATTTACGCGATTAATCGAATCTCTGATTTCATTGGTACCTGTTGCGACTTCTGCTATACCATGCCGTATTTCAGAGGAAACATTCCGAACTGTTTCAAAAATTTCTGAAAGTAAACGGGTATTTTCATCTACCGATGAAACATCTTCTTTAACATGAGCAGTATAACTATTGAGCTGATTCATTGCCTGCATGACCTGATCACTGCCAATCGCTACCTCTTTGAGCGCCTGTAATATTTCATTAAAACTCATGCCCATTTCCTGGACTTCCCGTTCGATTTCAGAAAAAATCGCAGCCGTTTTTTCAATGGTCTGTCCCGTTAAATCGACACCATCCTTCATCGATCGAATTGCAGTGCTGATATTCTTTGCATTTGTTGCTGTTGCCTCAGCAAGATTACGTATTTCATCTGCAACGACTGCAAAACCAGCTCCAAGTTCTCCTGCATGCGCAGCCTCAATAGCAGCATTCATTGCAAGTAAGTTCGTCTGTGCTGCAACCTTTGCAACCAACGAGTTCATATCGCTAATCGACTTCATGCGGTTTTCAATAAGCTCGCGAAACGAAGCTTTTGTCTCTTCCAGTGATGTGCCGCCCGTATGTGCTATTTCAACTAGCTTATTTACCGTTTCGGTTCGTTTTTCAGATAATTCAGAAAGATTCTTTATTGAAGCCTGCATTTCCACAATTGAAGCTGTCGATTCTTCAACCATTGCAGCCTGTTCCACTATGCGCTGGCTATATTGATTGACCGATTGAACAATAACACTGGTCTTTTCTTTTGATGCATCCATATGGCTATCGAGTGCTACAGAACGATCGTTGATTGCTTTTATATTTGCTGCTATTTCTACAATTGCCACACTGCTCTCATGTGTTGACTGGAGAATTTCAGTATTGAGTTCTTTTGCCTGTTCTATTGCTGTTCTGATTTCTTTAATAATTGACTGCAGATTTGTCACAAATATATTAAACTTTTCAGATACCAACCCAATTTCATCTTTTGTTACTGTAAGACGACCTGTCAGATCGCCGGTACCTGTCACCATCTCATGCAGTGCAACCTGAAGCTGCTTTAAGTTTTTTAATGCAAGCCGGAGGAGCAGCTGAACAACAAAAGCTATTATGAGCGATGCCAGTAAAGAAATAAGTATTGCCAGTTTATTTAGCTGCCAGAATCCAGGTAAAAAGTCGGTGAGGGGCATGATCGCTGCTATTGAATAACCCGAATTACCAATCGGAGATTTAGCAAGAATATACCTCGTTCCATTATTTTCAAAATAAGAAATGCCAGCATAGCCTTTTAATTCATTGAGTTTGCCCATAATAAAATCATTTAATTTTGATGCTTCTGTTTTTTCTGAACTTGTAATTAAAATTGATTCAGTTGAATCAATGAGAAAGATTGTACTATTTTTACTTGGAGCAGCGCTTTTAAATTTATTAACCACTTCTGTTATCGCAATGCCTATACCGGCTATACCGAGCGTATCACCATTGTGACGAACAAGTGCATTAAACCATAAATTGGTAGTTTTAAGGCTTTCGTTATAATCAACATTTAAAAGCACTGCTTCCGGAGAAGAGAGACTACCAAAAAACCAACTATCATCTGGATTATTGGGAGATAAGGTATTTAAATATTTCCCTCTATCGTAATAATTGCCAGTAAGTTTATTGGCAGCAAATGAATTTGTAAAACCCTCCCTCGAAGCCAGTTCTTCCATTGTAGCTACAACAAGGGTGGTCAGCCGAGCATCATTCTCTGAAGACAAAAACCAATCGATTAACACCGGGCTCCTTGCAAATGTTAGCGAAGCCTCAGTACCACATGTTATTTCAGTCTGTATATCTATTTTTATTGAATCTAGCAAAGCCGGTATCTGGCTGTAAAACCTGTTTTCAATCACAGCTTTTACAGGAAACGTTGCTAAACCTAATGCCAACAATATAGCAATGAGTATTGATACGATAGTGACAATGCTAATTCGCTGCTGAATAGTCATAAAACCTCCCTGATTTCATATCTATGAATAGAATATTACAAATCCGGGTATCTATTCCGAACTTGCTTCAAATTGGGATATATAGTAAAGAAAATATCAACTAACTCAGGATCAAATTTAGTCCCTTTCAATTTTTTTATTTCATCGAGCACTTGCCCTTCTTCCCATGATTCTTTATAAACACGTTTTGAAGTAAGAGCATCGTATACATCCGCAAGTGCTACAATACGGCCAGCAATTGGAATTTCTTCTCCCTTGCGCCCCAGCGGCTTGCCATGCTCATTCACTTTTTCAGGCTGCAATGTAAATGGGTTTATATATCCAGGATATCCTGTTCCATCCCAATTTTCATGATGGGTTAATGCAACTTCATACGCCATTGTATCAAAATCTGACTGGGGATCATTAAAAAGCCTCGCTCCAAAACAGGTATGCTGCTGCATAGTCTCATATTCTTCTGGTGTGAATCGAGCTGGCTTTTTTAGTATTAAATCAGAAATTGCTACCTTACCGACATCATGGAGCATTGCTGCCAGTTTCAAGATATCTTTATTTTTAATTATTTCTTTTTCACTTAAATTATGACGCTCCGCCCATGCTTCATATAGCTCTACAGCATATCCTGCAACACGGTTTACATGTGATCCCGTTTCTTTGGGATCACGCAGTTCTGCCATGCGAATCATTCTGATAATCATGGAACGGGTTAAGTATGCACGTTGTAAAGCGACCGTCGCATTTGCTGCAAAATGTGTTACGAGAATTTCATCATCTTTTGTAAAAGGGACAATTTTCCCATTATCATCGAGCGCATTTATAATCTGAATAACTCCAAGAATTTTCCCTTCCTGCGTTTTAAGTGGTACGGTTAACATCGATTTAGTACGATACCCTGCTTCCTTGTCATACCATGAATTGTACTTGTATGGCGCTTTTTTAGATATTTTATACACATCGGGTATAGAAAGCGCTGTACCGGTTAATGCTACATAGCCAGAAATGGTTTGATCATTGATTGGAATGGTAAAAATGGTATAGATTTGCTTTTCTCCTGGCTTAAGGTGCTTTTGAATGGTATCATTTTGAGCATATTTTATGGCAAGCACATCATTTTCTTTAATATAAATTGAACCAGCATCCGCATTAACAACACGTCTCGCCTCTTGCAAAATGCGTTCAAGCAGGAGGTCATAGTCCCTTATTTTATTGAGCTCTGAATCAATACGGAGAATACTCTGAATTTCATCACTGCTTAATGCCATTGCAATTCCAATACCTATATAAAATACTTATGGTTGATTTTCTTAAAGCAAAATATTTTTTCAATTACTATTATCTATTATTTGGACACATTTTGCAATCAAAAAGTTGATTTTTTCTATTTGTTGACATGCAATACGTACCGTGCCATAATCCTCACGAAAGGAAAATCACCATGCATACCTGTCCCTCAAGTGAATATTTACAAAAAGTCCATCCGGTAGCGTACAGCTTTATCAAAGAATTACAGACTGCTTTTGATTACATTTCTGTACTTGGTACCGACTCATCGGGATTGGCTTTTTCTGCAACACCCGGCGAACTTCGCGTGTCTGATTCCCGCTGGATTGAACGAGGATTTGTTTTCCGTGCTCAACGCAACGGTAAAATAGCAGAATACGCCTGCACTGAGCTTCCTCAAACTGCATCATACATACAGGAAAAATTAGACGAACTGTTATCATCACCAGTTACAGCAATTCAGTATCCCCTCATCCCCGATGAGCCTGCACAAAAACAGTATTTCGCAACTATCGAAAAAGATCCGTTTACAGCTCCACCAGAATCAATCCTTTCTGTATTGGCAACTATCAGGGACAGACTTGCTGCATATTCCAAAGAAATCATACACACATCAGCCGTAGCAGAGTTTATGCGGGTTTCCAAGATTTTTATCTCTCCTAACCGATCGCTCGAGCAATCGTTCTATTGGAGTCAGAGCTACCTCATAGGACTGGCACGAAGAGGAAACAGAACAAAAGAAATTTACCGCTCATTTTCAGGCTTAAAAGGGCTAGAACTCCTCGATGAAATGGCTACAGAAATTGATGACGCTGGTGCTGTACTCATGGAGCTCCTTGATGCATCATCAATCGAACCAGGGGTCTATGATGTAATCCTCGATCCCGATGTATCAGGGACACTTGCTCATGAAGCCTTTGGCCATGGTGTGGAAATGGATATGTTTGTAAAAAAAAGAGCACGAGCTGCTGAATATCTAGGTCAACCAGTAGCTAGCTCTATTGTACAAATGTTTGATGGCGCAGCAGACGTACAGCATTGCGGAAGCTATCTCTTTGATGATGAGGGACAGTTCTCTACCACCACACAGATTATCAAAGACGGAATATTACTAACTGGAATTTCGGACACACTCTCAGCACTGAAGTTAGGAACTAAACCTACCGGAAATGGTAGACGTCAGGCATACGATCATAAAGCCTATGCACGCATGACCAATACCTACTTTGCACCAGGAAATGATACTTTGGATGCTATGATTAAAAGCATTGAATATGGCTGGCTGCTACAGAAGATGAATTCCGGCATGGAAGATCCTAAAAACTGGGGTATACAGCTTATAGTGCTTATCGGTCGGGAAATAAAAAATGGCAAACTGACAGGAAAGGTAGTAAATCCTGTTGTCTGCTCTGGATATGTTCCCGAAGTGTTATCAAATATCACTATGATATCGAAAGATTTTGAACTCTCTGGCTCTGGACACTGTGGCAAAGGCTACAAAGAATATGTAAAAGTCTCGGCAGGCGGGCCTTACATAAAAACGAAAATGAGGTTAGGTTGATGTTAGAAAGAATAAAAGAATTATTACAGCAAACAAACACTATTAGTGATTTTCGTATAACAGAAATTCGTAAGAGTGGTCTCGAATGGTATCTCATTGGGAAAGAAATCGAAACAGCTCGCTCAAAAGATACACTGGATTATGAGGTCGCTGTATATGTAGATAGTAATAATGGCAGCACGCGGGGTGCCTGTATCTTTCATATTCAGCCAACTATGAGTGTAAAAGAAATTACTGCATCAATAAACCGGGCAGTTCAAACGGCAGAGAGCATTCACAATGATTGGTATCCTATTCCAGAAGCTCACCATGCAAACAATCCTGCCCCAATCCCCATGAGCCAATTTGCTAAAATGAGCTTATCCCAAGCAATGCAAACTGTCTGTGATTCACTGTATAAGCATAATGGCTTAGATGGGGCAACCATCAATTCACTTGAAATATTTTTAACAAAAATTGATGAACACATTATCAATTCCCGCGGAATTGATATTTACATTTCTAAATTTCATGGCTACACAGAATATATTGTTAACGCTGGATCTGGAAAAGAGGAAATAGAACTCTATGACAGCATTCACTTTTCAGAACCGCTCCTGGACACACTCAGCAATACAGTGAGATTAAAACTTAAGCAAGCCCATGACAGGCTTGCTGCCATACCAACACCGGATTGTTCAAACCTTCCTGTTATTTTTTCAGGCTCTCCTGCTGAAGAGTTTTATCGGTACTGGTTTCAGGCATGTCAGAACAGTGCCCACTATCAGCACACAAGCCCCTTTGCGCTGGGAGAAAACATTTCAGTACCTGACGCCACAGGTGATACTATAACGCTCAGTGCAGTACCGTTTGTATCAGGATCCCCATTTTCCCGACCCTATGATTCCGAAGGTTTTGCATTGAAACCAATTACCTGTATTGACAATGGCATACTGACAATGCTGACGGGTCCGTTAAAATATGCACACTATCTCAAGCAACAGGCTAATGGAAGTCATCCGCTCTTTGAATTATCAGGAGGAAAACAATCAAAAACAACACTCACGGACAAGGATCATCTTGAAGCAGTATCGTTTTCTGATTTTTACCTCGATCCAAGCACGGGTAATTTTGGCGGAGAACTACGTCTCGGATACCTCGTCACCCATGGGAACCGGATTCCTGTAACAGGAGGTTCTATTACAGGAAGCATTCCAGAAAACCGTGGAATGATTCTCTTTTCACGCGAGCTTGTTGATTATGCTACCTGTCGAGCACCAGAAATCTGTCTGGTGCCACACGTAAGAATTGCAAAAGCCACGTAACAGGTATTGTGACTGGCACCATTTTCCCGTTCATTACTATGCTACGTTACTACGCGCTTTTTGCTTTGGAGTAATTCCGGCAAAAGAAAGTGAATCCGATTGCCGGACGCTTTACTATGCTACGTTACTACGCGCCTTTTGCCTTGAGCCATATATTGAGCATTGCAAGAGCACGGTCTGCAGTGCGAAAGGTAGGAACACCACGCCGCTCAAGCTCTCGAGCAAGCGGATCATAGAGTGCACCTGAGTCGACTACAGCCACCCATGGTTTCTTTGTCGCATGAATGAGCTTTCCATAGAGTCCTGCTATTGATGTATCCAGCGTAACGTCTTCTGTATGTCCTTCGCCTTTAGCAAGCGTATTCATTCGTACGGTGAGCGGTACAATGCCTACAATACCCGTATCGACATTTTCATCTTCGAGTACTGCTTTGAAGGTTTCGTAGTATGCCGTATCATCTGCCATCGGTGTAAGATCGACCGGATTATGGACATCAACAATGTCGCTGATTTTTGCGTCCTTAAAAATAGCTTCAAGTTTTGGGTGTGATGATGCACTAAACTCTGTAAGTGACAATGACCCAAGATTATCAGCAAAAGCAACACATTCAAACCCGGCATTGGAAACAGCACCGAGCTTATAACCTTTTGCCTGTTTCCCTTCCAGCAATGAAAACATCGTCATTGCATCATCGAACTCATCGAGACTTTCTGCAACAACAACACCTATTTGTTTAAGAAGCTCTCGTGTTACAGGATAATCGCCTGCGATTGATGCAGTATGGCTTGCACTAGCAGCAGCTCCTGCTGCGGTTCGTCCAGCTCTATAGAAAATCACGGTCCGTCCTGATGCTATAATTTTTTTACAAGCACTAAGCACTTTAGCACCATCGAGAGGCTTAAATCCCTCAACATACACTGCAAATGTTGTTATTTCTTTATCTTGCTCCAGATATTCAAGGTAATCACCGATAGTAACGTCCATCTGGTTACCGCACGTGATTACATATTTGGGATTGATATCGGGATGTTTTGATATTCTGCAAATTGCAAATGCACCCGATTGCGAAATAACAGCCATTGGTGCTACCTTGCCTTTTGGCATAGGAAGCTTATATTCAGGAATAAAGAGTGTGTTATATTTTCCTGGCACCGAACGAATACCAAGACAGTTGCCACCATTCAAGAGCGGGCCGCGCGAGACAGTCGTTCGTGATTTTGCTAGCGCTTGTTTCATGCGCGCAACAAGATCCTCGGTGCCTGATTTTTCTTCGAGACCTCCAGGAATTACTATAACACTTTCTGCCTTATCCAGTTCAGCAAGTTCTGCGATGCACTGAGGTGCTTGCGCTGCAGGAATAACGAGCACAAAGAGATCGACTTTTTCAGGCAAACTCTGTACATCAGGGACACATTTACAGCCATCAAGTTCTGTAAGACCTGGTTTTACTACATAGAGACGTTTGGTATCAAAACCATTTTCGATAAGATTTCTTAATATGATGCGTCCATTATTCATGCCTTTTTCTGAGACACCAATTACTGCAGCACTAACTGGTTGTAAAATATTTTTAATTTTATTAACCGGCCTGTTTTTTTGGTTTATATTTACAGGCTCTTTAGAATCAGTAAACGCAATATCACTACCTGCAGAACCAAGCTTAATGAGTACGTCGAGCGCAATGAGTCTGCTATCCTTCGTTACAACAAATGGGTTAATTTCAAACTCAGTAATGCCAAGGTTTGCCAGTGTATTTGCTGCATCAATAAATTTCATGATGGTATTGACAAGTACTGTTTCTTCCAGAGCTATTTTGGTACCGCGAAGCCCACCGGCAAGCAGATTACGTACAGCATTAGTAGCAAGCACTTTCTCCACAAGTTTCGGCGATGCTGTGAGCGGACTAAAAAATACATTTGCTTTTCCGGGAATAAATTGTTTTGCAAGGAATTCGGTATAAATACCACCAGGACCGAATGATATGATGGGACCAAAATCACGTGCAAATCGGTAACCAATAATTATTTCATGCCCAAGTTTCGTATCATAGGGAATAAATTCATTAACCGTATATCCGTGCACAGTGTAATTTTTAAACCGTGCCTCCATATCCTGTATGGTTTTATGGACAGTTTCAAAATTATTGTCTACAATCTGCACACCACCCATTTCGGTTTTGTGCAAAATTTCTGGAGATATTACTTTGACAACAGCTTTAGGTCCTTCAAAAAGCATCCCTGCACCAAGTTCTTGTGAATTTTTTATAAAAACATTTCGAGGTGCTGGAATATCCAGTGCCTTGAGCACTGCAAGACCTTCATATTCAGTTAAAGCATCACGGTTTTCCGATCGTGCCTGTTCTACAATATTACGAATTGTAATTTCGTCCATATTCAAACGCCTTTAAGTTAATATCTACTAACGCTTCACCCTTACGGGCAAAAAGTTCTCGTATAGCATTTTTGAGGTTCTCTTCTTTAAGCGGAAGGAATCGTGAGGCAACTCCAACCAATACTATGTTTGCTGCACGCACATTTCCTGCTTCCCGAGCAAGGGCATCAGCATCAACGAGGACCTTGCGTGGGAGCGCATTGATTTCTGCCAGAACACTATCTATGTCAGGATAGTTTGGTATATTTTTTATCGGAGTAACAGCTGAAATCATTGTTCCTTGTTCGGCAGAAAGCCAGGGAAGGTAGCGCAATCCTTCAAGCGGCTCGAATGAAAGTATTAAGGAAGCACTGCCACGTGGAATAATGGGGCTTGCTGGTTCTTCTGTGCCAAGCCGGAGATGTGCTAATACCTCTCCCCCACGCTGGCTCATGCCATGAACTTCTGACTGTTTTACACGCAGACCTTCTGCCATTGCTGCACGCGCAATTACAACGGAAACAGAAATTCCACCCTGACCGCCAACACCACATAACACTATATCGTATTTCATGCTTTCCTCGCTTTCTTTAAAGCTTCCAGGCATTCGCGCACCATTACAATGACCGATGGGCCTCTATATGCAAGTTCTTCTTTTATAACAGCAACATTTTTCTCGTTATCCATCTTATGCGCGCGCAATATTCGTATATGTGCAGGATCGATTCCACAACCCTTAAGTATCGGTTCAAGTTGACTAGAAGGCAAAATAGTCGGCTGAGCTCCAGTCATACCAGTAGTTGAGTTATCAAGGATTAACACTTTCATATTGGTTTTATGACTTACAGCATCAAGAAGGTTCGTGAGACCGGAATGATAGAAAGTTGAATCTCCAATAACAGCAACAACCGGCTCAAGCCCTACTTCTGCCGCGCCGCGAGCCATACCGACACTGGCTCCCATATCTACCGTAGTTTCTATTGCGCTGTAAGGAGGAAGAGCACCGAGTGTGTAGCAGCCAATATCACTTGTAACGGCATAGAGCATATATCCTTTGAGGGCTTCTTTAAGTGCTGTATAACTGTCCGCATGTGGACATCCTTGACAGAGCTGAGGCGGTCTCCCAACAAGTGAAATATTTTTTACCATCAATCCTTTGTTTTCCAGAAGTCCAAGTGCTTTGCGTACGATATCGGCATTGAGTTCTCCATCGTAAGGAATGGTACCGTCCTCTTTCCCATGAACAGGTTTCCCCGGAACAATACCGCGCAAGAGATGCTCGACGTACGGGTAGCCATCTTCGATGACGAGGATTTCATCACACGTTTCATACAAAGAGCGTATGAGCTCCGTGGGCATAGGGAAAAAGCCTATGTGGAGATGCATGGGGTCTGACCCTTTTGCCGCTCTATAGTCAGCAAGATTCTCTTTATAATACTGCAATGCTAAACCGGTAGTAATAACGCCGAGCGCTTTACTCCCTTTTGAAAGCAGATTCCATTTCACTGCATTTGATTCTTCAGACAGCATTGACTGCCGCGCAATTACTTCTTTCCACCTGCGCCGTGCTACAGCAGGCATGAGAATCCAATCCATTCCTTCTGGTTTTTTTATAAGGTTCTGTGATTTTTGATCACGGATATCTACAATAGATCGAGAATGCGCAAGCCGTGTAGTAATGCGTATCAATACCGGGCAATGATGCTTTTCTGAATAATCAAAAGCCTCATAGGTCATATCATAGGCTTCCTGCTGCGTCGCTGGTTCAAAACATGGTATCCGTGCAAAATCTGCAAGCAGACGTGAATCCTGTTCATCCTGTGAGGAATGCATACCGGGATCATCAGCAACAACAACAACTAGTCCGCCATTAATATTTACTAACCCAGAGTTTACAAAAGGGTCCATTGCCACATTGAGCCCTACATGTTTCATAGATACCATAGCACGTCTACCAGCAAATGATGCACCCAGAGCGCTTTCATACGCTGTTTTTTCATTAGTACACCATTGGGCTACAAATCGATTAGGACTATCCTGAGGAATTTTAGCTGCAAGTTCCTGCAGTGTTTCCATAATTTCTGTTGATGGAGTTCCGGGATATGCAAAAGCACCGCTTAATCCTGCATGAACTGCAGCATAAGCAATCGCTTCGTCTCCCATCAAGGTTTCTTGTGCCATATAAGCCTTCCTTGCTGGTAATATGTATGCCCTTACCGGGCACAATGATATAGAGAATAAAGCCAGCAAAAAATTGCTGGCTTTTTTAGTACACAGTTAAAAATACAATTCATACTCCTGCGGCACAGGTGCATTGTAAACATATTCAGCTTCTTTTTCTTTTAGAGCGATCCATGAATCAATGAGATTTTTTGGGAAAACAGGAAGCAAATATTCATTATCTTTTTTTAACCCTGCAAGCACATGGAAAAGCCCTGTTGGGAATGTATTTTTAGCAGTTTCCTGTGTTTTTGAAAAACCCATAGCCACAGGATCCATTTTTTTCTGAATGCCATCAAGTCCTGCGAGCAGCATTGCAGCTAGGAAGTAATACACGTTTGCGGTTGCATCTCCCGTGCGGAATTCAATTCGGGCCTCACCCTTCTTAAGGTAACCAGGAATACGCACAGCTGCAGCTCTGCTGGCCTGCGCAAACGTTGCTGCTACCGGTGCTTCGTAACCGGGAACCAGCCGTCTGTAACTATTCGTGCTTGGATTAAACCATGCAAGGAGCGATCCTTTTAGTGCATGACTCAAGATACCTGCAGTGTATGCAAGTCCCTGCTCAGAAAGTCCATACATACCTTCACCAGGGAAAATACTGCTGCCATTTTTCTCAACAAACTGATGCACGTGCATACCGCTCCCGGCTATTTTGTACATCGGTTTAGGCATAAATGTTACATAAAGCCCCATTTCTTGAGCAATTGTCTTAATAATCCATTTCGAGAGAACTACTGCATCAGCAGCTCCGACAAGTGATATAAAATTAAGTTCAATTTCAAGCTGCGCAGCACCTACTTCATGGTGGTGATACTTTACCGGAATGCCTGCATCCTGCATACAGGCTACAACTTCATTTCTGAGCTGGTTATAGCGATCATCTGGAGTAAGCCTGTGGTATCCTTTTGAAAGACCGAATCGCGGAACATCTTCATAATTCTCACCAATACCTTCACAGCTCTCAACCATATAATAGGAATGACTAACCGTCGTGGAATACTTAACATCATCGAACACGTAAAATTCAAGTTCAACGAGCATTTTGGCATCATCACCGATACCGGTTTTTTTCATATGCTCAACAGCTTTTTTAGCAATAGTTCTCGGATACTGCTCAAACAGCTCACCCTGTGTAGTCCAGACATCACAAAATGCATGCAGGATGCGGAACCCATCACGCTCCTCAACAAATGTTGCCTGCATGTCGGGAATTGCCACCATGTCACTGTGATGCACCTGGGCAAAGCCGAAATTGCTGGCATCAAAACCAATACCATTTTTGAGCACTTTATCAGTAACATACGATCGTGGAAGCGAAACCGACCGAAGCTGCCCGTTTATATCAACAACAAGCATGCTAAGATAATCAATATCATCAAGATTTCCAGAAAATTTGTATAATTTCATAAAATTCCTCCAGGGACAGTCTTATAGTAGTATGCTACACACATTTAGGCAAGTAGGAAATTTTGATAATTGCTAATGTCGTTTTGATTATTAAAACAAAACCGGCTTAAACGGTGGCGAACGCGTTACTGTGACGAAGCTTGGGTTACTGTCACGAAGCTTGTGAAGCCATCTCATTTTTTATTGAGACTAGCAAATTAGTGCGCTTCACAAGCTTCGTGTCACTAGAGGGATTGTTCCAGCTTTTCAGCTTTCAAAACGACCTCGTCGTGCATGCGCGCTTGATACGTGCGCATCTTTTCTGCAAGCTCCGGATCAGCAATACTCAGGATACGAACGGCCAAGAGGCCAGCATTTTTCGCACCATCGATCGCAACCGTTGCAACCGGTATACCGCCAGGCATTTGTACAATCGAAAGCAGCGAATCGAGGCCATCGAGCGATTTGCTCTTAATGGGAACTCCTATTACGGGAAGCTCTGTCATAGAAGCTGTCATTCCCGGTAGATGTGCAGATCCACCAGCTCCTGCAATAATCACCTTTATTCCCCTGCTTGCCGCTGTTCGGGCATATTCCACCATACGATCGGGAGTTCTATGCGCAGACACAATAGTAATCTCATACGCCACACCAAACTCATTGAGTATTTCAGCAGCTGCTTTCATAACAGGCAGATCAGAATCACTGCCCATAATAATTCCTACTGTTGGTTTCATAATCACTTCGTTAGACCTCCCGACAAGATTTTAATCCAGTTTCCTTATACGCAACCGCATTGATAAATATATCAATTCCCAGGAGGTTTTCCTGGTTTCTCCTTCGGTCTGGATGAACTTCTGCATGAATCGATGCTTCGGGATGCGGCATAAGGCCAAACACTCTTCCTGTACTGTCACAGATACCGGCAATATCACGCATGGAACCATTAGGATTGTCCCTGTATCGTACTGCAACTTGTCCTGCTCGTTCGAGCGCATCGAGGACAGCATCATCTGCAACAAAACGGCCTTCCCCATGACGAATGGGAAGCAACCGCGGTGCAAGACCTTTTGTCCAGACACAGCGCGAGTTTTCAGGGAACTCTACAGGCACCCATGTATCGAGAAACGTGCCCTGAATATTGTGAATTAACGATACCTCTGGTGTCATAGCGATTTCTGTTTCATACCTGTTCCGTGCCTGATCGGCAGGAGAGCCTAAGTTATTCCCGCAACGAGGGAGCAAACCTGATTTCACAAGCGTCTGAAAACCATTACAGATTCCAATAACGAGCCCGCCTTGCTCAATAAACGTTTCAAGAAGTGGCCGCAATTTAAGTAATAATAAATTTGCAAGCACTCTTCCTGAACCTAAATGGTCACCAAAAGAAAAGCCGCCTGGAAACCCGAGGTAATCAGCTTTTAGCAACAATTCCGGTTTTTCAATAACATTCTGGATATGCTCAATTTCTCCATGAGCTCCTGCAATCTCAAATGCTTCCCGAAGTTCATCCTGCGCATTGATGCCATATCCAGTTACGATGAGTGCATGCGTTTTCATACATTCTGCTCCTTGCCGTCTGTATTGTGTACTATGAGGTAGTTAGCAGTATCGCTCGCTTGTGTTTCTTTACTATTCATAAAGGTTTTTTTGAAGCTCTGCACCAGCTGTTCAAGAGGAATATGAGCCAGAACATCACTCTGGTACTTTATAACCATGTATTTAGATTGCTCCACAGTCCCAAGGTGATAGCAGGCTATACCCGACATCGTCTGTTCAAAGCGTTCTCGATCTTCCCTACGGACAGAAACAATAAAACGGCCTCCCGTTTCAGAAAAGAGCGCACGCACAATGCTTTGTGCTTCATCGAAACGTGGTTGCAGCTCATCAGTAAGTGCATCAAGCTTAATGGTGCACCCCAGCCTTCCACCAATACATGACTCTGCGAGTGCAACAGCAAGCCCGCCATCAGAGAGATCATGACATGATTGAACAATACGCCCCTGAATAGCCCGATGGAGCGCACGGTAGAGTCTATCGGTTTTACTAAAATCAATATCAGGCGCTGTACCACAGGAAAATCCGCAGACCCGTTCGAATATCGTACCACCGAGTTCCCCGTTTGTTTCACCAATTAAATAAATATAATCTCCGCTCCGCAGAAAATCTGTCGATGGTACTTTACGGACATCTTCGACTGCTCCAACGAGCGTGATGAGCAAGGTTGGCCTAACTGAAATTACTTTTCCTCCGCTCCGAGCATCATTTTTCATCGAATCTTTTCCGGAAACAAGTGGCAATCCATATGCAAGACAGGCTTCTTTAAGCCCCTCACAGGCGCGCACAAGCTGAGCCGCTTTGTAAGCACCATCTGGTGTTGCTGCTGATTCTACAGGGTCAGGCCAGCAAAAATTATCAAGAAGTGCAGCTTGTCCGGGAGTTCCTCCTAGAGCAATATGTGCCCGATACGCTTCATCTACTGCCATTCGTGCCATGATGCGCGTATCTGTGTCTCCATATCGCGGACAGATCCCATGTGTTATGGTTATACCAGAATAACTTCTGTGTGTGAGCTTTACGACACCACCATCACTTGGCGCATCGCGTTCGATTCCGGTGAACGGTTTTTCGACGGTGCGCGCCTGCACTTCATGGTCGTACTGCCGGATAAGCGGTTCCTTGCTCGCGACATTCGGTTCGGCAAGGAGAGCCAGAATGATTTCTTCACAGGTACCGAGCCTACGCTTCTCGCCACTCGCTGTAATGTGCACAACCTGCCAGCCAGATGATGCGCACGTTGACAAGCCAGCCGACGGTACGCCGGTGAGTAGCTGATCTGCCAGCGATTGTTTTACTAATGGTACGCCAGTGAGTGGCTGATTTGCCAGCGACGGGTCAGCCTTTCGCGTGTCCGACGATGTCCAGCTGACTACCGGCGAATCTGTCGATGGTGAGTCTTTTTGAGTCGAATTTTCCGACGGCAGATCTGTCCCTTGCTTTTCCTGTTTCTCAGGATTCCGATTTTGTTCGTGCACACGCACAGCTGCAAGAATTGGCTCAGGCCGATGTGGTGCTGTCCAGCGTGCTGGGAGTTCCATTACAGGTAGGCCCCGATGCAAAAACTCAAGCGGCAGGAGCCCAACGAGCTTTTCATGTGCTTCTATCTCGATGTATCCCGAATTGGTAAACTCGCCCACAACCGTCGCTTCTACATCCCTACGTCGTGCCAGTTCCATAAACTCCTCAATTTTCTCAGGAAGAACGGCAAGGCTCATGCGTTCCTGACTTTCTGATACGAGAATCTCCCAGGGGGACAGACCCTGATATTTGAGCGGACACGCTGATAGATTGATGCGCACGCCGCCTGAGCCTTCAGCCATTTCTCCCAGGCTGGAAGAAAGACCGCCAGCACCATTGTCAGTAATGGCTTCATAGAGTCCTCGATCACGGGCTTCCAGAAGAAAATCAGTCATGCGCTTTTGAATAATGGGATCTCCAATCTGGACAGCAGAAACTGGACTCGTTTCATCAAGCGCCAGGCTCGAAAACGTTGCGCCATGAATGCCATCTTTACCAATTCTGCCGCCCAGCATTACTGCGAGCATACCGGGCTGCACTGCTTTTTCCCATGATGGTCTACCGTTAATGGTCTCCGGAAGAATACCGCCCGTGCCGCAAAATACGAGCGGTTTGCCACGGTAGCTTTCATCAAAAAGAAATGCGCCTGCAACGGTTGGTATACCTGACTGATTGCCGCCATCGACAATACCTTTGTGCACACCTTCCATGATATCGCGAGGGTGCATAAAACCATCAGGCATTTCCTCCTGCGGCGTATCGGGGTATCCAAAACAGAGGACATTCGTATTGAATATCGGTTTTGCACCTAAACCTGTCCCCAAAATATCCCTGTTCACACCAACGATCCCGGTAATTGCGCCACCATACGGATCGAGCGCACTCGGACTATTGTGTGTTTCGGCTTTAATACAGACTAGGGAACCAGGATAAAACTGTACTACCCCTGCATTATCGGTAAAAACCGAACGCAAAAAAGATACACGGTGACGCAATTCTTCAGTTACCGCACGAATGTATGTCTTAAAAAGCGAGTGTATTGTTTTGTTACCATTCTCATCGGAGTAATGAATCACCGCATTAAATATCTTATGCTTGCAATGCTCGCTCCAGGTTTGAGCAATCATTTCGATTTCGACATCGGTTGCATCCTGTGGTAATCCGCGAGCCTTGCGAGCAGCTATCGTTGCAGCATTGGCATAGTGATTGCGAATAGCCTGCATTTCAGGCAATGTTAACGCAAGCAATCTCTCGCGAGAGAGCGCTTCAAGCTCCGCGTCGTTCATGCCAGCAATCGGAATGAGTTCAGGTTCAGCCCTGTCATGTACAGCAGGACGCGGATACCGGTCAGGTGGCCGAACACCGCTATCCCATTCATGTTTGGAAATTACGAGTGCTGTCTGAACAAGTGGGTTATAAAACAGATGGGCAGCCTGTTCTGCTTCGGATTTTGAAAGCTTTCCACAGACAATATACTGTCGTGCAGTGCTCACATAACCTGCATCAATCCCTGCCAGCTTTAATGATTGCTGTACAGTAATTGCAAGCGTATCTGTAACACCGGGTTTCCATGCTATTTCGATGAGCCAGTCCCAGGGATATGGCCACGTCCATGCACCTGCACACAGTGTATCGTAATACATATCCTGAACGACAGGGTCCATAAATAAAAAACGAGCCGTTTCAGCTTGAATTGGCTCGTCTGCTATAATGACATCGACAGTTCGGACATGCGCACTGATGCCTAGCCGCTGTTCCAGTTTCTTAGCTGCCGCTGTACTCTCAAATGCTTCTTTTTTATACGCTATTTCTATACGCATACGGCAGTATAGCAAAAACTGAGCTTTTGGGACAATACATCGCATTGACTTATAATTAATCTCGTCGAAAAAATGTGGCTGCCTCATAACAAAATCTCGCCCAAAGGGTACACTACGCAATGGGGATAAAAACATTGAACAGCGAAGGGAGATGGTCCCCCCAAGGCGCTACTTGAAGTCAACGAAATC
>ERZ795051.1658-NODE-1658-length-27426-cov-17.948888_pt1 | contig 27426 bp, 28 predicted proteins | sample MGYA00375135_ERZ795051 | MGnify/ENA primary metagenome ERZ795051 (study PRJEB30180, sample SAMN05720222) | activated sludge metagenome | isolation source: Anaerobic digester | place: Japan | collected 2015-05-26 ... | reverse complement strand
ATTATTTTTGTCCATACACATAAGTTTGTGTAGACATTTTTCAGGACGGGTCAACTTTTAACCTTTAACCTTTAACCTTTATCCTTTACCCTTTACCCATTATCCTTTACCCTTTATCCTTTATCCTTTATCCTTTATCCTTTATCCTTTATCCTTTATCCTTACTTCCCCTCAATCTGTTTAATAGTCCATTCAAGGGCTTCCTCCAGCATTTCGGTTGGTGGGTCGGTTATGAAGCCATTATCGTGTAACGACTTTACCATGGAACGAGAGTATTCAATATCCTTTTTGGCAATGCTGTACGCCTCATCCCAGCTCATTGGCCTACGGGCAACGCCATCTTTAACAGCCTGTACAGCCACATCGGCTGCTTCAACGGGGAATACGTCGGCTTCATCCATGGTTGGGACAATATTATCGGGATTAATTCCACGTTTCTCGGCGTAGTTTGCCAGTGAGTGAGCAGCGGCAATGGCCATGTTATCGGTTATTTTTGAAGCTCTAACCAGCAAGGCTCCTTTAAGTATTCCAGGGAATCCTAACGAGTTATTTACCTGGTTTGGGAAATCGCCACGGCCCGTAGCCACAATGTATGCCCCTGCTGCTTTTGCTGCATATGGGTAAATTTCAGGTACGGGGTTGGCGCAGGCAAAAACAATGGCTTTATCGGCCATAAGCCTAATCCAATCCTGCTTAATGGTGTCAGGGCCTGGGGTGGAAAGCGATATTAGCACATCGGCGCCTTTCATGGCCTCCTCCATGGTGTTAATGCAATCGGGATTGGTTTGCTCGCAAATCTCCCATTTGCGGTAAAAACGGCTATCGGCTTTAATGTCGTCACGTTTGCGATGAAGTGCACCATGTGAGTCGAACATAATCATTTTTTTAGGATCACCACCATCAGCTATCATCAGGCGGGCAATGGTGGTATTGGAGGCACCAGCTCCAAAAAATACAATGCGAACATCTTTTAGCTTTTTATTTACCAGCTTCAATGCATTGAGTAACCCAGCAAGGGTAACGCATGCAGTTCCCTGGGCATCATCGTGCCAAACCGGAATCACACATTCCTCCCTCAGTACATCGAGAACTCTATAGCAGTTAGGTTGTGAGATATCCTCAAGGTTTACAGCGCCAAAGCTGTGCTGGCACATCTTTACAAAATCGATTATCTTTTCTGGGTCGTTTTTGCCATCTTTCCCCTTGCTGTCAATACAAAGAGCAACTGCATCCACGCCACCAAGGTACTTCATCAGGAATGCTTTCCCTTCCATCACTCCCAGACCACCCGGAGGGGTGCAATCGCCATCGCCAAGTACACGGGTCGAGTCGCTAACAACGGCAACTAAATTGCCCCTGTTCGAAAGTTCAAATGACGCATCATTATTATCGCGTATAGTTGTTGATATTTTGGAGACTCCTGGGGTGTACCAAACATTGAACCAGTTAAAGCCAAGCACAGGTGCTTTGGGTGCTGTTTGGATTTTACCTCCGTAATGCTTATGGGCCTTCTCGCTGAGGTATTTTAAGAATAAAGTTTTACCCTTTGCGCGTTGCTCCTCAGTCCAATTTTCTGGGAACATTTCGCCTAGGCGTTCTAATTTGATGTTTACTTTACTCATATGTTTAATTTTTAATTGATTAGATTTCGATTTGCTGATATAATTTTTACCCAAGATACAAAATTCAAACTAAACAATCTAGTTTTTTCAATATGTTATACAGTATGTTTTAGTTGCTTTTTTTGACAAAATAATGTAGGTTTGAGGTCGCAATACGTGTTGTATTTTTACGATTAACGATTCAACAAAATCCATGATATGAGTGTATTAGTCAATAAAAGTTCACGTGTAATTGTTCAGGGCTTTACAGGAGGTGAAGGCACTTTTCATGCTACCCAGATGATTGAGTATGGAACCAACGTTGTGGGTGGAGTAACTCCGGGCAAGGGAGGACAAACACATCTCGATAGGCCTGTGTTCAATACTGTTTCCGAAGCAGTGAAAGAAACCGGTGCCGATGTATCGGTAATATTTGTACCCCCGACTTTTGCTGCCGATGGCATTATGGAAGCTGCCGCTGCAGGAATAAAGGTAATCGTTTGTATTACTGAAGGTATTCCCACAAACGATATGGTTAAGGTTAAGCACTTCCTTGCTGATTACCCCGAGACCCGCTTAGTTGGACCTAACTGTCCTGGAGTAATAACTCCCGAAGAGGCTAAGGTTGGGATAATGCCAGGGTTTATCCATAAAAAGGGACATGTTGGCGTTGTATCGCGTTCTGGCACATTAACCTACGAGGCCGTTGATCAGCTTACCAAGTTGGGGTTGGGTCAAAGCACTTGCATTGGCATTGGTGGCGATCCGGTAATTGGAACAACCACGCTCGAAGCTGTTAAGCTACTAATGGCCGATCCCGATACACATGGTATTGTGATGATAGGTGAAATAGGCGGTAGCATGGAAACCGATGCTGCTCGATGGATTAAGGAGCATGGAACTAAGCCTGTTGTGGGCTTTATTGCTGGACAAACTGCTCCCAAAGGTCGCCGTATGGGTCATGCTGGGGCTATTATTGGTGGTGCCGACGATACCGCTGCTGCTAAAATGAAGATCATGCGTGAGTGTGGCATTCATGTAGTGGAATCGCCTGCTAACATTGGTCAAACCATGAAGGATGCGCTGAAATAATATTCTACCAAAAACAATAAAGGCCGGCAAATATTGAGCCGGCCTTTTTTATTCCCGTATTGGTTAATCCTTTACTTTTAAGTTTATTGCCTCAGTTTTCCCTTTTATTAGCATCCGTATGAACAAGAATATTGTAGCAGCCATTAGAGCCCCTAATGTAATTCTTACCCATAAATTATCATAATTGAAGAAAACTATTAGAAAAAACGGAATTGCAGTAAAAGCCATTGTTGGGGTGAAGTTGAAGTTTGGGTTTACACTAACCTCAATGTTGGTTTCTTTCTGGGTATTAACAGTAATTTCGCTACTTCCCATTTTAAAATTAGTTGTGGCCCTGAAAGTGTGTTCCCCATCAGGAAGTTCAACGGTAAGCGATTCGCCTTGTCCAATTTTGCCCCTTAGCTGACCATCAATTAGTATTTTGATTTTGTTTTCGGAATAATACTTTTCACTCTTTGGGCGCGATACTATTGAATTCATATTCATAACTATTTTAAAAAAAAAGGCATCGTATTAAACCGATGTCTTGGCAAAAATACAAAAAAGATGTTTGTAAGCTACTTCTCTGAATCTAATTCGTCGCCGGTAAAGGCGGGGTAAACATCTGTCATGTAACCCATGTATAATCCAACACGTGTCATCCATCTAAGTTGTCCCACAACCCAACTGTGAAACTCTCTGGGGTATTTACCTGTAATTAGTACTATCAACCATGCCAAAATGATAATAACGCCTACAAATATTTGCCTAAAGAACAAAATAAAGAGGTGTGGAATGTAAACATAAAGCCAACCAAAAAAGAAACGAACCAGCATTAATGCACGGCTTACCCTTTCAGGGTATTCAACCTCTAATGAGGTATACTCATCGGTTCCATTAATGCCAAACGAAGGGTATCCATCGGATATGTTTAATACCCTGGCGTTCACACGTAATTTCCATCGGAATAGTCCTACCTGAAAGTCAAATAAACTTTTTGGGTATTTACCAGTAAATAGTATTGCCCAAAATGCTACAATCTGCAGGATTAGAGCCCAAATAAATACAAAAAATAGGAGGAAACCGTGTGGCAGTAGAATGTACAGCCAGCCGAAAAATGTTCTCAGGAGCAATTCTAACCTAGAGTATCGTTCCTGATGTTGAACTTTTAGTTTCATTTTATTTAAGTTTTAGGTTAGGGAGATTTTGAACTCAAACAAGTTACAGATTTTTTTATTTCAAATAGTAGAAATCATTTAAAATTATTCCTAAATTAGCAAAGGCCTGTAATTACGGGCATTTCCTATTCGCAAACGTGTGAAAGCTGATAAATCAATTTCAAATAAACCAATAGCAATATGAGACAAAAGAATCTATTTAGCTTGAGAAACATTTTGTTTGCAGCCCTAATTGCTGCAACAATGGTATTTGCCTCGTGTAAGCAGCAACCTAAGGAGGCTGAGCCATTCCGCGTAGAGCATGCCAATTGGGTTTACAATGCTACCATTTACGAGGTAAATGTTAGGCAATACACACCGGAAGGAACATTCAAAGCCTTTGAGCAACACCTGCCTCGCCTAAAAGATTTAGGGGTTGATATACTTTGGTTCATGCCAATTCATCCCATTGGAGTTGAGAACCGTAAAGGAACGCTAGGAAGCTACTACTCCGTAAAGGATTACTACGGTATTAACCCCGAGTTCGGAACACTCGATGACTTTAAGTCAGTTGTTGCCAAGGCTCATGAGTTGGGTATGAAGGTGATAATTGACATTGTGGCAAACCACACCTCGCACGATGCTGTTCTCTTAACTGAACATCCCGATTGGTACGTTCGTGATTCCTCGGGTAGGGTTGTTTCACCATTCGATTGGACCGACGTGGCTAAGTTGGACTACTCAAAACCTGAACTACGCCGTTACATGATTGACATGCTTAAGTATTGGATTAAGGATATTGACCTCGATGGGTTTAGGTGCGATGTGGCCGCTGAGGTTCCAACCGATTTCTGGAACGAGGCTCGTACTGAGCTCAACCAGCTTGGCAAACCCATTTTCATGCTTGCCGAGGCCGAAACCCCTGAACTACAGAAATATGCGTTTGATGCTGATTATGCCTGGGAGTTCCATCATATTATGAATGGTATTGCTCAGGGCAAGAAATCTGTTGTTGAGCTGGAGCAATACCTGCTCAAAAAAGCAGCCACTTATCCTAAGAATACCATTAAAATGAATTTTATCACCAACCACGATGAGAATTCATGGAATGGAACTGAGTTTGAGCGTATGGGCGATGCGGTTAAAACCATGGCTGCACTCACATTTGTTATTGATGGGATGCCTCTTATTTATACCGGCCAGGAGGTTGGTCTAAACCATAGGCTACAGTTTTTTGAAAAGGACCAGGTTGACTGGACCGATAGTAAAGGTTTGACTGATTTTTACGAAAAACTCACTGCGTTAAAGAAGTCCGCAAAGGTTCTTAATGCCGCAGAGCAGGGAGCCGACATTTTCCGAATAACAACCACTGCCGACAGCTCAATTTTCGCATTTATACGCGAAAATGAAACTCAAAAGCTATTTGCTGTTTTCAACCTATCGGCCAAGGAACAGACCTTTAACTTTACTGGCGATGCGCATTTGAATACCAGCTATGTTGAGTATTTCAGCAATAGCTCTAAAGAGTTCACAAAGGATGAGAGAGTAACTCTAAAACCGTGGGAGTTCTTAATCTACTTAAACAATAAGTAAAGTTTTCAAGAGTAAAAAAGAGGCTGTCCTCATAGGGCAGCCTCTTTTGATTTTATAGAATTTAAAAGGTTTTACCTATTACTTGATGATGCTAACTTATTCTTAAGATACTATTTTTATTTAGATTGATTTTTAACAACTGGTTAGTTGTTTAACAAATCACTTTAACTTTCTACTTTTGCCATAAGATTAAAAACAAAAAAATACTTAAGCATTATGTATTACAATATCCCTGTTGTTGGAAAGGTTCACTGGATAGGGGTGAACGATCGACGTAAGAGGCTTTTTGAGAACATCTGGCCTTTGGATAGGGGCGTTTCCTACAATTCATACCTGATTGTTGATGAAAAAACCGCTCTGATCGATACTATAGAGGATCGGGCGGCCGGTAATTACATTGAGCGTATAAAGGCTTTACTTAATGGACGTACGCTCGACTACCTGATTATTAACCATATGGAGCCCGACCATTCCGGGGAGATTAAAGACATTTTTGAGCAATTTAAAGGGGTTAAGCTGGTTGGAAATGCCAAAACTTTTAAGATGGTTGAAGCTTACTGGGGTATTAATGAAAACCTAATACAGGTAGATGATGGCGATACCCTTGACCTCGGTTTCCACAAGCTGAAATTTGTGATGACACCATGGGTGCATTGGCCCGAAACCATGATGACCTTCGATCAAACCGAGCAAATCCTTTTCTCCGGCGATGCCTTTGGCAGTTTTGGCGCGTTAGATGGCGGTATTTTTGATGATGAAATCAACTTTGATTTCTTTGAGGATGAGATGCGCCGCTATTACTCAAATATAGTAGGGAAATACAGCAATATGGTGCAAAAAGCTTTTGCAAAGCTTAAGGATGTACCTGTAAAGGTGATTGCACCTACTCATGGCCCCGTTTGGCGGTCAAACCCCAATAAAGTAATTGAACTGTATGACCGGTGGAGCCGTTACGAGGCTGAGGAAGGCGTTGTTATCATTTTTGCATCAATGTACGGTAATACGGAAGCTATTGCCGATTACATAGGCCGTAAAGTGGCAGAGAATGGTATTAAGAACATTCGCATACACGATATTTCTCGCACCCACATTAGCCATTTGATTAACGAAATTTGGAAATATCGTGGACTTGTTTTGGGGTCATGTGCATATAACTCGGAAATGTTTCCTCTTATGGAGCAGCTTACCCGTGAGCTAACACATATGAGAATAAAAAATAAAAAGTTGGCTCTTTTCGGCAGCTACAGCTGGAACGGCGGTGGAGTGAAAAACCTGCTTAAGTTTGCTGAGGAAGCCAAACTTGAACTGGTTGCTGAACCTGCCGAGATATATGGCAAACCTAATGCCGAAAAGCTTAAGCAGTTCGATTTGTTAGCTCAGAAGATTGCAGAGAGCGTTAAGTAGGAAAATACCTGATGAAAAAATGAAAAAGAGACGTTTAAACGTCTCTTTTTTATTTAAAAACCATTGCAAGTAATAAGCTTTCCTGAACTGGAAGGCATTACTTAAAGTTGTAATGTTTCCGAATAGGCTTTTTAACCGTCCAAACACATTTTAACCCTTTCTTAAAGGTAACAAAGTCGCCTGTCCTAACTGTAAAGGTACCCTCGTCGGTTTTTACATCTACCTCACCATCAAGAATCAGGCATTCCTCGTCGGTATCGTAATACCAATCAAAAGTAGATATTTCCTTAGTCCAAATAGGCCAATTCTTTATGCCCATTTTGTTTATTTGTTCATCCGTTAGCTTTTCAATTATCACCTTGCTCATGGTTGCTTAACTTGGTTTACATGCAAAAATAGAAATAAATGGGCTAAGTTGAAAATTGTTCATATCTTTGTAAAAGCACTAAAAACACTAATGGTATGGAGTTTAACATTCCCCTTGGCATTGAATTTACTGCAACCGAAATGGTTACAAAGGATAACACTGCATCAAAATACGGCTCAGGCCTTGTTGATGTTTTTGCCACACCCGCTATGGTGGCGCTCATGGAAAAGGCAGCTCTTAATGCTGTTTTACCACATCTGCCCCATGGGTTCAATACCGTTGGTACTGAGATTTGTGTTAAACACACCAAGGCTACACCTTTAGGTTGGGAAGTTCACAGCAAGGCCACCCTTAAAGAGGTAGATGGCAAAAAGCTTGTTTTTGATGTGGTGGCATGGGATAGTGAAGGCGAAATTGGCAGGGGTACCCATACCCGCTACATTATCGACAGTAAACGTTTTATGGAAAAGTTCTCATCCAAATAGTCTAGTTTGATGAATTTTGATACCTATCAGTTTCCAAAATACCACAGGCATAAGCTAAAGGTTCATTCGTACGAGGTGGATTTTAACCAAAGGTTAACAGTTACGGCCCTGTTTAATTACTTGCAGGAGATTGCCTGGGAGCATGCTCATTTACTGGGTTATGGCTGGGAACATCTGTTGCAGAAGGGTTGGTTTTGGGCCCTGTCGCGTGTTGAAGTTGAAATATACCGGTTACCTGCATGGACCGATGAGGTAGTTCTGCTAACCTGGCCTAGGGGAGTTGATGGAATTTTTGCCTTACGCGATTTTGAGGTATATGACCATTTAGGAAATAAAATAATTGCTGCAACGTCGAGCTGGTTGGTTCTTAACATTCAAACCCGTCGGCCAGTAAGGGCTGAGTGGTACTCCGATTTCGATTATGCAACTAGAAGTTCATTAGGGCGCAATGCAACCAAACTGGTTGAACAAAGCGTTAGCCCTGAATTTTCGGAAAAATTTGATGTTCGCATTGGCGATATAGATATGAATCAGCACGTTAATAATGTTAGGTATATCGATTGGGCCTACAATACCTTTAGCATTGAGCATTTTAAAAGCTATTTTCCCAAAAGGGTAGTGGTTAACTTTAATGCTGAAGGTAAAGCAAACGATAGCATAATTGCATCACGTTTTCAAAATTCGCAAGATGAGAGCATTGTTGAAATTGCGAACGCCAGCAACGGAAAAAACTTGTGCCGGTTGATGTTTGAATGGGGAAAAATTTAATAAATTTAAAATTAATTTTCTTTCCCAATCATTATGAAAGTTTTAATAAAATAGAACCCAAAAAATAACACTATGTATAGCCAGCAGGATATTGTGCAGATGCAGCGAAAGGGAATAACTCCCGAAATGGTTGAGCAGCAAATTCAATCATTTAAAAAGGGCTTCCCTTACATGAAGTTGGTTAAACCCGCTACCGTGGGCAACGGGATAATTCGGTTGGATGGAGAGGAACTTGATAGCCTCATTGAAATGTACCGCGATTTTGAGGGTAGTAGGGTTAAGTTTGTTCCTGCATCGGGTGCGGCAACCCGTATGTTTAAACATCTCTATGAGTTTCAGTCCGATTATCCGGTAAAAGGGTTGGAGTGTTTTAACGATAAAGGTTTTAATACCGTTTTCACCTTTTTCGAGAGAATAAAAGAGTTCCCATTTTTCGACAAGCTTTACAATGAACTCTGGATGCAGGGTTATAAGATGGATGAACTTATTGATAGTAAGGATTATATGCCCATAGTAAATACTCTGCTAGGTTCCGAGGGGCTAAATTACGGAAATCTGCCAAAAGCGCTTATCCTATTCCACAAGTATGGCGATATTGCTCGTACTGCCATGGAAGAGCATCTGGTTGAGGGGGCACAGTATGCTCGCGACCAGCATGGTAATGTAAATATTCACCTTACGGTGTCGCCCGAACACATTGCTGGCTTTGAGCAGCTGATTGAACGCGTAAAGTCATACTACGAAAACCACTATGAAGTAACCCTTAACATTACCTACTCGGTTCAAAAGCCATCAACCGACACCATTGCGGTTGATATGAACAATAATCCTTTCCGTAACGATGATGGCACTCTACTTTTTCGCCCCGGTGGGCATGGTGCATTAATTGAGAATCTCAACGATTTAGGCCACGAATTGGTGTTCATTAAGAATATCGACAACGTTGCTCCAGACCATCTTAAACCGCTAACCGTTCGGTATAAAAAAGCACTTGCGGGAATGCTGCTTAGCTACCGAGGTATTATTTATAAATACCTGCAAGAGCTCGACAGCCAAAACCTTTCGGTTGACGAACTTTTGGCAATTCTTGACTTTACCCGCGATGAGCTCTGTGTTATACCACCGGCATCGTTAAATACCTCAGACCCTGCGGAGCTGAACAAGTATCTGTTTAGCGTGCTTAATAGGCCAATTAGGGTTTGCGGTATGGTTAAAAATGAGGGAGAGCCCGGTGGTGGCCCATTCTGGGCAGTTAATCCCGACGGCACAACATCGCTTCAGATTGTTGAAAGTTCACAGATAGATATGAACGACCCTACTTCTAAAGCTATCCTGAATGCATCAACCCATTTCAACCCTGTTGATATAGTATGTTCATTCATTGATTTTAAAGGGAATAAGTTTAACCTGCTTAACTACCGCGATCCGCAAACCGGCTTTATTTCAGTAAAGAGCAAGGATGGTAAACAGCTCAAGGCGTTAGAGCTTCCGGGGCTTTGGAATGGGGCCATGAGCAACTGGAATACCATTTTTGTTGAAGTACCCTTGGCAACATTCTCGCCAGTTAAAACTGTAAACGACCTTTTGCGGGAGGAACATCAACCCTGCAGGTAAGCAAGCTATATTAGATTATCAGGATACTCTATCCTTGTAAGGTATAACCCCTCGGCCGGAGCAGAGGTTCCGGCCAATTTTCTATCACGCTTCTCAATTACTTGGGCAAACTCTTCTGGCGTTATTTTTCCTCTTCCCACATCAATTAGAGTGCCTACAATGGCACGTACCATGTTGCGTAAAAACCGGTTAGCCTCAATGGTAAATATGAGCAGGTTACCACTCTCGTTCCATTCCGCTTTATATATCTGGCAGTTATTGGTTTTTGTTTCGGAGCCAACCTTGCTAAAGCTGGTAAAATCGGTATAGTTCATTAACTGTTGTGCTGCCAGCTGCATATTATCAATGTTTAGCTGGGCATCGTAAAACCACGATAGGCCAATCCAGAAGGGATCTTTGTTACGGCAAATCACATACTCATAACCCCTTAAGGTGGCATCGAAACGGGCATTCGCGCTCGGGTTTACCTTTTTAATTTGATGAATGGCAATATCGTTGGGTAAAATTCTGTTTAAGCTGTGCAAAAACTTACCGTCTGATTCCAAATTGCTGGCTACAGAATCGAAATGCGCCACATAGAACCTGGCATGAACGCCCGTATCGGTTCTACCTGCACCTATGGTTTGAATGTTTTCCTTTAGCAGTATACTCAAAGCATTGTTTACTAAGTTCTGGACACTGGTGGCGTTTTCCTGAATCTGCCAGCCATGATAGTTTGTGCCCCTGTACGATAGGTAAATGAAATATCTATTTATTGCCATTATACTTGCTTTTGATCTTCCTTTATGACATCGTTTGCTCACTATGTATTTAAAAGAAACATGAAAAAAAAAAGGTCCCCTGATTCCTGTTCAATAATCCATTTTGCATTAAATTACACAACAAATATACTCGTATATAAAGCTATTTTGAAATATTTCCGAGATTCGTCCATAGAATTTTTCTATTGACGAATTTCCTCTAAAAATGTTTCTGTATCCACATTTTTATTAGCCCGGTTGAACTTGTTAATTCATGGTCGTTTGGTTTAGCTGTTCACTTTTTACTATTCCTCTAACTTCCTCTAACTCCATCATATTCTTTCTATTCCGATTCATTCCGTCTCATTCCCGCCTCAAATCTTGCGTTTCACGGCTCACGGTTCACGTTTCACGGACTCAAACTTCCTCTAACTTCTTCTAACTTCCTCTAACTTCCTCTAACTTCCTCTAACTTCCTCTAACTCCATCTAACTCCATCATATTCTCTCTATTCCGACTCATTCCGTTCATTCCGAATCATTCCTCAAAAATTTAATTCATGGTACTTGGATTTATTTAAAAATCAATTATAAAAGTGTCTGAAAGCCTTTAACTACCTTTATTATAGCTAAAATTTCATTTAACGAAAATTAACATCGCAGGCATCTATTTATTATCATATTTGCAATTGAGGTTTCATATAAGGTTAAACAAATTTTAAAAAGATATTTTTATGAGTGTTCAATCGACCCTTGACATTAAGGAGCTAAATGAGAGGATAAGACTTGAAAGTTCCTTTGTTGACATTATCAACATTGAAATGGGCAAGGTAATTGTTGGCCAAAAACACCTTGTTGAGTCGTTACTGGTTGGATTACTTGCCGATGGACACATTCTACTTGAAGGTGTTCCTGGCTTAGCCAAAACGCTTGCCATAAATACTTTGGCAAACATCATCGATGTTAAGTTTAACCGTATTCAGTTCACCCCCGATTTGCTTCCTGCCGACCTTATTGGAACACTTATTTACAGCCCAAAATCCGAACAATTTACCGTTAAAAAAGGGCCAATTTTTGCAAACTTTATTCTTGCCGATGAAATTAACCGTGCTCCAGCTAAGGTTCAGAGCGCTTTGCTTGAGGCCATGCAGGAACGTCAGGTAACCATTGGCGACGAAACCTACAAGCTCGAAGAACCTTTCCTGGTTTTGGCAACTCAGAATCCAATTGAACAGGAAGGAACCTATCCGCTTCCTGAGGCTCAGGTCGACCGTTTCATGCTTAAGGTCAAAATTGGTTATCCAAAGCTGGAGGAGGAACGCCTTATCATGCGTGAAAATCTGGCCATGCAGTTCCCAAAACCAGAAAAAGTCCTAAAACCCACCGATATTGTGAAGGCGCGTCAGGTTGTTCGTGAGGTTTACATGGATGAGAAAATTGAAAAGTATATTCTGGATGTAGTGTTCGCAACTCGCTATCCAGCACAGTATAACCTGCAGCGATTTGAACCTATGATTTCCTATGGAGCCTCACCTCGTGCATCCATTAGCCTTGGGTTGGCTTCAAAGGCTTACGCCTTTATTAAACGTCGTGGATACGTTATTCCTGAGGATGTTCGCGCTGTATGTTTTGATGTTTTGCGTCATCGTATAGGATTAACCTACGAGGCCGAGGCCGAAAACATTACATCGGAGGATATAATTACTGAAATACTTAACACGATAGAGGTTCCATAGCAACCATGAAACCATTGGCTATCATATTCCTTTCAGTAGCAATCGCTTTCTTGAGCCTATCAGCTAGCGCTCAGAATTACATTGGCTTGCACAAGGATGAAATAGCCAAACGGATGCCGCAGGAGAATAAAGGTTTCTACTTTGAAAAGGAGGTGAATGTTGACGACCGGGGCTTTTTGAAGTACGTTAACACCCTCGATGAGCAGACCATACTTTTCATGATTGATACTGATGGCTTTTGCACTGCGGTATCTAGAATGTATAACACGTGGCTTTACGACCAGGTTGTGAATGAACTGAATAGCAAATATCAACAGGTATCAACCAATAAGTGGCTTGAAATAAAGGAGGGCAAGAGTTACGATTTAACCCTGATAAAAGGGAAATGGTTTCTTACCCTTACCATCAGGCCTCACTCTAAATAGGTATAGCCGTGGAAACAGCAGAACTTCTGAAAAAAGTTCGACGTATTGAAATTAAAACAAGGGGATTAACCCGCCAAATATTTGCCGGTCAATACCATAGCGCTTTTAAGGGGCGCGGTATGGCTTTTAGCGAGGTTCGCGAGTATAGGGTAGGTGACGATATTCGCAGTATCGACTGGAACGTTACTGCTCGTTACAACCAACCCTACGTTAAGGTTTTTGAGGAGGAGCGTGAACTTACTGTAATGCTTCTTATCGATGTTAGCGGTTCGCAGAACTTTGGCTCCACCCAACACTTTAAAAGGCATGTAATAGCTGAGGTTGCTGCTGTTCTTGCCTTTTCGGCCATTCAAAATAACGATAAAATTGGGGTTATTCTCTTTTCCGATAAGGTGGAAAAATTTATTCCACCCCAGAAGGGTAGTAAACACATACTCAGAATAATAAGCGAATTGCTGAATTTTGAGCCATCGGGCAAGGAAACAAATATTGCTGAGGCGCTTAGGTTCTTGACAAACGCCATAAAAAAGCGCAGCACTGCTTTTGTACTGAGCGATTTCATTGATTTTAATGAACAAAATTACCAACCAAGGTTTACCGATGCCATTAGCATTGCTAACAATAAGCACGATGTTGTGGCTATACGGATTTACGATGATCGCGAAACTCAACTTCCACCCGTTGGCCTTGTCCGTTTTACCGATGCCGAAACAGGTAATGACATTTGGATTGACACAGCAAACAAACTGGTGCAAAACTATTACAGCCAATGGTGGAATATCACTACTGAAAATCTGAAACAGACTTTTACCAAAGCTCAGGTGGATTGGGTATCGGTGCGAACCGACGAGGATTACGTAAAACCCCTAATGTTGCTTTTCAAAAGGAGGTCGAAATGAAGTTAATAAGGTTCGTTTTTATAGTTTTTTTGCTACTAACCCTTAACGTCGATGCTCAGATTGAGCAACTTGAAATAAAGGCTGTACTAAAAGCCGATACAATACTGATAGGTGATAGGGTGGAGTTTGCAATTATAGCTAATGGGAAAGGAAATTTTTCGGTATCCTTACCAGTACTAGCCGATACTTTACCCGGGGGGATATACATTATTGGTAAACCTATTATCGATTCTACTATTAAAGATAATACCCGTAGCTACAGCTTTAAACTTCCTGTTACGGCATTTTCTCCCGGAAATGTTAGTGTTTCTAAGTTTCCGGTTTTGGTCAAGCATGGTGGTAGTGTTGATACTACGTGGATAACCACCGATAGCTTATTTGTAAAGCTTGTTCCGCGCGACACCACCCTTAAGGATATCAAGGATATTAAGCCCCCAATAAAGGAACCAATCCGATTTTCGGAGGTGGCTCCTTGGGCCGGATTAGGCTTACTCTTTGCTGCAATTATTGTTCTGCTTGTTATGTACTTGCGTAGTCGCAAGCAAAATAAGCCATTCCTCAATATCTTTAAGCCAAAAGAACCCGCTCATGTTGTTGCTCTTAGGGAGTTGATGCTGCTTGAGGAGAATAGGGAGTGGGCTTCGGATAATCCCAAACTGTTCTATACCAAGCTGATCGATATTCTTCGGAATTACCTGGAAGGACGTTTTCACATTAATGCTCCTGAGCAAACTACAAGCGAGATTCTTTCTGAAATAGCTAGGCTTGACTTCGACTTTTTTCCCTACATTGAAACCCTTCGCGAGTTGCTCTTTACTTCCGACCTGGTAAAATTTGCTAAGCATGTAACTACCATCGATGAGAACCGTCGCTTTTTGAGCTTTGCAATCAATTTTGTACACAGCACTAAACCTATTGAAAGTTCAAACGATGGTGAAAACCCAACTGATGAGATTAAGAGTGCCGATAATACCGATTTATCAACCAGCTATTCAAACTAACCGGTTATGCTTTTAGTAGTTTATGCAAACCCAAAGTTTTTATACCTGTTACTGCTAATTCCATCTTTAGTGGGGTGGTATATTTACAGGTTACATAAATCGAGGGCTGCGCTTGTAATTTCAACAGCTAAACACTTTGATAATACGGGCAAGTCAGTAAAGGTATATTTGCGGCATTTGCCCTTTGCATTAAGAATGTTAGCATTGGCATTGGCCATTATTGCATTGGCCAGGCCACAATCAACTAATATCCAACGGAATGTTACCACCGAGGGTATTGATATTGTGTTATCGCTCGATGTATCGGGTAGTATGCTCGCCCGTGATTTTAAGCCCGATAGGCTTGAGGCTGCAAAGAGTTTGGGTATTAATTTTATAAGTGGCCGAGCTAACGACCGCATTGGACTCGTAATTTTTGCAGGTGAAAGTTTTACCCTTTGCCCATTAACTACCGACAGAGCAACTCTGATTAATCAGTTTAAAGCTGTAGATATTGGTGTGCTTGAGGATGGCACAGCTATAGGCTCCGGATTAGCCACAGCTATTTCCCGTTTAAAGGATAGCGATGCTAAAAGTAAGGTGATAATCCTCCTCACCGATGGGGTTAATAACCGTGGTGAGATAGCGCCAATGACCGCAGCCGAAATGGCAAAAACCTTTGGTATTAGGGTTTACACCATCGGGGTAGGAACATATGGAACGGCTCCTTATCCCGTTCAAACCCCCTTTGGAACCCGTTACCAGGACGTGCAGGTTGAAATTGATGAAGATTTGCTGAAAAGTATTGCCCAGATGACTGGAGGTGAATACTTCAGAGCAATTAACAATAAGGCACTTGAACAGGTTTACCAGAAAATTGACCAGCTTGAAAAATCAAAAATAGAGGTCAATGAGTATGCTAAGCGTGAAGAAAAGTATCGTGGCTGGTTATTGGCAGCCTTTATTTTGCTTTTACTGGAATTTGTTCTACGTAGAACCTATTTATTAGGAATTTAATTTTAGGATTGCCATGTTTCGTTTTTCTAACCCAGAATATCTTTATCTCTTACTGCTTATACCAGTAATTATTGGATTATTCTGGTATTCCGTTCGTAAGCAAAAGCAGTGGATTACTAGTTTTGGCATATACAAAACTGTCCTAAAATTAATGCCAGGACATTCGTTCAAGCGCTACTGGATTAAGTTTATCATTGCCACTGCTGCATACATTTTTATCATTATTGCACTTGCTGGCCCACAGGTAGGTGCCAAACTTACTGAGGTAAAACGTAAGGGTATGGAGATGATTATTGCCCTTGATGTTTCCAACAGCATGCTAGCACAGGATATCAAACCAAATCGTATTGAGCGCGCCAAGCAAGCCATTTCGCAGCTTATCGATAGGTTTAACAACGACCGTATTGGATTGATAGTTTTTGCTGGCGATGCCTACATTCAGCTCCCCGTTACTAACGACTATGCATCAGCTAAACTCTTTTTGTCATCAATAAATCCAGGAATGGTTCCTAAGCAGGGAACTGCCATAGGCAGGGCTATCGAGCTGGCTGTAAATTCCTTTTCGCCCAATGCAAATACCGGAAAGGTGATAGTTTTAATTTCCGATGGCGAAAACCATACCGACGATCCTATTGAAGCTGCAGCAATGGCTGCCGAAAACGGTATTTCTATCTACACCATTGGCATTGGTTCCCCTGAAGGGGCGCCTATTCCCTTAGGGAATAATCAGGAGTTCCTTAAAGATGCCGATGGAAAGGTAGTTATTACCCGATTGGATGAGGAAACCCTAACAAAAATTGCTGTTACCGCTAACGGGAAGTATGTTAGGGCTTCAAATACCCAGTTTGGTTTATTGCCAATTTATGAGTCGCTTAAAAAGGTTGACCGTAGAGCAATTAAGGATAAGGTTTACTCCGAGTACAATGAGCAGTATCAGTATATATTGGCTATCGCCATTGCGCTTTTATTTGCTGAATTAATTATCCTTGACCGTAAAACTTCGCTTTTATCAAAGGTAAACCTTTTTGGTGCCGATAAAACAAGGGAGGATATATGAGGAAAGATATTGTACTTATCATTCTTTTAGCTGGATTCACGGTTAACACTTTTGCTCAAAGCGAGCATAAGCTAATACGACGTGGTAATAGGGCATATAGTAAAAACGATTATTTGGAGTCCGAAGTGCAATACCGTGAAGCACTTGAGAGAAACAAGCATTCCTTCAAGGCAAACTTCAACCTTGGCGATGCCCTCTATAAGCAAAACAAATTCTCTGATTCCGATTCAATCTTTAATGGTATAAACACATCTGCTCTTTCCGATGCTGATAAGTCGATGATTTATTACAATAAAGGGAATTCGCTCTTCAAGCAAAATAAGTTTAAGGAAAGTGCCGATGCCTATAAAATGGCCCTCAAGTATAATCCTAACGATATTGACGCTAAGTATAACCTTTCCGAGGCGCTTAGAATGATGCAGAACCAGCAGAACCAGAACAACAATCAGCAGCAAAACAATAGCAACGATAGTAAGGATAACAAGGATCAGAAAGACGATAAAAAGCAAGACAAAAAGGAAGATAAAAAGGATAATAACAATAAACAGGACAATCAACAGAATAACCAGAATAAAAATAACCAACAGCAACAACAACCCAAGATTTCCAAAGAGGATGCAGAGCGAATGCTACAGGCATTACAGCAACGCGAAAAGGACATTCAGGATAAACTAAATAAAAAACAAGCCAAGCCGGTTTCGGGGGCTTCAATCAAAAACTGGTAAACCCTATGAAACGATACCTAAGCGGAATACTATTGCTTTTCATCAGTGGTTACTTACAGTCCCAGGAAGTAACCTTACAGGCATACGCACCAAATCTGGTTGAAGTGGGTGAGCAGTTCAGCTTATCGTTTACTTTAAATGCTAAACCATCAGAGTTTAAGGCTCCCTCTATAGTTGATTTCGATATTTTAGCTGGCCCTAGCACATCCAGCAGCACAAGTATTGAGGTGATTAACGGTAAAGTTACCCAAAGTCAATCCTATACCTACACCTATATACTTGTTGCAAGCAAGGAGGGAAAATATACGATTGATCCTGCAGAGGCTGTTGTGGGCAAGGAGCGTATTCGCTCAAATCCCATAACAATTGAGGTGGTAAAAACAACATCAGGAAATGCTGCAAGCAGAGCCAGCCAACCCGCATCTCGAAACGTTAGGGAAACTCAAACCGACGATTTGCCGGGCGATGAACTATTTGTAACCATTGAGCTCACCCGGAAATCAGCCTACGTAGGTGAACCCATTGAAGCAGTGATAAAGATATACACCCGGGTAAGCATTATGGCTTTTGAAGATGCTAAATTTCCTGCTTTCGATGGATTCTGGAGCCAGGAGATTAAAAGTTCCCCAAATGTAAACTTTGAGCGCGCCAATGTGAATGGCAAAATATATAATGCCGGCGTAATTCGCCGTTACCTACTTTTCCCTCAGAAAGCTGATAAAATTGAAATTGATCCCTTTGAACTGGTAGTGGTTTATCAGGGGCACAGATCTGGCCCACGCTCCATTTTCGACGAGTTTTTTGGAGGAGGTTTCGAAACATACCGCAAGCGTCTAGTGAGTAAGCCGGTTAGCATAAATATCAAAAAACTTCCGTTGCCTGAACCGCAAGGGTTTACAGGTGCAGTTGGTAGCTTCAAAATTGATGCTTCGGTTGATAAGAACACCCTTAAAGCTAACGATGCTTTTACCTACAGGCTTAAAATATCAGGGAAAGGAAACCTTAAGCTAATTGGGAACCCAAAACTTAATTTCCCCTCAACATTTGAAGTTTTTGACCCAAAAATTTCCGAGAACATTTCAGTTGATGAGGGTAATGCAATGGGTAGCAAAACTTACGAGTATGTTTGCATACCAAGAGCTGGCGGTAATTTCAGCATAGAACCGGCTGTGTTTTCTTATTTTGACCCTGATAAGGAATCTTATATTACCCTTAAAACATCAGCTATCTCTGTTGCCGTAAGTGCCGATTCGTCAAGCACTGGCAATGTTATGGTTGCAAGTTTTGGCAAGGAAGATATCAAGTTTATCGGGAAAGATATTCGTTTTATTAAAACATCAAGCTCTGCTTTCAAATCAAAATCTGCATTTTGGGTTACGTCGGGTTATTATCAACTTCTATACATATTACTAATTGCATTATTCATTACATTTTCGTATCTATTCCGTCGCTATCGCCAGCGAATGCAAGATGTAGCCTTGGTTAGAACCCGGAGGGCAAGCAATGTTGCCCAGAAACGACTCAAAATGGCGTCGCAACTACTTGAGCAGAACAATAATGCCCAGTTCTTTGAGGAGATCCATAAAGCTATTTGGGGGTATGTGTCCGATAAACTCAATATTCCTTTGGCATCGCTAAGCCTCGATAATGCATCGGAGAAGCTAACCCAACAGGGTGTTGATGCCGACAGAATTTCTACTTTCCGTTCCATAGTTGAGACTTGCGAATATGCACGTTTTGCCCCAATGGCAGAGCATTCGCAAATGACTGATATCTACGAGAAGACATTTTCGCTAATTGAGGATCTGGAAGATACTCTAAAACGTAAGTAAATGTGACATTAAAAACTTTCAGGAAATGAAACGCATTCTATACTTAGCATTAATGATAGTTCCTGTTAGCCTGTTTGGAAAGGTAACAATGCAAAATCCCGATTCACTTTTCGCATTGGCTAATAAATACTACACTGAGGGGAAATATTCCGAAGCTGTTACCCATTATGAAGCTATTGTGGCAAACGGAAAGGTGAGCGCTGAGCTTTACTTCAACCTTGGGAATGCCTATTTCAAGCTAAACGATATAGCACACGCCATTCTCAATTTCGAGAGGGCTTACCTGCTAAACCCTGGCGATGACGATATCTCTTTTAACCTCGAACTAGCCCGTGCCTACACTACTGACAAGATTGAGGCTATCCCTGATTTTTTCGTGGTTAAGTGGGTAAAGTCCATTTCCAACCTATTTAGCTCTAACACTTGGGCTTTTCTTGCTATTTCATCATTTATAATTGCACTGATTTTATTTATGATTTTTCAGTTCTCTGGTAAATATTTAATAAAGAAATACGCTTTTATCATTTCATGGTTTTCTGCTTTTATTTTCATTGTTTCACTTGCTTTTAGTGTTTCGCAAAAAAATAGAATTGTAAATTCCAACCACGCTATTGTAACTTCCTCCGCCGTTTCGGTAAAAAGTTCTCCTTCGGAGAGTTCAAATGACCTTTTCATTCTCCACGCAGGAACAAAGGTCGAGACCTTACGCAATGTTGGCGAGTGGTGCGAGATTCGAATTGCCGATGGCAATAAGGGATGGTTACCCAAATCAACATTTGAAAGAATATAATTCTGGCAATAGGTAAGGAAAAGGTGGATGCCTGTTTTAATTATTAGCGCGCTCTTTGGGGTGCTCTGAAAAAAGTTTTGCAAAACCTTAAAATTTATTATCAACCTTATTATAAGGGTTGATGGTTCTAAAATCGCTTGGAATTTTACATTTCTTTTCCTTTTTCGGTTTTCATTAAAACATTTTGTCCCATTTTGTGTTTACCTTTTACAACTAAAAAGTAAACATCATGAAAATTTTAGGTATGATAATTCTGTTGGCTACAACACTTAGCACCACAAATGCACAAAATGTAAGTTTCCATAGTTTTGTGGTAACCGATATCGATGGCAACGAGTTTCCTCTCTCAAAGCTGAAGGGAAAAAAGGTAATGGTTGTTAATACTGCATCAAAATGTGGGTTTACACCACAGTACGAGGATTTACAAGCGCTTTATGATAAGTACAAGGATAAAAACTTTGTTATTATTGGATTTCCGGCCAATAATTTTATGGGGCAGGAACCTGGAACCAATCAGGAAATTAAGGAGTTTTGCACTACTCGTTTTAGTGTATCCTTCCCTATGATGGCAAAAATATCGGTTAAGGGGAATGACACCCATCCCCTGTACCAGTGGCTTACCCAAAAAAGTATGAATGGTGTAATGGATAGCGAGGTTAAATGGAATTTCCAGAAGTACCTGATAGACGAAAATGGAAAACTTGTCGATATGATACCACCAAAGGAAAAACCAAACAGCGATAAGGTGATTAAATGGATTGAAGGGAATTAAGTAAAAAGGCCTCACTTACGAGGCCTTTTTCTTTTGTCTGTCCTTCTCTCGTTTATAATTTTTATTGGCAAGCTCCATAGTGGTTAGGTACCCTAAATGTACAACCTTTTCAAAAACTTCAGGGTTAAGGGTTTCTGGCTTATCAGTAGCTTGATGCAGATACTTGTATCCACCACTGGTGTTGAAGTAAAGCGTAGGAATACCTGCTTCGTAAAAAGGTTGGGCATCGGCACCACCGCCACCAAATGTTTTTGGGCTTAGTAGTTTGGTGTTTCTTTTATCAATCTTTTTGGCTTTTTTCCAAAGCTTCGGATAGCTCAACCTGCCACCAATGGCAATGCTATCGCCTTGCCCAATACAGTCAAAGTTGAGCATGGCTACCACCTTATCGGCATTAATGGGCATATTTGCAACAAAATATTTCGATCCTTTTAAGCCGGATTCTTCTGACGAAAAGGCCACAAAAACAACTGAACGGAGGGGCTTCGTAGTTGATTTGTTTATTGCTTCGGCAATTGCAATTAGCCCGGCAACGCCCGATGCATTATCATTTGCCCCAGGAAAGTAAAGCTTATCGCCCTGGTAGCCAACATGGTCAAGGTGCGCTCCCAGGATAATATATTCATGCTTAAGCTTAGGGTCAGAGCCTTCAATATAGCCTACAACATTAAAAGTCTTTTTTGCTTCCTGGTAAACGGCTCGTACGTTGATATAGATCGATTTATCGGTTTCAACGGAGTGGGGGGCTTTGTCGCGTTTTATCATTTCATAGAAATCGGCGGGTTTGTAGGGTAACTTGCTAAAAAGGCTATCGGTAAACCTACTGCCGGCATGTATCATTGGGAAATCAGCTAGATGTGGCTTAGGGCCACAGGCTATGCTCCCATATACCATGGTGTTTGGTGTCATGTGGGGTTCACCGATAAAGATTATGGCTTTAGCACCTAATTCTTTTGCTATTCTAGCCTTTCCCCGTGGCGATACATCGCCCCAACTACCGGAACTGGCTTGCCAGGGTGGGGTCGATTTGAATACTATAACAATTTTATTGCGGACATCAATACTTCGGTAATCGTTGTATTCATCATTTTTTATACCAAATCCGGCAAAAACAGTTTCACCTCGTACTTCCCCTGAACCGGTAAATCCTCTACATACAAAATCCTCTCCTAAATACATGGGTTGTGTAGGGCGATTGTTCTGATCTAATAGAAATACCCTTGCATCCAGTATGTAGTTAACTTCTTCATCAAACTCCTGCAACATGGTGTTCCCCAACAATGGATTTAAACCGGCATTTTTAAACCTTGTAGCAACGTAACGTGAGGCCTGCTCATATTCTACCGAACCAGGCAGCCGCCCTTTAAATCGCTCTGACGATAAGAATTTAACGGTGTTCATCAAATCCTTGCTGTCGATAGGACTTTGCCGAATTTTTGTTTGGCTTATAGCCAAATCATGGGTTACTAGTATTCCTACCAGAAAAACAAGATATTTCCACATCGCATTCATGGTTTTAGAGCCTAAATTTAGAAATTTTATGGTAATATTTTATTTGCGTAAATTTGCAGAGCAATAGTAATATTTTCAAATGGCTCCCGACTTTCTTCAATCCGATTTATATCTGTATGGTGTTTTACCATTGCTCATCTTTTTTGCTCGAATATGCGATGTAACCATAGGGACATTGCGTATTATTTACGTTTCAAAGGGTCAACGCCGCATTGCTCCCATTTTAGGATTTTTTGAGGTGTTTATCTGGATTGTTGCCATAAGCCAAATCATGAAGAACCTCAACAATTTTGCCTGTTACTTTGGCTATGCCGCTGGTTTTGCTACAGGCAACTATATTGGCATGCTGGTGGAGGAGCGATTGGCTTTTGGAAAGGTATTGGTCAGGGTGTTTTCAACCGATAATGGAGCCGATCTTGTTCAGATCCTCAATGCCAGCGGATTTGGTGCAACATCCTTTCAGGCTCAGGGCGCACAGGGTGAGGTAAGTATTATTTACTCCGTTATTAACCGGAAGAATCTCCCTGAGGTTCAGAGTCTTCTTTTAAACTTTAACCCAAACCTTTTCTATGTGGTAGAGGATATAAGAAAGGTAAATAAGGGAATTTTTCAGGCAACAGCTCAGCCAAAAATATCCATTTTTGAGCGTTGGCGCAAGGGAAAGTAGATTACCTTACCCTATGAGGCATCCCTTCCGGTGTTTCAATTGAAATTTCTACCATTCCTGCCACTCTACCGTTGCTGTACCAAGGAGTTTGGTGTATTAGTTTTTTAACTCCATTCTTTTCAATGGTATATGTGTTTGATTTTCCTGTGGCTATAAGCTCTTTGATTATTCTTACCGAATTCTCGGAATGGCAGTCAAAAAGATTTTTTCCAATAAGTTCCTTTCCTCCCCAGCGTTCAAAAACCTTTTGCGATTTTTCGTTCATGTAAAGAATAGTTCCTGCTGTATCGCAAATTGTTATGGCAAAGTCTACACCATTTGGCCAGCTTAATAAATCTGTATTCATTGAAGTGCTTTTTTTACAAGGCAAAGGTAATCTTAAACCGAGATTAGTCAATAGTAACACAATAAAACATTTAAACAGCTTGTTTCTACTTTACTTATAGGGGTAATCCCGACTTATCAAAACCTTTCATTCCGAGATCTCGGAATGATTAGATTTTGTTAGTAGATTCCTCAATTGAAAATTAAATTGTGAATATTCTCTAAAAATGTTTACTTATCCCCATTTTTTTTCAATCCATTTTAATTTTTTATTTCATGGTACTTAGGTTTTGCTGTTCACTTCTCACTTTTCATTTTTCACATTTCGCTTTTTACTATTCCTCTAACTTCCTCTAACTTCCTCTAACTTCCTCTAACTTCCTCTAACTCCATCATATTCTGTCTATTCCGACTCATTCCCCTAAAATTAGCCTGGTTGAATTTGTTTATTCATGGTACTTGGGTTAAATTCTAATGGTGATTGAGTTTAATGATAGAAACAAACGAGCGGCTCAAATTTTTTACTATCTTGCATGGAGTAAAAAAAATGATAGTTGAAAAAGGTAAATTCTTTACGTACACCCATTTACAGGGATTCAGGATTCTGGCTTAAGGACATCCCAACTATGAAAAAGGCGTTTGCCGATGAGGTAAACCACCCTGCTGACCCAGACCTATATATCTACTCCCGCTACCGTAATCCCACCGTTGTTCAAACTGAACAGGAACTTGCCAAAATCGAAGGTTCTGCTTGGGCTCTCCTAGCTCAATCAGGATTAGCAGCAATTGATATTGCCCTTTCCATTTTTCAGGTAAATGCTCAACCGGTGAAGTGGCTGTTCTTCTCTGAAATTTACGGGGGTACTAATACCTTTATCGATAAGGTTTTAGTTGCGCGTCGCGGATTCAATATTGTTAGGTTTACACCAACCAACGATTCATATTCGCTCAGCCAGTTTGAAAGGTTGATGGAAGAGCAAAAGCCTGATGTGGTGTTCCTTGAAGCTATTTCAAACCCCATGCTCATTGTTGCCGATGTGCCTGAAATAGTTAAGATTTCAAAGCGATTTGGGGCAAAGGTTATTGTCGATAACACATTTGCAACACCATACATCCTAAAACCGTTAGATTTTGGTGCCGATTTGGTTATCCATAGTGCAACCAAATACCTGGCAGGGCACGGCAACCTCTCAGCCGGAGTGGTTTGTGGTAACGATATCGATTTGCTTAAACAAGCAATTGAGTACCGCAAGCTGGTTGGCCATATGATTTCCCCTGACGATGCCTATCGGCTTAGCGATTACCTGAAATCGTTTCACTTGCGTATTTCACAGCATTTTTCGAATGCACAGCGTATCGCAGAGTTTCTTTCAAAGCACCCTGCGGTGGAAAAAGTTCTCTATCCCTCAATGCCCTATCATCCAACAAGCAACATTGCTAGCAAAATATTTGGCAATGGGTATGGTGGAATTGTTACCTTTGACATTAAAGGCAATTCCTTTACCCATAAACAAGAGAATTGCAACACTTTTATCCAGTTGGTTTCGCACAATATTCATCTCATTCCAACCCTTGGAGATGCTGACACAATACTGATGCCCGTGGAACCAGTGTGGGGCGACAAGTATCCTTTCCCTGGAATGGTTAGGTTGTCAATTGGCATTGAACCCCCCGAGAGCTTAATCAATGTGTTAAAAAATGCACTGGACAAAATAAGTTGTTAACATGCTAACGATTGCAAAAAGTTAAAATATTTTAATGTTATATTGATAACAAGTATTTTGCTTATGATTATTTTATTGATTATTAGGTCAATGCGCTATAAAAACATTGATTTGATTGCTAATTTTTAGGTAAAATCATAACAATTGTCATATTTTTGCCTATAACCTAAACATTATTTTTGCCGTAACAGGTTGCAGTAATTTGAACCAACATAATCACCGAAAACCCTAAAAACACATAATACAGGAGGAATAAGCTATGCAGAATAAGCTTCAAGAGTTAACCGAGAAGATATATCGCGAAGGTCTGGAAAAGGGACAGGCTGAAGCTAATCAGCTTGTGACCAAGGCTAAGGATGAGGCAGCACGTATAGTGGCCAATGCAAAAGCTGAAGCCGAAAGAATTATAGCCGCTGCCCGCAAGGAAGCCGACGATTACCGCAAAAATATCGATACCGAGGTTGCTCTTTCCGCCAAGCAGGTTATCAGCGGGGTCAAACAGCAAATAGTTTCCTTAATTGAAACCAAACTTTACGAAGCCCCACTGGTTGACGCCCTAAAGGATGCCGATTTTGTGAAAAAGGTAATTGAAACTGCTATTAACCGTTGGGAACCTAACTCAGCTGAGAGCGTTAGCCTGCGTGTACTTGTTCCCGAAGAAATGGCTAAAACCATTACCGACCATTTCACCACCAAAACCCATGCATTGCTCAACAAAGAGGTCGAAATTCAGGTTGATAGGGCTATAAAGTATGGTTTCCGCATTGGTCCAAAGGATGGTAGCTACGTGGTTAGCTTTACCGAAACCGATTTTGAGAACCTCTTTAAGGACTTCATGCGTCCAAAAATAGTTGCAATGCTTTTTGGAGGTAAGTAGAATGATGCGAAACTACTACTACCTGGTGGCTGGCCTCCCGGAACTGATTATGGATCAGGACCGAAAGGACTTCAGCGTAAACGCTTTGAAACAGGAAGTTAAGGAACAGGTTTCCTCTTCCGATTACCGCCTGGTAGAGTTCCTGCACTTGCCCTACGATAACGACAACTTTCTCAATAAGCTGCTCAACCGTGGACTTGAGTTCAACGACTTGGGCTCCTACGAGAAATTTGTTTTTGATGAGCTCGATGAGAATATTAATCAGCTCCCACAATACATGCAGGATTTTTACTACCGCTTTACAGGCAAACAGCGCTCTGCCGATGATGCGGTTGACCAGGATGAGCAGCCAAAGGATATTTTTGAGGTTGAAAAACTTCCTGAGATTAGGTTCCTGGAATCTTTTTACGACCTTGCCCTTAGCCAAAACAACGATTTTATAAGGTACTGGTTCAGCTTCACTCGCGATTTTAACAATGTGCTTACCGCGCTAAACTGTCGCAGGCTTGGGGTCGATCCTGCCACCCAACTGGTTGGTAATAACTGGCTTACTGAGGTTCTGGTTAAAAGCCAGGCCGCTGATTTTGGCCTAAAGCGCGAAGTCGACTATATCGATAGGCTGATCCAGGCTACCGATATCACTGATGTTTTGGAGCGTGAACGTAAGCTTGACCTAATTAAGTGGGACATGTCTGTTGAGTTTACTACTTGGGACTACTTTAATATCAACTTTATACTTGGTTTCTTTGTTCGTGCCGGTATTGTCCATCGTTGGCTAAAGCTCGATGCCAAGACCGGTGAGGAACTTTTCAGGAAACTTTTCGATGATCTTAAGTCATCCTACAATCTCTCCGAGAAATTTTAAAGCGATTATTAATTAACAATTAACATAATGAAAACTCAAGGAAAAGTAACCGGAATAATTTCGAACCTTGTGGTTGTTGAAGTCGATGGCCCGGTTGCCCAGAACGAGATTTGTTATATCAATCTCGCTGGCACAAAGCTTATGGCCGAGGTTATCAAGGTTATTGGGAAACTGGCTTACGTGCAGGTGTTCGAGAGCACTCGCGGCCTTAGAGTAGGAACTCCTGTTGAGTTCCAGGGGCACATGCTCGAAGTTACTCTTGGCCCTGGCCTCCTCTCCAAAAACTACGATGGGCTTCAGCACGACTTAGATAAAATGAAGGGCATTTTCCTTCAACGAGGCGATTATACTGACGCCCTCGATTTTGACTCGGAATGGGATTTTACTCCACTTGTTGAGCCCGGTGCTCAGGTAAGCGCCGCCGA
>ERZ795051.1655-NODE-1655-length-27458-cov-9.474255_pt1 | contig 27458 bp, 24 predicted proteins | sample MGYA00375135_ERZ795051 | MGnify/ENA primary metagenome ERZ795051 (study PRJEB30180, sample SAMN05720222) | activated sludge metagenome | isolation source: Anaerobic digester | place: Japan | collected 2015-05-26 ... | reverse complement strand
CCGATGATGCCGGCCGCGCTCCATGCGGTCAGCATGAAGCCATAGACCTTGCCGATATAGGCCGGTCCGAAGGCGTCAGCCGCAAAGGCGGGCATCGTGGCGAATCCGCCGCCGTAGCATGCCAGCAGGTAGCAGGACACGACCATGAAGAGATAGTAGTTGGACACATAGCCCATGGCGACCAGCAGGTAAATGACTGCCTGAGTAACGAACATGGTGAGGAAGACGTTCTTTCGGCCTATGTTGTCGGAGATCTTGGCCCAGAAAAGCCTTCCCAGGCCGTTGAAGATGGCCGCAATGGCGACCACGGTGCCGCCCGCTGCTGCGACTTTTGCAACTTGTTCGGGCGTCAGGGTGCCGAGAAGACCCATGGTCTTCTTGTACACATCCTGAGCGAGCGGGGAGTGCTGCGAAATGAGGCCCAGTCCTGCTGATATATTGAGGCAGAGCATGGCCCAGAGCATCCACCACTGACGCCTCTTCAAGGCCTCGCCCAATGTAAAGGAATCAGCGGCCGAAACCGTAGTTGCTGCGGGTTTGAATCCGGCCGGCAGCCAGCCCTGTGGAGGATTCTTGAACAGCTGGGCGGATCCAGTTACCAGAATGAGGAAAATGACGCCCCAGATATACCAAGTCTTGGCGACGCCCGAAGCAATGACCTGCCCGGCTGCATCCACCTCGCGGAAGGCAAAGATCATGTGAGGCGCGATCTGCCCCATGAAAAAAGCTCCGGCGCCGAAGCCCATTACCGCAAGCCCCGTAACCAGGCCGCGCTTATCGGGGAACCAGCGGATCAGCGTGGCGATAGGAGTCACGTATCCGAAGCCGTTGCCCAGAGCGGCGATCACACCGAAGCCCAGGTACAGGAGTGCGATGCTTCCGACCTGGTCGGCATATCCGGCGACCAGTGTGCCGACGCCGAAGAGAATGCCGCCGATGGTGGCGACGAAGCGGGGACCCTTCTTATCAACGAGCGTGCCGCCGAAGGCTGCGGACAATCCGATGATGAGCATAAGCAGCATGAAGGTGTACTGAACGGTCTTGCCGTCCCATCCGTGCATGTTCATCAGGGGATTTTTGAAAACCGACCACGCGTAGACCGTACCGAGGCAAAGCTGAATTATGACAGCGGCAACAGCTATCCACCAGCGTTTGCTTTCCAGATTCTCATTGCCCATACTAGAATACCTCCTCCGATTTCTTTATTCGCGCTCTCAAGTCAAAAGACCTTGCAGCCATTTACAAGCTGACGAAATACGTCCGGTCACCCGGATGAACAAAAACACGGGATGGGAATCATATCGGCCGGTCTGCCCGAGCGCTGCGGCTGCGGATATTGTCCGGTTGCATGATCCCTCCCTTAAACATCGTCTGCTGACCTTTCTCAGCCGGCCCAGCGGCGTATAATCTATAGCCTGTCTTTTGATAAATCTCAAGAAAATATGTTCTCTCGATGCCGTCTGTTCGCAGACAGACCGAAACCTCTTCCATCATGAAAAAAGCCCTTACCATCCGCTTGAGATGGCAAGGGCTTTTTCATCACATACCTTTCGATAAAACCACTCTTGTAGGCATCCAGTATGACAGACGCCTCTTCAGCGCAGAGTCATCAGATCTCCGCGTCGCACCGCAAGCACCGGCATGCCTCTTTGAATGCCGCCTTCTTGGTGTAGCCGAGCTCCACTTCCTGGAAGTTGGCAACTCTCTTGGCCACAGCGAGCTCAGGCATTGCGGCTTTGGGAGTTTCGATCACCTCCTCGTCCACCTCGAACGGGATGTCGATCTTTTCCTCTTCCGGGGCCTTGTATGCAGGCTCGTTGTTCTTCACCCTGATAAACGCGTCAACGTCTTGCGCGGTCTGATGTCCCATGGCGATGGCTTCCACCACCGTGGCAGGGCCCGTTGCGGCGTCGCCGATGATGAACACGTCCTCTGCCGTGGTCTTGTTCTTGCTCCTTGAGGTGATCTGTATGCCGCCCCACTTGTCCTTCTTCACATCGGACTCTGCGGGGATGAACGAGGTGTCCGCAGACTGGGAGATGGCCGGTATGATGGTGTCGATGCTCAGGGTGTACTCGCTGCCCTCGATGGGAACGGGCTTGCGCCTTCCGGAGCGGTCGAACTGACCGAGCCTCATCTTCTGGCACACGACTCCCGTGAGCTTGCCGCCTTTGCCGACCAGCTTCACCGGGGCGACCAGATACTCGATCTTCACGCCTTCATGCTCGGCAGCGACGATCTCGTGCTCCCAGGCGGGCATGTCTTTGCGCTCTCTGCGATAGAGGATGGTGACATCTTTCGCTCCGAGCCGAATCGCGGTCCTCGCTGCGTCGATAGCGGAGTTCCCGCCGCCGACGATCGCCACCTTGGCGCCGATCTTCACGTTCTTGCCGAGGTTGACTTCCCTCAGGAATTCGGTCGCGCCCCAGACGCCCTTGAGGTCTTCGCCCTCGATATCCAGCTTCCAGCTCTTGTGAGCGCCCACGGCCAGCACGACCACGTCGTAGTTCTTTCTCAGCTTGTCGAACGAGATGTTCTTGCCCACCCTGTAATTCGTCTTGATCTCGACACCGAGCGCCTCGATGTCCTTCACCTCTTCCGCGATCACGTCCCTGGGGAGACGGTATTCGGGAATGGCGTAGCGCATCATGCCTCCCGCATAAGGAAGCTCTTCGAACACCGTCACCTTATAGCCGCGCTTCGCCAGGTCCTGTGCAGCGGTCAGGCCAGCCGGGCCAGCACCGATGACAGCGATCTTTTCCTTGCGGGTGACGGGCACCGGCTCGACCACGGGCTTCTTGCCGTTGTCGGCGATGTAGCGCTTGAGCCAGGCGATGGCCATGGGGTCGTCAAGCTGGCCCCTGCGGCACTTGGATGCACAGAACTGGGGACATACGCGCCCGCATACGCCGGGGAACGGATTTGTCCTCTTCATGACCCGGTACGCATCTTCAAGCCTGCCCGCCCGAATGAGCGCGATGTACGCGGGAACGTCCATCTCGATGGGGCATGCATGCTGGCACGGAGACTTGAACAGCGCGGAGCACACCGCGGCGGGGCACTTCTTGTCGTAGATATGGGCCTCGTACTCTTCCCTGAAGTAGCGGATGGTCGAGAGCACCGGGTTCGGAGCCGTCTGGCCGAGCCCGCACAGCGCCGAGTCCTTGATGATGGAGGCCAGCTCTTCGAGCAGCTCGATGTCGCCGTCCCTGCCCTCGCCCTTGCAGATCCTCTGGAGGATCTGGAGCATGCGCTTGGTTCCCTCGCGGCACGGGGTGCACTTGCCGCAGGACTCTTCCTGGCAGAACTCCATGAAGAACCGGGCCGTGTCCACCATGCAGGTGTCCTCGTCCATGACGATCAGACCGCCGGAGCCCATGATGGCGCCGAGCTTCACGATCTCTTCATAGTCGGTGGGCGTGTTGAGCGCCGCGGCAGGGATACAGCCGCCGGACGGACCGCCCAGCTGGGCCGCCTTGTATCCTTTGCCGTTCCTGATGCCGCCGCCGATGTCGAAGATGATGTCGCCGATGGGAGTGCCCATGGGCACTTCGACCAGGCCCACGTTGTTCACCGCACCGGTGAGCGCGAACACCTTGGTGCCCTTTGACCGCTCGGTCCCGATCGATGAATACCAGCTGCCGCCCTTGAGGATGATCTGCGGGATGTTCGCATAGGTTTCCACGTTGTTCAGAACAGAGGGCTTTTGCCACAGACCCTTTACCGCGGGGAACGGCGGCCTCGGCCTCGGCATGCCGCGTTTGCCCTCGATGGAGCCCATGAGAGCGGTCTCTTCGCCGCATACGAATGCGCCTGCGCCCTGGTACACCTCGATGTCGAGGCTGTAGCCTGAACCGAGGATGTCATCACCCAGCAGACCGTAGGCCTTGGCCTGCTCGATGGCGAGCAGCAGCCGTTTGATGGCCAGAGGGTACTCCGCACGGCAGTAGATGTAGCCCTTGTTTGCGCCGATGGAGTATCCGCCGATGATCATTCCCTCCAGAACTGCATGAGGATCGGCTTCAAGAATCGACCGATCCATGAACGCCCCTGGGTCGCCCTCGTCGGCGTTGCAGAGTATGTATTTTACATCGCCCTGGGACTTTCTGGCGAAGGACCATTTCAAACCGGTGGGGAACCCTCCGCCGCCTCTTCCGCGGAGACCCGACTTCTTGACCTCCTCGATAACCTCGTCCGGGGTCATCTCGGTGAGAGCCTTGGCCGCTCCCATATAGCCGTCTCTGGCAATGTACTCGTCAATCTTTTCAGCGTCGATGAGGCCCCTGTTTTTCAGGGCGATGAGCATCTGCTTGCCGAAGAACGGGATGTCGAGCATGTGGGGAATCGGAGTTTCCGTGACAGGCTCCTTGTACATGAGCCTCTTGACCGGCCTTCCCTTGACTATGTGCTCTTCGATGATCTCCTTGACGTCATCCGTCTTCACATACTGGTAGAAGGTGCCCTCGGGATAGATCACCATGATCGGCCCGGCCGCGCAGAAGCCGTTGCACCCGGTTTCGACGATCGCCACCTCATCGGTGAGCCCTTTTGCCGCTATTTCCTTGACCACTGCCTGGTGAACGCCCTCGCTGCCGGACGCTCTGCAGCCGGTACCGCCGCATACGAGAATATGAGCTCGAAAGACCTTCATTTACTTTCCCCCTTCCTGCTCTCTGCCCCGCGCAAGCACGAAGTCCGTCTGGATTTCGCCGCCGAGGACGTGCCGTTTGAATATCTGGCGGGCCTTGTTCTCGGTAAGGAACTCATAGACGATGGGCTCCTTGCCCTGCACTTCGACGGTCGCGAGCGGCTCGCGGCTGCAGATGCCGATGCAGCCCGACGTGGTGATGAGCACGTCATCGACGTTGGCCTCGCTGATTTCATTCATGAACGTATCGAGAATGCCCTTGGCGCCGGAAGCGATTCCGCAGGTGCCCATATGGACGGTCAGCTTCACGCGCTTCTTTCCGGCCCGGAACTGATCTTCTTTCTCGACCTTTTCCTTGATCTTTTTCAGATCGTTGATCGTTAGCTTCGCCATGGCGGCCTCCTATCGGTACTGGGCAAGAACGCCCGCAAGCTTCGCAGGCTTCATCTGGCCATGAGTGTCTTCATCGATAACTACAACCGGCGCGAGCCCGCAGGCGCCCAGGCAACGCACGGTCTCCAGAGAGAAGTTTCTGTCGTCGGTGCATTCGCCGGGCCCGATGCCCAGGCTGTGGACCAGCTCTTCGAGGATCCTCTGGCCTCCGCGCACATAACAGGCCGTTCCCAGGCATACCCTGATGACATGCTTGCCCCGAGGAACCATTGTAAAGAAAGAGTAGAACGTCACCACCCCGTACACATTTGCAACGGGCAGGTTGAGCCCCTTCGCAACACGGTACTGAATCGCCATGGGAAGATATCCGCATACGTCCTGGACCTGCTCGAGAACCGGAATCAACGCCCCCGGTTTTGACTTGTGACTGCCAATAATTTCATCGACTTTTGCGAGCTGCTCAGGGGTGAAATCCTCAAGCCCCGCTTCCATTTGAGTCGTATCAATACCTGCCACTTTGTCCTCCCTTATGTTCCCTTATATTCTTTGTACATGCCTCGTACGTATCTCGTCTCCTCGACTCCTTCGACATATCATGCCTTTCGTCCCGCTTCAAGCCCAAACTGAATGATGGCTCACCATTCATGGACTCAATTCTTCTATTTTGTTCGCGTCTTACGACCTTTCCGGAGCTTCCTGGCATGGGAACCGAAACGCCTTTCCGTAAGGCCCTGTTCATGAGACAGGAAAAATCACCTTTGGAATACTCCTCGGGGAGCCCCCGGCAAGAAGAATCCTGGAAATGCCGGTTAGCGATATAATACGTCTCGGGATCGAAATCAAGAGATATCTGCCTGCAAAAGCAGATCAAATTTGCAGCTTGACACATCCACCGCAACCTCAATAAGTTAGTGCCCTCATGACAGGCATCGTATTGATCGGCGGCAGATCGAGCCGGTTCGGCTCGGACAAAGTTGTAACTCCGATGGGGGAGAAGATCCTCATCGAGCGCGTCACCGATGTCATCGCCCCGCTCTTTGAGGATGTCTTTCTCATCGGCCACAGGCGCGAAGGGCTCGAAGCCTTCAACATCGTGGAAGACCTCATCCCTGGCCGGGGGCCTCTGGGAGGCATCTATACCGCGCTGAGCGTATCAGAGACTCCCCACTGTTTTGTCTTCGCGGCCGATATGCCCAATCTGAGCCGGGACCTCATCGAATATATGATCTCGGTTTCGGACGATCACGATGCGGTCGTTCCCGTGTGGTCAAAGGGCAGGGAGCCGCTCCATGCCGTCTATCACCGCAGAATACTCCCGATCATCGCCGATCTGCTTCAGAAAAACGCATTCCGGATATTCGACCTCCTCTCTGGCGTCGATACCCTGATCATACCCGAGAAGACGATCCGGCAGTTCACCGATCCCGCCGTCACCTTCGCAAACATCAACACACTGGCCGATATGCAGCTGGCCACCTGAAGAAGAGGCGACGGGTTCCGCCCGCAGAAGCCGGCGCGTCCGGCGCGGGCCGTGCGGAAAATTATTACCGGTCTCATCGGGTTGCCTTGGAAATCAGGGCGACTCTGTGATATATGTTCACTGAAATGATGGATGGGACCAATCTTCTCAGCAGCATAACGGCCCTCATGAAGAAGGCCTGCACCGAGCTGCCCGACGATGTGCACCGCGCGCTTTCCCTGGCGTACGCCGGCGAGCGCGAAGACTCGATCGCCCGCGAGACCCTGGGCATGATACTTCAGAGCGCCGCGCTCTCCGCAGAGGCCGGACTCCCTGTCTGTCAGGACACCGGGGTGCCTCTGGTCTTCGTCCGGGCCGGGACGGGCCCGGATATGTCCGCTGTCGAGACAGCCGTCAGGCGGAGTTTGAAGATGCTTACGGAAACAGGGCTCCTCAGACACAACTGCGTGGATTCGGTGACCGGGAAAAATACGGGAAACAATATCGGCCCACACGTGCCGCAGATCCATTTCTCCCCTACCGATGCCGTCGCCACTGTCGGCGTGATGTTCAAAGGTGGCGGATCCGAGAACGTGAGCGCTCAGTACTCCCTGCCCTGCCCCGAGCTCGATGCAGCCAGAGATCTCGACGGGGTGAGGAAATGCATCCTGGATGCCGTGTTCAGGGCGCAGGGCAAAGGATGCGCCCCTGGCATTCTCGGGGTCTGCATCGGGGGCGACAGGGCGTCCGGCTTCCTCATCGCCAAGGAGATGCTGTTCAGGAGACTCGACCAGAGGAACGACTCGCCCGTGCTCGCCAGGCTCGAAGACACGATCATGGAGCAGGCAAACTCGCTGGGGATCGGCCCCATGGGTCTCGGCGGCAAGACCACTCTCCTGGGCGCCAAGATCACAGCCGCCGGGAGGCATCCGGCCTGCTACTACGTCACCGTGAGCTACTCCTGCTGGGCCACGAGACGCGCAGCCGTCGAGCTCGACAGTGATGGAAGGATCGCCGGATGGCTCTGAAAACCGTTTCATCCCCTCTTTCTCCTGAGATTGCCCGGTCCCTGCGCGTAGGCGATCAGGTCAGGTTGTCCGGAAGAATCGTCACGGCCAGAGACGAAGTGCATCGATACCTCGCCTCGGGCGGCGCCCCGCCTGTGGATCTCCAGGGGCTGGTGATCTATCACTGCGGCCCGGTGGCTGTGCGTGAGAAGGGCATCTGGCGGGTGACCGCAGCCGGGCCCACGACCTCCATGAGAGAAGAGCCCTATGAGGCTCGAGTGATCCGCTCGCACCATCCGGGAGCGATCATGGGGAAAGGCGGCATGGGCGAAAACACGCTCCGGGCGCTCCAGTCGGATGGATGCGCCTATCTCCATCTCACCGGAGGGGCCGCGGCGGCCGTCGCACTGAGCATCACCCGCGTCGAGGATGTGCATCTCCTCGAGTTCGGCCTGCCCGAAGCCATGTGGGTGCTGCATGTGAAGGATCTTCCCGCCCTGGTTACTATGGATTCTACCGGGCGTTCTCTCCACAGGGATATCGAGCGGGATTCCCAAGAGAACCTGCAGCAGATATTGAAGCGCCCCTTCAACAGTACTGAAGGGGCATGATGAGCGGTTTGGCCGCTGCCTCCCTCCTGCATCTTCTCTTTGGACCGCTTCCGTCGGGGTCCCTGGAGAAGAGAAGGATGGGAAGCCCGGCGGAAGGCCGCCGGGAGTAATCGGACAGAAGACCCCTTGTTTGAGGACCGCACTCGCTAAGGGGAACATACGAGAAGGAGGAATGGTATATGAAGGTCAATGATCTGTTCAATCTCAAGGGCAAGGTAGCCATCGTGACCGGAGGAGGGAGAGGCATCGGCAGGTTCATCGCCGAGGGTCTGGCCGAGGCGGGGGCGAACCTTGTCATCGCATCCCGGAAGGTCCAGAAATGCGAGCAGGCGTGCGAAGACCTGAACGCTCTCGGGGTCAGGACACTGGCAGTCAAATGCGACATGTCTTCTGACGAGGACATCCAGGGCCTCGTGGATACGGCCATGAAAGAGTTCGGCAAAATCGACATCCTCGTGAACAATGCCGGCATAACCTGGGGTGCGCCGACGCTCGACTTCCCCCAGGACAAGTGGGACAAGATCTTTGCCGTCAATGTCCGGGGGGTGTGGGTGCTTTCCCGGAAGGTCGCCAACATCATGAAAGATCACGGGGGCGGTAAGATGATCAACATATCATCAATCTTCGGCTCCCGAGGCTCCATTGAAGAGGGCCACCCAGCCGTTGCGTACAACCCGTCGAAGGCGGCGGTGGAGATCCTGACCAAGAACCTCGCGGTTAAGCTCGCCCGGCACAAGATCTACGTCAACTGCATCGCTCCGGGCTTCTTCCGCACCGACATGATGGAATACATCTTCAAGCCCGAAATGAAGGCGATCCTGGACATTATGATCGGGCAGATCCCCTTGAAGATGTACGGCGAGGCCGACCACATCAAAGGCATCGCGGTATATCTCGCATCCCCGGCTTCTGATTTCGTGACCGGCGCAGTGATCCCGGTTGACGGCGGACTCGGGGCCATGTAACGGAGCGATCGCTCCAGGCTCGAAACAAAGAGAGCCCCGGGAACGCTTTTTCTGCCCCGGGGCTTTCTCATCTTCTCCCGCGTTTCTCACGCCCGGATTTCCGGCATGGCTGCCGGGTACGGGCGGAAGCATCCTGCACCTTTCAGATCACGCCGGTGATGCGCCGGACGGCCTCTGGAATGTCATTGCCCAGAATATGGAGGCGCAGCACCTTCCTGCCCTTCTCCACAAGCGCGTTCAGGTCGCCAAGGGCCTGTGCGCTCTTGAGCGTCCCGAAAGAAATGGATGAGTTCTTCGAGCCCGGCTCGTCCGGGATCGCGAGATCTTCGGGGTTTGCGCAGGTGAGCTGGAGAAAGAGCCCTTGCCCTGCATCGCCTTTGTGGAGCTGGCCCGTGGAGTGGAGATACCGGGGCCCGTATCCGCATGTGACCGCGATCCTGCGCGAGTCCCTGATCTTCGTGCGCAGCCCGTCGAGTGCGGCGCTGGTGTCCTCCGAGGGAGGCAGGTACGCCTGGACGGCGACATAGGACCCGTCTTTCGCTACGTCGAGGAACGAGGCGAGAGCATCGCCGAGTCTGCCCGCCCCGGCATCGCCGTAGACGCTGATGCCCTGATCCGTAAGTGTTGGATCGGGTTCGGGAAGAGCCCCGGTTTTCCGGAATCCGTCAACCGCCTCCCGGGCGCGGTTTTTCGCCGCCTCCACATCGGGCTGGTCAAAGGGGTTGATGCCGAGAATGTGCCCGGCCACGGCAACGGCCGTCTCCCAGAGGAAGAACTGCCCGCCGAGGTCAAGGATGTCGTGCAGGGTTATACGCACCACGGGGTGGCCGGCCTTCTCGATCTTTTCAAGCGTGCCGGTGCATGTTTCATCGCCGTCCATGCACAGATGGATAAAGAGCCTGTCGTCGCGGTACTGCCCGGGAAGCCCCAGGTGCTCGTGCACAACCGGCACGATGCCCCGGCCCTGCTTGCCCGTGCTCTCTGCAATGAGCTGCTCCACCCAGTCGCCGAATGCCGAAATCTCTTTCGACATGACGAAGGTCGCCTTGTTCCTGCCCGCCAGCGCCGCCTCCCCGAGGATGGCGCCCAGCCTGCACCCGAGGTTCGGTCCCGAAGGCGGGCAATCCCTTGCCTCGCAGTTCTCGGCCATGATCAGCGCCCTGTCCAGGAGAGTCTTGATGTCCGCCCCGATCAGGGCCGCCGGCACGAGGCCGAAATGGGAGAGGGCCGAATACCTGCCGCCCAGGTCGGGATCGGCGAGGAAAATATTCCTGAAGCCGCACCGTCCGGCCGTTTCCACCAGCGGCGAGCCGGGATCGGTAACGGCAATGAAATGCCCGCCCGCTCGGTCTTTTCCCAGAGCGTCGCTCGCCACGGTGTAGAAGTATTTGAAGAGGGAGATGGTCTCCACGGTGGTTCCGGACTTGGTGGACACGATAAACAGGGTCTTTTCCGGATCGAGCCTTCCGCGCACCGACGCCAGGAACCCGGGATCGGTGGTGTCTATCACCGCAAGGTCGAGATACCCCTCGCGGACGCCGAAAACCGCGCGCATCGTCTCAGGGGCCAGAGAGGACCCGCCCATCCCGAGGAGCAGAGCATGGGTGTACCCGGCAGAGACGATGTCTCTGGCGAACTGCTCCATCCCGTCGGCGCTCTCGAGAATGGCATCGGGCAAAGAAAGCCAGCCGAGCCTGTCTGCGATGCCTTCGGGGTTTTTGCTCCACACGGTATGGTCTCGCCTGCGGATGCGGGACATGATGCCGTCCCTGCTCAACGCTTCCATGCGGGCATCGACCGGCTCGCGAAGCCCGCCAAGTTCGGCGGTGAGCTGATGCCACCCGGAAATGATCGTTCGCCTTTTGGCCGCGATGCTGTCCATGAGCGAGCGGAAAGACCCGGCGAAGAGCTCCACGCCGTCGTCCTGCAGCTTGCCGGTCACCGCCTCCAGATCGATACCCGCCCGCTCGATCCGAGCGATCTGCTCGTGCGCCTCTTTCAGCCCGGCGCCGAGGGTGTTTTCTGTTTTTCCATGGTCGAGGTATGCCTTGAGCGTGGCGGGAGGGAGCGTGTTGACCGTGTGGGGGCCGATGAGCTCATCCACGTAAAGGGTGTCCGGATACCGGGGGTTCTTGGTGCCCGTGCTCGCCCACAGCAGCCTCTGGGGCCGCGCGCCCTGCCGCTCGAGCCGCCGCCATCTTTCGCCCGAAAAAATTCCGCCGAAAAGGCCGTAGGCAGCCTTTGCGTTGGCCACAGCGATTTTTCCCGTGAGGTCGCTCAGAGAACGCTTTTCGAGCTCCGGGTCGAGCGAGGTGTCCACCCTGCTCACGAAGAAGGAGGCCACCGACGCGACACTTCGGATATCTTTCCCCGACGCCAGGAGCTTTTCCAGGCCGTTCAGGTAGGCGTTCGCCACCTCTTCATAGCGCCGGACGGAAAAGAGCAGGGTCACATTGACGTTGATGCCTTCCGCAATGAGAGTTTCGATGGCGGGCACCCCCTCTTTGGTGGCAGGAACCTTGATCATGATGTTCGGGCGGCCGAGCAGGTAAAAAAGGCGCCTGGCCTCCTCGATGGTCCTTTTCGTGTCATAGGCGAGCTCCGGGCTCACCTCGATGCTCACGTATCCGTCCAGCCCGCCGGTCTCGTCGTATACCTTTCGGAACAGGTCCGCGGTCAGGCCGATGTCGGTAAGCGCGAGGCGCTCGTATATCTCCTCCACCGAGGCGCCCTCCCGCACCAGGGCCTCGAGATCGTCGTCATAGTCGGAGCTGCCCGCAATGGCCTTCTCAAAAATGGTCGGGTTCGAGGTCACTCCGCGGACACCCTGATCGATCAGCGACTGCATTTCGCCCGAGGTGATGAGCGACCTGCGGATGTAGTCGAACCATATCGCCTGCCCGATACGGGCCAATGTATGGAGTTTTGCCATGTCCATGCTCCTTTGCAGTTGATAGAGAGGTGTCTGAACCGGTTTTCTACCTTACAGGAATCAGGAGCAAAATCTCAAGGGTCTTTCTTACGGCGACAGGGTGTCCATGATTTCCAGGCCGAAGAAGGCGGCGCCCAGGAGCCCTGTCCGTGGATTGAGGATGAGGTGCACCGGAAAAGGAGTGAGGACATGCGAAAGCCGGCCCTTGCGGAAAAATGACTCCATGAACGGGCTTTCGTCAATGATCGATATCAGTCTGGAGGGTATGCCCCCGCCCACGTACACGCCGCCGGCCGCGAGAAAATTCAGCGCCAGATTGCCGGCCTCGGCCCCGAGGATGGAGAGGAACATGCGGACGGTCTGCCTGCAGATCTCGCAGGATTCCTCCCCGCCCAGACCGGCGCTTACAATCAGCGCGGTCGTGTCTGGCTCCCGGGCAAGCCTTTCCGCAAACCATCCGGGCTCATCGTGAATCCCTGTGTCTTTCAGAAAGGAATAGATGTTGGGGATGCCAGTGCCCGAGCAGACACGCTCGTAGCTCACATGATCGAAGCGTTCCATAAGGTACTTCAGCAGCTCGAGCTCCAGGGCGTTTGAGGGACCGAACTCGGTATGGCCGCCTTCCGATGCATGAGCGATATAGTGCCTCCCGTCCCAGGTGAGATACGCTTCCCCGAGACCGGTTCCGGCCGCGATGACCGCCTTCGGACCCGTGCTGTCCGCAACGCCCCGGTTCAGCGTGAAGAGATCTTCGTCCCGAAGCAGGGCGATGCCGTAGGCGACCGCCTGAAGGTCGTTGATGAGCTTCACCCTTCTAAGTCCGAACTCTTTCCGGAGACGCGACGCATCGATCTCCCAGGACAGATTCGTTATCCGTGCCCGCTCTCCCATCACCGGCCCGGCAACCCCGAACACTGCACGGTCGACATCCGTGATGCCGTACCGGTCGGTGAATTCCCGGACAACGGCCTCCAGGGAGCCATACGATCCGCTTGGCCGAGTATCTTCATAAAGCGGCTTCTCAGGACCGTCTTCCGACGTGAAGAGGGCAAGAATGGTCTTGGTGCCTCCGATATCGCCTGCAATCAATTTCATCATTCACTCCGCATCAAATCAGTATAGAATATATTATCCACTATACTGTCTCTCTTTACAACACGATGGATAACCGGGCTCCGGGTATATCCAGGTTTTCCGTGATGTTCCCGGCTTCGGGCTTCAGCGGGAGGCGGTCCCCGGACCGGCCTGTCATGCCGGGAAACTCAATCTCACAACATTCTGCGACTCGAAGATGTTCCGTATCTTGTTGACATAGTCTTTCTCCCTGATCGGTTTTCTGATGTACGCATCCGCGAGCTTCCCCTCGAACAGCTCTTCCAAGTCGCCTGTCTTCACGCTTCCTGAGCAGATCAGGATCTTGATGTGCGGGTACTTGAACTTGACGAAATGGATGAACACGATCCCGTCCATGCCCGGCCGATTGATATTGGTCGAGATGAGGTCGATGCCCCCGTGTTTCTGCTCGATGATCTTCAGCGCGGTATCACTCGATGGAGCGGTGAGGATTTCCAGATCATACTCTTCGAAGCCGTGCTCGATGATCGCCCTGATGAATGATCTCACCACACGCTTGTCATCCACGACCAGGACGATCTTTTTCCTCTTCACGCTCATGAAGTACGTCCTCTGCTGTAGCTATGTATAACCTTTCGGAGTGAATTCCCAAAGAGGACTTCACTCGCGCGCCGCATTATCCTATAATATCCTTCTGGAGAATGAACGATGCCGGAAAGAGAACGGATCCTCCTCCATACCTGCTGCGGGCCGTGCGCAACCACATGTGTCGAGCGGCTTTCTTCCGAGCGCGATGTCGTGCTCTTTTTCAGCAATTCGAACATCGCGCCCGAGGAGGAGTATATCAAGCGCCTCCGGGCGGCGGAAAGGCTGGCGGAGATCATGAATGTCGCGATCATTCAGGATGCCTATGATCACGAGGCATGGCTCAGAAACATACGGGGTCTGGAAGACGAGCCGGAAGGCGGCGGGAGATGCGGGAAATGCTTCGCGTTCAGCCTTGCGAAGGCAGCGGCGGCGGCGGAGAAGCTCGGCATTCCCGCGTTCACGACGAGTCTGAGTGTGAGCCGCTACAAATCCTCGTCGCAGATCTTTTCCGTCGGCAGGGCCTTTGCCGCATTTCAGCCCATCGATTTCAAGAAAAGAGGCGGCTATGACCGCAGCATCGAGCTCAGTCGTCAATACCGCCTCTACCGGCAGAAATATTGCGGATGCGAGTTCAGCAGGCGCGTCTGATAATACCGGGGCTCTCTTAGATATGGATGAGCCTGTACAACCCGGCTACTCAGCAGCCGCCGGCTTCTCTTCAGGTGCGGCCTCGGCCTTTTCCGCCTTCTTCTTCCCTTCCTTCTTCACAGGCTGCTCGGACCCTTCTTCCTTTTTCTTTTTTTTCTTGGCCTTGGGTTCTTCTACGGGCGGGGCCGCCTTCTTGCCCTTTTCCTTCTGAGGAGCGGCCTTTTTCTCTTCCCTGAGCCTCGCCATGTCTTCGAGCTTCTTTTCGTTCGCAGCTATTGCAGCGAGCCTCAAGTTCGTGTCGGTAATCTTGGCCTTGAGTTTCCTGACCGCGGTGTCCTTTTCTATCTGTCGCTCGTCGAAGCCCTTCTCTCTCAGCTCTTCCCTGCGCCGAGCCAGCTTTTCCACCCAGTAGGTTCTCTGCGTCTCGCGCGCGCCCCGAAGCTTTGAAGCCATATCTTCTCCTTTCACTCTGGATATTCACACATGCACCCGTACCACAAGAGCCTCTTTTGAAGCGCCTTTCACGTAAGGGTGTTTTTCTCTAGCACAGTTTGTTCCGGATTTCCAGCATCAGAGAGGCCAGGCCCCGAAGCCGAGCTTTCCCGAAATATCATGAGGTTCTTTCACTATACTCGTTCAGGTCCAGATACAGCGAACCGAACTGAATGGAGGCCGCGTCCTGGTGATGAAATGACGGCGCAAACAATGAGAGCCTCTCCTTTTCAGGGTGAAACGAGACGATGATGCCCAGGACGACAGCGAGATTCTCCGGGTCGCACACGGCCGCCAGCTGGCCTCTGTATGAAAGCGGCCCGGCAGTGGCCGGGGTCATACCGTGCATGCCCATGCCCGATATGTCGAGATCCTGGACAAACGCATCACGGAAGTATGCATTGAACAGGTTTTGCCGGTGCCTGCGCCTCTGGCGGGGAGTGCGTACCGCCACGGCCGGAGAGACGGGTATTCGATGTATCGTTATCCCGGGGTGCACAGCGAAGTTCCCGAGCAGGGCCTCGATCTCGTTACCGCGCTGGATCGCCGCCAGAAAATCAGGCTCGAGCAGATCGATCAGATGATACTGAAACTCCTGCGCGGCCCTGCTCAGCACGAACCCGGAAGAATCAATAATGATGATCCTGTAGCCCAGGGCGTCCGCCTTTCCGGCGAGTCTCTTCACCCCGCTCATGCAGGCGAGTGTATGACCTCTCGGAGAAGTCGAACCGATAAAATACAGAAGCGGCCTGCCGGCCGGTACTCCCGCCGGGCCCAGCCCCTGCATCCCGATGGTCCCGGGAGGGCCGATGGATGACTGGCCCGGGTCGCAGTCGACATATGCAGCCGGCGACTCCCTGCTCAACGCCCCGGCGAGATACCTGCAGAGAACGGATTTCCCTCGATCCGGCGCACCGATGACATACACGGTCCGCACGCCCGGTCTTTCTCGGATGGCCGAGGCGAGATCTATCCAGCGGCTGTCGATCGGGATCGCATGGGATACCTTCATGCAGTATATGATCCCGCATGTGCGAGAGCATATCAACCCTCGCCCTCCGATGCCGCAAAGGGCGGATATCCCCTCTGAATCGTGTTCATGGGGAACTCGGATGTGACTGAAGGGCCTGAATATCTGAGGACGGCCGCGGAACGCGGGTGATTCTCCACGGTAGCGGCGGGCGGCCCTTCCGGCCGGAAGGTGGTCCTTCTGCAGCCGGGACCGACAGCTGCAATTCCCGTGATCAGGATCGCGACCGCCGGCAGGACGGCTTGACTCAACTCAATACAGCAGTACTATGACATACAGAAGTATTGCTCGGCAACCGGGTCCGGCTTCGCACTGGCGCGGCCCCGGGCAATAAGAAAAGGAGGTGGTGCGCATGAGGGTGCTGGTGCTTTTTTACTCGAGTTATGGCCACATATACCGCATGGCTGAGGCCGAGGCCGAAGGCGCAAGGCAGGTAAACGGCGCGGAGGTGGATATCCGCCGCGTGCCCGAGACGCTTTCGGAAGAGACCCTTGCCAAGATGGGCTCCCTGGAGGCCCAGAAGAAGTTCTCGCATATCCCTGTGGCCAAGGTGCAGGATCTGGCTGACTACCACGCCATCATATTCGGCACTCCCACCCGGTTCGGGAACATGGTCGGCCAGATGCGCCAGTTTCTCGATGCGGCGGGGTCGCTCTGGGCAAAGGATCTGCTGGTCGGCAAAGTAGGGAGCGTGTTTACGAGCTCCGGCACTCAGCACGGCGGACAGGAGTCGACAATCCTCACGTTCCACGTGAACCTGCTGCACTTCGGCATGATCTTGGTAGGCCTCCCGTACAGTTTCAAGAAGCAGACAACGCTCGATGAGATCATCGGATGCTCGCCGTACGGCGCATCGACCATTGCAGGAAGCGGCGGCGAGCGGTGGCCGAGCGAGGCGGAGCTCGACGGGGCACGCTTTCAGGGAAGGTACGTGGCCGAGACGGCAAAGAAGCTCTTCTCCTGACCTGACCCGGCCCGGAGCATGAAGACCGCTCTCTCCAACAATCAGGAACGGATTCTCTTCTTGAGCTCCCTGATCAGGGCGGTGCACACCTGGCCTGCATCTGCTACGATGGCCACGTCGGCCATCTTCATCATGGCCGCGTTGGGGTTTTTGTTGACAGCAATGATGAACCCGGCGTTCTTGATCCCCGCCGTGTGCTGGATAGCTCCGCTGATACCGAAGGAGAAGAGCACTTTCGGACTGATGTGCTTATCCGCCTGCCCCACGAGGGCGTCCTCGTCGGCCCATTTGGCATAGACCACGGGCCGCGTGGCTCCCACCTCCCCTCCGAGCACCCGCGCCAGATCGTAAAGGTTTCTGAATTTCTTCCTGCTCCCCATGCCCCTGCCTCCGCACACCACCACGGATGCGTCTCCGAGCTTCTGCTCCCTGGCCGCCTGCCTCTCGGAGCTGACGAGGCGTATCCTGTCTTCGGGGAGATCATCGGGCAGCGGCACGTTCACGATCTCGCCCGCAGCCTGGTAGTTGTGGGGTATCTCCTGGAACACGCCCGGTCTCACAGTTGCCATCTGGGGCCTTTTCTCGGGCGTGACGATCCTGGTGAGAAGGCTGCCGCCGAAGGCCGGCGCGGTCTGGACGAGGAGGCCCTCATCATTGATGTCCAGGCCCACGCAGTCTGCGGTGAGCCCGGTCTTCAACCGCTTTGCAAGGCGCGGGGCGAACTCCCTGCCGAACGAGGTGGCTCCCACCAGGATGATCTCGGGCCCGTACTGCCGCACGAGCCGCTCCATGAGAACCACATAGATGTCCGTGCTGTAGAACGTGAGTGCGGGGTGGTCGCAGACATACACCTTTGAGGCGCCGTGGGCGATGTACTCCCCCACCCATTCGTCCACTTCGTGTCCGAAGACCGTGGCGCATACCTCGGCATCGATCATCTTGGCCAGATCGTTCGCCCGCGAGAGGAGCTGCAGGGTCACCCGGTTCTGGAAGTAGTTCCGGTAGTCGCCGAACACCCAGATGCTGTGCTTCTTTTCCGCCATGATCTATTTCTCCGCCTTCAGGTCTTTGCGGATCACGCTTCCGATGGCATCGTCGAAGCGCTCGAAGAGCTCTTCGACAATCTTCTTGGGCGCGCCTGTGAGAACGATGTTCTCCTTTCTGCCCACGGGCGTGAAGATGTCCAGGATTCTGGTGGCTGACCCCTTCAGGCCAACGTCGTGTTCGTCGAGCCCGAGGTCCCGGGCGCCCACGGTCAGGATGCCGGGATCCTGAAAGGCGTCGCCGAGACCGGCCATGGAGGCGTACCGGGGAATGAAACGGCCGGTCGCTATGGTGACCAGCCCGGGCAGATCCATCTCCAGGGTTTCGAGAAAGTGGTCGGACACCCTCGTGATCCGCAGGGTTTTTTCGCGCAGCTCGAGGCTCTCCACCGATGCGATCGAAGGGATGTCGAGCTCCTCCGAAAGCTGCGGCCCGACCTGGGCGGTTTCGCTGTCGGACGTATGGCATCCGCACAGGATGAGGTCGAAGTCGGGGCAGAAGATCTCGATGGCGCGGGCCAGGGTAAACGAGGTGGCAAGGGTGTCCGCGCCCGCCATCTTCGGGTCGGAGACCATGAGACAGCGGTCCGCGCCAAGCGCTATAGCCTCCCTGAGGATCTCCTCGGCAGAGGGCGGCCCCATGGTGATGGCCGTGATGTGTCCGTCGTGCTTCTCCTTGAGGAGAAGAGCGGCTTCCAGAGCATGCTTGCATGCGGGGTTCATCATCCCCTCGGCCGCTCCTCTGGTGAGCGTCCCGGTTATCGGGTCCCATGGAAGATCGCTCACCATGGGCACCTGCTTCATGCATACGATCATCTTCAGCATTGCAACATCCTTCTCATCATACCGGCTCGCTCAGGATCGCCCGGGAGATGACCATGCGCTGGATCTCGCTCGTGCCTTCGTAGATCTCGGTCACCTTGGCATCCCGGAAATAGCGCTCGACATCGTATTCCTTGCTGTAGCCGTAGCCGCCGTGGATCTGCACCGCCTTGCCCGTCACCCGGGAGGCCGTGGCGCTGGCGTGGAGCTTGGCCATGGCTGCCTCCTTGCCGAACGGCTTGCCGCTGTCTCGATATGCGCAGGCGCGATACACCAGCAGACGGGCGGCATCGATCTCGGTCGCCATGTCTGCGAGCATGTTCTGAATGGACTGGAACGAGGAGATGGGCTTTTTGAACTGCTGGCGTTCCTTGGAGTACTTGACGGACGCCTCATAGGCGGCCTGGGCGATGCCCACGGCCTGGGCGCCGATGCCGATCCGACCGGTGTCCAGCGTTGCGAGCCCGATCTTCAGCCCGTCGCCTTCGCGCCCGAGCAGATTTTCCCGCGGAACCCGGCAGTCCTCGAAGAAGAGTGACGATACGGGGTTTGCCCGCATGCCGCACAGATCCTCGATCTCGCCTACGGAAAAGCCCGGGGTTCCCCTTTCCACGATAAATACGCTCGCGTTTTCACCCGGCTTCTTGAGCGGATCGGTTATGGCGAAGACCAGGGGCATGGTACACACACCGCCGTTGGTCACGAAGATCTTGGTGCCGTTGATCACGTACCGGTCGCCGTCCATCATCGCGTGCGTCTCGACACCTCCGGCGTCGGACCCGGCGTTCGCCTCGGTAAGGCAGAAGGCCCCGATATGCTCGCCGCTCGCAAGCTTCGGAACGAACCGCTCCTTCTGCTCCTGTGAGCCGTATTTGAGTATCGGATAGACGCCCACGCTGTTGTGCACCGTGATGCACAGGCCCACGGATCCGCTCACCCGCGAGATCTCCTCGACAGTGACGGCATAGCTTATGCTGTCGAGCTCCGCGCCGCCGTACCTCTTCGGCGCCTGAAGCCCGAAGAAGTTCAGCGGGCGCATTTTTTCGATGACTTCCAATGGGAACCTGGCCTGCCGGTCGATCTCGTGGGCTATGGGCCCGAGCTCGGCCTCTGCGAACTCCCGCACGCTCTTGCGGACCAGTTTATGCTTCATGCATGCATTGAATTCCACAGCACCGCAGCTCCTTTACGATCACCGGATTCTCGTGAGGCCTGGGCCAGAACCATAAACCAATTCTCCGTAAAGTTCAAGGCCATGAGAGCGGCGGCAGGGGCGAAAAATATGGGGATCGGCCCTTGAATATTGAGCCTTGAGATCATATGTAATCGAGTGATATTCATGTGTATTCAAAACCGATCACGATAAATGGAGGAATCATGGAGCACAAGAAGGAAAAACGCCAGTTCAAGACCGAGGTGCAGAGGCTGCTGAAGCTCATCATAAACTCCCTCTACTCTCACCCCGAGATATTCTTGAGAGAGCTCATCTCCAACGCTTCGGACGCGATCGACAAGATCAGGTTCAAGTCCCAGACCGAGCCAGGCATCCTCGGAAACGACACCGAGTTCAAGATAAAGATCATCCCGGACAGGAAAAACCGGACCATCATTGTCGAGGACAACGGCATAGGCATGACCTATGACGAGGTGGTAGAGAACATCGGCACGATCGCCCAGAGCGGCACCAAGGCATTCATCGACGCCGTCGAGGAAGCGAAGAAGAAGGGGGGCCTCCTGCCCGAGCTCATCGGACAGTTCGGCGTGGGATTCTACAGCTCCTTCATCGTGGCGGAGAAGGTCACCCTCATCACCCGGGCCGCAGGCTCGGAAACGGGCGTGAAGTGGGAGTCTTCCGGCGACGGATCTTATACCGTCGAGGAAACGGCCAAGGAGTCGCGCGGCACCCAAGTCATCCTGAAGCTCAAGGAGCGGGGCGAAGACGAGCCCGACTACACCGACGAGTGGACCATCAGGGGCATCGTGAAGCGTCACTCCGACTTTGTGAGCTATCCCATCGTCATGGATGTCGAGCGGACCGAGCCGATCCCCGAGCACGAGATCATCAAAGACAAGGACGGCAAGCCCATCGGCTCCACCACCCGCACCGTGACCAGGGAAGAGACGCTCAACTCCATGAAGGCCATCTGGACGAAGAGCAAGTCCGAGGTCACCGAGGAAGAGTACAACGAGTTCTACAAGCACATCAGCCACGACTGGGACGACCCGCTGGCGCACCTCCACATACGTTTCGAAGGAACGACCGAGTACAACGCCCTCCTCTACATTCCCTCTCGGCTCCCCTTCGATTTCACCCTGCGAGAGCGCAGACACGGCATCCATCTCTACAGCAGGCGGGTCTTCATCATGGACGACTACCGGGAGCTCATGCCCGAATATTTCGGGTTCATCTACGGCGTGGTGGACGCGCCGGACCTGAACCTCAACATCAGTCGCGAGATCCTGCAGCAGGACGCCCTGGTCAGGAACATCCGCAAAAATCTTCTCAAGCGCCTCTTCGATCTGCTTGAGAATATGGATGCCGAAAAGTACGAGCGGTTCTTCGCCGAGTTCGGGGCCATCCTGAAGATCGGCGTCCCCACCGACTACGACAACCGGGAGCGCATCGCGAAGCTGCTCAGGTATCGCACCACCAAGTCCGAAGGAAAGCTCGTGTCGCTCAAAGACTATGTTGACCGTATGAAGCCGGACCAGGAGGAGATTTACTATATCACCGGCGAAAATCCGTTCACCCTGATGAACAGCCCGCACCTGGAGCGTCTCAAGGAAAGGGACCTGGAGGTGGTGCTCATGACCGATCCCATCGACGAATGGGTGGTCCAGCACCTCAGGCAGTTCGAGAACAAGAAGTTCACCAGCGCTGAAAAGGGGGATCTGAGCCTGGACAAGCCGGACGAAAGGAAAAAAGACCAGTTCGGCGAATTCTTCTCTTTTCTCAAGGAAGAGCTCAAGGACAAGGTGAAGGACGTGAAACCCTCGACCCACCTGAAGGATTCACTGTCCTGCCTCACCGGCGAGGCGTACGACATGAGCGCCTACCTGGAGAAAATCATGAAGGCCACAGGACAGAAGACCGAGCCGGTGAAAAGGGTGCTCGAGCTCAACGTCGATCACCCTGCAATCGCGAACATCAAGTTCGTGTTTGAGAAAAACCGGACAGACCCGCTCCTGAAGGATTATGCACAGCTCCTCTACGACATGGCCGTTGTGGCCGAAGGCGGCAAGGTGGAGGACCCCTCGCGCTTCTCCCGGACCATCGGCCGGATCATGGCCGAGGCCATCACCGCGGAGGAGCTCATGTCCGGAGAGGCGATCGAGGTCTAAGGGTGAAAAAACAGGTGCCCTTTCCTGGCCGGGGCCCCCGCATCTTTCTTCAGAGACAGGCTGTCTTGCAAGCGCCGTTACCGCCGGCCGGGTTCGCCTGCAGATTCGGGGCAGCTCTCGATACAGCCGGGACATGCGGCGCCTCCTTCCGATACGCAGCGGCGGCACGGTCGGATCATCATTGCCGCCGCCGTATCTTGAAAAAGGCGTGCATGAATGATGAGAAAAACAGGGCTCGGACGCCGGTGATCTTTCGTGAAACCCCATGCCCGGCCGGGCCGGTTTTTTCAGCCATGGACAGATAGCTCGCGAAGCTTTCCTGGTTTTTTTCGGTGCTCTTTTCATAGCATCTGATCGGAATGTGCGGGGTGTTTTCCGGTGCACCGGATGGCTCAAGAGCCCGCCGAATACCCCCGACGACCGATCGTGCAGCGTCAAAGAGCTCGCACGCGGCTCTGGATGAGTAATTGCACATATGATACAAGATGATGAGCGTCGGGTTTTCAACCCGGCGAGACGGGGGATATGAAAAAAATTATCATGATCCTGCTCGCCATCCTCTACGCCGCGAGCCCCTACGACCTGCTGCCGGATTTTCTCATCGGATGGGGCTGGCTCGACGATCTGTTCATCGGCTATCTTCTCTACCGGTATGTGCTCTTTCCGGTCGCGAGCCGGGCATTCGACCGCGACGCACGTTCGGAGCAGCGGGAGCGAAGCCGGGCGGACGGTGATTCCGCGTCCGGCGGGCCGGCCGGCTCGGGCGGCGCCTATGACCATGGGCGCCAAGAGCGCAAAGACCCCTTCGCCGTTCTCGGGCTCGAGAGCGGCGCTTCGAAGGACGAGATCCAGAAGGCGTACAGAACCCTGGCGAACAAGTATCATCCAGACAAGGTCCAGCATCTGGGAGAAGAATTCAGGGTTCTGGCCGAAGAGCGGTTCAAGGAGATCCGTCAGGCGTACACCGTGCTCATGGAGCGTTGAACGGGGCCACGGGCGGCCGAAGCATCTTGCGGATCCGCAAGAACGATATTCTTCGTGCATTTCCTTTTCGGAATATATTATAATTGGCTTCCGAAAAAGGCTCGCGTTTCCAGAGGCGTTTCCTTTCGCGCGGCCGCCGTGCATTCTTTCTCAAGTATTGAAAACGACTGGACGATAGAAACGGCAAAGAGAACGATCAACCATCCCTGAGGCGGGGAGAAAGGATGTTTATGCCGTATGGGAATATTCGGGAGGAAAGAGATGGGGAGTAAGAACGGTTCGAACATGGATAACATCGTGGGTCTTCTCGGCAAGGGCACCGAGTTCGAAGGAAAGCTCATCTTCGAAGGAACGCTCAGAATCGACGGCAAATTCAAGGGCGAGGTCATCACCAGCGGCATCCTCGCCGTCGGCGACGGCGCGCTGGTTCACGCCGAGGTCCAGGCGGATACGATCATTGTCCGCGGAGAGGTGCACGGCAATCTCAAGGCGTCCAAGCAGGTGGAGATCAAGGGAAACGGCAAGCTCTACGGCAATATCAACACTCCCTCTCTCATCGTTGACGAAGGAGTCGTGTTCGAGGGCAGCTGCCAGATGAGCGGCATGGAGAAAACGGTCATCCCGCTCGAAGCGAGCAAGTAACCGGCTGACCTGTAATTTTCCCGCACATTCCTGCCGCGCATCCCCGGACTTGACGGGGATGCTCCGGGCGGTTTTCCTCTGACACTCTCGGTTTTCCTACAGAATCGTTATGAACGGCCCGCCGCCTTTTTCGGCCCCACAGGCACCTTGGTTCCGCACTTCCGGTCTGTCAGCCCGCTCACCCTGCCGTAACGGACAAAACAGCCTTTGTGAATCTTCGCCCGGTACATCGCCTCGTCCGCGTGCTTCAGAAGCGTGCGGGCATCGCGGCCGTCTTGAGGGAATACGCTGACCCCGACGCTGGCCGAGATGAAATCGATGGTGATGCCCAAAATGCTGTAGGGTCTGGAGAGCCTTTCAATGATTTTTCCGGCCACCCGCTCGGCGTGAGGGGCCTTCGAGCTGGCGAGTATGACCGTGAACTCGTCTTCGCCCAGCCTGCTGATGTAATCGCCTTTCCGAAGTGTGCCCCGCAGCCGCGCGGAAACCTCAACGAGAAGCCTGTCTCCGATCTCGTGGCCATGGAGGTCGTTGACCTTTTTTAAATGAGTCGAGGTCCAGGTACAACACCGCTCTGCCGGTTTCATACCGCCGGGCCTCCATCATTGTTTCCGTGAGCTTTTCCAGGAAGGCCTTGCGGTTGTTAAGGCCTGTCAGAGGATCGTGGCAGGCCAGATAGGCAAGCTCCTGCTCGAATCTCTTGCGCTCCGTGACATCTCGTACAGATTCCAGTGGTAAAAATTCTATCGGAGCTCCCCCCGAAAAAATTTACTGTTTATTCGAGATCATATCAGCATCCGGAATAAAAGGATCTTATGCTACTTTTCATCCCTTTTTCCCGTATCGTTCACATTCTGTCATGCGACCTTGACTTCACAGCTCACGCCATTATCATGTACCGTGCGCCTTGGGTTCACATTCTAAAGGTGAGAATCTCCCCATAGACCCTCCCTTGGATTGGGCCCAAGGCCTTTTCATGCCGCCGGCCGATCCTGCTGCTTCACACACACATCCCGGTCTGCCCGATCACGCTCATGTAAACCACGCTTTCGCCGGAGCCGTCCACGCCGATAATGGCATTGATCTCGTTGTCGAACAGTGCCCCGACATGGCAGCACCCGAGCCCCAGGCTTATGCTTGCGAGCGCAAGATTCTGAGCCATATGCCCCGCCTCGATATATACATAGCGGTATCCTCTCTGCCGGTATTTCCAGACAGATCGCTTGAAAAGGGCGGCATAGATGATCACCGCCGACGCCCGCGCGCACATATCCTGGCTCAGGGCCGCGTGGGCCACTTCTGCGCTGAAGTCGCCGAGCGCGATCTCCTCCAGCTGGTGCGACTGCACCCGGTAATGGTACACGCCCTTCTCCAGCCCCGAGACTCTGGCGGCTACCACGTAGGTCTCCAGGGGATAAAGGGCTCCCGCTGAAGGCGCGGTGCGGAAGGAAAAGCCCATCTCTTTTCTCTGGACTCCTCCGGAAGCCCACAGGAGGCACGAGAGATTCTCGAGAGGAATGGGGGTGTCGAGAAAGCGCCTGAGGCTCTTCCTTCTCAGCAGAGCTTCATGCAGGCTCATGTCGCCGCATGTTCCGAACGCCGGCAACGCGACCTTCCGGGCATGGGGATAATCCTTGTAGACAGGGGGCTTGCCGTCCAGATCGAGAGACCCTGCGGGCATCCGCCTCCTGTCGTACTGCGTCTCCCGTTGAAACCTCTCGCCTATCTTTTCGTCCATGGCTACCCTCCCGGTTTGTCAGACGGTACTGAGAAAACCGCTCCTCATGTCACGACATGAGCAGGAACCCTTGAGGGCCGGCCCTTTCGGTTCAGGAAGACCAGTGGAAGCAGGCCCTCATTTCCCCCCGGTCCCGTAACGGGCGTCGAGCAGCTTCTTCGTTATCGAACCCGGCTTTTTCAGTATCTTGGATCCCCGGGTTATTTTACAGAGGCTTATCTTGTGCCGGGAGGCGATGTTTCTCTGGGTATGCCCTGCGTGCAGCTCCTTGAGCAGTTCCCATCTGAGCTCGAGATCCTTGATCTCCTTTTGCGTGAATATCTCCTGGAAAAACGTTACCATCTCCTGATGATTCTGTATGTCCGCGAAAATCTTTTCCAGCTCGTGACGGGTGTTCATGGAAGTTTCCTCCTTCCTGTGCTCGAGGGAGTCATACCCATGAGTACAATACCACTACCGCTTTTTCCGGGCAACCTTGCGCAATCCCTGCGAACGCCCTCTCAGCCCTCATCCGGCCCTGGCCGCAAAAAAAGCGCACCTGAGAAGATCGCCCGTGAAAATTCATCGCATCATCCACTGGAGCCCTCCCTTTTTCAGAGAGATCGCGCCCTTGGGACATATTTCCATACAGCAATAACACCGGATGCATGCGCCGTAGTCGAACCGCGGAACGCGCTTGCCCTCTTCCGCCGTGCCGATAGCCTGCGCCGGGCATATCTCCCGGCACTGGTAGCACAGCGTGCACCTCCCGTCCTTAGGGACCGGGCGTCCGGTGAAGAGGCCCTTCGCCATCCTGCGTATCACGGGCCTTTCAAGAAGGCGGATCATTGGGGCACTCTTCGGAGGGAGGAAGTTCTGAACCCGCAGATCCTCTATCTTCTCCCCTTTCACTGAGATCTCCTGTTCCGACGACACCCCGAGATTTCTCCGGAATCCTTCCGTGACAGTGGTGCACAGCCGGACTCTGAGGCCGCTCACCTGGAGGCCCACCCAGTCGACCGCCAGGGCGTCGCCCCCGACGATGATCGCGTTCATGGGCCTGGGCCTGCCCAATGACCCTGGACCGTCTCCCTCCATGGCAATGACGGCGTCCATGATGTGGAGCATGGTCTTCGGAGGATCGAACCCGTGCAGAAACGCCCCGTAGAGATCCAGAATGAATCCGGAGAAATCGTCTTTGCCGGGAAATTTGATGTGCATCTGCGACTTCCGCATGCCGGGCATGGCGCCGAAGAGGTTCTTGGTCGCGGCGGTGATATAGGTGAGATTGTGGGTCTTGAACTTGGGCAGATTGAGAACGAAATCCGCATCGAAGAACGCCTGAGCGATCTCGAAGTGCTTCATTACGCGCGCCCCAGGCCATGACAGCTTCCTGACCGCGGACATGTCGGCAGCCTCAATACCCAGTCTCTTGAGCACCGGGACGTATCCGGCCGACCGCAGAGCGCTCCTCAGTGATGCGACCGCGGGTGATTCCGCCAGTATCGGCCTGCCCCCGTGATCGAGGACGATCTCGCAGGCGGCCTGAAAGAATTGCGGATGAGTCACCACAGCGCTTTGGGGCCCGGATGCGGAGAGGAGGTTCGGCTTCACGACCACCCGTGCGCCGCGGAAGGTCTCGAGGGGAAAACCTGTGAGCCCAAGCCCCTCGGCCATCTTTTCTCGGAGTGTCTCGAGATCATACCCTCTGCACTGAAGAAGTGCGACATCGGTCATGGAACGATCCTCATTCTGAATGCGATATTTCTCATAATACCGCGTATTCATGCAAGGTCAACCCGGGAATATTTGACGTCCCGGCCGGGGAAGTTTATAAAAGAAGAGAGTTTTTCAACATCACATGGGGAGGAGTCGAGCGGTGAAGCTGGTATCCTGGAATGTCAACGGGCTCAGGGCTGCGATAAAGAACGGGTTTCAGGGTGCGGTGGAAAAAATCGACGCCGATGTTCTCTGCATTCAGGAGACCAGGGCCGGCGACGGCATGATCACAGTCGATCTTCCGGGCTACCGTCAGTACTGGAACAACGCAGCCAAGAAGGGATACTCCGGAACCGCCGTCTTCACCAGGGTCGAGCC
>ERZ795051.1649-NODE-1649-length-27515-cov-7.049053_pt1 | contig 27515 bp, 20 predicted proteins | sample MGYA00375135_ERZ795051 | MGnify/ENA primary metagenome ERZ795051 (study PRJEB30180, sample SAMN05720222) | activated sludge metagenome | isolation source: Anaerobic digester | place: Japan | collected 2015-05-26 ... | reverse complement strand
CGAGCCCTTCAGGCTCCAGAGAAAACCACCCTGCCTACAATTCCGGCCCACACCCAAGTGGCGCGGGTCGCGCACGCCGGAACACCCCCGATGCCCCGCCATCGAGGGGGGGCACGGCGGCGCCCTTCTTGTCGCCGCGCCCGTCGCTATGGTAGGATGAGGGTGGGGACTGGCTTGACGCCGTTGAGGCGGCTACCATGGTGAAGAAGCTGGCGTGCCGGGCGCTGAGGATCGCGGGGGGCGTGCTGCTGGTCCTGCTGGGCATCATCGGGTGCTTCCTGCCCATCATCCAGGGGTTGTTGCTCATCGCGCTGGGTCTGTGGGTGTTGAGCCACGACATCCCCGCCGCCGCGCGCCTGCGCCAGTGGGCCGGCGAGCGCGTGCGCCTCGAGCGCGCCAAGCTGGCCGAGCGGCGCGCGAAGCGTCTGGCTGCCCGCGAGGCCCGCCAAACCCAGCGGCGTGTGAAGTGAGCGGCGGCCCGCTCAGCCCTTGCCGCAGCCGTTCCAGCAATAGGTGCAGAGCTTCTCCTTCGGCAGGCCGATGCAGGCCACCATGTCGTCGAGCGTCTGGTACTTGAGCGACGTGACGGTGAGGTCCTTCGCAATCCAGTCCACCATCTGGCGATGCTTGTCGGAGGCGGGGTCGAGGTATTCGGACACGTCCTCGATGGCCCGGCCTTCGATGGCGTGGATGGCCTTGCGGGCGGCCAACTCGTCTATGCTGCGCGTGGAGATGTTGTAGCGGCAGGGGAACATGAGCGGCGGACAGGCGATGCGGACGTGGACCGCTCGCGCCCCGCTCTCCCAGAGCTTCTTGACGGTGAAGTTCTTGAACTGCGTGCCGCGGACGATCGAGTCGTCGCAGATCACGATGCGGTGGCCGCGGATGACGTCGGCGATCGGCACGAGCTTCATCTTGGCCACCAGGTCGCGGATCTCCTGGGAGGGGGGCGTGTAGCTGCGGCCGTAGCCGGGCGTGTACTTCACGAGCGGGCGGCGATAGGGGATGTTCCTGCCCATCGCATAGCCGATGGCGTGCGCGATGCCCGAATCGGGCACGCCCGACACGAAGTCGGCCTCCACGTCGTCGCCTCTGGCCAGCGACATGCCGCTGTTCTCGCGCACGCGCTCGACACTGATCCCCTCGTAGTGCGAGGCCGGGAAGCCCGTGTAGATCCACAGGAACGAGCAGATCTGGTCGCTCTCGCACCCCTGCTCGCGCTGCTCCATGCCGTCGGCGGTGATGCGCACGATCTCGCCGGGCAGCAGGAACTTCTTCACCTCGAGGCCCAGGTTGGGGAAGGCGGTGGACTCGGTGGCGACGGCCCACGCATTGCCGTCGGAGCCGACCACGAGGGGGCTGTGGCCCAGCTTGTCGCGCGCCGCGTACACGCCATCGGGGGTCAGGACCAGCACCGAGACGGCGCCCTCGATCCTCGCGTACATCTTCTGGATGCCGTCCACGATGTCGTCGCCCAGGCTGATGAGGCGGGCGACCAGTTCGGCGGAGTTCACCTTGCCGCGGACAGGGTCGCCGAACGACACGCCGATCGCGTGGAGTTCCTTCACCAGGGCGTCGCGGTTCACGATGTTCCCATCTATGCACACCGCGAACTCGCCGAAGCGCGAGAGGAGCATCATCGGCTGCGGGTCGTTGGCGCTGATGACGCCGATGCCGAGGCGCCCGGGCAGGCTCTGGCGTTCGTCGTAGAAGCGGCTCTTGAACTGCGCCTGGCTGATCGTGTGGATTCGCCGCGTGATGCTGGCGCCGTTCGCCACGGCCAGGCCGCCGAACTCGGTGCCCAGGTGCGACTGGTAGTCGGTGCCGTAGAACAGGTAGTCCCAGCAGTCCTCCTTCGCCACCACGCCGAAGAGTCCGCTCATCGTGCCGTGCTCCGGTGCGGGTTCTGTGTGGGACAGGCAATGCCTGCCGATGTGTGGCGATTCTACCCCGGCAAGCTCTGCCATGCAACCTGGGTCGCCAGTGCGGGTCGTCGGCTCGGGCCCAGCAGGGGAGGGGGAGGGTTACTCCAGCGTCGCGCGCACAAGCTCGCCTCGCGCCTGGGCGGGAGCGTTCTCGTAGGCGCCCAGGAACTCGCTGTTGCAGTCGAGCCACAGGGCGATGCGGTGGAAGTCCTCGGGGCTGAGCGCGACGCCGTGGTGAGCCTCGGTGAGGTACTTCATCAGGGGCGCCGCCTTGGCGCCGAACTGGCCAGGGGTCGTGCGGCTGCCGCCGCGCGCGCCGCGATGGATCGAGCCGTTGCTGACGTCGAAGTAGAAGCCGTACTTCGCGGCCAGGTTCTTGTAGGAACGGGTGAACGGCCCGTCGAGGGCGCCCGTGAGGTCGAGGGCCTTCTTCTCGGTGTGGCAGGGCACGCAGTTGCGGTCGAGCGCGGGCTGCACCAGGCGCGGGTAGCTGAAGGGATTCGATCCCTCGATGTCGGGTGCGATGGGGGAGGGCGCGCGGCGGAGGGCCAGCGGGACGCGGGACGGGGACGTCCCGCCCACAGGGTTGGTCCTGTGCTTGCGTTCGTGGCAGCCCTGGCAGGTGAGACGCTCTCCGGGGTGCACGTAGGTGGCGGACCGCATGGACTGGATGGCCAGCCCCCGTTCGTCGAGGGCCTGGAAGTAGATGGGCTTGCCCACGGGGGCATCGAAGAAGGCGCTGCCGTCGGGCTCGACGGGCACGGTGCCGAGCACGGCGCGGGCATTGGTCTGGTCGGCGCAGCCCACCCGCGGCACGTTGGGCGGCGGGGTGGACTTGGGGAGCAACTGGATGATGCGCAGGGCGGCCACCCTGGCGCCGGGGGGCCAGGCGAAGTCGCTGTCGTAGACGTTCAGCACCGCAATTGTGGCCTGGGGATTCCCGCCCTTCGACTTTCGCGTTTCGACTCCTCCCGCCGTGGCGTCGGGAATCACGGGCGGGGTGGGCCGGGGGCGCAGCGGAATGGGGTCGGAGCATGAGATAGCGGGGTCGCGGTAGAGCAGTTCGCGGTTGCCGAAGCGGTCGAGCCAGTAGATGCCGCGGTTCCTCGCGTCGGCGTCGTAGACGGCCAGGTAGTCGTCCTCGCTCAAGGGCCAGGGGGTGCCGTATTGCATGAACCTGGCGATGGGGCGGCCCTCGGCCTCGGGGAAGGGGCAGTCGGGCGTGAGACGCTCGAGCTGGCTCATTGCCCCGTCGTCGGGCCGGCGTGGGTCAATGAGCACGAGCGAGCCGTAGGCGTGGCCGTGGTGGGCGGCGGCGACGGCGACGAACTTGGCCGAGTTGGGCACCGCGCGGATGTTCATCTCCATCCAAGGACGCCCCTCGCGGCGGACGGGGTAGTTGCCGTGGAAGGAGCGGGGGTCGCGGCCGTCGGGATACGACAGCCAGATATGATGGGCGATGTTCGTGTCGCGGTCCACATAGTCCCAGCGGGTGTAGACGAGCATCCCGTCGTTGGTGACGCTGGGGTGCCACTCGTGGGTTTCGTGGTAGGAGAGGGGCTGGACGTCCGAGCCGTCGGGCTCCATGCCGAAGAGTGTGTAGACGGGGCAATGGCGGCCGCACCGCAGGTAGCCGCCGCGGCGGGTGGTGACGAAGGCGATGCGGCCGTTGGGCAGCCAGCAGGGGTCGAAGTCGTCGGGGTGGCCATCCGTGAGCTGGACCAGCCCGGTACCGTCGGCGTTGCAGCGGAAGAGGTGGTAGCTGATCTCGGGCCCCCAGAGGTAGGTCTCCTTGCCGCGCGATTTGGCGAAGGCCGTGGCCTGGGAGTGGGCGAAGAGGAGGGTGCGGCCGTCGAACGAGAGGTCGGGCGACAGGAAGGCGCCGCCGGCGAGCGTGCCGCCAGCCAGACGCCCCTTCTCGACCCGGGCATTCTCGAGCAGGTTCAGCAGCCTCGGGCTCTTGCCGAACGGGTCGTGCAGCACGAAGAGGCCGCCGCCCGGGCGCGCGTTGCAGCCGTAGAACTGATCGCACATGTGAAACACGCCCGCCGCGTCGTGCCGCGTGATGAAGAGCAGCTTGTCGAAGTCGAGGAGCGGGTTGGCGAAGGCGATGGCGCGCTTGACGCGGCGGACGCTGAGGTACAACTCCCGCGCCGCAGGCTGGAGAACGTCGTCTCCTTTCGACTCCACGGCGGCGAGTTGTTGCTCGAGGTTCGCCAGCTCGCCCAACGCCTTCTTGATGGTGGCACAGGCATCTTGCCTGCGGCCCGCAGGCGGGGCGCCTGTGCCGTCGCGAGCTATTGCGAGCACGCGGTTGGCGAGGGCTCTCGCCCGCTCGGTCTCGGCGCGGATCTGCGCGGGCGTGAGTGCGGCGGGCGCCGCGGGGCGCTCCGCGCGCGCTGCCTGGGCCAGCCAGTCGGCCTCCACCTGCGCGCGCGTCTGTGCCCCGACGTCCAGCGCACCGCCGGGCGCGAGCGCGGCGACTGCGCTGAGGGCGATCACGGTGGGAATGGCAAGCGCCCGCATGGTCCTGGCCTCCGGACTTCTGGGCGATCATGCCGGACGAGGGGCTGGATTGCAACTGAGGCTCTCTTCATCCGTTCGACAAGCGGGACGCTTGCCGCTACAGGAATCTGCAACGGAAACTGTCTACAGGAATTGCCTACATCCTGGGGTCCGCGCCCTGGTCGCCCTGGCCACAGAGGCATGTGAGCCCTGCCTGCTCTCTGCCTATATCACGCCGTGAGAGCGAGTGGGGGGCCGATGGGCAGGCACGGCCACGAAGGGCCGTGGATCGGCCAGGCGCCATACTTGCTCACCCCAGGGGGGAGAAAAGTGAGCAAGTATGGGCGGAAAGGCCGTAGAGCCGTCCGGATCGCCAAAGCGCCATACTTGCTCAACCGAGAGGGGGAGGAAAATGAGCAAGTATGGGCAGGAAGGCCGTAAAGCCGTCCGGATCGCCAAAGCGCCATACTTGCTCAGCTCTCGGGAGCGGCAGAGGTGAGCTGGTATGGCGGGGCCGCGGGTGCCGTGCGGTCGCCTGCTTTCCTGTCTCGCACCCTCGCAGCTTCGCCTTGACCCGGCCTCCGCGCCGCCCGTATAATTGCGCGAGGCATGAATGGTGCGACCCTGAGAAGCCCGGAGGCCCCCTGATGAAGACCCCCCGGCGCACGCTGTGCGTCGCAGTTCTGCTGTTGCTGACCGGCTTGGCGAGCCGGGGCCTGTGCGCCGACGCCGCGGCGCGGGCCGCGGCCCGCGAGCGCCTTCGCGCCGCGATGGCTGCCGCCCTCGAGGCCTACGACCGCGATGACCTGGAGACGGCCCGCGATCAGGCCACCGCCGCCGTCCAGGTGATCAAGGGCCAGACCCTGTCGCGGTTCTGGGCCGCCCTCTCGTCGTTCGACTTCGGCGAGGCGGGCCGCGTGGTGAATTGGGTGCTCGTGACGTGGATCGCCGTGGGCCTCGTCGGGCAGGCCCTCTTCACGGCGCGGTTCATCGTGCAGTGGCTCGCCTCCGAGAAGCGCGGCGAAAGCGTCGTGCCCACGTCGTTCTGGTACTTCAGCATCGGCGGGTCGCTGCTCGTGCTCAGCTATGCGCTGTGGCGGCTCGACCCCGTGTTCATCCTGGCCTATGGCTTCAACTCCATCGTCTACGTGCGGAACCTGATGCTGATCCATCGCAAGCGCCAGGCCGCCATGGGCGGTTAGGAGACCACGCAATGAGCAAGCCGCGTCTCTCCATCGTCGTGCCGATCAAGGATGAAGAGGACAACGTGGTCCCCCTCGTGGAGGCCTGCCGCGCCGGCCTGGGCGAGCTGTATCCGCAGTGCGAGCTGATCCTGGTGGACGACGGCTCGACCGATGCCTCGCTGGCCCGCATCCAGGAGGTGGCGAGGCAGGACCCCGTGGTGCGCTGGATCTCGTTCGAGCGGAATTGCAGCCAGAGCGCGGCCCTGGATGCCGGCTTCAAGGCGGCCCGCGCCGACTTCATGGCGATGATTGACGGCGACCTCCAGAACGACCCCGGCGATCTGCCGAAGATGCTGGAGATGGCCGAGAGCGGCGAGTGCGACTGCGTGTGCGGCATCCGCCAGAAGCGGCAGGATTCGTGGGTGCGCAGGATTTCGTCGAAGATTGGCAACGGCGCGCGCAACTGGCTCACCCACGAGAAGATCAAGGACGTGGGCTGCTCAATTCGCGTGATGCGGCGCGAGCAGCTTGTGCGGGTGAAGATGTTCCGCGGCATGCACCGCTTCCTGCCCACGCTCCTGCGGCTCGAGGGGGCCCGCATCAAGGAAATCCCCGTCCGCCACCACCCGCGCACCCGCGGCAGGGCCAAGTACGGCGTCTGGAACCGCCTGTGGGCCGGCCTGCGCGACATCTTCGCCGTGCGCTGGATGCAATCGCGGCACGTGGGATACAAGATCAAGTCGCAGAGCGACTGAGATCTCGAATCCGCGTTCTGCGATGGGAGCCGTTCTTGGCCGGGAGCGAAGAGGGAGCGGTCAGCCATGCGGCGGCGCAACCCGGATCTCTACGAGCGAGCCGATGCAGCCATCGCCGCAGGCAAGCTCTGGCGCGCAAGGGAGATCCTCCAGGGGAATATCGCTCTCCACGGCTACGACCAGCACCTCTTCGAGCGCTACGGGCAGGTGCTCCTCCAACTCGGCGACGCGATGGAGGCGGGCAAGTACCTGTTCCTGTCCGGTGATCGGAAGCATTCCTTGGCATCGGCATCGTCTTCGATTGGCTTGGCAGGCACTGGTTCCGCTGATGGTAGCAGCCTCCCTCCCGAACGCGTGGGGGCGCCCGGGAGAGCGTAACAGCCCAGATTAGGGAGAGATGCCTCGACTTCGCTCGGCATGACCTGTATAGTAGGCAGGCGTCCGCAGCGCGCGTTCTTCCGAGCTTGTCGAGGAATCCCTCTTCTCCACCCCTCATGCAGGAGCGAACCGATGGACCGGCGCGCAACTATCGGGGTGTGTCTGCTCGCCAGCGGGCTCATGACGGCGGCCCCCGCCGCCCAAACCGTCCGGCTGAAGGCCACGGCCGACATCTGGCTGTCGGACTGCGGCGACGAGCGGAACACATCGGCCGGCAAGTGCCCGCAATTCAAGATCAAGAGCATCCAGGAAATGGCGGCCATCCGCTTCGACGCCTCGCCCGCCCGCTGCCGCGAGGTGCTCAAGGCCGCGCTCTTCCTCCGCCGCGCCGGCGCCGACATGCTCCGCTACGTCCGCGTCTCCACGGTCAGCCAGGACTGGGAGGAGGGCACGGGCACCCAGCCCTACGGCCCGGCAAACGGAGCAACCTATTGCCTCGCCGACGCCGCGTCTAAGCGCCCCTGGGCCTGGCCCGGCTCGATGTTCTGCGACGTGATCATGACCTCCGGCAACACCCTGGCCACCTGGGCGGAGCGCAAGGGACTGGCCGACGGCTGGCTCTCGGTCGCCCTCACGCCCGAGCTCATCTACGCCCTCGCCTGCGGCGACACCGACGGGCTGGCCGTGATGGACGGCGGGAACCTGGCCTACCACAACAACATGATCCACAGCGTCCAATCGCGGGGCAGCGAGCCCTACATCGAAGTCGAGCTCGGCAAGCCGCTGGCGGATGCCCCCGCGAAGCCCGTGGTCAAGGCCGAGCCAGCGCCCGACAGGGCTCACTTGGCGAGCGGCGCCCTACGGCTCACCATTGCCGAGGCCAAGGGCGTCTTCTGCTGGAAGATCATCCTCAACGGCAAACCAGTGGAGCGCTGGCGCGTGAAGCACCCCGAGCCGAGCGGCCCGACGGTCATCGTCCTCGAAGACCTGGCGCCGTCGGAGAAGTGCGACATCGAGGTCGTCGCCCTCTCGCCCGGCGGCGTCGCCTCGCCCGCCGAAAAGCTGTCAGTCGTGGCTTCGCAGGCCCTGCCCGCGGCGCCTTTCCTCGGCCAGATTGAGCCGCCCCCTGTCCTGAAGCCTCCGGTCAAGCCCAAGCAGGGCATGTGGGTCTGGGCGGCGCCGCCGCTCGTCAAGATCAGTCCCGAGAGGCCCGAAGCCATGTTCGACGACATGGGTGGGGAGTTTATCAATGCTGTGTTCAACCGCCCGATCGTCAAGCTCTTCGGGGCGCGCGGCGAAACCGTCTCTTTCCAGATATGCGTCGAGAATCGTGGCGCCGAGCCGCTGCGGAACGTGCAGATCATTCCGCAGGAGTTGAAGAATAAAGAAGGCAAAATGATTGCGGGCAAAATGATAGAGCTGTTCAAGAACTGGTATGCGAAGAACGGCAAGGGCCAGTGGCAGCCCGCCTACTGCGTGCCCCTGCCCACCGGCGCGCCCTTCGACATTCCCGAAAAGCCTGTGGGCGGGGCGTCCGCGCCCCGCGTGCCCAATCAGCAGAACCAGACCGTCTACGTGGACATCTACATCCCGAAGGACGCTTCGCCCGGCGCTTACGACGGCGGCTTCCTCGTCGAGGCCGACGGCGTGGAACCGCCGATCAGGCTCCCCGTCGAACTGACGGTCTATGACTTCGTGCTCCCCGACCGCCTGAGCTTCGTGCCCGAGTTAAACGCCTATCGCATCCCGCCCAATGCCCACGACTTCTATCGCCTCGCCCACGAGCACCGCTGCGTGGCCAACTTCTGGGTCCACCGCCCGCGCCTCGAAGGGGCAGGCAGGGACATCAAGGTCGAGTGGGACAGCTACGACAAGAGCGTCGGCCCGCTCCTCAGCGGCGAGGCGTTCAAGGATTGCCGCCGCCCCGCCGCACCCGTCGAGGTTTGCTACCTCCCCTTCGAGGACTCCTGGCCTACGCCGCTCACGAAGCAGACCTATAACTACCAGGGCCACTGGCCCGGCCGCGGCGAGGACAAGAAGCACATCATCGAGCACTACCTGAAGGCCCCCTACATCGGCGACGCCCTCAGCCAGGACTACAAAGACGCCTTCCTCGCGGTCCAGCGCCAGTTCATCGAGCATTTCAGGGAACGCGGCTGGGACAGGACGGAGATGCAGTGCTTCTACGGCGGCAAGAACACCCACCGCATTGACTGGGGCGTGAACATGTGGTGGACGACCGACGAGCCGTACCACTGGGACGACTGGCTGGCCCTCCAGTTCTTCTGCCAGCTCTGGACGAAGGGCCGGGGCGACGCCCCCCGAAAGATATGGGCCTCTCGCGGCGATATCTCGCGCCCCATGTGGCAGGGCCGCGTGATGCACCGCATCCTCGACTGCGAGTACATCGGCGGCTTCAACGACGCCAACGCCTGGCGCCGCTGCCGCATCCTGGCCGACGACACGGGCGTGGACATCCGCGCCTACGGCGGCGCCAGCCGCGACACCGAGAGCAACACGGCCTCGGTCGTCATGCTCCTGAGCATGTGGCTCAACGGCGCCAACGCCCATCTGCCTTGGCAGACGCTCGGCGACGATGCCGCGCTCGACACCAACGACAAGGGCGCGGGCGGCGGCTCGGCGCTCCTCGTTCCGGGCAAGCGCCTCAACCGCACCGTCCTTGCCGACATGCGGCTCAAGGCGTTCCGCGACGGCCAGCAGCTCATCGAGTACCTCGTCGAGCTGGGCCGCCGCTACGGCCTCAACCGCGAGCAGCTCAAGGCCATGGCCCACGGCGCGGTCGCCCTCGATACCGGCCGCGTGGCCGGCGCGGGCGCCGACAACGCCGACGCGCTCGTCTTCGGCGCCCTCAAGGCCTGGCAGATCGCCGGCCTGCGCCGGGCCATCGCGGAACTGATCGTCAAGAAACGGTAGAGCGTGCATACCTGCACGCGGGAGCTGCTGGTGGAGGGCCCCCGCGTGAAGGACGACCCACGCGACGGCCTCCCACTCATCGCCGCCATCAACCGCGGCGCCCTCGCAGCCTTCCCCACGCGGGCAAGGCGACAGGCCGGCATGATGGCGTGGCTGCGCGGAACGGGCGAGGGAGGACAGCCGTTGAGCGGAGGACGCAGGGTGACCGGGACGGACCGGATCGAGTTCAACCCGAACGCCAGGCTGGGCAGGGCCGTCATCCGCGGCACGCGGCCTCCCGTCGCCTGCCCGCACCCGAAGCCAGCTAGGAGCCTGTCCAAGAATCCCCGTGGGCTGCGTTGCCGGCGCCAGCGGGGCGGATGCAAGGCGCGGCGACGAGGCGATGCAATGGAGAGCATCGTCAAGGAGCCGCTACGCAGCAGACGCCCCGCTGGCGCCGCAACCCGAAGGGACGCTGCGGCTTCTGGCCGCACGCGTTGTCGCACGTCGTCGGCGATGCGCTCCGTTGCATCGCCTCCTCCGTGCTTCTAGCCTGCGGCCAGAATCGCAGGCGTCGCAGCCTCACGCGGATTCCTGGACAGGCTCCTAGCACCTGCCCCGACGGCGTGACCGCCGCCTCAGTTTCGTCAAGGGGCCTTCTGCACCCTGTGGGCAGGCCCCAAGCGCGACAACTGCGCGCTTGGTGGCCCGCCCCAGGAATGCCCTCAGGCGAGTGCCTCAGCGAGGGGACCCTCGCCGTCGGTTAGCCAGTCAAGCCAGGTTGCGGTCCTCCTTTCGGCGGCTTCGGACGCGCCAGCCGACGACGCCGGCCAGCGCGCTGCCGAGGAAAGCCATCGAGAGCGGCTCTGGGATCGTCACGAGCGGGCCTGGCTCGGTGTCAGGCCGCAGGATGTGGGTTCTGAGAACCTCAGGACTGCTGCCGGAGACGCTCTGGGGCTCATAGACCTCTATGCTCGGATCATAGTCCGGAGAGCCGAATCCGACGTTGAAGGCGTAGTTCGCAACGGCAGGGTCCATGCCGAGGCCGTCTTTCGCGTAGAAGTCGCCCCAGACAGGCTGCTTGTTGCTGTCGAACGACCAGGTCAGGACCATGGGGCTGTTCAGGGGCTCGATGCGGATGCCGATGAGGGGCTCGGGCAGCCCCGGCGAACCCGACTCCTGCCACCCGAACGTCAAGTTCGCGGGCGAACTACACACGAAGTTCCTGAAGTTCTCCTCGGTGTTCGTGAACGACGGAGACGTCTCGAGGATGAAATGGCTGATGCCGTACGAAGTCCCCGAGACCTCGAACGAGTAGGCATAGTGCCATGCTGAGGTCGGCGTCTCCAGGCTGACCGACCAGTGCAGCGCCACCGTGCGCAGCGACCAGCCATCGGACGGGTTGTTCTTTGTCCCGACCTTCAGACCGCGGCTCTCAATGGTGTCGGAGCCATCGAGCGGCGGGGTGTACGTCAGCGTCCCCTCGTAGAGAAGGAACGGGTCGCCCACAGCATGTGGCGCGGTGAGGCAGATGGCACTGAACAGGCCAAGTAAGACCAGAATGGGTTTCATAGAAACCCCCTCATGATTGGGAACAACTGCCAGGCTTCGGTCTGGCCGTCCGGACAAGGGTGCTCCGAGACGGCTCAGGGCCGCGCGGGCAAGGGCCGTGCAGAAGCTGGACGACTGCCCGCGGGGCAGAGAGATGAGGGGCCAGGTCAGGGCGGCGGCCGGGCAAAGAGACTGAATGCGATGAGCTGCGAGGGCAGGGCATCCCGTCCTTGGGACGGGTAGAGGGCGATGAACGGAAGTGGCAGGACGCTTGCTTCGGGGCAGGGCGAAAGGGTGGGTACAACAGAGCCGGCAACCCGCTTGACGGAGGCACTGCGGGTTGCCGGCCGGTGGTCGGTCACGAGAACGGTCGCCTCGGGCGCGGCGGCCGCCGGCTGGGCAGCCAGGCGCCGGAGAAGCCCCGCGTAGGTGCGCTGGAGCGATGGAGACCGAACAGGGCGATGTGTCTCCATCGGTGCGCTGGGATGGACGGGTGTTGTGGACCTGGCATCTGGGGCCTTAGGCAGGCCGATGATCTCGGTAATGGCACTGATGCCGGACCTGGTGAGGGCCAGCAGGGCAAGGAGTGCCGCTGCCCATCTCCTTCGGCCGCGGTAGAGGCCGACGATCAGGAGGCCCTGGCACATCAACAGGCCTGAGCACTCGCTGGGGGAGAGCCTCACCTGGGAGACCTGCGGGGCGATCAGGAGGTTCTCTTCGAGGTCCGCCGATGGGTGCCAGGTGGCGTCGGGTCTCTCGGCAAGCGAGCCCAGCACTTCTGCCTTCGCGGGGGCACTGTCACCGAGCGCCTCCTGCGGGGCTTCGTCCGCGGAAGCACGCCCAGTGAGCCAGGGCGAGTCGAGGAGAATGAGGTCGGTAGCGGAGGCGTTTTCGGGATCGGCGCGCAATGCCGCTGGGGCCACGCACAGCAAGCCGACCCCAAGGCACACAAACCACGTGCGTCGCCGCCCTCCGCTGCCCACGCAGAAACCCCGCGGCACAAAGCCGACACACCAGACCCAACAGGTCCACTGTATCAGCAATTATAGCCCGTGTCGTGGCAATGTCAAGTGGATTCTCGCAGAATCCGGCGTGCCTCAGGTGACGATTCCTGCGGAGGCGAGGCAAGGGGCCTCCCTCCCGAAGGTTCCAATACCTTCGGGAGGGTAACAGAAGGGGCGAGCGCTGGGGGCTTGCCCTCCCAAACGCATTGGGACCGTTCGTGTGTAGCCCGGGCAAACCAGGTGTCAAGAGGTTTCCGACCAAAAGGGACGAAGTCAGTCCTGAGGCTTGGCACGTCCAGCGGCAAGAGGGGCGACAACAGAGGCGTCGGGGAGGTGCCTGGCGACAGCGGGAAAGGCAAGCTGAGTGAACTCCTGGAGACGCGCGAACGGGTCCCCCTCCCGCCCTGTGGCGGGCGCACTGACCATGAGCTGGAGGACGTAGGCACCGCCACCCCCAATGAGGTCGCGCAGGGCGGCCGTGAACTTCTGCCACGTGGTGTCCGCCTGCTGCCTGCCGTTCGCCACATACCAGTAGAGCACCGCCATGCGTGCGCCAGCCTTCGAGTAGAGGAGTCTGCGGACCCTCAACTCGGGGAACCCTCTTGCTTCCGATGGTAAGGTGACCATCTCGTTGAGCTCCTCGGTCCACCCCTGGTAGGGGTAGCAGACGGTGGGGCCGTGGGGGATACGGTCCTTCACGCTGCCGTAGAAGGCGATGTAGAGGGCGATGGCCTCGCCGTTGGGGCGCTTGTAGTCGCGGCGCAGATAAGCGTCCGCGGCAGCGACTCTCAGGACGCTCTCCGAAAGCTCAATGTCCCGGCCGGCCCAGCCGTCGAGCTCCCTGGGAAGCTGGTCGAGCGGCATTGCGAGGGGAGTGGGCGGGGTGGCCCCGACGCCGCCGAGCCGGGCCGCGTGGTACCCGACGGCGACGGCGCCGAGCAGGCCAGCGCAGAGGCAAGTGCTTCTCCTGACGGACACCATTGACTCCCTTCCCCCGCTACAGGGGTTCCTCGATGAATAGATGGGAGAGCACGTAGTACTCGAGCCAAAGCAACGCTGCGGAGAAGGCGAAGAGGACCATCGCAGTGCCCGAGTGGGGCAGGCCATCCACGAACGACTTGAACCCCCAGTGGGTGAGGAGCGCGATCACCGTCACGCGCAAGGCGTTCGCCAGGATGGCGATCGGCACGGAGGAGGCGAGGAGGACGATGCGTTCCCACAGGGGACGCCGGCACAGGTAGGCAAAGGCAACCCCCAGGGCAATGAACCCTGTGAGGAATCTCATCCCGCTGCACGCCTCGGCAACCTCCAATGTCTGCTCCGGCATTATGAGCACGTTACCTTCCCTCAGGACAGGGATGCCGATGCCCTGAAGCACGGCGGCGCCCACCACCGCAGCAAAGTGCCGCATCGGAAGCGCGATGCGGTTGTACACCGGCGTCGGCAGCGGCATCATCAGGAGCAGGAAGAGGATCGGCACGGCGACGATCCTGAAAACCCTCCGCCCCGCGGCCAAGAGCACGACCCCGGAAATCACGAAGATCATCGAGACGCAGGAGACGAACGGGGACTCGTAGAATAGCGTCCAGACTTTGACCGCGATCCCTGTGAGCAGAGGCACGAGCCCGAGAAGCGAGGGCCGGACCTCTGCTGTCGTGAGAGTGCCCCACTTCTCCCAGACGAAGTAGAGGGCGAAAAGCGGCACGAAGAAGCCGTGGGTGTAGTTCGGGTCCGACCACCACCGAGGGATGAGTCGGGCCCAGTCGTCCAGGTACAGGATCAAGACAGGCAGGGCCAGAAGGGCGATGCTTGAGAGGCGAACCGCCCGTGCGCTCGGCATCCCAGGCTACTCCGTCTTCTCCACGTCGTCTGCGGCCACATCCGCGACTACGGTTCTCTCGCGCAACTCGACCTCGAGGAGGACGCGGTGAGGGTGGCGCTCCATGAGGACGCGACCCGAGGCCCCCTCGAGGAACCCGGAACGGATGCGCACCGCCTGACCCGGCCTGAAGTTGCCTCGCGCGTTCGAGTTGAGCGCCTGAGTCGCGGTGTACACCCCAACGTCAATGCCGAAGTCACCCATGGAATTCATCCCCCACCCGCGGGCAACCACGCCGAAGCGTGCGGCGGCCCGCAAAAGATGACTTGACAGACCTGCCAGCTCCATTGTATCCTCAATATGATAGCAGCGAAACCTGTGGTGTCAATCCGTTTTTCGTCGGCCCCACGTGGGTGAGGAGGGGCGGCCGCTATGAAGAGGCTGAACAAGCGGCTGGCAGGGATCGTCGGGTGCATCCTTCTCGTCACAGGGGGGCTCTTGGGCGTTCTACTGCTTAGAGGCGCGGGTCGCCCCAACGTGGAGCCGCTTCTGGCGGCAGCGGCTCGATGCGTTGCCGCAGGGGAGATTGACGACGCGCTGGGGCGGTACAGGCGAATCCTCCAGTTGGATCCGAAGTGCGCCAGGGCTCACATTGCGCTGGGGGAGTTGCTGGAGGAGCACGGGGAGCTTAGAAGTGTGGCGGAACACTATGCCGCCGCCCTCAAGCTTCGTCCAGGCGACGTCGCGACGGCACGACGCCTCGGTCGGGCGGCAGAGCGTATCGGTGCGTATGCACTTCTCAAGGAAGCCTCTGAAAGCCTCCTTGCCGCTGATGGGGAGGACCACGAGGGCCATTACTGGAAAGCCCTGTTCCTTGGCGCCAACCGGGAACATGGCCCGGCCATTGCGGAGGCTGAGAGGGCAGGTGATTCTCCGAATCTCTCCCTGAAGATCCGTGCGATGCTGCTCCTGGGCCAGCTGCACCAAGCCAGGGGCGAGTTCACCCTGTGCGACAAGACGTATGAGGCTGCCCTCAAGGTCGCTCCCGAGAACTCGGAGTTGCTGCTCGCTCTCGCCCGGCTCTACGAGAGCCGCAAAGACCAGGCACAGTCCGTTGAGAAGGCGAAGACGTTTCTCGACAGAGCGGTCGCGGCCCATCCCGAGGCCGTGGGACCTCGGCTCCACCTCGCTTCGCTCCTGACTCAGCAGAAGCAATTCGCTGCCGCGGAAGCGCACCTGAAGGCCGCGATTGAGCGGAATCCGGGCGACAAAGCTGCGCTCGGCGCCTATGGCGACTTCCTTGTGAAGTCGGGGCGGGTATCTGAGGCGCGAAAACACCTCGAGAGCAGCTTGGAGGCGCTGGAGGCGTGGCCGGAGGGGCGCGTGCGGCTCATCGAGGTGCTGCTCAACCTGGGGGAGACGGAAGCTGCCAGGAGCCACCTCGCGAAGCTGCCGGCGGTGCCTGAAGAGTCGGCCACGACGAAGTACCTTGAAGGCAGGCTTCTGACCGCAGAGGGTCGGCCCTCGGAGGCCATCGGCAGGTTCAAGGAGGTGATTGCGCGCTCACCCCGACGCGCGGAGGTCCACTTCTACCAGGGGGTTGCCTATCTGGGCCTCGGCGAGTTGGGCTCGGCGCGAGCATGCTTCGAGGAGGCCGCACGACGCGACCCATTTGCGGTCGCGCCGCAGAGGCAGATCGCTGCGGCGGCGCTGGCGCTGGGGGACCCGGACGCAGCGATTGACGCCGCGCGGAAAGTGATTGCCGCTGAGCCGCAGGACGCCTCGACCCGGCGGCTTGTGGCTCGGGCGTATGCCGTTCGAGGGAACCTGGCCGCTGCGGCAGAGGAACTCGAGGCCGTGCTCAAGGGAGCATCCGAACCGGTTGAGCCGACCCTGGAACTCGCCCGCCTTCGATCCGCCGCGGGGCAGCCGCAGGAGGCGGCCCGCCTGATCCAGGCGTTGCCGCCCGAAGCGAGGTCCTCGTCCGGCGCCCGGCTAACCCTTGCATCTATCTACATGGACAGCAAAGAGTTGGGGAGGGCGCGCGCCGAACTCGCCCAAGCGATCCGGGAGGCCCCGAAGGAGGTGGAACCCAGGGCGGCCCTGGGGCTTCTGGAGATTGCGGCCGGGAAGGCAGCCGAGGCAGGGGCCATTGCCGACGGGCTTGCCGCCGAAGAGCCCCCCAGTGTGCGCGCCCAGCTGTCAGCCTCAGGGCTATACGAGCGGTTGGGCTTGCTGCCCAAGGCCCTCGAGGCGTGCCGCCGGGCAGAGGCCCTGGAGCCGGGAAATGTCGAAGTTGCGGGGCGCCTGCTCGATCTGCTCCTGATGATGAACCAGCCCGAAGAGGCGCTGGCTGCCGCCAAGCGACTCGCCGAGGCGAAGCCCGAGCGACTGTCCGCGCAACTGGCCGTCCCCCGAGTCCTGGTCGCCACGAAGCAATGGGGCAGTGCCATCGCGGCGCTGGAGGAACTCGCGAGAAGCCACCCGCACGAGGCCCTGCCCGCGGGCCTTCTTGGTCGCGCGTACTTCGGCGCGGGCAACCAGCGGCGCGCGTTGGAACACCTCCGCAAGGCGGCCGGGCTGAGGCCCGACTGGCTCGACACGTGCCACCTCCTCGCAGACGTCTGCTACCGAAGTGGAGAGTACCAGGAGGCCATCACCTGGTCGGAGCGCATCCTCCAGCGGCGCCCCGACATGCGAAGCGCGCGGCTGCTCTCCGCGCTCAGCCACGCACAGCGGGACGACTACCCCAAGGCGATTGAAGAATACCTCGCGGCGAAGCCGCACGAGCCCGAGCCTGGTTACTACATCGGACTCGCGAGTCTCTACGAGCGCGACGCGCAGCAGGACGAGGCCGAGAAGGCCCTGCTCCGGGCGCACCAACTTCAGCCTGACTCGCCGACCACGGTGTTCGCGCTGGTGCGCCACTATGCGAGGGTGGGAACGCCCGCGAAGGCCGATGCGTTGCTCGCGACACTGCCCGCCAAGGCACAACGGGAGCCGGGCATGCTCGTTGTCATCGGCCGGCACCGTATGGCGAGTGGACGGGTAGCTGAGGCGGAAAAGGCTTTCCGCGCAGCCATCGAGGCCGAACCGAAGTCGGCGAGTCTTCGCATGGTGCTCGGCGACCTGCTGAAAGGCGCAGGAAGGGCGGACGAAGCAAGGGAGGCGTACCGCGAAGCCGCTCGGCTCGGGGCGGCGGAAGGAAGGGCCAGGATCGTCGAGAGCCTCTGCCAGGCGGGTCGTCTCGCTGAAGCCTGGGCCGAGTTGGGGAGCGCCAGAGCGGCGGCCCCCGACGCAAGCCTTCGGATCGCGGAGGCGCGCCTTCTCCTCGCCGAAGCGGCCCACCAGGCCCCCGGGGAGAAACTCGCCGCGTGTCAGGCTGCCTGTGAAGCGGCACTGAGGGCCGACCCGGCCAACGCGGAGGCCCACCTGGTGCTCGCCGACAGCTACCTTGCGGAGCGGCCAGCTCGCCGCGAGGCTGCACTGGCAGCTCTCCAGCGCGCTGCGCGACTGGCGGGGGGGCCGCCCGCGGTCAGTATCCGCCTGGCGGACCTGCTCCTCGATATCGGGCGGCCCGAGGAGGCCGAGCGCGAGTGCCGGCGCGCGTTGGCGACGGCGCCCGCACTGTCTCCCGCGCTCGAGACTCTGGCCGCCGCCATCAGCAGGAGCAAGCGGGAGATGGCTTCTGAGGCGATTGCCGGCCTCTTGGCCAGGGAGTTCCCCGCCAATCCCGCCAGGCATGTCCTGTTTGGCGATTCGCTCGCAGCGCAGAGGAAGTGGCAGGAGGCGGCCAGCGCATACCGGGCCTGCCTGGCGGAGGCCCCAGGGATGGTTCGGGCGCTGGCCGGTCTCACGCAGGCTCTTGTCAGCGCTGGGGAGGCGGCCAAGGCGGCGGACGAGTGCCATCGGTTCCTGGACGCCAACCCCGGCAACGTGGCGTGCCTCGAGGTGCTCGGGCACGTGCACCTGGCGAACCAGCAGGCCTCCGCCGCCGCAGAAGCCTACGAGGCGGCGAGCCGCCTCGCTCCCGCAGAACACCGCTTCGTGGCGCAGGCGGCGCGGGCGCATCTGGCCTCGGGCAATCCGGCCAAGGCCACCGCGTGCTGCCAGGCCTACATTGCCCAGTGGCCGCGGGACCCGCGCGGCGCCATCACGCTCGGGTCCCTTCTGGCCGCCCAGGGCAAGGCGGCCGAGGCGGAACGGGAGTTCGCGAAGGCGCTTCAGCTCGACCCGCGCAGCCTCGACGCGCTCCGCAGCTTCACCGAGTTCTGCACGCAGCAGAGGCGGTACGATGCCGCCCTGGATGCCTGCAACGCCTTCCTGAAAGGATGGCCGAACAGCGCCCACGCGCTCCAGTTGGCGGCGCGGGTGCAGATCGCGCGCGGCGACCTGGCCGCGGCGCAGGCGAGCCTCGAGGCAGCGGTCGGCAGCGACGGCACCCTCCTGGCGCCGCGCTTCGACCTGGCATCGCTGCACCTGAGGCGCGGGCAGTTGGACCAGGCGGCCGCGGGATTCCGCGAGATTCTGTCGAGCCAGCCCGACAGGCCCGATGTCCTCAATAACCTGGCCTGGTGCCTTGCGGAGGCAGGGCGTGACCTCGACGAGGCGAAAACCACAGCCGCGAGGGCTCTCGCGATAGCCCCCGACATGCCGAATGCGCTGGACACCTTCGGGTGGATCTGCTTCCGACGGAAGGAGTACGACGAGGCGTCGAAGGCCTTGCGGCGCAGTTTGGAGCTCCGGCCTGACTCGGCTGCCTCACGCTATCACCTGGGAGCTGTGCTTGCAGCCCAGGGCAAGAGGGCGGAGGCCGTGGCCGAACTCAACCAGGCCCTGGCATCGGAGACGCCATTCGCCGATGCGGAAGCTGCCCGCGCTCTGCTCAAGAACCTTTCGGACGCACCCCCTCTTCCCAGGTAGCTTCCCGATCTCGCAGCGCGAGACTCCTCGCGGCGGCGCGCGGCCGCCCGGCACCTCCGTGCACGACGGGGGTGCCCTCTGCCCTGTGCGCATCTCCTCGGGTGTGTGCCGGACGACCCCGTCGCGGCCCGGGCCGGCTGCGCACCTGGCCCCGCATTACGGGTGTTGCTGGTGTGAGGCATGGATCGGGCCGCCCTCGTGCATGCCGCGCGCCGGCGGGTGCCTCCGGCCTTGAGAGCGCATGTGCCCGCCCGCAAACTACTTGCCGAGTGGGTGGCCCGAGGGACTGTAGCCCGGCACGCAGGTTGCTGCGCCCAGTTACCCAAGAGTCAGTTCATCTGGCTGGCGGGCGCTACCCGGCGGGGGGTAAGCCACAAGACGCCGCGCGTGTGAGCCCACGGCTCCCTGACGCCGAGAGGCGGAGAGGAGAGATGAGCATGCGCCAGAAGGTGGTGGGCAAACACCCTGATAGCGAACGCTCAACCGTGCCGCTGGGAAGGAGGAGGACCTTTGCCCGGTCCATCGCCGCCCTTGCCGGGGATGTATGCAGGTCATCCTGGGCCGACGCCCCGCGGCCGGACGAAGGGCCTGACGCCGGCGTGACCGAGGCGGCAATTCGCCGGTGTCTGCTCGACGGCGGCATCATCGAGCAAGTTCCCGGCACGGCGCGCGGTAACCGAGGGGTCCCCTATCGCCTGACCGAACTTGGGAAGAAGGTGTGCTCCATGGCGGGAATCCCGGGTGCGGAGCCACCGGCGCGTGTGAGCCGGTGATTGGGGCCAGGACAGGCTCCTAGGCGCTGGGTTCGGCTGCCGGGCTCAGGAGGGTCTCGAGCGTATGCCGTTTGAGGCTCTCCACGATCTGCTGCTCGATTCGCCACCACGCCCGCTGGAACGCGTGTTCCGCGTGCTCATGGTCTGCGGGAGGGGCCATTGATGAGAGGGCCGCCTGGCCCTGCATCGCGAGAATCACATCGTACAGGGAGATCTCGCTGGCGGGCCTTGCCAGAGAGTAGCCACGAGCCCGGCCACGGTGCGAGCGCACAATGTGGCAGGCGCGGAGGCCCTGGAAGACCTTGGACATGAACGCCTCGGGCGCTCTTGCCTCCCGGGCGACGTCGCGCAGCAGAACGGGCTCGAATGGGTCGGGCCGCTGGGCCAGGTACAGAAGCCCGCGGACCGCGTAATCGCAGCTCTTCGCCAACTCCATGCCTGGCGCCTGCCCTTGCGGGTCGGGGTACGGCTTATGGTTCCTGCCAAGCCTTCCCCCCAGCGGCGCCTGGGGAGCCAGCTACACAATCAGGATGCCGCGACCAGCGCGTGCACGCAAGCAGCGTGTATCGCCTGCTGCTATGGTCTCCTGCGGCGGTCCGCCTCTGGCGGGCTCCGGCCGCCTCACGACCGCGTGGGCATCAGGTCGCTGAGGCGACGAGCCTTGAACAACTCAACGACCTCGGACCGCAGGGGCCTGGAGAGGCACTTCATCGGGCACCGACGGCAGAGCCCGACGCTCGCGTCGCTCCCCTTCATGTGGCAGCGCACGCGGAATCTCTCCCCGACCGCGGCGGCGATGTCGTAGAGAGAAACGTCCGATGGGCGACGGCGGCCCCAGGCGGCGGAGCCATTGCCGTCCCAGCGGATCAGGCCAGCGCGTTTGAGGTCGTTGAGGACGTTGGACAGGTTGGCCTTTGCCGTGCCCACCTCCTGGGCGACGCGGGCTGCCCCCACCTCCCGTCGCTTGCGGGAGGCCAGCGCGACCGCGCCGTTAATGGCCAGCTCTGTCCGTGGAGAGAAACCGATCCCCCATGCCGCTCCCATCCCACCCATGGTCTACCCCTCCATCTTCGTCCCGCGGATCGCCGGGGACGCGGGGCCCTCTGCCCCTGTGACCCGTGCCCTCGCGCAACAACCTCGCCCAGCCCTCTATTCCGGGCGAAGCTGAGACACACTCTAACTCGCCGCCGACTCCGCGCTGCCGGGTGCGCCGGACAGCGAGGCTAGATCCGCAATGGTCGTCTGCTGGAGCTTCCTGGCCACGAGGCCCTCCACCTCGTCCCACACCTGGGCGAAGGGTGTGCCCGTCTCCCGCGACACGACGCCGCTTGTGTGCAGGGTTGCCGGCCCCTCTGTCGCCACGATGACGTCGTAGAGCGAGATTCTGGCCGGGTCAAGCGCCAGCGAGTACCCGCGGGCCATCCCGCGGTGGGAGCGAACCAGGCCCGATGCCCTCAGGCTCTGGAAGATCTTTGAGAGGAAGGCCTCCGGGGCACCAATGGCCTCCGCGATATCGTGAAGCAGGATCGGCACCCCCGGCTTCGCGTGGGAAGCCAGATGAACCAGTCCCCGGATCGCATAATGACAACTCCTGGCGAGTTCCAAGGCTGCGTGCTCCGATTGGCTCGGTTCTCCTCCACCCTTGAGACGCCTGCTGCCCTCTGCCGGCCTGTTGCGCGCGGAGCCCCGAGGACGGGGGTCTCGACCTGTGTGGCGCCACTGGGTGCCCTTGAAGGGCCGCCCGGCCGCCCGAGGGCCAGTCACCCCAGGCGCATGCGCCGAACCCTCCAGGGGCCTGGCAAGCAGCGATGCAACCACGACCATCCCTCCCAGCCGCGCGGGCACCAGAGTCGCACCCTCAGGCAACTCTGAGGATGCCGCGGCGGACAATGAGCAGGACCACCCAGCTCATGCCACCAGACCCCAAGGGTCCATTGAAGCCAAAGTGTACACGAACGCCCAGGGATGTCAAGGGCCTTCGGCGAAAATTCCGGATTGGCAGGGGGGAATGGCACGCTTCGGGGAACAGGACGCTTCGGCTGCGCCCCGGACCAACCTCGCGTGGATTTCCGCACAGACCCTAGCTGACGGGGCCATCGCGACTGAGGACTCCGGGAGAGTTCGTGTGCACACCGCCGCCCGCCTGGCCAGAACCAGGGGAGCGTCCGCTGAGGCCCTGCGGAGTGCGTCCGGGGAACCAATGTCTCGATGGTAGCCGTTCCACTCCCAGCCGCGCATGCGGCCGACGAAGGCCGGAAGCACCTGGTAGCCGATGTCAATGCGGTCCATGTCGGCTATCTCGCGATACGCATCCGCTGTCACGGCGTAGACGCCGCCGTTGGCCAGGTTGCTGGCGGGATACCGGGGTTTCTCCTCGAAGGCGATGACACGGCCCGCAGCGTCCAATTCGGCGATGCCACACGCACGGGGGTCAGAGGCGCGGAAGAGCATCATCGTGAACGGGTCGCCGTGCGAGCCGTGGAAGCGCAGAAACTCAGCCAGGTCCACGTCGCTGAACATGTCGGCATACACGATGAGACAGTGCTCGGCGTCGTCTGCAAAGCCTCGGTTGGCGCGGATGGTGCCGGCGGAGCCGAGGAGATGGGGCTCGAACGCCTCCGAGATGTTGAAGTCGCCCTTGGCATTCATCCGCTCGATGTAGGCTCTCACGCGGCCCGCCAGGTGATGCGTGTTGATGAGCACCTCGCGTAGACCGGCTTCGCCCAGCCGATCAAACCAGTAATCCAACAGAGGCCGGCCCGCGACCGGGACGAGGCATTTCGGGACCGTCTCGGTCAGGGGGTAGAGCCGCGTTCCCAGCCCGGCGGCGAGCAAGAGGACCTTCACGTTTCCTTCGGATTCCGGGGTTCCTCTGCGGCCTGGCATCACAGTGCCCCTCCTGCGGCTGGTGCCATGTGGCGTGCGACGGGGCGGCCGAGCACCTCGGTCTGCTCCAGTACCCATGACCTCAACATCTGGGATACGACGTGCCCTATGGCAAGGTGCATGTCTTCGATCAGGCCCAGGTTGTCGCACGGAGCGTTGATGTGAATGTCAGCGAGCTCCCGGAGTTTCCCACCCGCAAAGCCGGTGAGGCCGATCACCGTGAGGCCGTTCGCCCGTGCCCACTCGCACGCACGCAGGATGCTCGGTGAACTGCCCGACGGGCTGATGGCAACGGCGAGGTCGCCCGGCAGCGCGTAGGTCTCCAGGGGGTAGATGAAGGTCTCGTCATAGCCGAGGTCATTTCCGATCGCGGTTGCGAGCCCCACACTGTCGGAAAGACTGATGGCTCTCAGCCGGGGCCGCCCCTCCACCGCGGCGGTCTTGATGAAGTCGCACACATAGTGGCTGGCCGTGAGCGCACTGCACCCGCTGCCGAACACGAAGACCTGGCGTTCCGTCAGCAGCGCATCGTAGAGAAGCCGCGCGAAGGCCTCGAGCCTGCGCGGATCGAGCGACCGCACGAGCTCATTCGAGAGCCCGAAGTAGGCTCTCACCGAGCCACAGATGCTGCCTTCCATTCGCCCCCTCCCTTCGATCATCCGGCTCGCGATGCTTCCGGCCGACCGGCAGGGCATGGCCCACAGCAACAAGTCCCCGGCCACGGCCAGCGACCGGTCGGCACCCAGCCCAATGAAGGCGAGTCGGTGAGACCCATGCCCAGGCAAACAGGAACATCATACTACAGAGCTAAAAGACCTGTCAAGTCCAATCGCCAAGGAATCCGCTCTGCCCTGGATCGAGCGACGAGGATGGGGCGACGGCCAATGGAGTGAATGGACTTGACAAGTCCATCACATGCTGATATCATGGTGCTCCACTGTGGGAACGACTCTGAGGAGGGGAATCCCGATGCCAAGCTACTCGATCAGCCCGGTCGGCGAGCGCTTTGAGGTGCCGGTTGGCGAAGCATATGTGTTGGAATACGAGCGAGTTAGGCACTTGGCGGAGATTGCCAGAGGGGATGGCAAGGAGATCGTGGTTGTCATGGGCATCGGTTTTGTGGGCGCTGTGATGGCCGCGGTGGTTGCTGATGCCGTGGATCGCGAGACGGGGGAGCCGACCAAGTTCGTCATAGGCTGTCAGCGCCCGAGCACGCGGAGTTACTGGAAGATCCCCCTGCTGAACCGCGGCGAGGCCCCGGTCAAGGCCGAAGACCCCGAGGTCGAGCGGATCATCCGGCGCTGTGTTCTGGAGAAGGGGACTCTGATCGCCACCTACAACGATGAATGTCTTCGCCTGGCCGACTGTGTGGTGGTGGACGTGCAGTGCGACTATACGAAGAACGAGCTCGGCAATCTGCGCAGCGGCGAGGCCGAGATGAGCGCGCTTGAGGAGACCATGAGGACAATCGGCGCGAAGATCGCGCCCGACTGCCTCGTGCTGATCGAGACGACCGTGGCTCCTGGGACCACCGAGTTCGTGGCGCGCCCCATCATCGAGAAGGCATTCCGGTCGCGCGGCATCTCGTCGCCGCCCCTGCTGGCTCACAGCTTCGAGCGGGTCATGCCCGGAAGGAGCTACGTGGCTTCGATCCGGGACTTCTGGCGTGTGTGCTCGGGCTGTACGCCGAGAGCGCGCGAGCGAGTCATAAAGTTCCTCAGCGAGGTCCTCAACACCGAGGACTACCCGCTGACCGTGATGGACCGTCCCATCGAGTCGGAAACCACGAAGATCGTGGAGAACTCGTGGCGAGCGGCTATCCTGGCGTTCATGGACGAGTGGAGCCTGTTCGCGGAGCGGAACGGCGTTGACCTGGTCAAGGTCATCCAAGCCATCAAGGTGCGGCCGACCCACAGCAACATCCTGTTCCCGGGGCCAGGGGTCGGCGGCTACTGCCTGCCCAAAGATGGCGGCCTGGGCCAGTGGGCATACAAGCATATCCTCGGGTTCGAAGACGATGTGTTCAAGATCACGCCCCTGGCCATTGACATCAACGACACCCGGGCCCTGCACGCGGCCGAACTCACGCGCGATGCGCTGCGCAACATGGGCAGGTACATCGCCGGCGCAGAAGTCCTGGTCTGCGGGGCGAGCTACCGAGAGGACGTCGGCGACACGCGCTACAGCGGTTCGGAACTCATCGTCCGCAAGCTGGCCGAGATGGGCGCGGAGATGCGTGTGCACGACCCCTACGTAGACCACTGGCACGAGCTGGAGAACCAGGAGAGCTACCCCGCCACGGGAAGATCGCTGAGACGCTTCTTCCGCAACCAGGACGACCTGAGCAAGATCCGCGTGCAGAAGGACCTCCGTGCCTCTCTGGCCGACGCAGAGGCGGTCGTGCTCGCGGTTCGGCACCGGCCCTATCTCGAGCTGGACCCCGACGAGGTTGTCGCGTGGGCAGGCGGACCGTTGGCGGTGGTTGACTGCTTTGGCATGCTCGACGATCGCCGAATCCGCCGCTACTTCGAGTTGGGGTGTGAGGTCAAGGGCATGGGCCGCGGGCACATCCAGCGAATCAAGGAAGAGGTCCGGGCGGCCCAAAGAGAGCATCCCGGCTTGGCCCTGGAACCGGCTCCGAAGCTGTCATCGGGCCCGGGCGCGACACGGATGCCGCGAGCCCTTGGCGCGCGATGAACCGGCGCCGGAACGTGGCTAGCCGTGCGCCGCAGGTGCGCTCGGGTGCCTCAAGGCAGAGGCGGCCGACACCGCGGTGAGGGCTATCCCGACCGCCTCGATGAGCCAGCATAGCCTCAGACCTGCGAGGTTCATGCCCAGCGTCTTGTCAACGTGGTGGAAAGAGGCTGCCCTGACCAGAACGAAACAACCAAGCACTGTGATCCCCGCCATGGCCACCCAGATGGGCATCAGGCTGCGGCGCATCAGGAGGCCCGTGGCCACCAGGAGGGCGATGCCCAGAACGCACAGGCCAGCGACGAAGAATGCCTGCACTGTCCTGTGCTGGGCGTACCAGCCCCCCGACCGCGCCGCCTCACGGCCGATGTCTGTGAGCAGCGTCTGAAGGTCGAGCTGCTTGTTGGCGCCCAGTACGGCGAGGAGGACGGCGACAGTCCGCCAGAATAGCCGTGCCCGACGCTCGCTGCGGGGCCTGTCAGGCTGCCTCGACCGCCGGGCCGCCATGAGGCACAACGCCGAAGCCACGAAGTAACCTGTGAAAATCGCCCAGCCCGCGGTGCTCGGGTCATTGAAACCCAGGTGCCAATGAGCCCAGGCGCCCCACCCCACTCCGAGCGTCATGCATCGCAGCCCTCGATGAGCAATCGCCGCCGACGGACGATGAAGCGGCCGGCCCTCTGGCGAGCTACTGCGGGTCTCCGCTCGTGAAGTAGTGGTTCCTGATATAGCCGAACTCCAGGATGTCAACCACTCCATCGCCGTTGATGTCGGATTCCGGCCTGTCGGTCCTGCTGAAGTCGCGCAGGAATTGGGAGAAGTCGGTGGCTTCGACTAGATTGTCGTTGTTGTAGTCGCCGCCGAGCAGCATGGCGGTCCCGGTGAAAGCCGCCGTGAGGTCGCTGCCGGTGCCGGCGATGGCCACGCGGCGACGCAGGAAGTGTCGGATCTCCTTGCAACTCACCCGCGTGGCGCCGGCGGGCACGAATTCGATGGCCACGCTCTCCGTGTCTCGCCCGTTCGTGAAGGCCACGGGCACGTCGCACGTGCCCAGCGCAGTGCCCGCGTCGTTCGTGAAGACGAATCGCAGGGGGAGAAGGGCGCCCGGACTGCCCTTGTAGCCCTCGAGTTGCACCACGGCCGTCAGCACCGTCACGTTCACCAGGAATTGCTTCGGCACCGCGGCGCCGGCGTTCCCCACGCCGTCCGCTGCGTGTGCATCCACCAGGCAGACGCCGTTGGGCGTGGCCCCAGTGAGCGTGTAGGCGTAGTTGAAGGTCCCCGCGGGCGCCTCGCCGACATAGCTGGCGGCGGCGGTGGAGGCGTCGGCGAACGTGAGCGTGACCGCAGGAGGAGCGCCGATGCCGGTCAGTGCATCCGAGGCGGTCACCTGGATGGCGACTGTGCCGCGCCCCGCGGCCAGGCCGGCGAGCAGCTCGATACCGCCCTGCTTGACCGAGGCTACGGCCACCTCGGGTGGCGTGCTGTCAACGGTGAAGTCCGCATCGGACACGTCCGAGCCGGTCAAGCCGCCCGTGTCCCGCGCCGTGACGCGGATCCTGCACGAACCAGAGTCGATCCCCGGCACGGGATCCCACGGGTACGCGCCCGTGTCCGGGACGCCCGTGGCGATGACTGCCCATGCGCCATCATCGGTTGTCCACTCGATAGTTACCGTATCCTTGTTGAGATCAGTGGTGACCCATCGGATTTCGCTGGCGCTCCCGCCTCGAATCTGCTCGCCGCCGTTGGGAGAGACCACCGTCACCACGGGGGGCGTCGTGTCCATCACATGGATGCGCTGCACGGCCGTTGCGCGGTTCCCCGAGGCGTCTGTTGCCTGCCACGTCACAGTGGTCAGGCCGACTGGGAAGAGGGCGGGGGCGTCATTGGTCGCCGCAGCGGCGATATCGCAGATGTCCGACACTGTGGCTGCGCCAATGTCCACCGGCGTTCCCGCCGGGCTGGTTTGCTCGACGGTCTTGTCGGGGGGAGGAGTGAGAGTGGGCGGCGTGGTGTCCACGACGACGATGTCGAAGAACGACTCGACCCAGTTGCCCGAGGCGTCGGTGGCGCGCACGGTCACTTTCGTGGTGCCCAGGGGGAAGGTGGAGCCCGAGGCGGGGGTCGCGACGACGGCGGGGGCCGCATCGCACAGGTCGGCCGCCGTGCAGGCGAAGGTCACCGCCGTCCCGGCCGCGCTGG
>ERZ795051.1635-NODE-1635-length-27656-cov-4.947466_pt1 | contig 27656 bp, 22 predicted proteins | sample MGYA00375135_ERZ795051 | MGnify/ENA primary metagenome ERZ795051 (study PRJEB30180, sample SAMN05720222) | activated sludge metagenome | isolation source: Anaerobic digester | place: Japan | collected 2015-05-26 ... | reverse complement strand
AACCGGCTGGAGATGCATCGGTTTCCAGACCGGGCGCGCTTCGACGTTTTCGGCTTCCAACGCCTGCCGCACCGCGTGCGTGTCCGTCCCGAACGCCTCCGGATCGATCTGGATCACGGTCAACCAGCGGTTGCTCCGCCGATCCGCGGGCTCCGGCATGAAGGAGATCCCCGGCAAATCGCCCAGCCGCGCCCGATAACCATCGAAGATTTCCCGGCGCCGGCGCACGCGGTCGTCCAGCACCTCGAGCTGGCCGCGGCCGATGGCCGCCAGCACGTTGCTCATCCGGTAGTTGAAGCCGATCTCCACGTGCTCGTACCACGGGGTCGCTTCGCGCGCCTGCTGCGACAGCTTGCGGGCGTGGTCGATCAGGTCCTTGTCGCGCGAAGCCAGCATGCCCCCGCCCGACGTCGTGATGATCTTGTTGCCGTTGAACGAATAGGTCGCCGCCCAAGCGTCGGCGCCGGCATGGCGCTCGCCGCAGCGCGCGCCGACGGCTTCCGCGGAATCGCAGATCACCGGCACCCCGTGGCGGTCGCAGATCGCCCGGATCCGCGGCAGATCGCACGGCAGGCCGTACAGATCGGTCGGAATCACCGCCTTGGGCAGCTGGCCGCGTTTCGCCCCCTCGGCCAGCGCCTGTTCCAGCAGGGCCGGGTCCATGTTCCAGCTCGTTTCGTCGCAGTCGATGAACGCCAAGGTCGCGCGCTCGAACGTCGCGGGCGTCACGCTGCCGATGAACGTCAGCGTCGAGGCCAGGATTTCGTCGCCGGGCTTCACGCCGAGATGCCGCAGCGCCAGATGCGTCGCCGCCGTGCCGCTGGCCAGCGCCAGGCAGTGCGGCAGGCCGACGTAGGCGCCGAATTCCCGCTCGAACGCGTCCACCATCGGGCCCAGCGGCGCGATGTAGTTCGATGCGAACGCCTGCTGCACGAATTCGGACTCGCGCCCGCCCATGTGCGGCGGCGACAGGAACAATCTCGGGTTCGGACTCATGGAATATCCTTCTGACGCCGTCTAGTAGCGCACGGCTTCCCGTTCGAGGCGAGCGGAAAATTCGCCGTAGCGCAGCCCCAGCCGCAAATCCCAGCCCAGCCGACGCGTCAACCCGGGCCAGACCGTCGCCAAGACGTAGCCCAGATCGCGCCAGAAATTGCCGGTCTCCAGGTACTCGCGGTTGAGGCGCACTTTTTCGGGATAAACCACCGCGTCGTTGAAGGCCTGCGGGTTCTTCGCCAAGGCCAGCAGGCGCTCTTCGTCGCGAAACAGCAGCGTGGCCGGCCCCGTGATGCCCGGGCGCAGCTCGAGAATCCGGCGGTCGTCGCCCTGCAGCCGGTCCGCGTACCCCGGCACGTCGGGCCGCGGCCCCACGAACGACATCCGCCCCGCCAGCACGTTCCAGAGCTGCGGCAGCTCGTCCAGCTTCCACCGGCGCAGAAACCGCCCCAGCGGCGTCACCCGCGCGTCCGCCGCCGTCGTGACGGTCCCCTGCGCCTGCGCCCCCGCGCCCATGGTCCGGAATTTGGCGCAGCGGAAAACCCGTCCGTTCCGCCCCACCCGTTCCTGGATGAACAGCGCCGGCCCCGGGGTCGTCGCCCGCACCAGAACCGCCAAGACCAGCATGAGCGGCGACAGCACGATCAGCCCCGCCAGCGCGGCGGCGACATCGAACAGGCGCTTCGGAATGGCCCAGCTGCTCCGCATGGTCCGCTTAGCCCGCCAGCACGTGCGCCGGCCAGTCCGGCCGTTCCGCGATCTGGATCGCCAACTGGGTCTCGAATTCCCGCAGCATCCGCCGGAACTTGCCCGCGAATCCCCGCCGCCCCAGTCCCTGATGCAAGCGGGTCTTCAGCGGCAGGGAAAAGCCCAGATGGGCGAATTCGTCCGGATCGAACTCGTACGGATGGCAGTAGGCCATGAAAACCTCGCCCGCCAGCACCGCCCGCTCGACCACCCAGCGGATGGCCGGGAACGGCAGCAATCGGTGGTAGCCCCCGCCCGCCACGGGGAATTTGCGCCCCAGCACCGGCAGCGTCGCCACCGGCAGTTCCACCAGGCTCGAGCCGCCCGCCAGCGCCAACCGCACGGGCTGGGCCGGGAAATCGGGCACGCCGAACCGCGCCAGCACCGCCGGATTGATGCTCGCGTCGTAAACGAACCCCTCCTCCGCCAGCACGTCGAACGCCCACAGCGATTCCTTCACGATCGAAAAGTCCGGCGCGCGGTAGCCCTTGACCGCCGCGCCCGCCAGGTTTTCCAGCTGCTGCTTGGAGCGGCGCACGTCTTCCCGGAACTGCGTCGGCGTCAGCCGGAACACGTCCACGTGTCCGTAGCCGTGCGAAGCCACCTCGTGGCCTTCCGCGGCGATCCGCTTCACGCAGGCCGGAAACTTTTCCGCGAACTTGCCCAGCACGAAACAGGTGGCCTTCACGTTTTCTTCGGCCAGCACGTCGAGCACGCGCTCCATGTTGGGGCCCGCGCGTTCCGAAATCGGCATTTCCGTGTCGAGGGTGGACTGCGCCCAGTCCTCGACGTCCACTGTGCATACCAACGGCATCCGCCTACTCCTGCAATTCCAACTCGACCGATTGTCCGGCGCGGACCGAAACCAGCACCGTGGTCCGGCCGCCGTCCGCCAGTTCCAGATCCACCGGCACCTGCGCGAAATCCGCATCGCTGCGGTTTTCGATCCGGAGCCGCGCGTCGTCCAGCGCGACCGCCACGCGGCGCGTTTGCGGACTCAAAACTTCGCGCCAATACTTGCCGACGCCGAACAGCGTGTCGATGGCAAATTCGCCGTGGAAGTCCGCCAGCGCGCTCCGCAGCAGATGCTCCGTGAAACGCCCGCAGGCCGGCCCCTCCCACTGGCGCATGTGCTGGTGGCACATGAAGACCATCGGCAACCCCAAGCGGCCGGAGCGATGCAGCCAGAATCGCAGCATCGCGAAATGGTGCACGTGCTGCGGGTCGGGCGGATAGCGCGAGGTCAGTTCCACCGCGTCCGTCCCGCCCGGATGGTGCGGGGGCGGCTGGAACAGGACGTTGTCGCGCGCGCGGATGTCGGAACCGCTGAGCACCTCGCAGCCGGCTGCCATTGCGGCCCGCGCCGTGTCCGCGTCGTTGCAGCGGCCCGGTTTGGCCCAGGATCGCGGCGTGAACCCCAACAACTTTTGGAACCATCGTGCGGCTTCCAGGATGTTGTCGCGCTGCTCGCCGAACGAGGAGGCGTCGGCCCCCATCCACGGATACCGCCCCGCGCCCATCTTGGCGTGCGATTTCCAGCCGTTTTCGGGCGCCGCCGCCGCCGCCGTGTCGTAATGCAGATGGCCGTGGTTGCCCAATTCCAGCAAATAGGGCTTGCCCTTGCCTTGCGCCGGAAAAGCGGCGGCATGGCGCAAGTCCACCTTTTCGCGCAGCCACTGGACGAACCGCGGGATTTCGGCCGCGCCGGTTTCCGCCCCCGCGTGCTCCGCCCATTCGCGGGCGGCGGCTTCGTCGAACGACAGCCGCGTGGACAGGCACATCGTCTGCGGGAACGCATACCGCGCCGACAAGCCCAGCGTCGTTTCCAGCCCGGCGATCGACTGGAAGGTCCGCAGATCGTACAGATCCATGTCCCCGCGCCACACGAACGCGCTGCGGCGGCCACCCGGATAGCGCGAAATCTCCGCCCGCACGGGCCGGGCTGCCGCCGGCGGCCGGCAACCGTCGTGCGCGATGCGGAAGCGCCGGGTCCGGCCGTTTTCTTCCGCGGCGATTTCCAGCACGCCCCCGCCTTGGCGCGTCCGCGGCCGCAACGTCCATTTCGCGCGCCCCACGCCGCCCGCCGGATCGAGCCGGAGAATTTGTTCCGCCGCGGCTCCGTCCAGCCACTCCGCCGGCGCGTCCAGACGCACGCGCAACGTCGCAGGTTCCGCCCCGGGATTGACCGCGACTACTTCCAGATCGAACGGCACGCCGATCCAGCGCACGCCCAAGGAATAGCCCGGCCTTCGCGACGTGAACGGTGCCTCCAACGTCAAGATCGCGCCGGCGGGAACGGGTCCTTGAACCAGCCGTTTCTCCCAGCGGTGGTTGCCGATTTCCAGCGCCAAGAGCGCCGCGCCGAACAGCGTTGCGGCGCCCCATGGAACGCCGCCCCATCCCAGCAGGACCAGCCCCGCCGCCGCCACCGCCGCCTCCAGCCGGAACCGGTCGAATCCGACCTTCTTGGGAAAAATCTCCCACACCACGTTGGCCAGATACATCGCCCAACCCGCCCGCCATCGGGACAGCACGAACAGACGGGCCAAGGCGACCAGCCCCACCGCCGCGGCCCCCGTGAAAATCAAGAACACGTTCATTGGAACGGATCCCAGGGCGGCAGGCGGGCGGCTTCGCCTTTCGCCACCGCTTCCAGCAAATCGGCGTAGCGATTCAGGACGTCGGGCTGGCGCAGGCGGGTTTCGAGGAAGCGCAGTCCGGCCGCGCCCATCTCCCGGCAACGCTCCGGATGGTCCGCCGCTTCGACGATGGCGTTGGCCAACGCTTCGGCGTCGAACGTCGGCACGACCCGCCCGGCCCCGGCGCGCCGGATCAAATCGGCTTGCACCCCGTCCATGGAAGCGAGGATCGGCAGGCGGGCCCCCATGTAGTCGATGAACTTGTTTTCGAAGTAGATGTGGATCAAAGGACTTCGGAACAGCGTCATGAGCCCCGCATCCGCCGCCGCCAGGATGGCCGGAATGCGGGTCTTGGGCACGGCATCGTGGAAATGGACGTTGGCCAGTCCCAGTTCCCGCGCCAGCGCCTGCGCCCTGGGTTTGCTCTGCCCGTATCCGAACAGGTCGATGCGGATGTCCGGACGCGAGCGCAGGAACGCCCCGGCGCGCACGATGGTTTCCACGGCGGTCACCTCGGTCAGCGACCCCGCGTAGACCGCCGCGAATTGCCCGTCCCAGCCCAGTTCCTTCCGCATGGTTTCGCGGGTGCCTGGCGCGAGGCGGAAAAACGCCTCGTCGTAGCTGTTCGGCAAGACGTCCAACCGCGGAACCGGGACGCCTTTCTTCAGCAGTTCGGTCTTGAGCCCGGGCGTCAAAACCACGACCCGGTCGGCACCGAAATAAAGCGACCGCGCCACGGCGTACAGCGGGGCCGCCTGCCACGGCGCGATCGCCTTCTTGACGACGAGCGCGTCCGGCCAAAGATCCCGGACCTCCAGCAGAAACGGCTTCCGCCAGCGCCGGGCCAATCGGAGCGCCGCCGCGCCGCTGAACAGCGGCTGGATGGTGGCCATCACGACGTCGGGCGCTTCCCGCCCGCGGCCGAACCGATAGGCCGACCAAGCGAACGCGCCGTAGGTTTTCAGGCGGTTGCCCAGGCTGGCGCGCAGGCCGCGCGGGACCGGAAGGCGATGGACCCGGAGGCTTCCGCCACCCGGAAAATCGACGTTTTCTTCGGGTTCGGTCTGTTCGTTGTAGGCGTTGAGATCGCACGCCACCACGTCCACCGCGTGGCCCCGTTCGGCCAACACGCGAACCAGATCCCGCGGTTGCCGCGGACCGGGGGCTTCCGGCCCGGCGAAAAACTGGTGCAAATACAAAATGCGCATGGACAATTCTCTCCGGACGTTTTCAGGGCAAGCCGCGCGCGATGATCGGGCCCAAAACCCGGCTCAAGCCCAGCGGCAACCGTTTCCACGCCGCGATGGCGACGGAAAACGCCCTGTTTTCCTTGTTCAATCCCGGCAGGCTGGATCGTCCCAGCAACTGGTAGGCCCACGGCAACGGCGCGGTTACCCCGCCCCAGTATTTCTTGAAATCCTGATGGCTGGAATCCGCCGTGCTGCGCCCGAGATCGATCAGCCGGCAACCGGCCTGGCAGGCGTCCTGGATCGCCTTCCAGTTCATCGCGTGGACCGGCGCATGGCACAGTTCCTCCCGCAAGGAGGCCGACCACGTGAAGTAGCACGTGTCCCGATCCCGAACCACCACCTTGGCGGCGATCGTCTTTCCGCGCCGCACCGCCCGGTAGACCAGCACCTGTTCCGGAAACGCCGCCACGGCTTCCGCAAACAGCCGCGGCGAGATAACCGGCGTGCCCAGATCGCGCAGATTCCGGGAGTAGATCGCGTAGAAGTCCGCCAGATGCTCGCGGCCCCGCTGGACGACCACCTCGTTCTTGTCCGCTTTCCGGATCTTGTTCCTCACGTTCGGATGCAGCCGCGCGAATACCCCTTCCGCGCCGCCCGCGGTCGGAATCCAAGTCGCCACTTTGCGGTCCGTCGTCGGCCAGTTTCCTTTCAGCGGATGCCGCTGGCGCAACTCGACGTAGTCGCAGCCCGCCGCCCGCGCGACGTCCTCCGCCGCCGCCATCAAGGCGGCTTCGGCTTCCGGACCGTCGGACACCACGCCGCCGTAGCCGACGAACGGCAAGCTGACGCCCAGGGTGCCGAACAACCGCGTGGACACGATGAACAGCGGGTAGATGCCCACGACCCGATCCGCTTCCATCGCCATCAGATAGCGGCCCGCGTGCCCCGTCGCCCGTTCGATGACCCGTTTCCAGCCCGCGCGGTGGAAAGGGGTGGCTTCCGGCTGCCGCGCCACGTAGTCGTCCCAAGCCGCATCCAGCCCGGGCGCGTATTCGCGGACGTTCATCCGGCCGGCTCCAGCGCGACCCGGATGGCCGCGCGGGGGGGCACGTCCACCAGCCGCAGGCAGCGCCGGCCGTCCGCGAATTCGATTTCCAGCGGCAAGCCGGTCAGCGGCCGATCGCCGACGTTGCGGATTTCCACCGCGGTTTCAGCGACGTCCACGCGGACCGCGCGCGTCCGTTCGCTCAAGACGTCGCGCCAATACCGGCCCATCGCGGTCAAGGTCGCCGCATAGACGTCCCCTTCGCCGTCGGCGAGCACGTGGCGCAGCAATTCCGCCGTCAGGTTGGCGCAGGCGTTGGACCGGTACATCAGCAAGTGGTGGTGGGCCAGGAAAACCAGCGCCCGGCCGTTCCGCCGGGCGAAGCCCAGCCAGAACTCCAGCATGGCGACGTGGGCCGCATGGACCGGGTCGCGCGGCAACATGCGCGTCAGCTCGACCAGCCGTTCGCAGCCGGCCGGATGGTGCTCGGCGGGAAACGTCAGCAGCTTCTGCCACTTGGTGGCGTCGGTTTCGTTGCCGATCTCGATCCCCGCCGCTTCGACGGCCCGCGCGGTAAACGCATCGAACATGTCGCTCGGCGGCGTGTAGCAGGTCGTCCGCACGCCCAGTTTTTCCTCGATCGCCCGGGTGCACGCGACGATGTTGTCGCGCTGCTCGGCCAGCGAATCGCACGGATGGTCCCGCAGCCAGGGATAGCGCCCCGCCCCCACGCGCGCGTGGGACGTCCAGCCGTTGCCGGGATCGGCGGCGGCATGCGTGCCGTAATGCAGGTAGCCGTGGTTGCCGATTTCGGCCGCCAGCGGCCGATCCGTCCGGGTCGGGAATTCCTGTTCGGCCGCAGTGTCCACTTCTTCGTGCCAGAACCGGATGAAATCCGGGATTTCCTCGCTGTGCCGGTTCCAGCCGAACCGCCGGCAGAACGCCTCGTGCTCGTCCGGGAACAAGCTCAGGCGCGCCGACAGCATCACGGTGGTCGGCATGCGGAACCGCGCCGCCAGCCCCAGCGCCAGCCGCAAGCCCTGGGCCGACTGGAACGTGGACGGATCGTACAGGTCGTTGTCGCCGCGCCAGACGAATCCCGCCCGCGCGCCGTATTTCCAGCGGCGGATGGCCGCGCCGCGGATGCGCAGCGCGCCTCGCGCGGCGATCGAATCGACGCGCAGGAGGCGTTCCCAGGCCCAATCGGCCTGCGCCACGCGCAGGCGCACGTCGCCCCCCGGCCCCGGACGAACCGCGCGCAGGGTCACCGGACGCACGATCACCTGTCCCGGCTCCGGAGCGGCGATCTCGGCCGGGCCGGATGCCTCGACCTCCAATCCGGCGCCCACCGCCGCGATCTCGATGCGCAGAGGGATTTGGGGCCGGACCGTTCCCGGGTTCAGAACCATCAGCTCGTAGGTCTGGGTCCAGCCCTCCGGCCAGTCGCCGGCGTGGTAAACCCGTTTCGTCCGCCGCAAAACGGGCCCGCGCAGGCTCACGATCATCCGCGGGATCGGCAGGGGCACGCGCCCCGCCGAAGCCGCATACTGCCGGGCCGGCGGATCCGACCGCCAGCGCAGATCCACGAACAACGCGGCCACCCAAGCCCCGCCGAGCGCCAGCGCCGCGCCCGCCGCCGCATAACCCCCGCCCCAGGCGGCGGCGCCGACCGTCGCCGCCGCCAGCAAGAACGCATCGAGCCATGCCCGGCGCACGCCCGCCTTGATCTCGAGCGTCTCATAGAACGCGTTTGCCAGCAGCATGCCCCAGCCCAACCGGGACGGCGCCAGGAAATAGCATTTGGCGAGCAGGAAAACGGCGGCGGCGCTTCCCGTGCAGATGGCGGCGATCCAATGGCTCATGCCCGGCATCATAGCGGTTCGGTCTTTCCGTCCAAAGCCCCATTTTCCGCGCGGCCACGCCACCAGTCGTGGATTTCCGCGCCCGTGGCGCACCACGGCGCCAGGGCGGCCAACCGCTCCAACAGCCGCTCGTAGGTCCACTGCCACTCGCGGTATTCCGGCTCGTTGAAGCAATCGTTGTGCCACAGCAGCGTGACCAGCCCCCCGGCCGCGACCACCGGCTCGATGGCCGCCCACGCCGCCGCCAAGGCCGCCCGGCCATCCGGCCCATGCTTCATGAACAGCGCGACGTCCATGACGGTCAGCGGCAATTCCAAGATGCCGCTCGGCTCGCCAGCCCCCGGCGCCAGCGGAAAAAACGGCAGCACGCGGGCGTCGCGCGCCCCGACACGATCCGAAAATCCGAACGTGGAATCGTACCGGAATCCGGCTTGCTCCTGCGCCTGCCACGTCTCCGCGCCGGTATGCCGCAGGAAATGGTTGCGGATGCCGACGGCCTCCACGCCCAGTTCCCGGCGCAGCAGCTCGCGGCTTTCCCGGTAGGCCGCGGCCTGGTTCAGGCGGTAGTAGCCTCCGTGCAGGCCGATTTCGCCCCCGGCCGCCCGGATCATGCCGACGATCCGGCGCAGCGCGGGATCCGTCAAGGCGTAGCGCGATCCGCGCCGCCGCCAGCCGACGTCGTGCAGCACGAAGAACGTGGATCGGAATCCGTGGCGCGCTTCGATGGCCAGGATCGTTTGGAAGTCCATTTCCGGCGGCTTGGGCGCCACGAGCGCGCGCGCCAGCCGGCGCAGGGCCAGACGCACGCTCCCGGGCTCGCCATGCATGGCCCGGCGGCGGATGTGGTTGATCGCCGCCAGGACGTAGAAAAGTTCGCGGTCGCGGATCTTGTCGACGTCGTGCGACAAAAACAGCGCGAACTTCGCGCCCCCGGGCCAGCGCGGCGCGGCGGCGGAGATGGCGTCAGCGGGCGGCATGGCGCACGTAGTTCCCATGGGCGCGGCGGATCGCGCGCCAGCCGATCGGCGGATAGTGGCATCCGCCTTGTTCCTGTTCGCGCGCGACCGGCTCGTCACCCGCCAGTATCCGGCCGACCACTTCGACGAAACCCGCCAGGCCCTGCCGGGCGATGCCCGCGACGGCCGCGCCGAAATCCGCGTCCGTGGGCACCGCCAGCCTGCGCTGCAGCAGCACTCCGCCTCCGTCCACGACGGCGGACACGCGGTGGATGGTGAAGCCGATCTGGTCGAATTCGCCGTTCGCCATGGCCCACAGCACGCAATCGGAGCCCCGGTAGCGCGGCGCGATCCCGTGGTGCCAGTTGAGGGTCCCGCGGCGCGCGAGCGTGAAAAACTCCGGCCGGAGCACGGGCGCTCCCAGCAGCAGCACGTAGTCCGGCTCGTACGCCGCGACTTGCCGGAGCGTTTCCGGCGCGTGGGGGTTGTCCACTTCGACGTAGCGGCAGCGCCGCCGCAACTCCGCGGCGACGCCGGCAGTGATCTCCGGAAACGGCCGATAGCCCGGGCCGAGGTAGCGCGTCCGCAGCCACCGCCCCAGCAGCAGATCCGCCAAATACGGCACCCCGCGCTTGCGGGCCAGCCGCGCGAGCACCCGCCAGCGCTCCCGCCGCGTCCGTCCCCGGATGTTGAACAAGGCGACCGGCTGCGATTGGCGCAGCAGGAAATCCGCCATGACGTACGCCTCGGGCAGGTTTCCGGTCGTGACGATGAGCCAGTTCATTCAGCCAAAGCCGCTCACCGGCGGCGGGCCACGATCAGCAGGTTCATGGGAAACAGAACGGGGATGGGAATCGCCCGCGTCTTCACCACGTCGAACTTCTCGCGCAGGTCGTCCACGAAACGGTAGACGTTGAAGCCCGCGTGGCACCCCTGGTCGAACCGATCGACGTCGTTGAACCGGTAGAGCCAGTGCCGCAGGGCCATGGGCAGGTCGATGCCCCGGGTCTGTTTGCCCGTGCAGACCCGCGCCAGGTATTTGATCAGGGCCGGATAGCCCACCTCGATGGGCAGCGAACACACGAACCAGCCGCCGGGTTTCAGCACCCGGTGGATTTCCGCGATGCAGCGGATCCGGTCGTTCCGGCCCGGAACGCAATTCAACGCCTCGAACGACGTGCACACGTCGTACGAGCCGTCGGGCAGCGGCAGGGCGCGCGCATCCGCGGTCAGCACGGACTCGCCGGGATGGGCCGCGCGGAACTCCCGCGAGTGCTCCTCATAATAGTTGACGCTCAGCATGTTCCGGGCCAGCGGCCGCAAAATCGGCAAACCGATTCCGTCGGCCGCGCCGATGTCCAGCAAATCGCCGACGGGCTCGGCCCCGGCGAAATGCCGGATGGCCTTGGCCGCCTCGTGGAAGCGCGCGAATCGCTGCCAGACGACCAGCCGCCCCCCCTTGAGGATTCTTTGGCTATACGTTTCCATGGAGTCTCCCGACCGAGCCGCGCCAGGCGCATCCGCTCGTTGGTTGTTGGATTTCGTTTCCCGTCGAATCGCAGGACCTGCATGCGGCGGCCGGGCCGCCGGACGATTCGATGCGCTGCCGGATGAAAGCGACCATCCGGCGCGCGCGGTCGTCGACGTCGAACAGGCGCGAGCGGCGCAGCGCGGCCGCCGCCATGCGCGCGCGCAGCGCCGGATCGTCGCGCAGGCGCACGATCGCCTGGCGGATGGCCGGCACGTCCAGCGGATCGACGCGGATCGACATGCTCTCGTCCAGCACGTCGTCGTTGAATGCGCCCACCGAACTCACGATCGGCAGGCCGCAAGCCATGGCTTCCACCAAGGCATTGCAGGAACCTTCGACCAAGGTCGGCAGCACGAACACGTCGCAGGCGGACAGCAGGACCGGCATGTCTTCGTGGGCCACCCGGCGGCACAGAGCGACGTTGGAAGCCGTCGGGGGCACGGGGCCGGAACCGGCAAAGACGCCGGCAACCCCTGCCAATCCCTCGATGGCCGCGCCCACCCGCGCGATCCCTTTTTTCTCGAGGAAATTGCCGGCCGCGGCGACCAGGAAACGGTCTTGCGGCAGCCCCAGTCGCGTCCGCGCCGCCGACCGGTCCAGGGGCTTGAACGCGGCCAGGTTGGTGCCGTTGGGAAACACGCCGATGCGGTCTCCGGAAAATCCCAGCCGCCGGACCAGCGTTTCCCTGAGCGCCGATGAATTGGCCAGGAAGCCGCAGGCTCCGGCCAGCGCTTTCCGCGCATGGGCGATCCCGAATTGGCGCACGGTCCACAATTCCCCTTCGCCGACGCAGGGAAAAGCCGGAATGCCCAGCTCGCGTCCCACGCGCACCGCGGCGGCGCCGGCCAGATAGAGGAAATGCCCGTAGAGGGCATCCGGCCGAATCCGCTGCCCGCGCAGCGTCCGGCGCACCGCGGCGGCAAAGCGGTTCAGCGTGAAGCGCGAAGGATTGAACGGCCCCAGCCGGACAAAGGCTTCCCGCGCCGAAAGCGACAGGAACCGCGGACGGTGGACGACCACGGTTTGGCCGCCGCCGGCGTCCTCCCGCTCGCAATCGGCAAGACCGAAACGGCCCCGCTCTTCGTGGACGGCCACCGGCTGGATCACCGCGCATCCGACGCCTTGCCGGGCCAAGGCATGGGCGAATTGCCGGACGAACGTGCCGTACGTCGGCCGGGCCGGCGTCGGATAGTTGCTGGTCACGATCGCCAGTCGGAACATCTCGGTCGGCGAGCGTTCCGCCGCGCCCATCCGGTCCATCGCCGTTGTTCCATTGTCCGGAGATCCCATCGTTCGCCTTGTGTCCTGCTTGCGCCGGTCAAGCCAACGCCGCCATGTGCCGCACGATCCGCTCCGCGGCGTGGCCGTCCCACAATTCCGGCTGCATGGGCGTGCGCGCCATGGCCGACAAGCGACGGTATCCCTCGCGCATCCGGACGGGATCGTTGCCGACGAGCAAGCTGACTCCCCCGTGCTCCAGCAGCGTCACCGGCCGTTCCGTGTTGGGCCGCAACGTCAGGCAAGGGGTGCCCAACACGCAGCATTCCTCCTGCAGGCCGCCGCTGTCCGTCACCACCAGACGGGCTTCCATGTTGATTTTCAGCAGGTCGTGGTAGCCCAGCGGGCGCAGCAGGAACACGCGGCCGCATTCGGCCACCTGCCGCCACAAGCCATGCGTCTCCAGCTGGAGTTTCGCCCGCGGATGGATCGGCCACAGCACGGCCAGGTCGGACGCCAACTCGCCGCAGATGAAATCCGCGATCCGCCGCAGTCCGGCGGCGTCGTCCACGTTCGAGGGACGGTGCAGCGTGACCAAGGCGAACCCCTCCCGGCCGTTCCACGGCCCGCGGGCGATCCCGGCGTCGATCCGGTTGGCGGCCACGATCTCGTCCACGTTCCGCCGGCCGGCGGCGGGCATCTGTTCCCGCAGCGTGTCGATCATGATGTTGCCGACAAAGCGGATCTTGCCGGCAGGCACCCCTTCGCGAAGGAGATTGCCCTCCGATATCCGGTCGGGGACGAACAGCAGGTCCGACAGGCGATCCGTGACCAGGCGGTTGATTTCCTCCGGCATGTCCAGGTCGAACGATCGCAGGCCCGCCTCGATATGCGCCAGCTGCACGTGTTCCTTCTTCGCCACGATCGAACAGGCGCAGGTCGCATTGACGTCGCCCACGACGACGATCCAGTCGGGTCGGGTTTCGCGGACCACCTTTTCGAAGGCGATCATCGTTTTGCCCACTTGCTCCGCATGGCTCCCCGACCCGATGCCCAGGTTGACGTCGGCCTGGGGAATGCCCAGCTCATGGAAGAAGGCCTGCGACATCCGATCGTCGTAGTGCTGGCCCGTATGGACCAGCCAATGTCCGATCGCACCGCCGGCAGGCGCCGTTTCGTTGTACTTCCGCAGCGCCCGGCAAAAGGGAGCGATTTTGATGAAATTCGGCCGGGCGCCGACCACGGAACAGATCTTCACGGCGCGTCCTCCCGCTGCAGGCGTTTCCCGGCCAGCAAATCGCCGTAGGCGGAGACCAGGCGCGCGGACATCACGTGCCAACCCAACTGCCGTTCGATGGCCTGGCGGCCGTTGCGCCCCATGGTTTCGCGCAAGCCCGGATCGTTCGCCAGTCGGACCATGGCCCGGGCGATCTCCTCCGGGTCCGTGACGTCGACGGCCAAACCGCATTCGTGCCGGGCGACCAATTCCGCCGTGGCGGAATTCCGAGGCACGATCAAGGCCTGGCCGCAGGCCATGTAGCTGTAGACCTTGTTGCTCAAGCTGCCGTTGTTGTTGCCCGTCGGCTGCAGCGTCACCACCCCGATTTGGGCCGTCGCATCCACTTTGCCGACCTCCGCATAGGGCAACCAACCGGTCACGGCCACGAGACCGCCGATCCCCAGCTCCGCCACCAGCGCATCGAACTGCGCGGCGCAACTTCCGCCCAGCTTGCCCACCACCAGCAGCCGCAGCGGGATCTGCCGCTTCGCCAGCGCGATGGCCTGGAGCAACTGGCGCATCCCGCGGAGAAGATCGAGCCAGCCCTCGTGGCAGACCGTCAGGGGACCGGCCGGAGTCTGCGAGCAAGGCGGGAACAGCTCGATCGGCGGGCTGTTGTGGATGATGTCGACGCGCCGGTCGCCGCGCACGGCCTGGTATTGGCGCTGCGTCGCCGGCGACACCACGGTGACGTAGTCGCAGCGGCGCGCGATCCACGCGAGCGCGCGCCAGGAAAGCCGCTTGACCCGTTCCGCGAGAAACGGCGGCACCCGGCCGGCCAGCAATTCGTCGAAACACTCGTGCACGTCGAAATGGATCGGGACGCGCAGCCGGCGGCTGACGAGCAAGCCCAGCAGGGCGGTTTCCGGCTCGTGCGCCGCCAGCAGATCGGGAGAACTGGCGCGCGCCCGCCGATAGCAGGCATACAGCGCCCGGATCTTGGCCGCGCGCGCCCGCCACGATGCGCCCCGGGTCATGGGGCCGACGGGTTCCAGCCGGAGGCGCGGATGCCGCGGCGGCGACTTTTCGGGATCGTATCGCCCCAGCACGAGCACGTCGTGCCCGGCCTGCGCGATGGCCAGCGCCTGCCGGCAGACTACCCGTTCATCGCCCAGCGAGTGCGACGGACACATGATCGTGATGCGCATGGTCGTTTTCCTTACGGCAGCCGGCGCCCGCCCATCCATTTGCGCCGCGCGTAGTCGGCGGCGTATCGCAGCGCTTGCGCGGCCGAAAACGGCTTCCACGATTTCGGCGACGCGTAGTAGCGCAGGCTCCGCGGGTCCAATTTCAACAGTCGGAACGCAGTGTACATCGGATTGACCCAATAGCGCAATCTGCGTTCGTGCGCGCCAACGGGCAGCGGCGCGCGGCCCAGGCCGGTCCCGACCAGGGCGCATCCGGAAACGGCCTCGATCAGGCCGTGCTGCAGCCAGAACCGCGGATTCAGTTCGGTGACCTTGAATTCGCCGGCCCGCTCGTCGAACACGAATTCCAGTTCGAACGGCCCGTCGTATTCCAGGGCGGCCAGAATGGCCTGGGCCTGTTCCCGCACGCCGGGCGGCGGCGGCAGCAGTTCCACCACGTCGCCCCCGCCCGTCTTCGGCGGATATTGCAGGACTTTCCGGGAGCAATACAGGTGCCGGACGGCGGGACCGTACCAGCCGCAGATCGACACGTTGTCCTGGTTGCGGATGCTCAGCCGCTCCTGGAAACTCAGATCCGCCGGCGTCAGGCCGCGCGCGGCGTAATCGGCCAGCGCCGCCGCGCATTGGTCGCGTCCGGCCACGAGTTTCACCCGTTCGCGCTGGGCAACCCCGAACCACGACAGGCGCGGGCGCACGATGAAGGCCTCGCCGAACGCCGCGAAAGGATCCTCCTCCCCCGGGATCGTCCGGGGCACGGAGGCCAGCCGGCGGGTGTCGATGAACCGGCAGAATTCATAGCGGTCCAGCATCGCGAACACGTGCCGCGCCGAGCCGAGATGGCAGCGGATCGCCGAATCCGGATGCCGCGTCAGCCATTCGGCAAAGGCGGGATGGTAACGTTCGTCGGTGAAGAAAACGAACGCGCGCCCCTCGCGGCCATATCGTTCCTCGATGAGCCCCGGCAGCTCGTCGAGCCGCCGGATGGCAACCGCCCAGTGCTCCACGTGGCGGTTCAAGCAGCCGGCAAACCCGCGGCCCTCGGTCTCGTGCCAAAGCAAGACGATGCGCCCGGCCCAGCCCAGGCGCTCCAGGGAACGCACGAGGGTATGGGCGTTGATGCCGTTGCCGCAAACGATGGCCGTATCCATGTCAGTCGTCCTCGCCGAGCGCCCCGGTTGAACTCGCCGGCCGGCGTTTCGCCAGAGCCCGCAGGCGTCGGCCAACGTTGAAAAGCAGCGGATGCGAAACGTAGACGGGGATCGCATCCTGCTTGAACAGGAACTGTTCCTTGTAGCGGGCCAAGCGCCCGCCCAGAAGCCCGGGGTTGAGGACTTTCCGGCAAGCGGAATCCTTCCCCGACGCTTCCAGCACGGTGAAATACAAGGCGTCGTTCACGTTGAACGACAGGAAATCCGTGTGGCACTTGGCCTTCTCGATGATGCGGACGCCTTCGATCTGGGGCGAGACGATGAAGCCCGCCAGCCGCCCGTCGATGAACGCGCCCCACGTTTCCCGCCCGCACGTGGTCAGGTAGCGCAGCTCCCGCCGGCGCCACTCGTCGGCGCGATCGACGTAGTATTCCGGCGGCGTCTCCGGAAGTTCGTGGAATTCGGCATGCCGCATGGCCTGCGAAACGTAGATGCCGCGGATTTCTTCCAGATGCCGCGCGACGTCCTGGATCAAGGCCACCTCGCACAGTTTCAAGCCCTTGCGCACCTGGTTCCGCTTCTTGCCCGGCAGGGCTTCCAGCCGAAACCCCCGCAATTCGGGGCCTTGCAGGATCATGTAGGGCAACGCCCGGTTCCCGAGCGCCGGATCGGGCACCGGATGGCTGTAGCCCAAAGGCGCCCGGAGGAAGGACGGGTGCGCGCTCCCCGGCACCAGTTCCCGGAACTCGAACATGGGTTTCGCGTAGAACGGAAACGGCTCCCGCCACCACACGCCGTCGTGGCGGTGGCCGCGCACTCCGTTCCGCAGGCAATCTTCGACGTATTGTTCTTCGGAAATCATGGGCGTTCCGCCTCGGAACGGCCTGGAAGCGGGCCCTGGACCGGGAAACGGCTGGCCACTTCCGACAGGTATTGGAGCACGGTCAGCAACTGGTATTTCTTGACCGGATTGGCCCGGCGGGTGGCGATCCGCAGGATTTCCGCGCGGGAAAAATACCGCGCCGCGACCGGCGTGGATTCCCACGTCGTCCGGATCTCCCGTTCCAAGGGAGTCTCGACCTCCAGCTTGCGGTGTTCGCCGCGAAGCAACCGCTTGATTTTCCGGCTCCACGGCAGGAGCGGCCAGCCCCCGGCGAGTTTGCGCGCCTGCTTGCCCAGCCAGTAGCCGACGAGACTGGCCTTGGTCCCGGCATCGGCCCCGCGGCGGTAGAAGGGCGCCTGCGTGGCCCGGGAATCGATCTGCTCCAGGAACCGGTCGAAAAAGGCGTGGTTCAAGATGGCCGTCGGCAATTCGGCCATTTCATACGTCACGAGCGCCTGGGCCCACAGCGGCGCCATCGTCCAGAAATGGCGGCGCTGGCGATTTTCGCCGGCGTTGACCAGAACCTGGTAATATTCGAAATAGAACCGCTTCGGTTTGTCATCCAGGGAGGACTCCGGATACGCCGCAACGTAGCCTTCCAGATCCCGCGCCAGGCGCCGCGGATCCAGCCCCAGCAGCCGGCAAACGTCCGGAAGCTCGAAAATGTGGAAATAGACGTTGTCCCGGATGAGCTGGGACATCCGGGTGTACAGATAGGGCGGCCGGAAGATCGTCCGGATCAATTCGCCGCCGAAGCCCATGAAGCGGATCGCCGGTCCGGGCACCTGCCGCTTGCGTTCGAGGGTCTTGTGTTCGGCGAGATGCGCGGTCCAGCCGTTGACGGTGCAGTCCGTGCAATAGGTCAATCGGCGCATGGCGGCAAAATCGGCCGGCGGCGTTTTCATCGGGATCTGGGCGACGGGGTTCCCGTAGATCGCGACGAGGGCCGGCAGATAATCGCATTCGTTGTGGGCATCGAGATCGTCCGAGAAATATTCCGCGGCGGCTCCCAGGCGGCTCAGGCCCACGTAGTTGGTCCGGCTATCCCGTCCGGCCGTCACGTCGACGGTGATCCGCAACCCCGATTCCCGGCAGAAGCGCACGCGGTTTTCCAGGCCGCGGATGAAAAGATCGGCGCAGATCGCCGCCGCCCGCCCCGGCTCGACGGCCGCGCCGTGGCCAAACACGCCGGGACATATGCGTTCCGCGGTGGCCGCGGTTTCCGGCCCTGCGACCGCCATGCGCAGCAAACTGCCGGGCTCCAGCCGGGTGATCCCTTCGACCAGGGTTTTTGCGCCCAGCACGTAGCCCATCATGAGGAATTCCGCCAGGGCGCGGGGATCCAGGCGGATCTCCGGCAACCAATGCAGGAGAAAACTGACCGTCCGGGAAAACGCCGCGCTCCCCGGCGTCCGGCAATAATAGGCCGGCAACCTCCCCCAGCGATCGTTGAAGGCGATCATCTCCGGCTTTGTTTCGCCCTGGACGACCACGACGTAGTCGCCATCCGTTTCTTCCATGAAGCGCCGCACCGGGCCGGCCACGTCGGCACCGCGCAGCAGGCTCGCGGCGATTTCCGCCAGGCGCGCATCGGTTTCCGCTCCCGTTTGGTTGTAGACGGCCCCTTCCAGGAAGATCCGCGCGCCATCGATCCTCCAGAACCGCCGGGGGTACGCCGCATGGCCCGAAAACGCCGCGGCCCGACCGGGCTGCTCCCACAGGACGTCCGTGCGCACGGCCGGATCCGATTTCTGGTCTTCGACGGCGGCCCGGAACCGGACGTCTCCGTCCGGGAGGCAATGCAGAACGGCGTGGAGGCCAGGCATGTCTACTCCTTGGAATCGCGGGAAGTTCCGGAAAAAAACGATCCCGTTCCGCCGTCGCTCCCGCGCAGGGCGGCCACGGGACTGTCCACGGTGCGGCATTTCCGCGCGGCCCCGGCCGCGCGGTACAGATCCTGAACCATGGAAAATGCGGCGGGCACCGCGCCGACCAGCGTCAACCCGCGAGGCGCGAGCAATCCGGCGACCTCCGGGATGTCCGTGATCCGCAAAATGCCCAAAAGCGAAGGTCCCTCCGCGTGGGAAGCCGGCGGACGCTGCATGATCACTTGGCCGATCCGGGGTTCGAAGAGCGCCGCATAGAGCGCGACGACGCCGGCCCCTTCCCGTCCCAACAGGCTGATCCCCGAAGGCCGGAATCCCCTTTCGTCCAGGGCCCACCGCACCGCGCGCAGGACGTCCCATACCTGCAAGGCATCCAGCGTGCGACCGCACAGGGCGGCCATGCGTTCCGCCGCCGCCCGTTCGGCCGGGGCGGGATTCCAGCCGCCGAAGCGCGGCACCAAGATCAGCAACCGGTGGTCCGACAGCAGCGGCAGGAGTTCGTCGTCGGGAAACGCCAGGGAATCGACCCGGCGCCGGACGACGACGAGCAGCGGCGCATCCACCGGCGCGCGGTGGGGTTCGAAAAGCTGAACCCGTACGCGGTCCCCCGGTTCGGAATCGAATTCCCATTCGCTGAAGCGCGCGAATCGCCGGGCATGCCCGCCGCTGCCGACCGCTTTCCGGGACCGGAACGGAATCTCCTCGGATTCCGGAAACCAGCCGAACACCTTCGTCCGCAGCAATTCCATCAGGACCGGCCGGCGGGCATTCCATTCGTCCGCCGTCATCGGTCCGGCCAGCGCGTGGGCGGGGACGAACGTCCGGTGCACCGTGAAGTTGGCGGCGCCGGTCGGGACCTGGCCGAGGCACGCCAATCGTTCCGGCGGCTCCGCATCCGGGCTCGGATCGCGCACGGCGCCGGCCGCGGCCGCGTTTTGCGGCGCCAGCCAACGCACCATCCATGCGCGCGTCCGGCGCAGGGTTTCCGGGGTTTCGGCATGGCCGCGATTTGTTTCGGCCAGTTCGAGGAGCGGGCGGGCGGACGCCGCGGCCGGATCCATGCCGTAGATGCGGGAAAGCTTCCGGAAAAGCTCGCGATAACCGGCCGGAGGGAATATCCGGTCGCGCCGGCCCGCCAATATCAACAGCGGACGGGGGGCGACGAGGGCCCCCACTTCCGGGAAATCCATCCGGTACAGGTTGGGATAGAACGTGCAGTCGCACTGGCGCGGAATCAGGCGGCGACGGACCTGGGATCCGACCGTGTAGGCGGAGGCGGACGGCGCCGCCGCTTTCACGCGTCTGTCCAGCGCGGCCAGGTACCAGGTCATGACGCCGCCCCCGGAAGTTCCCGTCGCGCCGATCCGCTCCGCGTCGATCTCGGCGCGGGTTTCCAAATAGTCGAGCGCCCGCATGGCGTTCCAGACTTCCACCCCGGCCGGCGTGTAGCCCAGCGACAACCAGTCCCAGCGACCCAGCGTGTGGGTCCCGCGGTGCAAGCCCGGTACTTCGCCGCACAGCAGGGAATCCACGGCCAAACAGGCGAAGCCATGGTTGGGATACCACAGAAAGCGATCCTGATACTGCGTCTTCGCCCCCAGCGGGTGGATCTGGTGGCCGCACAGGTACAGGATGCAGGGGACCGGCTCGGCCACCCCTCTGGGCAGATACAGGTTGCCCGTGACCAACAGGCCGGGCAGGCTTTCAAACACGATTTTCTCGACGGTATGGCGGGCGCGGGTGAGCGTCCCCGTGATCGTTGGGTTCAAGGGCGTCCGCTCAGGCAGCGGGTCGAGTCCCAGCATCTCCAGGAGTTGCCGGCGGCGGAGAGGCCGAAGCCGCTGCCACTCTTCCCAATCCCGGATCCCGCTCAGGCAAGCGTCCGACAAGGCCCGCGCGCTTTCATCGAGCCCCGCGAAGTTGCTGCCGAGAATCCGGCGCTCCAGCCGACGGTCGCATAGCGTTTTGACCCCTTCCAGAAGCCGGGGAGCGAGGAACCGCTTGACAAGACCGGTCATGCTCATGGCGGACACCCCCCCGGCATTTGCCGCGCGGGGCCCCACGGATCCGGAGCGCGGACCGCGCCGGGCCGTTCGCCTTGCGGGCCGCCGGCGAAAAAACCGGGACCGGCCCGCATGCCTGAAAAACCGGCAAAAGCATTGGGCGGATAGTCCGGGCAACGATCCCGCCCCGCTCCGTTCCAAGCCCAGGACCAGCGGGCGCGCCGATCGGCCCAATGCGCGATGCCTACGGCGACGCCCAGCATGAACATCGTGTTTTGAGAGATGAAATTCGGCCGGTTCAGCGCGCCGGAAACGGCCAAGGTCAGCAAGGCGATTCTGGCGATGTTGGCGCGGTACCGCGCGCGCGGTTCGGCCAGCCGCCGGAAACTGCGCGACAGGCGTTTCCACGCCATGACGAAAGCGGAATAATAGAGGACCAGGCCGGGCACGCCCGTGGTCGCGGCGATCTCGACCACTTCGCTGTGCGCATTCAGGCCGCGGCCGGAGGCGGTGCCGAATTGCCCGACGCCGCAACCCAGGACGGGGTTCTCCTTGAAAAGCCGCCAGCCCATGTACGCCAATTCGAGCCGGGTTTGGCTGCTGTTGTCTTCCAGATGGGAAGCCTGCGTGAAACGCTTGCCCATATACGTTTCCTGGACGACTTGCCGATACGCCTCGTGCCCCACGTAGAGGATGAGCATGGCGCCCACGAATGCCGCGAACTTGTAGCGGGAGCCTACGACCAGGCATAGGGGAACCCACAGCAGGACCAGCAGGATCGACGCGATGAAGGCGCCGCGGGAGGCCGACAGAACCACGCCGTAGAGCGCCAGGATTCCGCCGGCCGCCAGAGCCGATCGGAGCCACCACTTGTCCGTTTCGCCCCAGAGAGCCAACGCCCCGAGCAACCCCATGAAGCAATTGAAGCCCAAGGTGTTGGCGGAAGCGATGCGGCCCTTCATTTGCAGCTGCTCCATGCCGACCCCTTGACTCTGCGTCAGTACGCTGAACAGCGCCACTCCCAGAAAAGCCAGGAAAAACCAGCGGGTGCCGCCCGAATACTTGAGAATGACGGACACGAAGAGCACGATCAAGGCCAACTCGACGATTTGACGCAGGTAATTCGCGAAAAGATCGCGGTTGGGAGCGAAAAAATATCCCACCATGGACCACAAGCTGAATCCCAGCAGCAGGAAGCCTTCCCTGGGCCACTCGATCCGGCCCCGATTGCGGAACAACGTCGGCAAACTGGCGGCGCCAACCAGCGCGGCGCCCATCCAGATGACGTTCTGCACGTAGTTTTCGTTCTGCCCGATGCTGTAGATGGCCAGATAGTAGGCCGCCCAAACCCAGGCGAGCCGCCTCCAGCGCCGCTCTTCTCCCGGCGCCATGGCGATGGCGGGATTCACGGCGCACCCCGCTTCCCGGCTGGCCGCGCGGCTTCGTGCGTCGAATAACGCGCATGCGTCCGCCACGCCATGCTCAGCCAATGCAGCGCCAAATCGACGTGCCGCCCCCGTTCGGGCCGGCGCGCCGCTTCGTAGAGCTCCAGGTATTGGGGCAAGGCCCGCGCCAGGGAAAATTGCTCCTCATACAACCGCCGGCTGAACGCGGACAGGCTTCGCCGGTACTCCTGATCCTGCAGCGCCGACTTGATTTTGCGGTAGTTGAGATCCTCGTCCCACGGCGCGATCTCGCTGCGCTCGGAAAAATTGGCGTCGGAAATCTCCTGCCAATTGCTTTCGTCGATCAACGCCGGCAACTGGCCCGTACGGGCCGGGACCAGCAAAACCCGGCCGCGCGCCGCCGCTTCCATCAGTCCGCGCCCGGTGCCCACGACCACGTCGGCCGCATCGAGCACCAACGAGGCGCGCGCCACCAGGTCCGCATCGCTGACGATCACGCCGAGGTCGCCCAACGACGCGCGGATAGCCGCTTCCGCCCGGGGGTCCTGGATGATTCCCAGAAACACCAGTTGCACCGGCAAACCGTCTTGCCGCAGCCGTTCGACCAGCCGGATGCTCATCTCGGCCGTCTTGCCGTAGGTGAGCGAAATCCGGCCGATGCGCAGCAAAACGGGCCGCGCCGGATCCAGCCGCGCGCGAAGGGCCGCGACCTTGGCCGGATCCGACTGGACCTCGTTGGTCCGGTTGGGAATCCGCCAAATCCGGGTTTTCCGGTAACGGCGCCGGGCCCGGAAAAACCGCTCGTTTTCCCGGCTGAACAAGACCAAATGCGGCACCCTCGGGTAGAAAGAATACGGGAAGCGGCCGGCGGGATTCGGCCCCCCGCACAGGGTAAGCACCAGCCCGCATCCCGCCTTTCTGGACGCAACGCGGGCGAACGCGCAGGAAACCGGATCGAAGGCGTGAATGACGTCCGGCTTTTCTTTCGCGACCACTTCCATGAAACGCGACAGATCGCCGCGCCGGGATATTCCCGGCCCGAACGCCACCTGGTATTTCGGACAGGCCAGGGATTCCAGGCCGGGGCTGCGCGCGCGGCCCAGGCTGACCACCACGCACTCGGCGTGAGGCGACAAAGCCTCCACCATGGACCGGATCGTGTACAAATGGCCGCCGACGCCGGCGCGATCGCCCACGTCGGTCGTGAACAGGATTTTCACGAAGCGACTCCCTCCGCGCGGGGACCGCGCCGCCAACGCTCCAGGAAACTGAAATCCGTGCGGCGATACCGCCACAGTTCCCGCCAGCCGACTCCGACGAAGCGGCAATAGACGAACGTCATGCCCGCTCCGCCCGCGACGTAGGCGACGGAAGAAGCGATCGCCGCCCCCCGCGCGCCCAGCTGGGGAACGAGAACGACGCTGGTCGCGGCGTTGATGGCCAGCGCCGGAACCATGGCCCACAGCGAAGCGTTGGGCAGGCCCCGGCCCGCCAAATCCATGTTGAGGATCTTCAGGCCGAGCATGGAAAACACGCCGGGCAGCAGCAAATGGATCACGCGCACGCTGGGCGCGAAATCGCGCCCGTACACCAGCGGCACCAAAACGGGCGACGCCACGCCCAGGCCGATCACCAGCGCGGCGGCCACCAGCACGCTCACGCGGAAAAGGCGCTGGACCTTTCCGGAAAATTCGTTTTCATCCGGCGCCGTCGCGCTGTGGGAAAACAGCGCCGTCGTGATGGCTTGCGGCAAAGCCCACGTCAGTTGGGCCACCGACACGCCCAGCGCGAAGACCCCGATTTCCGCCGCGGTGGACAAGCGCTCCAAAACGATGACGTTGATCCGGTAATTCAGGGTGATGACGAAAAGCGCCAGGGCATAGACCGCGCCTTTGGCGATCAGATCCCGCACCACCGGCCATTCGAAGCGGGGCCACAACGGCGCCAATTCCAGCATCTTGGTCGCGGCATAAATCGCCACGACCAGGCCCGACAGCCACGTGGCGAGCAAGGCCCCGGGCACCCCCCAGTCCAGAATCCACAGGAAAACCACGAGCGCCGCCACGTTCAGCAGCGCCGCCAGCCACGACACGTTGGCGAACAGGCCCACGCGCCGATTGCCCAGAAAGATGCCCGAACTGTAGCTGACGAAAATGGAAAACGGGAAAGGCGCCACGGCCAGCGCCACGACCAGCGGCGTAATGGCCGGATTGCGCATCCAGACCAGCATGCCCGAGCAAACGCCGGCGCCGACCAGCCCGATGACGAGCACCAAGGCGACGATCGCGCCGACCACCTGCTCGTTGGTGTAGATTTTCTTTCCGAGGTGGTAGGCCGCGGCCTGGCGCACTCCCATTTCGCAAAAGCTCAGGACGATGGCGGGATACACGGTCGCCGCGGCGATCACGCCCCGGCCGGCCGCGCCCAGCAGGCGCGCCAGCACCACGCCGCCAAGCACGCCGATCCCCATCACCACGAACTGGTTGCCCACCAGAATCGCGGCATCGTGGAGAAACGAGCGCCGGCCATCGCGGGTGCGCAAGCGGCTCACGGCCCAACCTCCCGGGCCGGCATGCCCACGACGGTCGCGCCGTCCGGCACGTCGCGCAAGACGACCGAATTGGCTCCCACCACCGCCCCGGCGCCGACGCGGACGCCGCCCAGGAACTTGGCGCCGGCGTAGATCCGCGCGCCGCGGGCGACGACGGGATACCGCTTGTCTTCGCCGGCCTTGCCGTGGCTGCCGACGGTGACTTGCTGGAAAATCCACGCATCGTCTTCGACGACGACGCCCGCGCCGATGACGATCCCGCTCGGATGCGGAAAATGCACGTGTCGCCCCAAAACGGCGAGCGGCGATATCTCCGAACCGGACAAGGAATATTGCAGCCACCGCAGCGCCCGCCCCAGCGACCGCAGGCGTCCCCCCTCGAGCCAGCGCGCCAGCCGATACGTCAACAGCAATTGGAACGACACGCTCCAGAGGCAGGCGCAGATCGCGCCCGCCAGCGTCCCGCCGGCGGCGGCGCGGAAATCGGACCGCACGTCGCGCCGCATCTCCGCAAACGAATATCGCGCTGCCGCTTCCATGGCCGCTCAACTCCCCGCCGCTTGCCGGACGACGCGGCCGCCCAAGGCATTCATTTTCTCGACGAAACGGTCGTAGCCGCGCTCGATCTGCCAGGCGTCGGCCACGCGCGTGGTGCCTTCGGCCACCAGGCCGGCCAGCACCAGCGCAACGCCGGCACGCAGATCGAGCGCCGTGACCTCGGCGCCGTGCAGGCGGCGGCCGCCCGCGATCCGCAGCATGTCGCCGGCGATCTGGTATTCCACCCCCATCTTGCCCAGTTCTTCCGCATAGCCGTAGCGCCCCGGGAAGCGCAGGTCCACGACGCTGGTCTGTCCGGCCGCGCAAGCGCCGTAGACCGCGAAAAGGGGCTGCATGTCGGAATTGATGCCCGGATAGGGCCCCGTCGCGATGTCCACCGGATATGGCTGGCCGCCGCGCGCGACGAGCCGATCGCCGCTGCGGCTGAAACTCGCCCCGCTTTCGCGCAGATAGATCAACGGCACTTCGAGGTGGTCGGCGGGGAACCCCGCGATTTCGACGTCGCCGCCGGTGATGACCGCGCCGATCAGCCAAGTGAGCGCCTCGACGTTGTCGGGCACGACGCGGTGGTGGACGCCGCCCAACTCCCCCCGGCCCCGCACGAGAATCGATTCCTGGCCGCGCACTTCGATTTCCGCGCCCATGTCGACCAGCATCGCGACGAGATCGAGGATCTCGGGCCGGACGTGCGGATTCCAGATCCGGGTCGTCCCGCGCGCCAAGGTGGCGGCCAGTATGGCGTTTTCGGTGGCGCCGGTCGAACGCAACGGCAAGCGCACCTCCGCGCCGCGCAGGCCGCGCGGCGCCGCGGCGCAGAGCCGGCCGTTTTCCTCCCACACGCGCGCGCCCAGGGCTTCCAGCACCTGGACGTGGATGTCGTACTTGCGTTCGCCCAGCCGACATCCGCCGGGCAGCGGCACGGCGCCGGCGCCGGTGCGCGCGGTCAAGGCGCCCAGCATCAGCAGGGTGTTGCGGATCGAACGGCCCGCATACTCGAAACGGCTGGCCGGCGGGCGCTCTTCGGAAACGACGATGCCGCCCGGCGCAACCTCGCAGCGCTTGCCGAGCGCGCGCAGCATGTCCACTTGCACCTGGGCGTCCAGCAGCGTGTCCGGATAGTTGGACAGATGGACGGGCTCCGGCGTCAGCAACGAGGCCACCAGCAGGCGCAAGGCGCTGTTCTTGGCGCCGCTGACGCGGACTTGGCCCGCCAACCGCGAGCGTTCCACCTTGTAGATCTCGCTACTCATTCGCTGGTTCCTGGCAACCGGCGGAACGGCAAAAACCTCCGCGCCGCTCCTTCATGCCACCTCGTGGGCCGGCACGGTTTCCCCGCGCGGATGGACGTACCGCGCTTCCGTTTCCAGCCAGACGCCATGGCGGGCATGGACTTCTTTCCGGATGGCCCGGATCAGCGCCAGCACGTCGCTCGCCCGCGCGCGGCCGAGGTTGACGATGAAATTCGCGTGGAACGGACTGACTTCCGCCTCCCCCTTGCGCAGCCCCTTCAGACCGCAGGATTCGATGATTTTCCCCGGAGGCCCGATCCGCGCGTGCAGTTCCGGGGTGCTCTTGAAAACCGACCCGCAACTGGGCTCCTTGCGGCGGAATTTGCGGCGGCGTTCCCGGAGGATTTCCAGCATTTCCCTGCGGATGGCCGCCCGTTCGCCGGGAACCAATTGCAACGAGCACCGCAAGATCGTCCAAGAGGATTCCCGCAAAAACCGGCTGTCGCGGTAGGCGAACCGGCAGGCCGCCCGATCGAAGCGACGGATGGTTCCATCGCAGCCGCAGGCTTCCGCCCAATCGAGCACGTCGCCGATGGACCGCTGCCGGCTGCCGCCGTTCATCGCCACCAGGCCGCCCATGGTTCCGGGAATTCCCACGACGTGCTCCAGGCCCGCCAGTCCCCTCCGGCAGGCCGCCAGCGCAACGCGGCAAACCAACGCGCCGGCCTCTGCGTCCAACCGGCACCCCTCCACGCGGATGCCCGCCAGCTTGGGCCCCGCGATGAACACGGCTCCGCGAACCCCTTCGTCCGCAAACAGCAGATTCGATCCCCGGCCCATCACGACGACCGGCACGGCGGCCCGGCGCGCCGCATGCAGCCCGGCCAAGAACTGCGCGCGCGTTGCGGGCTCGACCAACACGTCGGCCGGCCCGCCGATGCGCCACGTGGTGTGCTCGCGCATGGGCACGCCGCGCCGGCACGCGACGCCGGCGGCCGCCAGCGCGCCGCACAGATCATCGATGGAATCAGGTCCGCTCATGCGGTTCCCCGCCGGGCTGCGCCCGGCTCCGGAACGAATCATAGCTCCGCCGGCCCACGGCCAGGTTTTCCGGCAACGGACGTTCCTCGTCCAAATCCAGGCACCGCACCGTTCCGCCTTCCAGCCGGTAGCGGTATCCGGATTCGGGACACCGCATGACGCCGTCCCGATCCGGATTCTCCAGGATATGGCCGTGGCGGCTCATCCAGCCCTTCTGGCGGGCGGGATTGCCCATCACCAGCGCGTAGTCGGGCACGTCCTTGGTCACCACGCTGCCGGCGGCGACGAAACAGTAGCGCCCCAGCGTGACACCGCAGACGATCGTGGCGTTGGCGCCGAT
>ERZ795051.1626-NODE-1626-length-27717-cov-5.263249_pt1 | contig 27717 bp, 28 predicted proteins | sample MGYA00375135_ERZ795051 | MGnify/ENA primary metagenome ERZ795051 (study PRJEB30180, sample SAMN05720222) | activated sludge metagenome | isolation source: Anaerobic digester | place: Japan | collected 2015-05-26 ... | reverse complement strand
TGTCGAAGGCGCTGAGAAGGTTCGTCCGTTCCTGCACCGAGAGCTGGGAGACGATCTCCGCCATATCCACGGGGTGCATGTCCGTCAGGCTCTTCCGGGTGATCGTCAGTGTCAGGCGATCAAGCCCGGGTTCGAGGGGCTTGAGATAATGCCACGGGATGAGGGCGCCCTTCTTGGCCCGCCCGAAGCCGAGACGCCGGATGAGACCGCCGAACCCGACGTCGATGGCGAGCAGGCCGAACTGATCCCTCACCAGGCCGAGCTGGACATCGTTGACCCGGACGACCTTGGCCCCGTTGACATCGACGACCTGTTTGTCCATGATGTGCTCCGCGATGCGGATCTCTTTTTCCTGGGGCTTCATGTGGGCCACGGCGTTGGCCTCCTCGTAGGTCGTCACGAACTTTTTGTTGAGGACATTGATGTCCTTCATGAGGATGCGGAAGAGCCCCTCGGGACCGCTGATGTAAATCCCCTCGACGACGGGAAAGGTATCCCCCGGGACCACGTTGAGGTCCTTGATCTTCCCGATCACATTCCCCTTGCGGTCCAGAAGCGGGCGGTCGAGGATTTCGCTCAGATAGATGTCGTCTGTGATCATGGCACGGTCCCGTTTTATTCTGCCTTCTTCTAAGACAAAAAAAACATAAAATCAACGAACTTGTCAGCCGACAGGCCTTTTTCTCACATCCTCTCTCCGGCGGTGCCGCCCTCCGAATCAAAAGGCTTGACAACCGGAATCCCTCTTCCTTATAGAAGATCATGAATGCCGCCGGCGGAGATCAGAGGAAGGGGGGCGCCCATGGGACAGACGGTCAGGATTCTGATGGCCAAGTTCGGCGAAGGCTATGAAGAGGCCATCGTGAGGCTCGCCCTCGCGTTTCGGGAGGCGGGGTTCGAGGTCATATACACGGACACGCAGAAGCCGGAGGCCATCGTGGCTTCCGCCATTCAGGAAGCGGTGGACCATATCGGCATCACGACCCTGCCGGGCGCCGACCTGAACAACATCAAAAAGACCATCGAACTCCTGCGGACATCGGGAGTGGACGATATCCAGATCACCGCCGGAGGGTTTCTCTCCTACGACGACATCCCCAGGATCAAGGAGATGGGGATCGCGGAATTCTTCCCCCGGGGAACAACCCTCGACGAACTCATTGAGTGGTCGAGGGACCACATCAAGCCGGCGGGGCACGACTGACCCCCCGCCGGGAAAACAGCCTCCGTCATGTTCATCGGGACCTGCCCGCCGTTTTCATTACGGCCGCCAACGGTCATCCGCCCGATGACCGGGACCCCTACCTCACTTCGCGGTAAGCCTCGGCGGGGGACTGGCAGTTCGGGCATTCCTCCGGTTTCCGACCGTCCTCGATCCAGCCGCAGTTCGTGCAGACGAAATACCGGGTGTCCCGGTCGATGGTCATGTCCGTAAGGGCCCTCTTGTAGAGTTTCGCGTGTCGCTCCTCGGCATTCCGGGCCTTGGTGAAACCCCCTATGACGGACCTGTCCCCGTCGGCCCAGGCGTCCTTGAGAAAGGCCGGGTAGGCCACTTTGTTGACAAAGGTTTCTTTCTCAAAGGAGCTTTTCAGGTTTTCCTCCGTCGATTTGACTTTCTCCAGCAGGGCGAAATGCTCCCCGGCGTGGACGCCCTCGGCGGCGGCAACGGCCCGGAAAAGCCGGGCGACCTGGGGATAGCCCTCCTCCTGCGCTTTTTTAGCGAAGGCCGTCAGGCGAAAATAGGCCTTGGCCTCCCCGACAAACGCTTTCTCAAGGTTGTCCCGGGTTTTCTCCGTCATGGCTGTTTCCTTTCCCGGCCGGTCCGCCCGTCTTTACCTTCGGTTCCCGGGGTACCGGCATCTTCCCCCCGAGATCCCTGACAAGCTTTCTGAAAGGCTCCTCGGCATAGAGGAGCCTCGCGGCCACCTCTCTCAATTTGTCCACCTGCTCCGCAGGGAGGGTGAGGGTCGTGGGGATGTCCTGGAAGGATTCCCGTTCCGACTTGTCCGGCAGAGCGTCAAAGGCAATGTGGATGACGTAGATTTCGATGGGTTTCTGGCCGGCCGCCTTGTCCTCGTAGGTCCATTCACCGGCGTAACGGCGCAGAAGATCGACGGTTTCGAAATTGTACCTGTTGATCATGATGGTGGAAGACACCCCGAGGACGGCGTCAAAGCCCGGTATCTCGTCGAGAAGCCTCCAGCGAGGTTTTTTCTTCGTCTGGGCATCGACGATGATGAAAGCCACCCGCCGGGTCTTCATGAGCCCTTCCTGTTTGAGGGAATCCCTCACGCCGCCTCGCGCCGCGATGGTGTCGATGATGCCCCGGATGCCGAGATTGTCCGAAACGCCCCCGTCGATGAGATAGATGTAAGGCTTCGTCGCGGGATCGAGATAGGTCTTCATCATGACGGCGTGATGATACACCCGATTGTGCAGATCGGGCTTCTGCAGGGTTTCGTCGATCCAGGGCGGATTTTTGTGACTGCACTGCCCGGCGTAATTCTTGAGGATGATCGGCGACAGCGGCCCCGGGAAGGCCGCCGAGGCGGCAACGGCCCGGGCCAGAGGGAATTTTTCGAAATCCGAGCAGATGAGGGCAAACTGGCCGGGTATGAAACTGAAAGCGATCCCGTCGATGGCATCGGTGGCGAGGATGACAACGGCGGGGCCCCTGCCGCTCGCCAGGTCACCGAGGGTGGCTCCCTGAAAAATCATGCGGTCGTAGTACTCCTGGGCCAGATCGCTTCTGCCGAAGCGGGGAGAGGAGAGCCGGACCCAGTTGACGGGGTTCGCAAGACTCCAGATGAGGGTGCCCTGGATATCCTGCAGGAGGACCTTTTCCCGGTAGTCCCTGAAGGCGTCCCTGCCGTGCAGTCCGTAATAGGCGGCGGTGAAGCTTCCGCCCGACACCCCTGAGACCAGATCCACCTCGTCGAGCAGTGTGTGCCGGGCGGGTTTGCCGTCGGCGCCCTGAATTTCCCGTTGTGCCGGGATCTCCACCCGGTCGAGGGCTTCGAGGATGCCGTAAGATAGGGCCGCCGCACGGGTGCCGCCGCCGGAAAAGGCAAGGAGAAGAAAAAGCTCGTCGGACTTGTCCTGCGATGTCAATTTGCTCTGAAGGGGATTGGGCCTCAAGGCGCTTTCCAGTTTGGGGTTCAGCGGATACTGGGCCGTGCATGAGAGGGTCGCACAAAGACCCATGAGGGCGACCACGATTTGCAGCGATGACCCAAAAACGCTGAATCTCATGTGCTCTCCCTGACGTGTGCTCCTTCAGAACCTCAGAAAATGGAAACCCCAGGGCCCGAGGTCCACGAAAAGCCCGGGATCGATCATCCCTTTGCCGTCCCGCTCGTAGGTCGCTCCGGAAAAAAGGTCTTCCAATTTCCAGACCCTGCCTGCCAGGTCCCCCCAGGGAAGCCGTACATGTCCCTGAGACGGGGTGTCGGAGCAGTTGATGACGACAAGGCGCCTTTCTTCCCCCTTTCGCCGGCACCAGGCCAGGAGGTTTTCAAAACTTCCGTTATCAGGCCAGCCGCTCAGCCCGCAGGGCCTCCATTCCCCCTCGCGTATGGCCCCGGACCGGATTTCCCCGATCAGTTTCCGGTAGAACGAAAGACATCCCTCTTTGACGTCTTCGGCCGGGCGTCTCCCCAGCTGGACGGGAAGCCTGACCTCCCGGCCCTCCAGCTGCCCTTCGTGAAAGAGCTTACCCCCGGGGAGTGTTGCAAAGGCAACGGAGGCCGCCTGGAGCCTGCGGGGCGGGAAAACAGACGCCGCCCGGGGTTCGTCGTGATTCTCGATGAAGCGCAGAAGCTTCCGCTGACCGTCGGGGTCTGCCTCCAGGTGCCGCCGAATCCCTCCCGCATCTCCATGGACCAGCAGGTCGTAGAGCTTTTTGTCGTAGCAGTAGTCGAACCCCTGCTTCATAAGCTCCGTCTCCAGGTCCCAGTAGACCTCGGCAATGAAAAGGAAATCAGGAGAAGCCTTTCGAACGGCCGCGATGATCTCGGTCCAGAACTCGGACCGCGGGCGCTTTCCGGCCCGTTTTCCCCAGGTCTTCTCAAAGACGTCTCCGACGAGAAGCATGGCCATGTCGCACCGGACACCGTCACACTGCCCGGAAACGCCGAGGAGGGTGTCGACGTATGCGCGTCTCAGGCCGCTTCGGAATGCGTTGACCTGCGCGGTGTCCCGCCAGGGAGGGAAAAAGGGATCCCGCCCGCAGGCAAAGACGGAACCTTCGGACTTGAAGAAGGCTTCGGGAGACCCTTTCAGATCCTTGCCGGTCCCCCGGATGAAATAGTCCGGATGCTCGGAGACCCAGGGGTGGTCGACGGCCGTGTGGTTGGGCACGAAATCGAGGATGAGCTTCAGCCCGCGCTCTGTGAGCACCTCGCGCGCGGCGGCAAGCCCCTCCGGACCGCCCAGGCGCTCGTCCACCCTGTAACGATGGACGCAGTATGGCGAGCCGGTGACGTCATCGGACGAGCAGTCCGGCAGGATTCGCCGGCAGTCGTCTCTGAGGGTCTGAAGGCCACGGGCGATGCGGATGCCCGCGGGGCTTCGCTCCCACACACCCATGAGCCACAGGGCATCGAAGCCGGTCACCGAAAAGGCATCCCACTCCTCGGCGGGGACATCCCGGAGGGAGATCGGGCGGCTGTAGCGCCGGCCCAGTTCATCGAGCCATGCCCAGGTGTTGATTTCACAGATGATGGGGCTTTGCGGCCAGCTCTTCATCGGTTTTTGACGATCCCCTTCCTCCGGGGGTTGCGTTCCGGCAGAGATGATACACGGGTCTTACGTCAAAAGGCAAGGGAAGACCTGAAACCCGCCCGCGTATCCCCTCCCGGAGATGGGCCTTGTGAGACGGGATTCACTTGGTGTAAGATTCAACCGCTCATGCCTTGTAAAGGAGGGCGCCCGCCATGCTCAGAAAAGCAGACCCGACAAGCACCGAAGCCTGGAAACTTCTCGCCGAGCACTACCGGCAGGTCAAGGACCTCCACATGAAAGACCTCTTCGCGGGGGACCCGGACCGGTTCAGCCGATATTCCATCGGGTTCAATGACATCCTCGTTGACTACTCGAAGAACCGGATCACCGGCGACACGCTCCCCCTTTTGGTCAGGCTCGCCGAGGAAGCGGGCCTCGGGGAGGCGATCGAAAAAATGTTCTCGGGGGACCGGATCAATGAAACGGAAGACCGGCCCGTTCTTCACATCGCCCTGAGAAACAGGGGCAACAGCCCCGTTTATGTGGACGGGAAAGACGTGATGCCCCAGGTGAATGAAGTCCTGAAGAAGATGAAAGCTTTTTCCATGAATGTCATCTCGGGCAAATGGAAAGGTTACACGGGCAAAAAGATCACCGACATCGTGAACATCGGGATCGGCGGCTCGGACCTCGGTCCCGTCATGGTCACGGAGTGCCTCAGACCCTATGCCAAGGGCCCCCCCGTGCACTTCATTTCGAACGTCGACGGGACACAGATCACGGAGACGCTCAACAGGCTGAAGCCCGACCGGACGCTCTTCCTCATCGCCTCGAAAACCTTCACCACCCAGGAGACGATGACCAACGCCTTCACGGCGCGGGAATGGTTCCTGAACTACGCCCGGGAGCCTCGTCACATCCCGAATCACTTCGTGGCGATCTCGACGGATGCCGAAAAGGTCCGGGCCTTCGGCATCGACCGTGAAAACATGTTCATCTTCTGGGACTGGGTCGGGGGCCGGTACTCGCTCTGGTCCGCCATCGGGCTTTCGATCGCCTGCCGTGTCGGGTTCGAAAATTTCACCGAACTCCTCCAGGGGGCCTACGAAATGGATTGTCACTTCCGGAACGCTCCCTTTCCTGAAAACATACCGGTCATCCTGGCTCTTCTCGGCGTCTGGTACAACAATTTCTTCGACGCCCGGACGGAGGCGATCCTGCCCTACGACCAGTACATGCACCGCTTCCCGGCCTACTTTCAGCAGGGGAACATGGAGAGTAACGGCAAATCCGTCGACCGCAGCGGCAGAAAGGTCGCCTACCAGACGGGCCCCGTCGTCTGGGGCGAACCGGGGACCAACGGCCAGCACGCCTTCTACCAGCTCATCCACCAGGGGACGAAGATGGTCCCCGCCGATTTCCTGGCCCCGGCATTGAGCCACAACCCCGTGGGCGAACACCACATGATCCTCCTCTCCAACTTCTTCGCCCAGACGGAAGCCCTCATGAGGGGAAAAACGGAAGAAGAGGTCACGGCGGACCTCAGGAAAGAAGGCCGCAGCGACGGGGAGATCGCGAAGCTCCTTCCCTACCGGGTCTTCGAGGGGAACCGGCCGACGAACTCCATCCTTTTCCGGAAGCTCACGCCCCGGGTCCTCGGGAGCCTGATCGCCATGTACGAGCACAAAATCTTCGTCCAGGGCGTCCTCTGGAACATCTTCAGTTTCGATCAGTGGGGGGTTGAGCTCGGCAAACAGCTTGCCGGCCGCATCCAAACGGAGCTGAAAAATGAGAAACCCGTCGCATCGCACGATTCATCGACGAACGGTCTGATCAACGCCTTCAAGAAAATGAGGGTCGACTAAGAGGCGGGTGAATTTCATTTTTTCTTGATCTGGTCGGCCACGGCCTGGGTGGCCTTCCGCACGGCCTCGGGATCGCCGAGATAATAGCTGCGGACCGGCGTCAGGTCGTCCCTGAGCTCGTAGACGAGCGGTATGCCCGTGGGGATGTTGAGCCCCACGATCACATCATCGGGGACATTGTCGAGGTACTTGACCAGGGCCCGGAGGCTGTTGCCGTGGGCGGAGATGACGATCCGCTTGCCGGCCTTCACGGCCGGGGCAATGGCCTCGTGCCAGTAGGGCAGGAAGCGCGCCACGGTGTCCTTGAGGCATTCCGTCAATGGGATCTCGTCGGGGCGGAGGTCGGCGTACCGGGGATCTTTCCCGTTGTACCGCGGATCGTCGGGGGTGAGGGCGGGTGGGCGGATGTCGTAACTGCGGCGCCACATCTGGACCTGCTCCGTGCCGTGCTTCTCGACCATCTCGGCCTTATTCAGCCCCTGCAGGGCTCCGTAGTGGCGCTCGTTGAGCCGCCAGCTGTAGTGGACCGGGATCCACATGAGGTCCATCTCTTCCAGGACGATCCAGAGCGTCTTGATCGCCCGCTTCAGCACCGACGTGTAGGCCGCATCGAAAACATAGCCCTCGCAGAGGAGGGTGCGGCCCGCCTGGACGGCCTCGCCGATGCCTTTCTCGGACAATCCCACATCGGTCCAGCCGGTGAATCGGTTTTCCCTGTTCCAGGTGCTCTCGCCGTGGCGGATCAGAACGATTCTTTTCATTCCCCGTCTCCCTGTTCCCTTTGCGGATTGATTCGGTCCTTTATAACTATTTTCAGTAGGCAAGGTCAACGAAATCCATGCGATGACTTGTCTGCTTACTGTCTCGCCGTTCGATGGTTTGCCGGGGGGGCATCCCCGCAGTTCGTCCGAAAGGGGTTGATGTCGATGCCGCCCCGCCTCGTGTAACGGGCGTAGACGGTCAGCCGCTCCGGCCTGCACCGGCGAAGGAGATCCATGAAGATCCGCTCCACGCAGTGCTCGTGGAAATCGCCGTGCCGGCGGAAGGAAACGATATACCGCAGGAGCCCCGTGCGGCTGATCCGGGGTCCGCGGTAGCGGATCTGCAGGCTCGCCCAGTCCGGCTGGCCCGTGAGCGGGCAGTTCGACTTCAGGAGATTGGAGGTCAGCACCTCTTCGACAACGGCCCCCCGGGCGGAGAGAAGCGACGGATCGGGTTTGTAACGGGCGATCCCGGCACGGATGCCGTCGATGAGCTTTCCTTCCAGCTCTTCGACCACCAGGCCGCCGGATTTCTCCGGTGGCATGATATCGACCTTTACACCGCTTCCGCAGGCCCGGCTGAGATCCCGCCGCATCGTCTCTGCAATCTGCCGGAGGCCGGCAAAGCGTGACTGGTTGAAGGAATTCAAGTAGAGCTTCATGGATCTGGACTCGATGAGGCAGGGGGACTGCGCGGGGAAAGCGATCGTCGCTATCGCCACCCGGGGTTTTCCCCCGGGATCCAGCCAGGAGAGTTCATAGGCGTTCCACAGGTCGACGCCGCCGAAGGGGAGGACCCGGCCGATGCCGATCCGGGCGCGATGGGTCGCCCTCGGGACGGGAAGAAGCAGCCGGGGGTCATAGTGATCCCTGTATGGGGGGGTCTCTCGCCGGAAAAGGGATTTTGTTTTTCGCCGCACCGATTCTCCTTCGCCCTTCATCAATCCCAGTCCTTCAGGATGAATCCGATACCGATACGGCTGGTCTTATGGTTATAGTCCACAAGGCTCTCCCCGTAACCGAGGAAATACTGGATATACCCGCTCACCCTTTCGAGGAGGGGGAAGGCCCACTCGAGCTGGACCGCGCCGTGATTGTCGCTCAGGTCAAAGTTGTTCCGCACCATGACACCGAAGCGGTTTTGCTTCCAGAAGTAATATCCCTGGAGCTCGCCGTAACCGAGGTAATCCTCGATATCGGGATTGTCGTCGTCGTCACTGCTTTCGGGGATCCTCAGCCAGGTGTTCAGGAAAAAGACAACGTTGTCACGCTCGAAACCGAAATTGGCGACCACACGGTTCCAGCTCCTCGAGAGGGGTTCGGATTTGCCGTTGGACTGATGGTTGATGCCGACGTTGATGAACCGGCCCTTCAGACCCAGAAAGTCATAGCTGGTCCTGAAGTTCAGGAGAAGCTCCGGCTCGTAGCTTGTTTCGCGGAAAGGCGAGGAATCCTCGAAATTGTAGAACTGCCAGAAGGATTTCTGCGTGTAGCCGAACCAGAGGTCCATATTCTTTCGCAGGATGTCCTGCCAGAGCTTGACCTTGAAGCTCAGCTGAAGCTTGACCTCGGCATTCTTCAACTCCTCCGTCGGTTCGGCTTCCCGGGCGGCCGCTTCGTTCGGGTGCACCACATAGGTATAGGGGAGGATGTAGTTGGATCGGTGGAATTTGATGGCGTATTTCCCCTTCCGCGATTCCCTGTCCAGGTCCCAGAGCCTCTCAAGATAGGTGGGAACTTCCTCGGCTTCCGGGGGCGGTCCCTTGGCGGCCGGCCTCACCTCTCCCGCCGCCTCCACCGCTTTGCGGCCGGCCAGTCCGTCGTAGCATTTCAGGCGCTCCGCGTCGTCCCGGATGCCGGCGCAGTCCTCCAGGCTTCGCGGCGACTCCGCCCACACGATACCGGTGGACAGGAGGATGGTTGCAAGAGTCAGAAAGGCCCGGCTTCCCAGGCAGGATAATTTTCGACCCGGCAAAATTCCCCCGATCTGCATCGTTCCCTCCACAGTCTTCCGATTCTGACTTACAACTGCTGCAGACGATCCTGTTCCGGACTCAGGTCCCATCGCTTCCTTTCGTCAGGGCTTCGGGCCGATCACCGTTCACCACCGTTGAGAGAATGGAGCGGGTGACGGCAAGAACGACAGGGCCGATAAAGATCCCGATGACGCCGAAGGCGATGAGGCCGCCGACCACACCGGCAAATATGAGCAGGAGCGAAAGGTCGACCCCTTTCTTGATCAGGATCGGTCTCATCAAGTTGTCGAGGGTGCCGACGACGAACGCCCAGACGAGGAGCACCGCGGCCCAGGCGGTATGACCCTTCCAGTAAAGCCAGACCGCAGCGGGCACAAGCACAAGGAAGACGCCGAGCTGTGCCAGGGCGAGTATGAACATGACCACCGTCAGCACCGTGACGGCCGGAACACCCGCCGCCGCCAGCCCGATGCCGCCCAGGGCCGCCTGGACAAGGGCGGTGAGGCCGACGCCCAGTGCAATACCCCTGACGGCCTTCGCGGCAAGCACGGTGACCTCCTCACCGCTTCGCCCGCCGAGCCACCGCGCGAAGCGAAGCACGCCCTCCGCGGCTGTTTCACCCCGGAGAAACAGAATGACGGAAATGATCACCGTGAGAAGGAACTGGACGATCATCAGCCCGAAGCTGCCGGCATGATCCACGAACCAGTTGACGATCCTGCCGACATACGGTGCCGCCTTCGCGGTGAGACCCTCCGGCCCCGCTGAGGCGAGTTCCTGCCATCCCGCCGCGAGACGGGGGCCGAGCAGAGGAAGCCCCCCGATCCATCCGGGCGCCGGCGGCAGGCCGGTATCCCGGAGGGACTTCGCCCACCCTGCGATCATGTCGGCGTTCTGCACGATCGTCCCCAGGGCCATCAGGACCGGAACAAAGAAAACCATGAGCAAGACCGCCGTCATCACGGCGACGGCAAGTCCCCGTTTGCCCCACAGCCGTTTCTGCAGGCGCAGCATGAGCGGCCACGTGGCCACGACAATCATGGTTGCCCAGATAATCGAAAGCAGGAAGGGCAACAGGATCCAGATGCTGACTGCGATGAGTGTGCCGATGCAGACAATGGACAGTGTCACCCGGCTGAGATCCCGGGTGGAGGGCATCGATGCCATGAACGTCAACCTTTGTGATGGACGGGAAAACGGCCTCGTCGCGAACTTTTCATTTTCACCCGTTCATCGCAGAGGAATATGGCAGTAAATGACGGTTTTTTCAAGCACAAAGGTCGAATCGGGACCCCTATCATCCGAGTCTTCCGGCGACATCGCCGAGGCGTAGATGCCGCCCACGCGCGACCCCATGCTGGTTCCAGCAATGAAATCGACGGGGACGCGGAGTTTCTCCAGGACCTTGAACACGCCCACATGGGCCACACCGCGTGCACCGCCCCCGGAGAGGACGAGGCTCACCTTCGGACGACCCCGGATTTTGTAAAGGTCCTTCTGCGGCTTTTCCCCGACAGCCTCGACACTCAACGCCGACAGGAAAAACATACTAAGGATGGCACCAGGGTAAACCAGGATTTTGCGGGAGGTCTGCTTGGTCATGGCGAACCTCCAAGTGTCGAGCCTGAAAGCAGGGACGGATTCGGTTCCGTCGATATGTTCATTAGAGCCCCTTCTTCTCACTTCCTCCTCTGATCCGTGGCGGGCCGTCACGGGGGACTCCATGCGGCGGCTCCATCAGGGAGGAACCATGGCCATAATTCAAAAATGCTGTCGGGCCATGGACACGGCTCAAAAGGAGAAGGCCGAAGCTGACCGGCTCCGGCCTCCCGAAATCCCTCTCACTTCAGTATGAAATCATCTCTTCTGTTTCTGGCCCAGCACTCCTCGGTCGATTCCTTGCAGACAGGACGGTCCTCGCCGTAGCTGATCGTCAAGATCCGACCGGCGCTGACCCCCAGCGTGTTGAGGTATTTCGCCGCGGCTTCAGCCCTTCTCTGCCCCAGGGCCATGTTGTACTCGTTTGTCCCGCGCTCGTCGCAGTTCCCCTCGATCACAACCTTCCTGTCCGGGTTCCGGGTGAGCCAGTCGGCGTTCTTCTTCAGGGTTGCCCGCGACTCGGACCTCAGGTCGTACTTGTCGAAGTCAAAGTAGATCGCGTCGAGCTTGTCGACCCCCGGAACCATGGGCGGAGGCACCATGGCGGCCGGTTTTTCGGCAGGTGCCGCGGACGTCGGCGCGCAGAAGAAGACCTTCTGGACGTAGGCCGCCATCGCCGCCGGCGTCGTCAGGTTGTCGGCATTCTCCACGAACCCGCACCCGGCATCCGCCACAATCTGCTCCGCAAGCTTTTTTCCCACCGGGTCCTTGCCGATCTGCACCGGGTAGATGCACAGGTTGTCGCCGTAATCCGCTTTCAGCTTCGCCACGTTCTCCATCACCGACTTCGGGCGGATGTCGTCGATCCCCTCGACCTCCTCGAAATCGCTGAAGAGAATAATCGCCGACTTGCCGACCGCACCCTTCAGATCCCCGCCGGCTCCCGCCAGCGCCCGGCCGATGGGCGTACGGCCCAGGCCCCGCTTCACGTTCTTCTCCAGCGCCGCCTGGAACTCCGCCTTGTTAAAGGACGTCCGGCCCAGCACAAGCCAGGTCGTCTCATCCCCGCCCACCTTCTCGGCACCAAAGAACCGAAGGGCGCCGTTTAGCTTGATGTCCGGGGGGATCGTGTCCACCATCTCGCTCACCGTCTTTTTCTCGAAAGCGAGCCTGCTCATACCCGCCGGCTGGTAGAAGGCGTTCATCGAGTCGGACCTGTCGAAAAGAACAACGAAATTGTCTATGCACTGCACCTGGCCCGCCGCCCTCACGTTCGGCATTACGTCCACGGGCGCGTAGGCCTTCTTCTCCGCGCAGCCTGCCGCCACGGCAAGGAACAGCAGGACTGCAATCCATCTGAAAGCTTTCTTCTCCATATCCATACCTCCTTCGCTTGTTTGCCTTGTTTGAACGAACGGCGGGGTCGGGCACTCCCGAAACACCCGCCTGACACCGTCTTCCCGATAGAGAAACGCCTCCCCCCGCTGTCCGCTTCAGCCATCGCCGTCGCGAAATCACCGCGGACGGGCGTCTTCATCGCGATGGCGACGTTCCGCGGATCTCTGCCCGGGCCTGGTTGGCCATGCGGACGAGATCCCAGTAGGGCGGCCTGTGGCCCTCCTTCTCCCGGAAGGCGGCGGCCCGGGTCAGAACCTTTGCCCTGATCGCCCTGTGACGGCTGTCCAGATCCAGGTTCCTCAGGGCCGCGGGGACATCCATCCCCTCGGGAATGGGCCCCACGACGCCGAACTGATTCAGCACGGCACAGTAGGCCTTCAGGATCCGTCCCGGGGCCAGGAGATACCACGGACAGGTGAGACGGTCCCCCTCGTCGGCCCCCTCGAGCATGGCCTCGACGACGGCGCTGTCGACATGGTCCTGCCAGAGCGCTTCGGGATCGCGCCACTCGGCCACGACGGTGAGTTGCGGATCGTACTCGAGGTCCGCCGGCGCCTGGGTCTCGAAATGGGTCACACCGAAATCGGTGAGCCACCTAACCACCCCCGGGGCGGACATGCGGGTTGTCCACTTCCAGAGATTGATACCGAATTGCTGGTAGGCCGCAGAGGCCACTTCCGAGCAGAACTGCAGAGAGTGATCGCGAAAGTCCATCGCGAAATCATAGGGAATGTGCCGCGCCTTCACCTCCTCCAGGGCCTTCTGTGCGGCCTTGTGAGGAAGCATCGGGTCGGCCTTCATCTGCGGCAGGTCGGCCCTGAGACGCAGGACCATGATTCGAAGCTTTTTATCCTTGAGATACTCCTCCAGGGTGGAGACGACCACGCCCCTTTCGATGTGCGCCTCCATGATGCTTGGGACGCCTGTCTTTTCGTCGACGTGCAGGAGGGCAATGTGGGAGAAATTCCCCGGGTAGTCGTTGCCGCGGGCGATGAGGGCCGAAGTCGGTGCGCCCCCCCGGGACACCAGGATATCCCCGCTTCGCAGGGTTCCACCGATCATCTCGAAGGAGGGTACGACCGAGGATTCGTTTTGACCCATGATGAGGCCGGCATAGGTGCCGGCAGGGGCCTGCAGCATGACTTCTTCCAGGGCCATCCTTCCGCCGTAGAGCATGCGATAGAGGCGGTTCCGAACCTCGCGGCTCTCCAGGTCCCACCGCCTGGACTGGACTTTCAGGACATTTCTCGTCCGTGTGACCAGAGCGATGTATTCATCAAGACGGGCGGGGCAGACCGCCACCATGGTGCCGAGACCGAAGATGACCTTTTCCAGTTCGGGGAAAACCGGGTCGTCGGGTCCCCGTTGAGACTTCGAGAGGCGGTCGAGAGCCCGGTTGCACGCCTTCAGGCCCCTGTCCATCCGGTTTTTGAGGCCCTCGCAGCCGATCCCTTTCGCCTCGCGGAAATAAGCCCCCAAGGCATCCCAGGTTTGATCCTGCTTCCAGGTGAAGGGCTCGCCGATGATCCCCTGCGGTGGAATCCGCTCCGGAGACGGAATGGAAAGGACGGCGAGAACAAAGACCGCCGCGGCAATCCCCGTCCATATCTTCCGTCGCATCATGAGGGTTTCCTTTTCATGTAATCACTCGGATGACGGCCCTCGCATCGCTATCGTCCATCTCCCCTTCAACTTCGTTTTTTTACATCGGTCCACATCTTCGAATCATACATTTCCTCCATCTTCTTGAAATTCGCTTCCAGCATGTCGAGGTAGGTCTTCTGCATTTTTTTCGATTTGAGGGTCCATTCCTTCATCATCTTCTTCGACTCCTCCTGCAGGACCCCGCTCTGGCTGAACATCAGCTCCAGCATCTTCTCTCCCTGCTCCTGCATGGCAAACATCGACTTCAGATAGGCTTCCCACTGCGTCTTCCAGAACTTCATGATTTCTTTGTTCATTTTTCTTTCCCTCCCTTCGGTTTTATTCCCGTTTCCGTCGAATGGCTTGAAAGTGTTATTCGATCCCTCCTATCGTCTTTTCCCGCACCTGAGCGGTTCTGTCGTGCATGAATTTCCCGAAAGCATCGATAGAGTCGACATTTCCCATATAAAATAATCGGCTATCCGGGCGGACGGTCTTGATCAGGCCGGACAGGACCCTCTTGGGGCCGACTTCCACGATGGTCTCTATGCCCATTGTCTTCATCCTCTCAATGGTTTCCTGCCAGTGGACAGGAGATACCATCTGCCGCCTCATCAGATCCGCTGCATTCTCCCGGGTGTACACTATGGAGGGATCGCAATTGGGGATGACGGGGACTCTGAAAGTCTTGAAATGCACCTTTTCCAGGTCACGGGCGAAAAGGGCGGAAGCCTCCGTGAGAAGCCGCGAATGGCAGGGAACACTGATGGGCAGAGGAACAACGAGCTTTGCCTCGATCTCCTTTGCCCTGTCCATCAGCCGCTCGACAGCGCGGGCATGACCGGAAACGACGATCTGGTTAGGGGCGTTTATATTCGCAAGGTCGACGGGTTCATTCTCGCCGGAGCATTCCGTGACGAGGGACTTCACCTGGTCGAGGGTCAGACCGACGATGGCGACCATGGCGCCGAAGCCCTCCGGAAGGGCTTCCTCGTGATATTTTGCCCGTGATCGAACGAGCATCAGGATCTCTTCGAGGTCAAGGGCACCGGCGGCATAAACGGCACTGTACTCGCCCAGGCTGTGTCCCGCAACGACGGTGGGATTCAGTACATTCCGTTCTCGCAGAGTTTCATAGACGGCGACCTCGAAGATGAAAACGGCAAGCTGGGTGTTGACGGTCCGGCGAAGCTCTTCCTCGGGACCATGCAGGCACAGCGAAAGGATGTCCACGCCGAGTATGTCACAGGCCAGTGTGAATACCTTGCGGAAGGTCGCCTGCTGCTCGCAAAGGTCCGCCCCCATTCCAACGAACTGCGAACCCTGTCCGGGAAATACAAGGCCGATGCGTTCCATACATACACCCTCTACATTCAAATTCGTCAGGGCTCCTGTACATAGGTTCCGGGAGCTTTCTCCAGGGGAGGGTATTTCGGGGATCCCAGCGCGGGCGGCTCCCCGGGAGACAGGCTTCTCGCCTGCAGCCACCGCGTCCAGTCCTCCCACCATGAGCCGCGTTTATCCTCCCGGCAACTCAACCACCGATCTGAATCCGCCTCTCCTCCTGCCTCGCCGGCCCAGAATTTCCTCCGCGACATCTCCGACGGAGGATTCACGATGCCGGCGATGTGACCGTCACTGGAAAGAACGTACCGGACGGGGCCATGGACCTTGTCGCAGACCTTGAAGGTGCTCTTCCAGGGACAGATATGGTCGATTTGCGTTCCGACCGCATAGAGCGGTTGCCGGATACGCCCCAGGTCGATGGGGCGGCCACCGAGATGGAGGCTATCTTGTTCCACGAGCCTGTTGTTCAGGTAAAATTCGCGCAGATAGAAGGAACACATCGCCTCCGGCAGGCGAGTGCTGTCGCTGTTCCAGTACAGCAAGTCCGATTTCGGCGGCGGCAGGCCGTACAGACAACCGTTCATGAAGTTTCGCCAGATCAGGCTGTCCGACCCGAGCATGCGGAATGCCAGCTCGATGAATTTCTCGCTCAGGTACCCCGTCTCCTTCATCATCGCTTCGATCCACTCCACGGATTTCCGTGTCACCAGGAACCCGATATCCCCCGGCTCGGAGAAATCAACGAGTGTCGAGAAAAGAGTCCAGTCGACCACAGGAAAGGGCTTGCCCGGTTCGCAAGGTTCCCGGTTCAGCCAGGCCATGAGAGCCGAAAGGGCCGTCCCCCCGATACAGTAACCTGCCGCGTGGACGGGTGCATCACGGCAGATGGAGCCGGCCACCCGGATCGCCTGCAGGGCGCCGCTCAGCATATAGTCGTCGAAGGTTACATCGCGCATTTGAGCATCGGGGTTTTTCCAGCTGATGATAAATACGGTGAATCCCTTCTGCCGCAGATAACGGACGAAACTCATCGGCGGGGTGAGATCGAAGATGTAGAATTTGTTGATCCAGGGCTGGATGAAAACGACGGGGACAGGGTAGGTTGCATCCGTCGCTGTCTCGTACTGAATCACTTCCATCAGGTTGTTACGGAAGACGACCGCACCGGGCGTTGTGGCGATGTCGCGGCCGACCTTGAAGGCCCGGCTGTCCACCATCCGCATCAGGGGATGCCCTTCGCGGAGGTCTTTCATGAAGGACTGCAGACCCCGGGCGAGACTCTCGCCGTTGCTGTCCATGAACCGCCGGATGGCGGAGAAATTCGTCCAGAAGCTGTTGGATGGCGACAAGCTGTGGATCAACTGCCGGGTCCAGAAAAGCATTCTCTTGCGCTGCTTTTCCTGCAGCCCCGGCGCCCCGTCGATGAGGTTCCGCAGCCAGTCCTCGTAGATGGAATGGTGCCTGCGTGCCAGCTGGGCCCCGGATTTCAGCATATCGAAGAAATCCGCCCGCCGGGGTTCCCCGCCGTCGGCCGACTCCTCGGATGTCAGGAGCCGGCGCAGCTCCTCCGTCGTCGCTTCCTGAAGTTTCAACATGAGATCCGCCTGCATTCGCGCCAGCTCCCATGGGTATCTCTCCCAGGCGCGACACAGATCCATCATCGCGGAATAGATGCCGAAGGGATCCACGGTGACCACCCCTTTCCTTCACGGCTTGGTCTTGACGAAGCGGGCGATGTAGGAAGCCAATTCCCCGAGGGTCATTTCCGCCGCCAGCATGTCCAGCGACACCTTCAGGGGGAAATTCTCCTCCAGAAACGTTTGCAGGTTGACGGCCGCCATGGAATCGTACTCGGGAATATCGCCCAGACACATCTCCGCCGTGATCGGCACCTCCCCGATCTCGGGAAAGAGATCGAGAATGCCCTCTTTGATCTTCTCCATGATCTCGTTCATCGGTTGCTCCTGTTTCGTTCACGGGGTCTGTCAGATACGGATCAGGTTCGCCCCCCAGGAAAGTCCTCCGCCAAAGGCGGCAATCACGGCGAGATCCCCCGGCATCAGACGACCTTCATGGATGGCCTCATCCAGCCCGATGAGAACCGACGCGCTTGCCGTGTTTCCGTATCGATCGAGATTAACGAAAAATTTTTCTCTCGGAATTCCGAGCAGACCGGCAATCCCGTGCAGGATGTTGATGTTCGCCTGATGGCAGATGAAACACTTCACTTCTTCCATCGTCACACCGGCCTCCTCCAGAAGCCTGCGGATGATCACCGGGCCTCTGTCCAGGGAAAAGGCAAACACCTCTTCACCCCTCATCCGGAAGTAGGCCGATCGAGGACCGGGCATTTTTTCAAAGGGAAGCATGGTCCCCCCTCCGGGAACGCAGATGATGTCGCTTCTGCTGCCATCGGTTGCGAGGCAGGAGTGCAGGACTCCCCGCGAACCGCCCCTTTCGGCTTGAAAGAGAACCGCGCCGGACCCATCTCCGAAGAAAGGGTACGTCGCAAAATCCTTTCTGTTGAGGATTTTGGAGTACATCTCCGACGCGACGAGCAGGATATTCCTGCATGTTTCCGACCGGATCAGGGCGTCAACGACGGCAATCCCGAACGAGCTGCCGGAACAGACGGAATTGATGTCGAATGCGAACGCGGCCCTTGCTCCCAGCTCGTGTTGAACACGTGTCGCCGTGGCCGGCTGCAGCCGATCCGGAGACGACGTGGAGAGAACGATACCCTGCAGGTTTTCCGGCGGGAACCCGACCTTCTGCAGGCATTTCCTGGCTGCGGCGATGGCCAGATCGGATGTGCACTCTGTCTCGTCCGCGTGCCGCCGGGCCTGCACGCCGGTCTTCTCCACGATCAGATTGCGAGCCTCATGCGAAAACTGAGAAAGGTCCTCGTTCGAGATAATCTTTTCCGGGAGAAAGCTGCCCGTGGATAAGATACATGCCCTTTGCATTTCTCACTCCAAGCATGATCCTTACGGTTGCGTATCGTTTCTCTCGCTGAATGCTCGGCTCCGGATCATTTCGCCGGAACCTTCATGAACCCGATACTCGTCCGGACATGACCGAACAGGCGGTGATGGGAATAGAAATCGATCCGTCCGATGAAACCCCTGTTCCTCCCCCCGCCCATTCCATGTTTTCTCTAACCGGTTTGACCGAAGAGCGCCTGCCGGGTGTGCAGGGCGATCATCAGCTCCTCGTCGGTAGGAATCACCCAGGCGCGAACCGGGCTTCCCTCGCGGCTGATACAGGGCCCGCCGGCCTCGTTCGCTTTTTCATCGAAATCGAGCCCGAGCCACCGGGCGCTTCGGCAGACCCGCTCACGGATCGGCACCGAATTTTCACCGATGCCTGCTGTGAACACGACGGCATCCAAGCCTCCGAGGGCCCCGGCCATGGACCCCAGCTCCCGGGTAATCCGGTAGACGAAAAGCTCAACGGCCTCGGCGGCCCTGTGATCCTTGCTCGCCAGGAGGGTCCGCATGTCGCTCGAAATCCCCGAGACGCCCAGAAGCCCCGACTCCTGGTAAACAAGCGTTTCGATGGCCCTCGCGTCCATGGCGCATTCGTCCATCAGGTAGAGCATGACCCCGGGGTCGAGGGTCCCGCAGCGGGTTCCCATCATGAGGCCTTCGACGGCGGTGAACCCGAGCGTGCAGGCCATACTCTTGAGGCCCTCCATGGCGCAGAGGCTCGCCCCGTTTCCGAGGTGGGCTACGACGGTGCGGCCTCCGGCCGCCTGCGGGTCATAGCCCGGCAGGACCGAGGCGATGTATTCATAAGACAAACCGTGGAAACCGTAGCGGCGGACCCCCTGCTCGGTGAACTTCCGGGGCAGGGCGAAGGCCCGGGCCACGGCGGGGATGGTCGTGTGAAAAGAGGTATCGAAGCAGGCCACCTGGGGGAGGTCAGGGTTTCTTTCGGCCATGATCCGGATGGCGGCCAGGTTGTGGGGCTGATGCAGCGGCGCCAGGGGAATGAATTTTTTGAGGTCCTCGAGAATTTGGGCGGTGACGACGGTAGGTTTCGTGTACTCGAGCCCGCCGTGGACGACCCGGTGCCCCACGGCCACGACCCGGTCATCGCCGTCCGACAGGTTTTCCCGGCCCCATTGCAGAAGTTCCTCCACGGCACCCTCCTGGCCGAGTTTTGTCCCCGGCGGCCACGTCTTTTCCCCGATCACCTTCCCCGCACCGTCTTTTACCTTGAATCGCGGCTCCGTGTAAAGCCCCTCGAACTGGCCGTCGGCGAGCGGCTGAGGTTTCTCGGCTTCGTTCCGGTAGATCGTGAACTTCAGGCTCGACGACCCCGCGTTGAGAATAAGGATCAGATCTGCCATCGAGGTCACCTCGTCTCGTATGTTCCGCTGCGCCGGGCGTGGGCGACCTGCGTCATGACCGCGACAGAGGCAAGCCTCGTCCGGAGCGAGTCTGCGCGGCTCGTCAGGACAACGGGAACCCGGGTCCCGAGAACAATGCCGGCCCCTTCGGCCCCGGCCAGGTAGGTGAGCTGTTTGAAGAGCATGTTGGCCGCCTCCAGGTCGGGTGCCAGCAGGATGTCCACATCTCCACTCACGGGTGATGTGATCCCCTTGATCCTGGCGGCCTCGGCGCTGATGGCGTTGTCGTAGGCCAGGGGGCCGTCGAGGAGGCCGCCCGTGATCTGGCCCCGGTCGGCCATCTTGCAAAGGGCGGCCGCTTCCAGGGTGGAGGGGATCTTGGGGTTGATCACTTCTACGGCGGAGAGGATGCCGACCTTGGGCAGGGTGATCCCGAGCGCGTGGCCCAGGTCGATTGCGTTCTGGACGATGTCGCGCTTGTCCTCGATCGTCGGGAAGATATTCACAGCCGCGTCTGTAATCATGAGCATTTTGGGGTAGGTGGCGACGTCCATGACGAAGGCGTGGCTGATCCGGCGCGAGGTGCGAAGCCCCGCCGCCGCCGGGACGATCGCCCCCATGATCTCGTCGGTGTGAAGACTCCCTTTCATGAGGGCCTCCACCTCGCCCTTGCTGGCAAGTTCGACGGCCTTCGCCGCCGAGGCGTGGCTGTGCTCCGTGGAAACGATACGATAGGGAGCAAGATCGATCTGCGCCCCCTCGGCAGCCTGCCGTATCTTCGCCTCCGGTCCGACGAGTACCGGGATGATGAAGCCGCGGCGTGCCGCCTCGACGGCCCCCCGGAGAGACTCGGAATCGCAGGGGTGCGCGACGGCGCAGGGGATGGGCTCGCAGCCCTGGCAGCCTTTGATGAGTTGCGCGAAGGCATCGCCGTATCGGAGTTCCAGGTGAGGAGGTTTGATGACGTCGTAGACAAGGCGCGACAGGGGGGCCTCCACCGTCACGGTGCCTGTCACAAGCTCCTTGCCCGCCTGGTTGACGCAGCGGCAGTCGAAGACGACGAGGTTTCCCTTCTTTCGCTTCTCCCTGGCGGTTACCTTTGCGGTGAGCCTGTCCCCGGCAGCGAAGTCCCCGCTGAAGCGCAGGTCCCGGTGCACGATCCTGGTCCCCGGGCCGGGCAGTCGTGCGCCAAGAAGGATGGAGATGACGGCCTCGGCGCCGGAGGCCTCCGTCCTCTTGGGCTCCTGACGGACATCCGTCCCCCCCGGCCCTTTCAAATAGAAAGCATCCACGTCACCCGACACGATGGCGGCCACATCGATCTGGTGTTGCGAAATCGTGACGGTCACCTCCGCGGAGGTCCCGACCTGGATTTCGTCGAAGGTGACGTTTGTCAACTCTTTCAGGGAATCTTGCAAGGGTTCCATCGGTTTTTCTCCTTGTTGCATGCGGTCTTCTCCTCTGTTCAACCTTTTTCAGGCGGAGCGTTCCCGCCTTCGGCACCGGTGATCGGAAGCCGCAGAGTCCCCCGGGCGAGAAGCACCCGTGATCCGCGGCTGTGGGTAAAGTACGAAAAGGCCCAGCGGATGAGCACGACGAGACGACTCTCGAAGTTGATCAGGAGAAGCAGGTGAATGAAGAGCCACATGAGCCACGCCGTCATCCCCCCGAAACGAAACCGGCCGATACTGGCAACGGCGGCATGGCGCCCGATCACGGCCATGGTTCCTTTGTCGAAGTAGCTGAAAGGTTCTGCCGCCGGTTCCCCCTGAAGCCTCTTCCCGATGACCCTTGCCGCGTAACGCCCCTCCTGGGTCGCCACGGGGGCAAGGCCCGGCAGGGGGTTTCCGTCTTTTCCGGGAATGTGCGCGAGATCTCCGATAACGAAGATCTCCGGGTGGCCCGGGACGGTGAGATCGGGGTTCACCATCACCCTTCCCATGGAATCCACCCGGGCACCGGTCTTCTCCGCGAGCAACTTGCCCAGGGGAGACGCGGCGACACCCGCCGCCCAGAGGACGGTGCGCGCTTCGATCCGCTCGGTACCGCCGGGAAATCCCAGGACGATCCCTTCCTCGTCGATGGCAGTGACCTTCACGCCGGTCCGTACCTGCACGCCGAGGGCGCGGAGCTTTTCCGCGGCATGGGCGGACAGTTGGGGGTGAAAAGCGGGGAGTACCCGACCCGTGGCGTCCACGAGAATGATCCCGGCCTCCTCCGGGTGGATCGAGCGAAAGTCCTCCTTGAGGGTGTCCCGGGAGATCTCGGCGACCATTCCGCTCAGTTCGACACCGGTGGGACCGCTCCCGACGATTACGAAGGTGAGCCATGCCCGGCGCTTCTCGGGGTCCCGTTCCCGCTCGGCCACCTCGAAGGCGTAGAAGAGCTTCTGACGGACCAGGGCGCTGTCCTCGATGCTCTTGAGCCCCGGCGCAACCTTCTCCCACCGGTCATGACCATAGTAATGGTTCTTCATCCCGGCGGCCACGATCAGCGTGTCATAGTCCACGGCCCCGTCGGCGAGGACGACGCGCCGGTTTGCCGGGTCGAAGTCGACCACTTCACCGAGAAGGACGGTGGTATTTTTCTGCCTCCTCAGGATGTGACGAAGCGGCGCGGTGATCTCTCCGGGCCCGAGAATGCCCGTTGCCACCTGGTAGAGAAGCGGCTGGAAGAGGTGAAAGTTCCGCCGGTCCACAAGGGTGACCCGCGCGGGGGCCTTCTCCAGGGTCCTTGCCGCGAAAAGCCCTCCGAAGCCCCCGCCGACGATGACGACGTGATGTTGTGTGTCTCCCCCCACAGGTTTCATTGGCTTTTCGTGAATAATATCACCGCTTCTTTCCGCCGGTCCTGGCCGGTTTGTCCTCCTGCGCCGTTACATCGATCAGATCGACGATCCTGTCGATCATGTCATGCTGTCCCCTTGTGACGCCGTCCAGTTTGCGCCCCCACTCGAGGAAGAACATCACCCGCTCCCGGTCTTCTTACCCGGAGAGCAGCAACGGCAGGGCATTCAGGGTGCGTTCCGGCTCCAGGAGAACCATGTTGCCGGCATCGGAGGTCAGGGCGCGCTTCTCGTTTTCGGTGAGTCTTGACAGCACCTCGTCCCGGCTCACAATCTTCTCGCCCGGTTCCGGACGAGTCAACGGGATGGTGCCGGCGAAGCGGCCCACGAGGGCTCTGATGCGGGCCATGGCTTCCGGGTATCCGCCCCGGTCGATCCGTGCCGGCGCCTCCTTGATGAAGGAATGTTCGCGGGGTCGGGCTCTGCCCCTACCGCGTCACCGTGCCTGGCATCCCCGAAATACCGGGGGCCTCGATGATCTCCCTGCGTTCCTTCCGGGCGACCTTGCCCGAGATGAAGATGCCCAGAGGCCCCACATCTTCCTGCACGAGCCTCACGATGACCTGCCCGTTGGCCTTGATCCCGGCCGTTCTCGTGTAGACGTCGGAGATCATCTCCCATTCAAAGGCCGGATGCGGCGGCTTGTCCTCCCTGACATGTTCGATGTAGTTGTTACCGCTCTCGCGCATCACATCCCAGAAGAGCACCGACCGCCGAGTGAAATCCGTCCCGTAGGAGATCCACGCCTGCCGGGGGTTTTCAGGGATCGTTCCCTCTGCAGACTTCTGGCCCAGAGCGACCTTCTGCATGTGGCCCAGAAAATTCTTCTGGGTCTCGAGGACAGGGGTCGCATAGAGACGACCGATCTTCCCCGTGAGGCCGAGAAAGTCCTCTACTTTTTTCGGCCTTTTTCCATGGCTGATCCCTCTCTGAATGAAAGCATGGTTGATTGTGAAAGAATGACGGATATAACGAAAGAATATGCAAACCGGTGAATCGCTACCCCCCTGCCGGCCCCCGGGTTTCGCTTCGGCACTCGCGAGCGAGGAGGTCCCGGCCGTCATCTTGTCCGTCTCCACCGCCCGACCGCCCCCCACGGCCCGTTGAATGTCGGAAAGAACCATTTCTAAAAGAGGATCCGGACGGTCAGAAACAGACTGGATCATCTCTTGCACTTCGGTCACGGTAATCTCCTGTTCCGCAGGCACTTTCTTACCGCCCGGAGAATTTACACAGGTTTTTTACACTGCCTTGGCTCCTTCGGTATTTTTAAACATGATGTAGATCAGCAGGGCTACGACCGCCGGGATTCCCGTAAGGAGATACATTTGCGAATAACCGAAAACTTTAGAAACGCAACCCCAAACTATCGCCCCGGCGCCGATCCCCAGATCAAAGGCGGAGAAAAATGTGCCGGTGGCGGCTCCACGGCGGTTGGGGGGAATGAATTTCACCACCAGCGCCTGCAAACTGGGAGCGACTGCGCCGAAACCAATGCCGTAAATCGAACCGGCAATTAAAAACACCCACAAGAACTCTGCCCTGGATAAAATCAACATGGCAACGGCAATCATGAATATACCGGGGACAACCACTATGTCAAAGCCCTTTCGATCGGCGAGTATTCCCGCCGCCGGCCTGGTCGCAGCCAGGACAATGGCATAAACGGTGAAAAAAAAGCCTATATTGTCAACGCCTCGTTGGGCGGCGTATAAAACAATGAACGTTACGACCGAGCCGTATGTCGTCGTGAGCAGGAACATCACCAGGGAAGGGCGTAATGCGGATTTTTCAAACAATGCACCGCGTTGCCCGGCGCCTTCAAAGTCTCTGTAACGGATGATCAAGCCTAAAATGATGGTCACGAATACAAAAGAAGCGGAAGTGAAAAATAATGATGTAAAGTTCGCAACGCTGACGATATACAGCCCTAAGGCCGGGGCGGCAGCCATGGACAGTGTACTGGCCAATCCGAAGTATCCCATTCCCTCACCCAGTCTTTTTTTAGGTATAAGGTCGGCGGCAATGGTGCCTCCCGCCGTGTTGGCGGCGCCCCAGCCAAAACCGTGGATAAATCGAATGATCAGCAAGACCAGGACTGTCGGAGCCCAGTTATAGGCGAGCACGGAAATAAGGAAAATCAACAGACCCAGCATAAAGACTATCTTCCTGCCGTAAACATCCAAAGCCATGCCGGAAAATGGCCTGATCAGCACTGCCGATACCGTAAAAATGCCTATAACCAGCCCCACCATCGTTTCGTCCCCGCCAAGGAGCTCAACGTAAAGCGGGAGCGTCGGGAAGATCATCTGAAAACCCATAAAAATGCTGAGGTTGGCCAGGCAAATCAGGACAAAATCCCTTGTCCAAAGTTTGTCTCGCTTTTTACTTGCAATTTCCACGTTGTCCAAAATCGGACCCCCGATCCTCACATACCATGGCATGAACCACCCCGGGTTTTCCGGGGCTTCCATTCGTTGAGTCCGGCCGGCATGGCCGGGGCTTCCTGACACTGATGATAAACCACTTCATGCCCCGAGGAAGGGATGCGGCCGATCGGTTCGAGCAACAGCCGGTTGTTGAACCCGTTCATCCCATCGAGAGGCTCGAACTCGAAGCATTCGGCGTTGCGCCGAGGTCCGAGACGACGGACCACTTCTACTTTGTACGGCATCACATCTGTCCAAAATAGGCATGGATAATTGAAAAGGGTGCACACGATCAGGTAAAAGTTTCTCCGGGAGAAGAAAACAGACCCTGAGCGGTATAACCTCTTCACCTACCGGGACTTACGGGACTGGATCGATCATTCTTATGAACCGCCGCCGGTTGCCGTCTATCAGGAACAACGGACGCTGAATCGGACAGCATCCTGATGGGGGTAAAAAAGAAGGAGACAACCTGATCTTTACCATGCCGAAGAATACGACCAAAAGCCCGATTTCGCAAGGACCAGTATCCACAACTCAGGTTATTCGGGACAGCCGTGATTTATGGTTCATTTCGAATGGAGACGATGGTATAAGGAGAGCCGTTGAATCGTCAAAGGACGCGCCATGATCGAACTGCATGCAGTCACAAAACGATACGGTTCTCTGACGGCTGTTGACGGGGTCACCTTCTCCGTCGCAAGGGGTGAATATTTCGCCCTCCTCGGCCCTAACGGTGCGGGGAAGACGACGGTGGTCAGACTGCTGCTCGATTTCACACACGCCACGTCTGGAACCCTGTCCATAGACGGCATTTCGAGCAAGGATCCTGTCTGCAGGGCATCCGTCGGTTACCTGTCCGAGAATCCACGCATACCGCCGAACCTCACCGGCTGGCAGTATCTTCAGCGCTGTTCCGAACTGCTGGGCATGAGCCGATTGGAGGCGGTGAGCCACATCGGGGATATCGTTGAACGGATCGGCATGAGGGGCAGGGAGCATACAAAAGCGCGTACATATTCCAGGGGCATGATTCAGCGTTTCGGGCTGGGTGCCGCGCTGATCGGCAACCCGAAGCTCCTGATTCTCGATGAACCCACCGCCGGCCTGGACCCCATCGGCATCCGGGAGGTCCGCCGGATCCTGGAATCCTTCAAGGGTCAGGGGATGACCGTTCTGCTCAATTCCCACCTGCTTTCGGAAGTTGAAAAGATCTGCGACACGGCCGCCATCATCAATAGCGGCAGGCTGCTCTTGAAAGATTCGATTCCATCCATCATCCGGGATGGAGAAACTCTCGAAGATGTATTCGTCAGGCTTGTGAAAGGTTAATCATGACGATTCCGGGATCACATTCAACTGTTCTCGTCATTGCGAAACACGCATTTGTCGACGAAGTGCGGCAGAAGAGCATGATCGTTATATTCGTTTTAAGCGCCTTTTTTGTGCTCCTTCTTCGGGGATGCTACAAAGGCGAATATGTCGTGGACGGACAGTCGCTCGGTTCGGCTGCCATAGCCTGGACCGTGTCGAAAGTGGCGTTTCACGTCATCGCTGCAGGTGCTATGTTCATGGCCGCGCTGCTGACAATGCGTGTCTTCAAGCGTGACCGGGACGAGGGAACGCTGTCATGCATCCTGTCCAGGCCCATTCACCGCCGGCAATACGTCGCGGGCAAAATCCTCGCATTATGGGTCTTGTCCATGACCTTCATGTTCGTCCTTCACGGTATTGTATTCTTCATCACGGCGCTGAGCATGAAGACTCTGGCACCGGCATACCTCGTGGCTTCCCTCATCTCCTCCCTGAACCTTCTTTTTGTTGTTCTGGTCGTGTTTCTTCTGTCGTTCCTGCTGCCGGATATCGCCGCTTTTCTCTGTGCGATGGGGATCGGTATCGGCAGCCTTGCAGCGAGCGGCATCCACTCATTCAGCCAGAGTCAGATGGGGCAGGTCATGATGCAGCATTCTCCGGGCATCACCGGGTGGAAATTGTTCTACTATCTCTGGCCGGGCCTGTTCGGTACGCAGCAGTCCGCCTTTTCCCTGGTCGGATACGGCGGGGGCATGTCTCCATATCCTTTCGTGAACGTCATTTCATACTGTCTCATCCTTTGCATCCTGTTACTCCATCGCTTCAGGAATGAAGAAATCGCCTAAACGGGAAGACTCCGGGTTCAGACGATATGCCTGATTTCTCCGGCGGCCCGGTGCGGTGAATCGGGGGTCGAAAGCAACCTTGCGACCCGCCGCATTTCCTGATATTTGTAAAACCGTGGAGTCGGGAAGAGGTCATCAGGGCCGTGAAACAAAACCGGTGCGGAAGGCGTACTCGTTACGGGACTGAGGCAGGCGGGAGCGGGCAAACCCATCCGGAAAGAGGTCGTCGACCCCCGCAACCCGATGAATTTCGAAGACTGCCTGGCCGCGGCGGAGCCTCTTTCCGGTGACGCATCCCTGATCAAACAGGGTATAGTCATCACCCTAACTACAAGGCTCTTCGATGCCGGAGCCGACGGCAAACTCGTCTGGTTCACGAACTCGGCAACCATTGAAGCCGGCAAGCCGGGCGGGGAAATCGTCACTTTCTCAAAGACGATCCTGAACGAACCGCACAAAGACAAGATGCTCTGATCGCCGCGTGCGGATAGAACACAAACAGACAAAGGGGTCCGCCCTTTCGGCTGACCCCTTTGTTTTTCCTGACTCCCCGGCGCCGGGTCCCGACAGGGGAACCGACGGCGTCAAACCGATGCTCTTGACCGCAAAGTAAAAGAA
>ERZ795051.1616-NODE-1616-length-27870-cov-251.440266_pt1 | contig 27870 bp, 25 predicted proteins | sample MGYA00375135_ERZ795051 | MGnify/ENA primary metagenome ERZ795051 (study PRJEB30180, sample SAMN05720222) | activated sludge metagenome | isolation source: Anaerobic digester | place: Japan | collected 2015-05-26 ... | reverse complement strand
CTGCTAAGTAGCTCATATACCTAGAGAAACTTGCTGCACTAGGGATATTCTCAAAGCCACAGATCTGACGTAGGTTCGCATCACTTAAGAGTCGTGCCCTTAGGTCGCTTGTGGCGACTATCTTGAAATACCGCTTTGCTAAAGCTGCACGGAGAAAGGGAAGAACACTATAGGAAGGCCTTCCCATGGACTGATTCTCTTCAGGGAAGCTTTCCACAAATGGTTCAACCACCCGCAATAGAGAAAGAAAGCCCTTGTGTTCTTTAGTGAGATAGGATTCAAATACTTCTTGAAGATCGAAATCTAAGGGTAGTAGCAATTGCAATGAGCCAAGGACTTCTGTTATACTTTTCATTGCGGGGACTCCTTCCTTCTATCTTTGGTTTCCTTAATGATTCCATTATACTAGGTTAGTCCCCGCTTTGCATTAGAAAAATACTTCACCCAATGACTTTTGAAAGAGCCTCTATATGATTTGACTTTTGGAGAATACATTCGACTATTTGAAAATAAAGATTATTGGAAAAGACTAAATATCTATGTTGATAGAAATTATTTAATTCAACGCCTTGCAAATGTAAGGCAAATTCGCAATGACATCATGCATTTTGATCCAAATGGTGTAGATGAGCAGCAATTAGAAGAGCTAAGGCGAACAAATCGACTGCTAGAACATTGCTTGGTAATTAAAGAAGTTAGCTAAGATCGGCAATGGCCTAGCATTATCGTTGGTATGATTTTTGCAAATAGTTGATGCTTTGGTGCAGGATTTGCGTCAAATAGCCTTTATAAGATAAACCTATTTTAGGTTTATATATCAATTCTACAAGTAACTAAAATGAACAAAGACGTTGATTATTATGCAAACTCACTTTTGCAAGACTACAAAGAGGCTCATGAAATAGCGAGGCTTAACTTTTGTGAGCCAAAGTTGTTCTACAAAGAATATGTGTTCTTCAATAAAGAATATAAAATCAACTTGATGAATCTATCCATGATGGATAGCAAGGTATTTAGAGATAGAAAACTATGGAGTATTTTTCATAGGATTTACGACATTGCAGGCCATGATAATGGTTTTCTTAAGGAGTTCAATGAATATTCTTCTTTTTCATTTTTTCTCGAGCATAACCAAATAGCTCAATTCAAGAAGTGGGAAAAGCCAGACTTCATCTTAAAGCTAGACGAATCAGATAACGAAATAAACTTAGAAATCAGGTCTGTAATATCTGAGGAGAATGCGAAAATTAATAAAATTGCATTAGAGACATTTGGAAGAAACACAACAAGGGGGCAAATGGAGAGCTACCTCAATAAAAAGCATAAGAGTTTCAATAGGGAAAGACATTACAAATTTATAGAAAATACGAACGTCCTTATCGGCTATGGCGATTGCAATATCTACAGAAAAATGTTAATTGACGCAATTCTTGAAAAGAACGATAAGATAAGAAGTTATTTAACCAATAATCAAACTTGGTTATTGATAGATACAGAAGGGGATATATGCTTCTCTTCTGAGGCAGATGAAAGATACATTGAAGAGCAGATCTATTTAATCAAGGACAATCTTGATTGTATCGATAGAATCATAATAATAAATAGAGAGAATAGTATTTTTTTTGAATACAATAACTAAGACAAATCTAACAACTGCATTAATTATGCCTTAGCGGCATCACTATTTTTATAATCGTTAATTATCCCTAGAATAAGAATTGCGTACATGTTTCTTTCCAATTTATGCATATACAAGCTATGATATTTTTCAAAGCTTGCCATTCGCTTCGAATAAGTGTATACTAGGAAGTGTATACTTTATGAGGTGAGTCTATGAAGATAACTACAAAAGAACTGCGCATTCAACCCGGCAAGATTATCGATCATGTCGCAAAAGGGCATGAAGTTATCATTACATACCATGGGAAAGCGCTTGCAAAAATCATCCCTCTTGAAAAAGAAAACAAACTTGAGGAAAAGCTTCAGGCAGCCGGAAAAGATGAGGGTATATTTGGCCTCTGGAAAGATTATCCTATAGAGAAATCGGTCGAGGAACAGGTCCGCGATCTCAGAAAAGGGAGAGAATTTTGATACTCGACACGGATGTGCTTATTTGGTATCTCCGAGGCAATGAAAAGGCAAAAAATGCTGTTGAAACAGCACTTCCATTCTCAATATCGGTCGTAACCTATATTGAACTTGTGCAAGGGATGAAGAACAAAGAAGAGTACCGACTTTTTCAAAAACAAATACAGGATTGGAATACGGATATTATTCAAATAGACAGGGAGATTTCCTCAAGAGCGATGTTCTATATACAAGAATATGTGTTTAGTCATTCGATGTATTTAGCAGATGCATTGATTGCGGCCACCGTCGTGCAGAGAGGAGAAATGCTTTTCACCGCCAACGACAAGCACTACAAATTCATTCCAACTATACAGTGCAAGCGATTCGAACCTTAAGCAAAAATATAAGAAGGGATTTTGGCCTATCCACCCTGAATTGATGAGAGGTATAAAGCATCTTTACTGAATTGCTTGACAACAGCAACTCCTCATGCAATGATTTTTTCGTGCAATTTTTTCTTGTCGAGCAGAGCTATTTCAAGAACACAATAAAAATCAGGAGCAAAAAATGGCGATCACCAATCATGAGCGGGTCGGCAAAGGGCTCGAGCTCTTGCGAAATGGCCTTGCGCCGTTTATTGATCGCGAAGTGAGCGCTCGGCTGCCAAGCTTGGTCGACAATCCTATCCAAAGAATGCAGGTTTCTGATCGCAATTTGGCAGGCAAACCTGTATCGCAATGGGATGTTTCGGCGCTCCTGACGCTCATGTGGGATGCATGGAATGATATTTTTAAAATAGTCCTTGGCCAATCTGAGCGCAATCTGGTGTCCGAGCTCAAAATGTTTCGGAACAAATGGGCTCATCAAGAAAGCTTTTCCACTGAAGATACCTACCGCATGCTTGACTCCGCATACCGGCTTCTTACTGCGATCTCTTCTCCTGAGGCAGAAGAAGTAAACCGCATGAAAGGCGAGGCACTGCGTGTCTTCTACGACGAGCAAGCTCGCAATGAGCGTAGAAAGGCGCCTAAGCTTTTTACCGAACAGACTGTGTCCGGCGCACTCAAACCTTGGCGCGAAGTAGTAACGCCGCATCCAGATGTGGCATCGGGCAGGTTCCAAGAAGCGGAATTTGCCGCAGACTTATGGCAGGTCTATCGCGGAGAGGGTTCAGCTGAATACCGCGATCCTATAGAATTTTTTAAGCGAACCTATCTTACCGCAAGCCTCAAAAAGCTCTTGGTCAATGCAATTTCTAGGCTTTCCGGGAAAGGCGGCGATCCTGTTGTCCAACTGCAGACGAACTTTGGCGGTGGCAAAACCCATTCAATGCTGGCACTCTATCACCTTTTTTCGGGTATATCACCACTTGCCCTTGCGGGCATGGAGCCTGTATTGCAGGAAGCAGGTACCACCCAATTGCCCTCAGTGCGACGCGTAGTGCTTGTCGGTACTCGGCTATCGCCCGGCAATCCGATCATCGAAGATGATGGTACAGAAATTCGTACTTTGTGGGGAGAACTAGCATGGCAACTTGGAGGACGTACGGCGTACGAAAAAATCCGCCATGATGATGAGCATGCAACGAACCCTGGCGATAGGTTGCGCCAGCTCTTTGTTGAGTATGGTCCGTGCCTTATTTTGATCGATGAGTGGGTTGCCTACGCACGCCAACTCCATGATACAAACGATCTGCCTGCAGGCAGCTTTGATACGCAATTCACTTTTGCCCAGACGCTCACCGAGGCCGCAAAGAATGCGGGCAATTGTCTTGTGGTGATAAGCCTCCCTGCATCGGATGCACCTGTGTCGCCCAATGCGACGATCGAGGACGTCGAAGTGGGAGGCATTCGAGGCCGAGATGCGCTCGATCGACTGCGCAATGTGATAGGGCGTGTCGAGTCTTCCTGGAGACCTGCAACTGCTGAAGAAGGATTCGAAATTGTCAAACGACGCCTTTTTGAACCTATGATCGACCAAATGGCCTTTCGGGATCGCGATGTTGTAGCACGAGCGTTTTCTGACTTGTACCGCAGCCAATCGCAGGAGTTTCCTTCAGAATGTCGAGAATCCGAGTACGAACAAAAGATAAAGGCTTCGTACCCCATCCATCCTGAGCTTTTCGAGCGGCTTTACACTGACTGGTCGACATTGCCGAAGTTTCAGCGCACCCGCGGCGTATTGCGGCTCATGGCCATGGTGATTCATCGGCTCTGGCAAGACAACGATCGCAGCCCGCTCATAATGCCCTCAAGCATCGATATGGACGATCCGGGCATCAAAGCCGAGCTCAATCGTTACCTCGCCGATTCTTGGGCATCGATTATCGAAAAAGATATCGATGGACCCAATTCTCTACCTCAAAAGATCGATGCAGAGATAACGAATTTAGGTAAGTACTCCGCAACTCGCAGAGTAGCACGCACTATCTACTTAGGCTCTGCACCGCTTACCGACAGTGCACATAAAGGCATTGAAGATAGGCGCATCAAACTTGGCTGCGTTCTTCCTGGGGAGCCTGTTGCTGTATTTGGTGATGCGCTCCGTAGGCTTGCTGCCCAAGCTACTTATCTCTATCAAGATGGCAACCGATACTGGTATTCGCTGCAACCGACGGTGATCCAAATTGCGGCAAATAGAGCTGAGGATCTCAAGAGAAATCCCGATAAAGTTGTGGCCGAACTCGAGCGGCGCATGCGCATCGAGACATCCGAACGCGGTGATTTTTCGCGCATCCATGTCTTTCCTCAGTCTGCGCAAGATGTACCTGACGACACAAGCTGCAAGGTGGTAATCTTTGGGCCTGATCACGTCTATGGCAGAGAAGCGGGCAGCCCTGCAGAAGTAGCTGCAAAGGCGCTCCTCGAATCGAGAGGAAATGGGCCACGTGTCTATCGCAATACACTCATTTTTTTAGCTCCTGACCGCATTCGCATGCAGGACCTCGAAGATGCGATGCGGCAATTCCTCGCATGGGAGTCCATTGTTGCAGAGAAAGTCGCACTCGATCTAACCGCAACACAGATAAGTCAAGCAGAAAATCAGCGAAGCCTCTCCGACGAGACAGTCCATGCGCGAATCGGTGAGACCTACCAATGGGTCATTGTTCCTGAACAAAAAGACCCGTATGATGCGGTCCACTTTACTTTTCTTAGGGTGACTGGGCAGGAAGCACTTGCGCAGCGCGTCTGTCGGAAGCTTAAAAACGAAGAGCACTTGCTCTCAAGTCTCGGAGGCTCGATCCTCAAGATGCACATGGATCGAATCCCACTGTGGCGAAATAACCATGTGTCGATTGCGCAGCTTGTCGAAGACTTTGCAAAATACACGTACCTTCCCCGCCTTAAGTCCCCACATATACTACTCGACGCCATTTCTCAAGGCTTAAGCGAGCTCACCTGGGAGCGTGACACTTTTGCGTATGCTGACGCGTGGGATGAAAACGAACAGCGCTATCGAGGCTTGCGCGCTGGCGAATATATCTCACTCACTGATGAGAATAGCCCTGCACTTCTTGTAAAGCCCGAAATCGCTGCAGCCCAACTCAGCGTCGAAATGGAACTGCATACTCAAGAATACACACAGGGATGCGATGGGCAGCCGAGTGCAGTTATGAATCGGCCAATCGCAAGCCTCTTTGACGATGGGACTAGAAAAGACGAAGCTACCTTGTACGGAAATCGTGGATATGGAGAAATCATCGATAACGCGAGTGGCACGCGTTCCTACGACGGTCGACAAGAAATGCAAGCAGGCGCCGCGTACCGCCGCTTCCATGGTTCTGTCGAGCTCGATTCTCTTCGGACAGTGCGTGACGTATCCACTATCATGGAAGAAGTAATAAGCCACTTACAACATGCTGAAGGTGCCACGGTGCATCTCGTACTGGAAATCGATGCACGCTTTCCTAAGGGTGTCTCTGAGACTACGCTGCGGACCGTAACCGAAAATGCGCGCAGCCTCAAGTTTACAGACCAGGGGTTTGAGAAGGATTGAGACAGCTTTCATTAGATGGCTTAATCGGACTGTGGTGCAAATTTTTCTGTTCGATTTGTCTATAGCACTCGATGACATCGAGTTCATCGAGAAGCTCAGTGAGAGCATAGTTCTCATAAAGGCCTTGGTCATGCATCACCTTATCGATATAGGAAAGATACATGAGCGAGATCAAAAATCCTTGGTGCGATAGATTTTGAGTGCGTCGAAAGGGTCTTTGTTCTCATTAGACAGAAGGGCAAAGTAACCATAGTTTCGCTCAACTTTATCGATAGCTTCTGGTCTTAACACAATATACCCTACTCCAGAAATAGTTTCTCCAATATGGCTTCTCCTTCAGATTCTTATGCCCCTTGAAAACCGCTTTCGCTGTCTTCCCCTTTATAATAACAATCGCTTCTGAACCACCAAAGGCAGTGGATTTTTAAATTTGATTAACTTAAGTTGACAAAATACTTTACAGGAGATAATTGCACAATTATACTTTAACATATACTTGACTTAAGCTAACTCAAATGATATTCTTTTTACGAAAGGAGATGCCTATGCCGCAAATATCACTCTATATTGATGAAAAGACTCTAAAAAAAATCGAAAATGCTGCAAAACGCCAGCATACTTCTATCTCAAAATGGGTGACTGAACAAATCCGTTCTAGAGTAGATCCAGTATATCCTCCTGGCTTTGAGGATCTGTTTGGATCTATTCAAGATGAGACCTTTGTAGAACCAAATGAAACAGATTTCGCGTATGACTCTCAAAGAGAAGAAATATGATATATTACCTCGATACTAATACTTGCATTTACTTTCTTAATGGGAAATATGAATCAATAAAGGAAAAAGTATTATCGATACCCCCGAATGAAATCGGTATTCCATCCATAGTAAAGGCGGAATTATTCTTTGGTGCATATAAGAGCAAAAATCGAAAATCCAATATAGAGAAAGTTGAAATGTTCCTCGAACCATTTGAGATCATTGCATTTGATGATTTAATGACGTATGTCTACGCGGATATAAGAGAAAAAATGGAGAAAACAGGAGCACTGATTGGACCAAATGATCTATTGATAGCATCAATTGTAAAATTTTATGATGGCATTCTTGTAACAAACAATGAAAAAGAATTCGGCAAGGTCGAAGTATTAAGAATAGAAAATTGGACAAAATAAAGTCACGAAAATGCAATAAGGACACCAACAATAAAATTTGACCTAGTTATGTAAGAGCGAGCAGTAACGTTAAATGTCGACATAAAGAAGGAAGAGAAAGCAGAAGAAAGAAGTCCAATGGGAGTCGTGCTATCATTGGTTTTTCAACAAATCAGGACAGACACGGAAGTTCCATGGGACGTACACAGCTTACTCTGGAACAGTATAGTAAGGGAAGCCACTTTACCTGGAAAGAGCGACTGGCATTGTAATACTACTACGAAGGCAGTAACGGATATCGGAAGTTACACAGTCCAACCATGCTGGGCAAAATCTTTCAGAAGAGCGACAAAACGATCAGTTGTCTACGGCCTTGAAGACTCGGTGTTGACTAAAGGCGTACGGATGACCCTCTATTTCGCTTATCCCTACTGCTTGGAAGAGCTAGGAACTATTGAGAACCACAACAGCATCATTCGAAGATTCCTGCCCAAAGGCACCAAATTCAACCTTATCGGCGATAAGAAGATAAAAGAAATCCAAGACTTGATAAATACATACCTACGAAAGATCCTAAATGGCTTTACGCCTTTGCAATGCTTTAAAGAGGCTTTTGGACTAACCAATCAGACAATCAAACTACTGGAGGCATGCTCATGAAATATCCACTATAGAAACATAAGAATAAATTATGTGGACAATTTACTTTACAGGAGACGTGGCTACTTCTCTATATCTTATCATTTTCTTAACTTAAGATTTGAATTATCTAATCCAACACAGATTAATGCTAAGAAATAGGCAAATGCTCTCGCAATGATTCATTCTTGAATCATATTCTGTCTAGTAATTGGTTGAGGAAGGACCATGCAGCTCCTCTCTGTAAATAAGGATGTACAAATTGATTTCTATAGCTGCGCAAACATCCATAGCAACTTGTGTCTTCTGCACATCCGCAGCTGCCATTTACTCTATCACGCGCAGCCTCCAGACATTTTTTGAAAGTCTGAGGCTGTTCAAGATTTGAAACCAAGCCTGCACCGCCTGGTACATCATCATACATTATCAGAGGAATCTCTTCGTCTTCCATTAGCCTGCCGACTGTAATGTTTATATCATTTACTGGAATTTCTAGTATCTCAGCTGTGCCCGCAAGAAGAGCATATCCAAGAGAATAAGCAAACCAGAGACGATTGCTAACAGATCCTAATAATCTTTTAATTCTAATTTGTACTATATCTGTCACAAATTCATGGCCAAGATATACCTGCTCTAGTTGCCCATTGCAAGGCTGGTTCATGCTTGTAAGATGGGGTTTATTTAATCCAGGCCTTTCTCTAAATCCTGCTCCGCACTGTTCACAAATATAGAATCCTGATGCTTTCTTTCCCTCACATAGAACAACCAATTTGCCCCTAGTAGATTTGGTTATTTCAACAATCGGATCATTTTTAGGTGCAAGGAAAGAAGCAGTATCAGTTCCAAGTATTCCAGCGAAGTATGGTCTTGTGGAAAAGACCTTTTCTACCCTTCCTGTTGGGTTTTTAGGCGGATTAATACTTGTAATAAAGCCGAATTGAGGGATTATATAGGTAAATTTCATACTGTTATCTTTACATGGCAGCTCAGGTTCCGGCTCTCCAGGATTCCAGCTTACAAATGTATTATGTTTTTCACAACATTTATAGTATAATTTTTGTAGCTCTTTCTCTGGAACTCTTTTTATCCCGAAGGAAGTCCATTCCTTTTTATTAGCAATAATAGAACTTGAGGGCGCAAATTCGGAGATTGCAATTGATAGATCTCTTTGCAGTAATACTTTTAAAGATTCTTGTCCTGCGCGAGTTCTATTGGTATCTAGATCGACAACATCTACTGGGAACCCATACTTAGGTATAACCGCTTTGCGTGATAAGAACGAAAGCACATCTTCATCTTCAATTGTTCTCTTGCGATCATTGGCCCATTGCGCAAGTTTATATTTTCCCTCATTCTTCGCCTGCAATTCAACCATACAGGCAGCTCTATAATCACTGGATACTTCAATTTCCGCAAGATATAGCCTGCTTTCGTTCTTATTTTTATCTCCAATTCCAGAAATAAGTTCAATCCATTCTCCACTATTTAGGCCAACATTGTCATGCATTTCTTCAGGAATTATTATTTTTAGATCCTGTATCATGCTTGAAGCATTATTGTTGATAAATACCCTTAAGTCAAAAGTCGCTTTTGGATTATTGAGATCATTTAAGAATTCATTGACCGAGCGAAATCTGCAAGGAAATTGATGGAAAAACCTTGATAGTGCATATGCAGTCATGTGCCTAATAATAATCTTTTCATTCCGGAGAGAAATTGAAGGTGCTCTGATTTTACCATTTATCATTAGCTCAGGATTAGAGAAATAAAATAGATCATGTGGAGCGCGCCTGCAGTAGGTAATTGCAAGACCTGGATTTCCGGGTCTTCTTCCGGATCTACCAACACGCTGCGCGTAATTAAAAGCCTCAGGAGGCACATTTCTCAAGAATACATTGTCTAAATTTCCGAGATCGACCCCTAGTTCAAAGGTAGTTGAGCAGCTCAGCACATCTATTTTGTCGTTCTTGAACTCATTTTGAAACATTCTCGCCATTTCGTGATCAAGCTGAGCAGTGTGCTCCTCAACCCTCATCTTTGGAATCATATCAGATTTGTAAAGCTGCCTATAATGATTGTCATCCAAGGTTTCTTCATTAAGCTTTATAAGCTCACCATTGCAGCGAGGCGTACTACATATTCCGAAAATGTTTTCTGTATGAATTCTGCTGCATTTATCGCATATAAATACATCATTCATTTTGTCCGTAAGGAAGACCCTGTACCAATTCGGATTCAGTCTGCGCGCGCCATCAATAGGATAAAGTATTCTATCATCTAGGTTCGAGTTTTCATCATATTCGCTGATACTGTCCCAGATCTGCCCAAGACATTGCACAGCAAGATCCAGAGCTTCTTTTTCACATATCCCTTTTCTCATCAGAATCTTACTTAGATATTTTGCCCTTCCTCCTCTTCTTCCATTCCAACAGCGCATATATCGATTGCCAAGAATCTCTCCTGTTTTTACTTGAAATTGAGTGCCTTTTATAGACAGATCTGAAAAATTAATAAAGAAATCTGGTAAAGAATTAATTTCGATCGCCTTATCGGCTCGCAGCATATCCAATAAATGCGCAATTAGATCTCTTGCCTGGCCCTTGCTAAGATACCATGGAGGATCAAGCAGCGATTCCGGAACTTCAAGCTCTTCTGGCAGCACCAGCTTCCATTTGATTAATCCAACTCCTTCCAGAGATATGCGCTTTTCATTTGTCAGGAGCTCTCTATAAAATGCAATTTGTATTTTCTTTTTTATAGTTGATTCATCATCAGATAGCTGGTCTTGAAAATAGTTCTTTGATCTTTTGTAAGCCAAGTCAAAAAGAGATACCAGACTCAAGCCATCAGATGGATACTTTCCAATCCCATATAAAATTTTATACATTGCGTTTCTTCTTGCTATTTCTTTGTAGGAATCCTCAAGATACCATGCAAAAAAGGCCGCTTCTTGCCTATTGTCCGCAAAGGCAAGGATTTTCTTCTTCCCTTCGGGAAGAAGCTGAAACAAGGAAGTTACAATCACTACATTGGGTCCATCGGTACCATAAATAATTGACCTCACTGGATCCCTATTGCCTCCTGTAAATCCACACAAGCCGCATCTGCTTATTTGTTTGTTTCCATCTTCATTTGAACTTTCCTCTCTTACTACAGTAATGCTATTATTGTGGCAGCATTGAAGACCACCCCTTTTTTTCTCTTGCACGATCGCACCGCAGATAAGACAAAGAGAATACTTTTTCAAAGCAAGCCTATTCTCTAATTCATCTTCTTCTTCATATAAGTTAGAGTCATCAAGCGGACGAAAATACGATATTTCGAATTCAGCTTGGCTTGGGTCCTTTACTGCTTCCACTAATTTCCCGTTTTTTATCTTTCCTATAATGTAATGTTGGCCGCACTCTCTGCATAATGCAACCTCAAAAACTGCAGCATTCTGATCCATTATTCTCCTGTCAAGGAAAATGCGCTTTCTTGGGTAATAGGAAATAAAAGCTCCTTCTAGAGATCTTAGGAAAAAATGATACCTTGCTGATAAAAGCACATTCCCAGATTTAGGATCCTTTGCTTTGATAAGGAGTTGTATAAGCAAGTCTGTAAGGGTCATCCTTTCTACAGCTGGTCTTTCTGGAAAAAGCTTTTCTCCTAACTCATCAATAGATTTTGCTGATTTGTCTAGCATCGCCAATAATGAGTATGTCTTTTTATCATGCTTAAGAATCGCTCCGACAATCCTCGGAATGTCTGCAGACTCAGGTTTTTCCCCTTCAATTTGTATATATAGTTCGTAGGCTTTCTCGACAGATTCTTGATCATTTTCAAGTAAGACTCTTTTCAATAATTGGTAATCATCAGACTTAAGCTCATAGTCTGACATAACTCTTTCGTTTCTTTCTGTGATAATTATATTTTCATCGGAAAAAGGTTCTCCAAATAATTCAGAGACGAATCGTGATATATTAGAATTTGATTCAACAGGATCACTTAAGGTTGCACTTGTAGCAATGCATTGGAACCGATTTTTACAGCCTCCATCTTTTAATCTCTGTTTTAGGCGGCGCATGAGCATAGCCATCTCGGCTCCACGAGAGCCACTATATTGATGAACTTCATCAAGGACTATAAATTTAAAGCAACTAGAAGCTCCATTATCAAATAGTTGGCTATCATGTGGACGCAAGAGGATGTACTCTAGCATCGAGTAGTTAGTAAGAAGAATATGGGGAGGAGAACTCCTCATTTCAGATCTCAACACTAACTCTCCAGGAAGTCTGCAATCTAAATGATACCTCGCGTTTCTTTTAGAATCATTTGCATCATCGGGTGTTTCTCCAATGAATTGCCCGAAGGTGAACCGAAACTGCGACTTCATTTTATTCAGAATCCCTCCTATATCGCCAAGGCGATCTCTTTGATCATTTGCCAGGGCATTCATCGGATATAGAATAATAGCTCTTATACCTTCCTTCAGATTTCCGCTTAAGAATTCTTGATATAGATGAAAAAGAATTGGATAAAGAAATGCTTCGGTTTTTCCACTTCCAGTTCCTGTAGCTACTACGTAATTTTCATTTGAAAGTGCTAGATGAAATGCCTTTTCCTGGTGACTGTAAAGCGGTCTGTCGCCATATAAAGCCGAAAGAAATCCTTCATCAATGTCCTTAAATCCGAGTTTCTCAAATAGATTTCTAGGCGTCTCACCGCGAGCGAATGCAGGTATTGCTTCAATAAATGGTCCATTGTAAAGGCACCCTTCTTCAAGACTTTCTTCAAATGATTTTTTAAGCTCCGGATCCCGGAAATAGAATGTCGTCTTAAGATAGTTTCGGTATTTTTCTTCTACAATGTGCGCTGCGTTTAAAAAATTCACTCCATTCCTCCATATTTATCCCAATTTATACATTTTCTTCTTGCCATGTTTTTTCATAATATGATTCATAAATTCATTTTCATCATCGATGATTTCATTGCATTGTTTGCACTTACGATGAAGCTCAAGATTCTCTATTACATGTTGCTTGATTTCTTCTGGGTTAGTTATAGATCTAAAGCACTTCTTAGAAGGCTCTAATGAATCGTGATTTACCATTGGACAGGATTTTTCTATATGGTGGCACATTTCTGTTGTCTCATGCTGTTCTATTGTTTCGGCAATATAATATCCGCAATAGATGCATTGAATTATTCTAGCCGGAAGATCGGGCTGTAACGCTCTTAATTCTTCATATGTTAGGCTTTCAAAATCATCACAAATATGATTATTGCTATAATGCTGTTTCATTTCTATTTCTTCGGTTGATGAAAAACCACAAATTGAGCATATAAGAAGCACTGTTATCTTACAGAATGTTACCGATGTATATCTCTGCTTTTCCTTCACCCATAGTTTAAGATCGTGAACTCCCGGTATTGAAAGATACGGATGGTCACTAAAATCCCTCATATTTATTTCGATTGAGTTCTCAGATTTTTTCCTTTTATATACTTTTTTATTTTTTGCATCGAAACCTATGAAAATATCAATATCATAAAGCATCTCTGGAATATAAATAATTATTGATGTTTCCGAAGAAGCTGAACAATCACGTCTAGCTAGATTTATAGCTCGATCTTGCCATATTATGTTCAATTCGTTATTTTGATGTATTGTCCACCATAATCTTGGTATGTAAAGAGGTAATTTGAACGAATAGCCATCTATTTCAATTTTGAAATTTAGTTCTTCTATGCCACAACGAGGTTTTAGCTTAAAGACGATGGTTTTCTCAGTGCGTTCAATAATTGAGATATTTTCTAGATTATTATCATTAGCTATATTGTAGTTTGAATCATGGCAAAAACTTATAGTAACTGATCTATGCCCATCTACTGTCGGTAAAATATCTTCATTATCAATCTTTATTTCGAAATATTCTGCAAGGAAATAAAAAGCAAAGCTCTCTATGAGTATGTCTTCATGGTCGTATATCCGCACATAATATCTTCCAGAAGGAGGTTTCTTAGAAGCACTTTCTTTTCCCTCATTAAAAATATCTTGTAGGCTTAGGCAATACAGAGAATCGCAATCCCGACTATATTTTTTACTATATCTCTTTCTATCGAATTTAGATCCTTCGTTCATCCCAAATACTAGAGTGCCAACAAGCGTTGCCATATTAGCGACAGACTTATTCCTGTAGCAAATTTTAGGAAAAGAATCCACGAAATATTCAACTCCCGTCTTTCTTGAATATGTTAGTCTGTTTCCCTCAAGCACAAATCTACCTTTTTTTCTCGAATTGATATTTATTACTCTTCCTTCAGGATTAGAGAATGAAATAGAATTACTGTCCTCGTCATCCAAGTAGAAATAGTATGCAATAATATGAGGAATTGTTGTTTGTTCAGGTGAAATTGCTGCGCATCCAGCAAGCGGCTTACTCCAGTTGTCTGGAATCAAGCAAAGGTATTCACCTTTTGACGCCGATGTTGTGTGTATTGCTTTGTTTTTCGATTCAATTCTGAATAGCATTGGGAATGAAGGCATAGTCAAGTTCTTTGACTTTTCAATACCATTGCTTTCCAATATTATGCAAATATTCGAGTAAGCATTTGCTAGTGTATAGCATGCATCGGATTCATCCGACACTTCAAGCTCAGTAGTATTCTGCATTACTGAGATTATGCAGTTTTGCCCTTCCAGAATTTCAAGCTCAACTTCAAGCTTCCAGCCAATAGATTTTTTTATACATATAAGGCTGATTAAGCAACCATTTTCATTGCATTTTGCGCATTCAGTTTTTTCTATATAAGCAGGAGCATTGCTTTCTGTGCCAACATACTTCCCGCCGCGATGCTCTGGCTCAACTTTCTTTCTTTTTTCTTGTGCTTCATATATAAGCTGGGTATCTTTTTCACCAGGAAGGTTATTGTAGTCCTCTATTTTATGAGATGGCTCTTTAATCTCTGAATCATCTGTTGAAGGCATTTCATTTTGCCCTAAGGGAAATCCATTTGAAAGCTTTTCTGATAATTCAAGATTTATTGCATTCTCTGCATTGGTAGTTTTAGATAATGAACCCCAATTCATTGGTGTAGACAGTTCATCTATACCTAGCTGCATAGTTTCGTTTCTATCATCTTTCTTCGTTTCGTTTTCAATCCTTGCTTTTTTTGTATCTTTTTCTTTTTTCTTGAACATTAGGGAAATCAAAGCGGCAAGTCCAACAAGTCCAATAAGGAATATGGCTATGCTCAGAAACAATTTAACCTGATATATCATTATCTAAACCTCACATGAGCAGGATTTTTAGATAACTTCCCTTCATTCTCCAAATTATTATTATTTATATCGTTTCATTCCCAGAAAATTATCTCATGACGATACTCATTCCGCAACATACCAATCTGATAAAAGAAATTGTATTAGATAAGAATGAATCTCAACTTCAAATTTCAAGCGATGTGTCTAATAGTTTACTAACAAATAAGTTAGTTTTCATTATTGATTCATTCTTGGCTATTCATTTATGTTAAATTCTGAAGCTTTTAATAATCCTTCTTAATGAGCAAATTTCCAATATGCTAATGTCAAGGCAATTTTACATTCTTCGGTAAGATGTTTTTTATACGCCTCGGTATGTAATATTTTACATTACTTCAGTAAGTACTTTTTTATGTGCTAAGGAATAGCGGAATCGATATTTCTTTATTCGATAAGAGTATCTGCCCAAAGTGCTTCCAGGAACACCTTGACTGGAAGAATCTCGATACCTTCCGATAGGCGCGGCTCCGGAGCCTGACAGACCAGAATGCGATGTTTGAAGGTGGCTTCATCCGCAATGGCGATAAGCCCTTTCAGATGACGGTACTGCGGTAATTCAGCCGCTTTGACTTCTATGGCGATTTCGTCTCCAACAATGAAATCAACTTCTTTTTTGTCTTGGGTTCTCCAGAAGGTCAGCGGCCTGTCATCGCGATGGTAATCGAGCCACGCGCGAAGTTCTTCATAGAAGTTCTTCATAGATGAAATGCTCGAACGCATTACCGTATTCATCGGTGCCTGGAGAAATCGATTGAATTCCTGCAAGCGCATTCCTCACTCCGATATCGAAGAAATAGCACTTCCCGGTCGAGGCTGGTTTACGCTTCTTACCGCTTTTCCATGGTTCTAGCATTTCTCCAATGAGCGTATCGCTGAGGACCGAGAAATATTCGCGCACCGTGCGAGCCGGAACCGCGGCATCAGAACTCCAGGCTTCAAAATTGATTTGCTTTCCGGAATAGAGTGCTGCGCTGTGCAAGAACCTTGAAAAAGCGTCGAGCCTTCGCGCTGCGCCTTCCGCGGCTATTTCTTCTTTAAGATAGGTTCCCGAATATGCTTTGAGGTCTTGCCATGGCTCATCGGAATCGTAGATGGCGGGGAGGCTCCCATAGGTGAGTATGCGCTCTACGTCATAGTCGCCAATCTCGGAAGAAACCAAAGGGTGAAGGCCTAGCACTTATGCCCTACCACCAAGCAGATTGATGCCAGCTCTGCGCAATATTCTTGCACTCGACCCAGTTAGAACGAAGCGAAGCTGTTTATCTTCGATGAGTGAATGTACCTCATCAAGCAGAAGAGGAAGTTTTTGCACTTCATCGATGATCACGGTGGTCCCAGAAGTCAGCGTTTCGAGTTCTTCCCGCTGGTATCTTATTCGAACAGCTCCCTACAGGATGGACAAGGCTTTTTATCATTTTTCCGCAAGAAAGATGTCGAGTTCACTATTATGGCTTGCCTTGCCAAGCCTTAGAGCCATGTTATACTTCCTTTGAGGATTTGCCATGCATCGGGTGCGCGTGGGAACGTCGGGATGGAACTATGAGGACTGGAGGGGCACTTTCTATCCAGATAAGCTCCCAAAGACGAAATGGCTCGAGTTCTATGCGGAGCATTTTGATTCGATTGAGGTGAACGCAACCTTCTACCACGAGATGCGGCAGTCTACCTACGAAAGATGGCGAAAAGTAACGCCAGAAGGTTTTTGCTGGGCGGTAAAGGCGAGTCGCTTTATAACACACATTAAGCGGCTGCATGATGTCAAAGAGCCGCTCGAGCGTTTTTTAGGTTCTGCAAGTACGCTTGGAGATAAGTTAGGGGTGGTGCTTTTTCAGCTTCCGCCATCCTTGGCGTTCGAAAAGGGAGCTCTCGAAGAATTCAGCGCGACTTTGCGCGGTGCAGGCTTTGGTGAGGCTGGAATGCGCTCTGGCAGTATTACTTTGCGCACTCTGCCCGCTCTGCGCTTCGCAATAGAGCCTAGGCACAAAAGCTGGATAGAGGACGAGGCTCTCGATTGCCTGAGAGCGCTCGGCTTTGGATTTTGTGTCTCCGACACTGGAGGTCGCTACCCGTATCGTGAGGCAGTCACTTCCGACTTTGCTTATATTCGGCTACATGGGCCAACTTCGCTGTATTCGTCTTGCTATTCCGACAAAGAGCTAGAGCTCTGGGCTCAGAAGATAATAGCGATGAACTGCGATGCCTATGTCTATTTCGACAACGATGTGATGGGTTATGCGCCACAGAATGCGCTTACTCTCAAGAGATTCATGAAAGAGATTCATGGAGCAGCCCCTCGCTCCCAGATAAAATGAGCCCTATCCTTTCGCAGAATAGTCTCTGGATTCTTCCATATTCCATATTTCTCCCATAGCTCGGGGGTAAAATAGGAAAGTGCTGCCTCTGGAATAGAATTCGACGATGCAATCGGCGTCGGAGGCGCTGCGCTAGAAGCTATGGCTTCAACATGCGCTGCGGCAGAATCAATGACTTTGTCGGGCGCCGCAGTAGAAGGGGGCATAGTAGAGCCAATGATCGTAGCAGGCGCTACAAGAGCCTTAGCATCCGACGCGCCCTGTTCCTCCAGCTCGAAAAGATGATTCCAGCTTATCACTTTGAAGCGAATTGGCAAGGCAAAGCTGCCTGTCAGCGAAACAGCTTTATGCTTTACGCTGAAAGCGGAAGGATTGTAGTCCGCTGCAGTCTCGTAATCTATCTCCACGATCTTCCAGCCCACTGGATCTATTGCAAGAGCAACCGCTTCGATATCCCCTGGCCCAAACATAAGACCTTGTAGAGAAAGGCCGCCCGTGTAAAGAATTCTACTCAAAAAAGGCCCAATCCCTTTCGCATTATTGCGCTCCCTTTCCCACAGCGGATGATAGGCAATATGAATGATCCCAGAATCATCGATCGCCGCTCTATAGTATACTGCCAGTATAGGCCCAAATTCCGTAGGGCAATCGAATACAGGCTTAAAATGCGCTGCCAATTCATCATCGCGTAAAGGCGCGTAGCCCATGGGCGGACTCTCTTGCTTTCCAGTCGGATAATAGAGCACAAAGCACAGAAGCACCAAAAAAACGGCAATGATTATGGCGAATATCGTTGTATAGCTAATTTTTCGATTCATGATACTTCCAATATCAGAATACTATTTAGAGATCTTAGTATAGCATGAATAAGATTAGTCATCATGTGGGAATTTCGATAAATTAACATGTCGTCTTTCATATATTTGATATTAGCATTATATTATTATATGTAAGAGAGCTTTAACTCCCCGAAGCTATTCGGGATACTATTTGAAGATTTCTTAAGATAAGTTGCTTATGAATAAAAATCTTAAGCGGTGCTTCACTCAGTTTGTCCGTCAAATAGCCTCGAGCTGGAACACAATAGAAGCTTTCTGAAAGGAGTTTTGTATGAATCCAAAAGAAGCAAGTGAAAAGATTGTCAAAATCCTTCACCTGGAAACTGAGCCTGTGGCCGTTCAGGTCTACAAGGACAGGAAGGATCTACCAAGGCATCCACAGAATATCCAGCAGAATTTCTGTCAATTGGTATCGATCGCACGCTATCAAGGACGAGGCAATAGCGGTGTTGCCGAAAGCATGATCTGTGCATTCGGGGCAGCTTGCCTTGGGCTTATCAAGACACCAGAAGTAATAGAATCTGGAAATGCAGCACTTGGCATTTATACTGCTAACCCAGAAGCGTCAAAGAAATTTATGTCGAATGTGTTTAGGATTGGCGACCAAGGCAAGAAATATGATGCAGTGATGGTAAAACCCCTTGCTGAAGTAAATGAAACCGACAAACCACAGGCTGTTATCATGTATGTGAATCCGGCTCAGGCGATGCGCTTGATTCATTCATGCACATATGACAATGGAGAAAAAGTGACGGCTGATACTGTGGCCGAGGGAGCAATGTGTTCATGTGTAGGCTTTGCTATCGAAAAGCAAAAACCAACTGTCGGCTTCCCCTGCGCTGGCGATCGTATATTTGGTGGCACACAGAATCATGAGCTGGTCTTTGTGGTTCCTTACAGCATGGTGACGGATACACTTGTTGATCATCTTGAAAAAACCGCTGCTGGTGGTTTCTCTGTCTTCCCAGTTCCGCCCTATATGTACTGGACACCTTCCATGCCCCCCTCTTATACAATTCAGCCCGAATATCTGAAGTAATAAGCCCAAATAGGCAATAGATTTGGATAGTATAGAGACGAAAATGGCCGACAGAAATCTCTTGAGGCATTTAATATGGCTTCCGTTATCGCTGAATGTGCATATTTATGCGCACAACTATGATGAATTGCATAAAATCAGCCAGAAGTCAAAATTTTTTGAAATATTATGCTGCCGATATCTCTCTTTATTAGAATACATCTGCTGGTCGGCAGCATCTAGAATCTTAGTAAAAACTTGATGATCAACAGGAACTTCGCTCTGGAAGGATGCAGAACCTACACTAACAGAATAAGAGAATGAAGCTCGACTAGCAAAATTTTCGAGGCGAGAAGCATCGCGAAGCACTTCATCTCCCGCAAGGTGCCCAAACATATCATTGATAGATTTGAGTCCGTTTATGTCAACGACGAGAATCGAAAAACGCTTGTCAAGAGTACTAAGTACTTCATTGAGAATATTTCGGTTGTATAGTCCTGTGAGCGGATCGTGCATGCTCTCTTCCCTAAAGCGGCTCGCAAGTGTCTCTTCCACAATAAGCCTTTTGTTCTGATCCAAGAATTCAATCACCACAAAGCCAACCGCAGCTAAAATCATTAGACTAAAACCATAGTGTGAAAGAAAAATCGTGCTTTTCCCAAAAAATGGAAGAAGAGTGTCTCTTAAAGAGATTATGCTTGCAAAAGCGACCCCTCCTATAAGAACAAGATTGCTTTGGATGAGACTCTTTTGTTTGATTAGTCTTATCAAAAGATATATCGGTAGCAGAGCAATAGTCAGGAACGTCCATGAATACATATTCTTCATACCAATCATTGTGCTTCTTGCACCGGTTGCGATCACTATAAAACCAAATACCAATAGTGCACCGACAATAATAAGGATTACACTTTCACTGAAAAAATGCAGTAAAGCAGTAAAAAAGCACCTTGCTTAGAAGATAAAATATATGGCTCAAATGGGAATCCCGCTTCATAAGGGCCAATTATCTCGACACTCAGAGTATTCGTCGGAAGCAAGAGTCCAGCAGGTATTGTGAATATCTTTGCTGAATTCCAGATATTGGAATTCCCTCTAGCCATATCGCCTTGCGACCCAATGAATTGGCAATTCCATGACACGCTTATAGCTGTTCATGCAATATACGGAAACACAAGGTAGAGATATGGCCCAGAAATCGACGATCGAGGATCATGCTGCAAAGTCAAGCTAAAATGGTAAGTGCCTGAAATATAGCCGGGATGCTCGAGAGCTCTTAAAAACCTGCCCGCTGGCAGCTCGCTTTCATTTTGGTTTGGGTCGACAATGCGATAAATTGGATCGAATCGAATTGCTTGATTACTGCTACGAACCTTGTATAAGAATTTGAAGCATAAAGTAGGGAAGAGAGCGATAAAGAGAATGTATGGAGGTAAACATGCATTCTTTTCCTTTCTGCCCAAATTCAGCCTGTCTCTATCATGAGGCAGCTCCAAAAGGTCGCTGGTTTTTAAGGCTAGGCTTCTATCATACCAAATGTTTTGGCAATGTACCTCGTTATCGCTGCAAAAGCTGTGGTCATAGCTTTTCTTCACAAACATTCAGTCTGGATTACTTTGCTAAGAAAATACTCGATTATCGCCAAATTGAGCGTCTAGTATCTTCCAGCATGAGCCAGCGCGCACTCTCTCGACACTTCAAGGTCTCTTTGGGAACTATCAATAACCGTATCCAGCGACTTAGCCACCAAAGCCTTGCCATGCACACTCTCTTACGTCCTCGTGCCTCTCACAGAGAACCTGTCTGTATCGATGGTTTTGTCAGTTTTGATCGCTCTCAGTACTTTCCCAATAATATTACCATATCCCTTAGTGCACATAGCCAGTATATTCTAAGTCTCACTCATGCCACATTACGCCGCTCAGGTCGCTGCACCGACAGCCAAAAGCGCAGAAAAATCATACTCTATCGATCATTAGTCTTTGAAAAGGCTGCCCTCGAACGCTCCTTCTCAGAGCTTCTAGATCAGTTATATAGGGAACGCTGTAGTGCTTACTCTTCACCGCTAATCCTCATCACAGATGAGAAGTGTGAATATGCTAGAGCGCTCAAACTACACCCTAGTCGCTTCTCTATACATCATCTCACCGTCAATTCCAAAGTCCCACGTACCTTCCAGAATCCTCTCTTTGCCTCAAACTATCTCGACAGAGAGCTTAGAAAGGATCTTGCCGATCATCGTCGCGAAACAGTTTGTTTTCCGCGAAATGTTGCGAATATGCTGAATCGCCTTGTCGTATACTTAGGTTGGCATAATTATGAAAAACCTTACAGGATTGGAAGGCATATCGTTATGACGCATGCGGAAGTAGCTGGTATTGAAAGAAAAGCGATTTGTAAGGCTAGAGAGAAGCAGTTCCAAGAACGTGCTTTCCTAAGCAGAGCAGGATTGTCGCTTCTTGATAAAAAGCTATGGCTTAGAAGTTTCCCAACTCCCCTTAAGAGAAAAGCGGAGTATGTACCTGCTTATGCTTATGCATGAGATACTTCCTCCCAAATCTCTTAGAAAAATACACAAGGTTCGTAACAGTATTCACGCATTGAATCTAACGGACCTTGGTCAGCATCGCCTTGCATCAAACTAGCGAACAAGGGATTCATGAGAATCTGATAGAACACATCGGCGCTATGGTCGCTATTGATCGAGATTCTGTACTCGACATCGACACAGCTCGACAACAATAGAATAAGCAGCACGCATCCTACAGCGATTCCAAATTTTTTGCTAACGCGCATAGAACCTCCTTATGGTCTGCGTGAGATTGCTAAATATTGACCCACAAAGCATATCCAGTCGTTATTAGCGCCATACTATTCCTATCATATTGTGATATAATATCTAAATATAATCAAAGGAAGAGGACTATATGAAGAAGCTCTTGATTGTAGTTTTTTCTATGGTTTCTTCTCTGTGCCTTTTCCCCCAACCTATGGAGAATTCAGTCAATTATGTTTCTATACTGCTAAAAAATGAAGCATACCTTGGCATAAAAAGCATTGATTGGAGATATGAAAATAATCAATATGTGTTCACCTTGGCCCTCAACAACGCTCTTCTTTTCGAAAAACTCACCAATAAAAATACATTCATAGAATGGGACATTTTTATCGATATTGATTCGAATACCAAAACATATTCGTGGTTGCCGGCACCTGAATATACGAATGATTTAGATGTTGATTATTTGGTCAGAATAATAATGACTGATACTGGATATAGTTCTCGAATAACAAACTCGAAGAAAAAAGTCAACAAATCATTTCAGTATAGAATTGAGGAGAATACTATTACTTATTGGATCGGGGAAAATGATCTTGAAAGTAAAGATCAATTTTTTCAGCAGCATCAGTTGGAGCCTATGTTGGCAAGGGCAATTCGCAATCATTGATGTACTTTGACAATTCCCCAGAAACCAGGCACTATGTAGTAAGTAGACAATAGAAAAAGTATTGGAGTCCAACAGTCGCATTGACTCGATATTCTTTCTTATTGTTTCTGATATCGAGATCCTCGGCAATATCGTTGCTGCTATCAGCGCTGTTATCAGCGAAGGACGGAATATATGAAATTGAGGGAAGCAAAGCTTCCTCTCGAGGTGATAATCCTCATTATCGCTGGGATTTTGGTACTAACGACTGGGGTTTTGCTTTTCTCCGTGTATAAGGGAGCGCTCCCTTACTTCGAAAACGGGCTCTATGGTTTGCTTCTTATCATATTTGCGCTCCAAACAATAACACTCGGCAGAACTCCGTTTGGAGATCTACCAAGGTCAACGCTCGTGCTCTTTCTTGGCTTGTTGATCGCAGTAATTGGCATGGTGACCTGTCTCATTCCGATATCGATTCGCCTTCCTCGCATTCTGTTGTTTCTCTGTTTTGGCCCAGGCGGCTTGCTGCTTTTTTTACAGCTTCTGTTTGCCAAAGACAAGCTCAGGCGTTGGGCACACTATGGGGGCATTTTTCGACATCTCATTGTTGCGTGTGGCGCGGTCTATGTTCTGTCAATGGTCATTGCGCTGCTCCTTTTGAACCAGCGCCTTTTGACGACGCCGCTCACGGCGGTGGTGATCCTCGTTTTTGGCGTGGCAGTCTTTTATCTTGCGATCGTACTCGAAAAGATAGATCGAACATATCCAGAAGCAGCAAAAAGCGCAGAAGGCAATGTCAAGCTCTCCACCGAGCAGGTGATGATATTGTTCACTGGTATTTTCATGGTGATCATCGGCATTGTGTTGATTCCTGTCAATTTGGGCATACTTCCCTTTTCAGCAAGCGCACAGTTAGGAATTCTTATGGTAATTTTCGCTATCCAGATGCTTGCCTTCGGAAACACTCCAATTGGCCCATTTCCGCGCAGCTGGATAGTGCTTGCGTTTGGTCTTCTTTTTGCCCTATTGGGAGCTATATCATGCATCATTCCAGAAATTTTGGTACAGTTTCTGACAATTCTTGTCGGCGTCCTCAATATTTTGGGCGGCGTACTAGCTCTGGCAAAAATGCTGCCTTCCAAACAGCGACGCCCAGAGGAACCGCGCAAACCCACTCCCCCAATACTCACTAAGCTCTTTGCAACACAGCTTACCCTCAACCTCCTACAAATCCTTTTTGGCATGTCGATGCTCGTTCCTGGCATGGTTCCAGGGCTGGTTATCGGTGTAATCCTTGCTGCAAATGGGTGTGTGCTCCTCTATCTTCTCCACATCTTACTCATGCTGGATACAATGCGCAGCGAGATGGAAGCTGCCAAATAAGATGTATCTTTGCAAGGAGGTTTAGGATGTTCAAGTTTGAAGAAGGAAAATGCTACAAAATGCCAGCACACTTTGGCGGGGTTCCTTTCGATCCCGATGCCAAAGCCATTTACGACGACGTTGTTACGATCGACTTTTGCTACACCACGGACGCCGAGAAGCTTTCCAACTACCTGCCGGAAGGTCTCGAGCTCATAAAGCCCGAATTGACCGTTGAATATCAGCAGTGCAGACAGGTCGAATGGATGGCCGGCTCGGCCTACAACCTAGTCTGTGTTACCGTTCCGGTACGGTTCAATGGCCGTCACGACCATCTGGAAGGGATATTTGTGCTCGTCATGTGGGAAAACAAGACAACGCCGATTCTGACAGGGAACATGATGGGCGTCCCCAAGATTTATGCCGACATTGAAGATTTACATATTCTTGCCGACAACTTCCGAACTTGCATGAGTTTTGAGGGCAAAACGTTCCTAGAGTTGGAAGCGATTAGGCAGACAGCCATGAGCGGGGATCAAGTAAAGGCAATGGACACCGACCTCAATACCATTGGGTGGCGCTATATACCAAAAGTGGGCGCTCCGGGAGCGGATTTGAGTCAACCGATTCTCTTTCCAATGCACCGCACCCCAAAGGTCGGCTGGACTGGGACAGGAACGTTGAAATGGACCGCTTTGACCTGGGCACAAAACCCGCTGCAGTACTACATAATCGATCAAGTGGCAGAGCTGCCCATACTCGACATAGCGCCTATCGTGATAACGCAAGGCGAGCAAGTTTTGACGGAAGCGCGAGGGCGTGTCTTAAGTTAAAGTCGCTCTCGGCAGTATGTCCGCAGCAACAAATAGTCTAATAAGAAATGGTATCCATCGGTGAATAGTGGTATCCAAAGGAGGTCATAAATTATGGAAGAATACACGAAATACTACGAAAACAAAGTTGCCGTTGTCACCGGTGCCGCTTCAGGCATAGGCCTCGCGCTTTGTGAGTTGCTCTTGGAGTATGGTGCAAGAACCATCGTCATGGCGGACCTTAACGGCGAGAAATTGAAGGCGGAAAGCCAACGACTAGAGCTTGCATACCCCAAAAAAGTGCTTGCAATCCAGACGGATGTCTCCCAAAAAGAAAGTGTGGAAGCGATGATCGCGGAAGCAGCTAGATTCGGAGGAGGCCAGATTCATTTTCTTTTCAACAACGCAGGCCTTGGCTTGTGGAAGCGTTTTGACGACACAACTGACAAGGATTGGAATTTTGCCTTCGATGTAAATTTCTTCAGCGCGTTCCATGGCATTCGGGCGGTTCTGCCCATCATGCGGGCGCAGGGAGGCGGCCATATTGCAAACACGGCTTCCGGTGCCGTTTACTCGCCAATGGCGGAGCAAAGTATGTACTGTGCCACAAAATCCGCTTTGCTTGGGCTTACCGGCGCGCTGCGTTATGAACTCTGGGACGAGAATATCCGCTTTTCAACCGTTATTCCAGGCTCCGTTGCCACCTCAATTTGGGATAATGTCGGAGGCCCTCCCGCTTCCGCCATTTCGCCTAGAGAATCGGCAAAAGGCATTCTAAAAGGACTGGCAGCCAATGAAAGGGTCGTTATCGTCACGGAAGCCGATCGCGACGCCGCCAGGAATACGTACCGCCCCGAGATTGCCCAACATACGGATGAATATTTCCTAGGAGTCGCTCGACAAAGACGAGAAGGAAAGCTAGGCCTCTGAATAAGCTATGGCGCTTTCTCCCGTGGACCTAAAGACCGCGAAGACATAACGAATAGAGAGGCTACATTCCCATTCCAGCTCCATGATTTATAATGTAGGTGTCCAGTAGAGAAACACAAGCGATAGCAGAAATGCAAGCGAGATAAAACTAACAATGATACCTGTCAGGACGACTTTTGGCAGAATGATATATTTTTAGGCTGTCTAATAGCATTGTCAAGTTTGCGCTGCTTAGCTAGCTTTGCACAAATTTGCCGTGCGCCACTGTGCGCTCCTACTTTGCAATGCTGCTTAGCTAACCCTGCACAAATTTGTCATGCGACCATAAACAGCTGCGATATAGCCTTTTTATTCAATAATATAGCAAGAGCTAGCCTAGCTGCATGGAAAGGAAAACCTGTATGCCCATCTGCTTGATTTCATCCTGTATGGCTTCGATATTATCGATATGGGCATCTTCGTCTTTGAGAATCGCTTCTAGAATATCGCGCGTAGCATAATCCCGAGCTTCTCCACAAAGGGCGATGGCAGAATTATAGCTCTTTATCGCATCCGCTTCCGCCAAATGATCGTTTTTATACATCTCGGATACATCTGCACCAATATGGATTTCGTTGTACTTACTGACAATCGGTATGCCTTCTAAAAAAAGGATACGACCAATCAACTTCTCTGCATGTTTCATCTCATCGATAGCTCGTTTCTCGATGGACTTATGAAGCTTCTCATATCCCCAGTCATCGCACATCTCGGAATGTACCATGTATTGGTTAACTGCGGTCAATTCATCCGCCAGAAGGGAATTGAGCACATCGATTACTTTGGGATCTCCTTTCATTGTTGTTCCTCCTCCAAATTTCTATTATTTGAGCTTGTCCTTTAAAAGTATCATATACAGCCAATCAGAGGCAGTAAATAGTGAAAAGCATGATATGTATCCTCAGAAATAATGAAGAGAGATTGGTTTACCCATAAAATTATCTCAGATCCTTAAGGCAGAGCGCATACTCGAGCGCTCTGCCTAACAATAGCAAGATTGATACTGGATGTTCCTCATACATGCGGGATGGTTAACCCTTCAAGGATGTTTCTACAGCGATTTGTGGCAGAACCACCAATCGAAGCCTTCATAATGCTGAAGGCGATCTGCCGCCTCGGCAACTGTCTTTGGCGGCGGAATAATCACGTGGTCGCCAATTAGCTCATTATTTGGCCAATTTGCCGGCATGCTGACATGATTCTTATCCGAGATCTGTAATGCCTTTACTGCTCGAAGAACCTCTGGCATAAATCGTCCTATTTCTTGTGGATAATAGAGTATAAGACGAATAATGCCATTCGGATCTACAATGTAGACTGCTCGCACAGTATTGGTGCCTTTCCCGGAGTGAAGCATGCCAAGGGTCATTGCGATAGCATCGTTTGCTGCGGCAAGAGGGAAGGTTATTTCGACACCGAGCTTTTCCTTTATCCACTCTAGCCATTTGATATGGCTTGTTATTTGATCTATCGACATTCCGATCAGCTTGACGCCGAGCTTTTCGAATTCTGGAATCAGTTTCTGAAAAGCTACAAATTCGCTTGTGCACACAGGGGTAAAGTCGGCGGGATGGCTGAAAAGAATGAACCACGAACCTTTAAGATCTCCAGGTAGATTTAGCATTCCTTGCGTAGTCTGAAGGCTGACCTGAGGGAATGGATCCCCTAAAAGCGGCATATGTACTGCTTGTTGTTCCATAGCAACTCTCCTTTTAGAACAAGATTTCTGCATTGTGATGCATCCTATTCTCTTTGGGAGAAATAGGCACAAGAATTTTAAGCAAGAATAGTGCCAATTATCTGCAAAAAATAATAAGGGTCTTTAAATTTCTAAGTCTTTATCGCTCAATCCTTTTTCAGATGATTATCATTCACTGATGGGTAAGAGCATAGGATAAAAGGAGAGAGTTATCTTGACAGCACCGAAATATCGGTATTAAATGACTGTATGTCGTTGGATACTGAT
>ERZ795051.1591-NODE-1591-length-28144-cov-18.087330_pt1 | contig 28144 bp, 24 predicted proteins | sample MGYA00375135_ERZ795051 | MGnify/ENA primary metagenome ERZ795051 (study PRJEB30180, sample SAMN05720222) | activated sludge metagenome | isolation source: Anaerobic digester | place: Japan | collected 2015-05-26 ... | reverse complement strand
AAGCCATTGCCGAACTTCGAAAAGGGGCTAAGGTTGACTCGCAAACCGCTGAGGACACCTACAATGCGCTGAGTCGCTTTGCCATCAACCTAAACGAAATGGCAAGGAGCGGCAAACTCGACCCGGTTATTGGACGCGATGAAGAAATCCGCCGTGTGCTTCAAATCCTGTCGCGCCGAACAAAGAACAACCCCATTCTGATTGGTGAGCCCGGTGTGGGTAAAACAGCAATTGCCGAGGGTATAGCGCACCGTATAGTTAACGGCGATGTGCCCGAAAATTTAAAGTCGAAGCAGATTTTCTCGCTCGACATGGGGGCACTTATTGCCGGAGCCAAGTATAAGGGTGAGTTTGAGGAGCGCTTAAAATCGGTGGTTAAAGAGGTAATTGCATCGGAAGGCGAGGTGATACTATTCATCGACGAAATCCATACCCTTGTGGGTGCCGGAAAGAGCGAGGGCGCCATGGATGCCGCCAATATTCTAAAGCCTGCTTTGGCACGCGGTGAACTGCGCGCCATTGGCGCAACCACCTTCGACGAATACCAGAAGTATTTTGAGAAGGACAAGGCCCTTGAGCGCCGGTTCCAGAGTATTGTTGTCGATGAGCCCCAACCCGCCGATGCCATATCGATACTTCGCGGGCTGAAAGAACGTTACGAGAATCACCATAAGGTGCGTATTAAGGACGAGGCCATTATTGCAGCAGTGGAACTGTCGCACAGGTATATTACCAACCGTTTCCTGCCCGATAAGGCTATCGACCTAATTGACGAGGCTGCATCGAAGCTGAGGCTTGAAATGAACTCCGTTCCCGAGGAGATTGACGAGCTTGAACGTAAAATCAAACAGCTGGAAATTGAGCGCGAGGCCATTAAGCGCGAGGGCGATAAACCTAAACTCGAAGAACTATCCAGAACACTGGCTGAGCTAAACGAGGAACGTACCCGCTTGCGCGCTAAGTGGGAAAGCGAAAAGAATGTTATTGACCGAATTCAGCAGCTCAAGCAAAGCATTGAACAGATGAAGTATGAAGCGGAGAATGCTGAACGAAACGGCGATTACGGAAAGGTTGCCGAGATACGTTACGGTCGAATCAAACAGGCCGAGGCCGAGATTGAGCACCTAAAAGGGGAACTCCAGAAGGTACAGGCCGACTTTGCCCTAATTAAAGAGGAGGTTGATGCTGAGGATATAGCCGAGGTAGTATCGCGCTGGACTGGTATTCCGGTTAGCCGCATGCTCCAGAGCGAAAGGGAAAAGCTACTTCACCTTGAAGAGGAGTTGCACAAGCGCGTGGTTGGGCAGGACGAAGCCATTGCCGCTGTTGCCGATGCCGTTCGACGTAGCCGCGCCGGCTTACAGGATGCCAAACGCCCAATAGGGTCATTCATATTTCTTGGCACTACTGGTGTTGGTAAAACCGAACTTGCCAAGGCTTTGGCCGAGTTCCTTTTCAACGATGAGAACCTGATGACCCGCATAGATATGAGCGAGTATCAGGAGCGCCACTCGGTATCGCGTCTGGTTGGCGCACCTCCAGGGTATGTTGGCTACGATGAGGGTGGCCAGCTCACTGAAGCGGTAAGGCATAAACCCTACTCGGTGGTTCTGCTCGATGAAATTGAGAAAGCCCACCCCGATGTGTTCAACATCCTGCTTCAGGTACTCGACGATGGTAGGCTTACCGATAACAAGGGCCGCACGGTCGACTTCAGGAACACTATCATCATTATGACATCGAACATTGGTTCGCATATTATCCAGGAGAACTACGCTCAGCTTAGCAAGAACAATGCTGAACAAGTATTTGAGCGAACCCGCAACCAGGTATTTGAGCTGCTCAAGCAGAGCATCAGGCCCGAATTCCTGAACCGTGTGGACGAGATAATAATGTTCACTCCGCTTAACCGTGAGGAAATAAAGCAGATTGTTCTGTTGCAGTTCGAACGAATCAAGCAGATGCTTGCTCAAAACGGCGTAGGCATTGAAATTAGTGAGAGCGCAGTGGAATGGATAACCAATATAGGATTTGACCCTGTTTACGGAGCACGCCCCATTAAGCGGGTAATGCAAAAGAAAATCCTTAACGAGCTCTCCAAACAGCTGCTGGCTGGGACTATAAACAAGGAACAAACCATAACCGTTGACTACTTTGGCGACGACATACTGGTTTTCCGATAATTTCCGAGTATTTTTCTGACAGGCCGCCTATTTTTGGGCGGCTTTTTTTTATATTTGAAAAGGATTAGAAAAAGTGAACAGCTAAAAGAGATTCGTTAACCATTACCCCAAGGAACAAAGAATATGAGGGAGTTAGAGGATATTAAAAAACCAATTGATGAATAATTTTCTGTAACTTCTAAATTCCAAATTCAATTTTCTTTTCACATATGGCAGGTTTATTGGTTTATAAAGCATCGGCGGGTTCGGGAAAAACATATCGACTTGTAGCCGAATACATCAAAATGCTCATTGAAAATCCGCAGGCTTACCGCGAAATACTTGCGGTTACCTTCACCAACAAGGCCACTGCCGAAATGAAAGGTCGTATTATTGAAAAACTTTACAAGCTGAAAAGGAGTGAAGAGCCCGATTTGCTGCAAACCCTTAAAGCCGAAACAGGCATCGACGAAGATTCAATAAGAAGCCGGGCGGAAGTAGCCCTTTCCAACATTCTACACGATTACTCAATGTTTAGCATCAGCACCATCGACAGCTTTGTGCAACGCATAATCCAGAACCTGCTCTGGGAGTTAGGCCAACACGGGAACAACGAACTGGTTCTGGAACACAAGCCCTATATTGAGAAGGCTTCCGATGCGCTGCTCGATGAGCTTACCAAACACCCCGAACTATTTAACCATTTGAAAAGGTTGATTGAGGAGAGGCTTGACGAGAACAAATCGCCCAACATTCAAAACGACCTCATCAACCTGGGCAACATGCTATTCCATGAGCGCTACAAGCTACTTAGCTCCGAAGAGCGGGAACTAATGCACAACAAGGAAACGCTCAATGCACTTAAAGCAGAGGTAAACCGAATTATCTCCGAAACATACAATGAGCTAAAAACACGAGCAGCAAGTTTGCTGGAACAAATCTACAGCTCTGGCATACATGGTATTAACCAAGACAACTACAGCGATTTTTTCAAGAAAAAAGGCGGAATTATACCAGTGATAGCAAAGCTAGCGGAGCTAAAACGACTTACACCCATAGAGTATAAAAGCATTGCGGAAGATGCGCTTTCCGATATATCGGTTTGGCTGACCAAGGAAAAAATAAGTATGCTTAAGGGCTTTGTTGAGCAACATCTGATGCCAAAATACCGTGAACTCTATAGCTACCTTAACTCCAACTACAGGTTATACAATACTGCCCTGGCAATAAATGTAAACATTTCAACGCTTTACATCATCAACGAGCTTTACAAAAAGCTCAGGGAAAAGCTTAACGACGATGGCGTAATGCTCCTATCGGACAGTAGCGCGTTGCTCAAGGAGTTTGTTTCGCAAACGGACACCCCTTTCATCTACGAAAAGATTGGAACTAAATACACCAGTTACATGCTCGATGAGTTTCAGGACACATCGCAGCTGCAGTGGCGCAACTTTGAACCACTCATTGCCGACAGCTTAGGAAGCAGCGGACTTAGCATGGTGGTAGGCGATGTTAAACAATCAATTTACCGTTGGCGCAACAGCGATTGGCGTATTATGGCCGGAATTGAGGCCGAGCGACAGTTTTACCCACAGGTTAAACAGCTAACGGTTAACTACCGGAGCGCAAGAACGATTGTTGAATTCAACAACCATTTCTTTCAAAAAGCAATCGAAATCAACGAATGGGAAACTATCAATCCACAAAACCCAGCCTTCAACCTAAAAAACCTCTATTCCGACGTTAAACAGGAGGTAAAGAAACTTGAGCCGGAAGGCTATGTAGAGGTAGCTTTTATGCCACCAAAGACCGATGAAGCCAACGATTACTTTACAAATCACATTAGAAATATACTTGTTGATTTGAAAGACAGGGGATACAGGGCAGGCGATATTGCCTTTTTGGTTCGTAAAAACGAGCAAGGACGACAGCTGGCCGAACTCCTGCTTCAGCTAAGCAAGAGCGACACCCAGCTATCGGGGTTTATCAAAATAGTTTCGCAGGATGCGCTAATACTGAACTCATCGGCTGCAGTAAGGCTGTGCGTTGCTGCACTTAAAATCGCCCTAAACCCAAAGGACACCCTTGCCGTGGCTCAGTTCCGTAAGGAATTTGCATCGCTTAAAAATCAGCACGCAAGCATCCACTGGCCAAGTGTCTTCCTTCCCGATAGTGACGATACCTTTGATTGGCTGAGCTCTATCCGATTCTACCCTTTGGGTTATATGGTTGAAGCAATAATTCAAAAGTACTTCCATGACCAAGATATCGATATTAATGACCACCTACCCTACCTATCGCTACTGCATGAGTATGCTATTGACTTTTCGTACAGGGGCACTTCTTCGCTAAGCCGGTTTATTGAGTGGTATGAGCAGGACGGAAAAGGCAAACGTCTTTTTATGGCCGAAACCGAAAATGCCATCAACATCCTATCCATCCATAAATCAAAGGGATTAGAGTTCCCTATAATCATATTCCCCTTTGCCGACCTGCAGAACCAGCAGAAGCAACAAGACAGCATAATGTGGTTTAAGCTTCCGGCCGATACACCTAACGAAATCCTTAAAAATTACCCGCTTTTACCAATAAAACCAAAAAAGGCATTGGCTCAAACATACTTTGAAGCCGATTACTACGATGAACAATTCTGCAAAGAGATAGACGATATAAACCTGCAATACGTGGCTTTTACCCGTGCTAAGCATGAGCTATACATTTTGGTTACCGATAAAAAGCTTGCTGAAGACGAAATCAACAAAACCCAGGAAAATGTAGAACAAAACAAATTTGTGAAGTTTTTGCCAAACAGCTCAAACTTAAGTCCGCAAAAGGTAGTTGATGGGAAAAAGGTAACTTTCACATATGGTCAAAAGTCAACAAAAAAAGTTGACCTAAACGATAGCATGGGCGAAGAAACAAAACTTATTAAACATTACCCTATCAACCCCATGCGTGGGAAAATTGCCCAACAGTTCAAAGTGGATTCGGGCGAAATAGACCAAAAGGGCGATTTGCAGCACGGTATTGCCATGCATGCCATTCTATCGAAAATTATCACCCTTGACGATTTGGATGAGGCCATGGATTGGGCTGTTCAGAATGGGTACATTACTGCAAACCAAAGGCAAAATGTCCACAACAGCTTAATATCGATGATAAACAGGGAACCCTACAAACAGTGGTTCAGCAGCACCTGGGAGGTGAAAAACGAGGCATCGATAGTAAACACCGATGGCAATATTTACCGCCCCGACCGAGTTCTTATTGGCGATAACCAAGCTGTAATTGTCGATTTTAAATTTGGATTACCAACCCCAAAACACCGCAAACAGGTTGAGCAGTACAAAGAACTACTACTCAGCATGGGCTATGCAAGGGTGAAGGGATATTTATGGTATTTCCAATTAAACCGACACGAGGAGGTATAAGTCAAAAATCCGGTAATTATGAATAACTTTACCAAACAATTAGCTAAATACTAACCAAAACCAGTTTAACAATGCGAAAGTATTTAATCTATTTAACCATACCCGCTATGGTTGCATGTGGCTCAAAGGAGCCAAAACCGACCACACTTGCTGGTCGATACACAAATGGTACCGACAACAAGGTAATTGTTATTAGCCCCGATGCTATTGATACCATATCCCTAAATGAAAATGGGCTTTTTGTTCATAAGGTAAACCTGGCCAATCCTGCGATGCTCAAAGTTAGATCGGGCCGAATACAAACAACCCTTTACCTTGAACCCGGCGATAGCAGTTACTTTGAGGTTGACGCCAACAATGCCGATGGCATTAGCTTCAGTGGAAGCAACAGCGAACTGAACCAAAACCTACGCTCACGCAGCAAGGAACTTCAAAATATTTTCCGCGGTTGGCGCGACCTTTTCTCGCTAAACCTCAACGAATTTGGATTAAAGATTGATTCCATAAGCAAGGAATTATTCCAGAAAACCGATTCGTTAAAGGCCAAAAGCAAAAACTTTGCTGAGATGGAGGCCAACCGGGTTCGCTACTTCATGCTACGCTTACGTAGCCAATACCCCGAATACTCGGCCTACCTATCGGGCGAAGAATTTAACCCCGACAGCGCCGATTACTCATTCTTTGACAATGTGGACATGAACAACGGCGAACACCTGAGTTACGACGAGTACGCTTCGCTTGTTGAAACATACGCACAGCTCAGAATTCAAAAGGCTCAGAACTTCAAGGAACTATCGTCGAAACCCGCACAAGAACGTCTTCCTGCTATTTTCAGCATGATCGACAGCATTTTCACCAATCCTAAAATCAGGGATTACGTTAAGAAACAGTACCTAATGGAAGAGATTCAGTTTGGTGAGTTCTGGAAGCTGAACGATATTTGCAACAACTACCTTGCTGCCTGTACCACACCTGTTTACAAACAGGAGGTTCAATCGGTTTACAACGAAAAACTAAAAATTGCACCGGGCAACAGCGCCCCCACTTTTACCTACAACGATATAAACGGCAAGTCAGTGTCACTTTCCGACTTCAATGGCAAACTGGTTTACATTGACTTCTGGGCAACCTGGTGCGGCCCATGCCGCGGCGAGATTCCTCACCTGGACAAGCTTGAGAAAGACTACAAGGGGAAAAAGATAGTTTTTGTGAAGATATCGCTCGACGACGACATGGATGCCTGGCGTAAAATGGTAACCGAAAAGAAATTGGGTGGCGTTCAGCTACATGCCGATGGTGCCTGGAGTTCCGATGCCGCCAAGAATTACCAGATTAAAGGAATCCCAACCTTTGTGTTAATTGGTGCCAATGGTAAAATTATCAACCCCAATGCACCCCGTCCATCGTCGGAGGAAATCCGTACCCTGCTCGACCAGGAACTTGCAAAGATTTAATGATCACACCACATAAACCGAAGGCCGGCATTGTCGGCCTTTTTTTGTTTGGCAAGGTTTTTCTATCTTTATCAGGTTATTTGCTATAAACATGACTAAAGTTTACCCCTGGGGCGACACTCGCCGATACAATAGTTACTCGGGCTACTTTAAGAGGGAGTTTGGGGGCAGGGTTCAAAAGTTAACCATTGATGCAGGCTTCACCTGCCCAAACCGCGATGGCACTGTTGGCCTGGGAGGCTGCACCTACTGCAACAACGATGCCTTTAACCCCAGCTACTGCACACCACAAAAATCGATTACCCAGCAAATTGAGGAGGGGATTGAGTTCCATGCAGTGCGTTACAGGAGGGCCGACCGATACCTGGCATACTTCCAGGCCTACTCAAACACCTATGCCCCATTGGAGAAGTTAAGGGCGCTTTACAGCGAAGCGCTTTCGCACCCTAAGATTATTGGGCTAGTGATTGGCACTCGCCCCGACTGTGTGGATGAAGCTAAACTTGACTACTTTCAGCAGCTCAACAGCAAATACTACATAGCCCTTGAATACGGAGTGGAAAGCTGCTACAACAGGACCTTGCAACTTATTAACCGCGGCCATACCTTTGAACAATCGGTTTGGGCTATTAACGAAACAAGTAAACGTGGAATACGCGTAGGAGCCCACTTCATCTTTGGCCTACCCGGCGAAACCCAGGAGCAAATGCTTGCCGAAGCCGATATTATTTCAAAGTTACCCTTACACACCGTAAAATTTCATCAGCTGCAAATAATCAAGGGAACAATTATGGAGCAGCAGTACACAACCAACCCTGAATGGTTCAAGCTGTTCAGCATGGACGAATACTTTAACTTTCTTGCCGATTTTATTGAGCGGTTAAACCCTAACTTTGTTATTGAACGCTTTACTGGCGAAGCGCCACCCCGCTACCTGGCAGTTCCACCCTGGGGCAACCTGAGAACCGACCAGCTGATGATTGCATTTGAAAAGGTGCTCGAAAAACGCGATACCTGGCAAGGGCGATTGTTTGAGAGCAAAGTTTAGAATTAAAAATAAGAAGCTATTTTAGTGTCTAACAATTATTTTAATACCAGTTACTAAATCCGATAAGAACTTAAACACACAAAATATGAAACGTGTAAGCATTTTAATTGCCATAACCCTTGCAGCCTTTACGGCAGCAATTGCTCAGCCCAAGGCGTTAAAAAACTTCGATGAGCTTATGGCAGCCCTGAATACAGGCTACAATGTAAGGGTTGTAATACATTACGCCAAGTGCACCCTGGTTGCTGACAATGAATTACAGGACAAATCGCCCGATGCCATTGGGGGCATGACCATTGACACCTACGAGTACTTTGCCGCTAAGGCCGTACGTGGAAACGAGCACGCCTTTGTTGTTTTCTCAGAAAACAAGCTGATTCAAAACCCAAAGGGAAAAGGATTTGTTTACAACTACGCTAAGTTTAAGGTCGAAGATACTGGAAAGGTTAAGGTTACAGTTATGTACCTTGACCCCAACACCCAAGAGGAGTTGATGAGCGAAAACTTTTTTACACAATTTGGCGACAGCACTAAAGAGCAAGCAATTTACTTTTACCGACTATAACCAAAACAATGAAACCATTTCTTGAGACTGTTGCAGAGCATTTATACTCAACACACGGAAATGATATTTCAAAATTAACCCTGGTTTTTCCAAACCGAAGGGCATCGCTTTTCTTCAGCAAATACCTTAGTAAGCAAATTGCTAAACCTATTTGGTTGCCTGAAACAACAACCATTAGCGACCTGATGTTCAGCTATGCTGGTATAAAACCAGCCGATCCGCTAATGCTCAACTATAAGCTTTACAAGGCTTATTGCCAGGCCACCAACAGCCTTGAACCTTACGATGAGTTTTACTTCTGGGGAAATGTAATGCTTTCCGATTTCGACCAGATTGACAAATACCTGGTTGACCCTAAAAAGCTATTCACCAATATCAACGACCTTAAGGAAATTGAGCAGCAATTCAACGAGTTTGATAAGGAAACTATTGAATTAATTGAAAAATTCCTAAACCTTGTTTCATCTGAAGGCGAATCGCTAATTCGTTCACGCTACTCAAAAATTTGGGCAAATCTTTACGGAATTTACAGTGCCTTTACCAACAGCTTAATATCGGAAGGAATAGCTTACGAGGGATTAGCTTACCGGCTAGCCGTAAAGGCATTGGAGGGCGGCACATCAGCCATACCAAACCAAAAATTTGTTTTTATTGGGTTTAATGCACTAAGCAAGTCGGAACAACGATTGCTTTTGCTTCTAAAAAGTGGAGAAAGAGCGCTTTTCTATTGGGACTACGACAATTACTACATAAACTCCCCAACTGGTGTCGATCACGAGGCAGGACTATTCATGCGCCAGAATCTTAAGCTGTTTCCGAATGCTCTTAACAACACAAATTTTGATTTCATTGGGAATATAGGCTCTAGCAAAAAGGTAACACTTATCTCATCGCCATCGGAAGTAACACAAACCAAAATTGTTCCCGATATTCTTGATGAGCTAAACATTAACAACACTAATGAGCTAACCACGGCAGTGGTTTTACCCGACGAGAAACTTTTACTTCCGCTGCTCACGGCATTACCCGAAAAATACAGTAATGCCAATATTACCATGGAGTATCCGCTGCGCGAAACTTCGGCCTACTCTTTTATTGATGCCCTGCTAACTCTCCAAAAATCGAGCGATAAACAAACCAAGTTTTACTACCGCGATGTTCTGCTAATATTATCGCATCCCTACATTCAACTTGCATGCCCCGACGAGGCCAATAGGATAAGGGATATAATCATCGATAGGCAATTGCTAAACATCCCCCCCGACACCTTTAGTGGAAGCGACATCCTGGAGCAAATTTTCAAGCCTGTAACCAAGGGTTCAGAGCTGGCAAACTACCTTGCCACGTGCATTAACTCAATTATTAGCCGATTAACCCATGAAATTGATGCTAACGACGATAAGCTTAAGTTTGAAGTTGAATACCTGCTTACCATTAATCGAGCCTTAAAACGGTTAGGCCTAGTGATATCGGAGATAAATGAAGAATACTCCAACAAAACATTCCGCTCATACCTAACCAAAGCTTTAGCTGAGCAAAGAGTATCGTTTATAGGCGAGCCACTTTCGGGTATACAGATAATGGGCTTTCTGGAAACCCGTAACCTCGACTTTAAAAACCTTGTAATTCTTTCGGTAAACGACAATCTTTTACCGGGAAGCCACTTTAGCCCATCGTTCATAGTGCCTACCCTACGGCAAGCATACGGATTGCCCGACTACAAGCACCAAAATGCGGTATACGCCTACTACTTTTACCGCTTAATGCAACGCGCCGAAAATATCTACCTTGTATACACAAACATAACCGAGGGATTAAAATCGGGTGAACTGAGTCGCTTTGTTAAGCAGCTTCAAATGGAGTCAAACCTAAACATAAAAGAAGTAACCGTAAACTTTGATCTTGGCGTAAATAGCGAAAGACCTATTGAGGTTACAAAAAATGAGGCCATTGCTAAAAGATTAAGTAAGTATTTTGAAACAACCGAGGGTAGCAGGTACCTCTCCCCATCGGCACTATCGGAATTTAAGAACTGCTCCTTAAGTTTCTTTTTCGACAGAGTGTTAGGCATATCAGCCCCCGATGAGCTCGATGAAGAGCTCGATGCCATGGGCATTGGTAGCGTATTCCATAAAGCTATGGAACAAATCTATAGCGGTTTTGTGGGTAAAGAAGTGACAAAAGACCAGGTCCAGAACAGACTTAACCAGCTTGGATTAGTTGAAGAAACTGTTTTTAGGGCTTTTAAAGAAATTAGTAAGTTTAACGGAACTATCGATGAGCTGAACGGGCGGAATAGGTTGCTGCTGGAAAGGGTGAACTGGATGGTAAGGAATGCCCTAAGCTCTGATCTTAACAGGACGCCATATAAATTGTTGGCAATAGAGGAAGAAGTTGAAACGGTTATACCAATTGAACTTAACGGTAAAGCCTTAAACGTCCGACTTGGCGGAAAAATTGACCGTTTGGAACTCAAAAATGGGAAACTGACCATTGTAGATTTTAAAACCGGTAAGCACGAACCAGCCAAAACTAAAATTAGCAACATCAGCGATTTTGATGGGAAAACCGATAAGGATGGACTGTTCCAGCAACTTGTTTACAAGTTCATTTATACCCAAGAAAATAGTTTAGGCATAGGTGATGTTGACATTCTGCTTTGGTATGTTCGCAGCACCGATGGAATACCAAGCACCGAAGTTCCGGATACCGATGAGTTTTGGGAAGAATTTATTAGTTACCTAAAATCATTGATATTCAAAATAGTAGACGATAGCCCATCTTCACAGACATCAAACATCAAGCTTTGCGAAAACTGTAGTTATAATGTAATATGCAATAGAAAAGTGATGTAAATCAATAAAATTTAAAGCGATAAATATTGACATCATGACTTATTCAAAGTAAGTTTGCTTTTAACACAAATAATTTCTCTATGAAAAAACTAACCTTATCAATATTAATACTAATTGCAGCCCTAAGTATAAAAGCACAGGAGGTTGCCACAACCCAAAATAAAATTAACCTTAATTTTAAGGTTGACATGGTAAGCAGGTACCTTTGGCGCGGACTTTTACTTGACAACAATCCCTGCATCCAACCCGATTTATCATTAAGCGTCGGCGGTTTTACCTTTGGTAGTTGGGCCTCATATGGCTATAACAGCAAATTTCCCGAAATTGATTTTTACCTAATCTATGAATTTGGCCCACTTTCGTTAACTGTTTTCGATTACTACAACGAGGATGAGACCGATTTATCATCCATAAAATATTTTACCTGGGATAGAAAATTAACAGGTCATGCACTTGAGGGAACCATCGCATGGAACGGCACTGAGAATTTTCCGCTTAGAGCGCTAGCAGCCACATTCTTTTACGGAAACGACCGTGATGCTGATGGCAATCAGTATTACTCCACCTATTTTGAAATTGGCTATCCCTTTAACTTGAGCGACTACTCATTAGAATTTTTTCTGGGAGCAACACCAGCCAAGGGACTTTACAACAATAGTGCAAACATTGTAAATATTGGATTTTCTGCTAGCAAGGACATAAAGCTTACCGAAAATTTTACATTACCAATAAAAGGTTCCTTTGTAGTTAATCCAGCACAAGAAAATGTGTTCTTTGTTGTTGGTATAACATTGCAGTAGTTTTTCAACCAAAACTTAATTCAAGAGGCACCCAAACCGGTGCCTCTTATGCTACTTGTTATCAACCTATTATCTATAAAACCCTTAGGACCTTTTCAAGATCCAGCCTAATCCGTGGCGACAATTCTCTTTGTTTATTCTGAGGGTTAAGATTTTCGATGCTTCCGGGTTTTCCTAAAGCAATTACCGCTCCAATTTGGTAGCCATCATCGAGTTTAATAGCACGTCTAATGCTTATATGGTCAAAACCGCCCATCATATGTGTAACATAACCCATGGATTGAGCCTGAACTAAAAACATGGCTGTAGCCATACCCAAATCGTGCAGGGCATAGTAGTTGGACTCACCTGTTCTGGTGTAGTTTTTACGGGCTGCAGTAACCACTAATGCACCTGCACTCTTTGCCCACTCCTGGTTGGCAGGAGCCAAAGCGCTAAGAACATTTTCAAAGGCTGTGGCATTTTCCCTGTTTGCAACATAAAACAACCAGGGCTGTTCGTTATATGCCGATGGAGCTAGTATGGCAGCCCTAAAAAGCTGAATTAAATGCTCATTTGGAATTGGCTCAGGGCTAAAGGCCATAGCACTCCGGCGCTGCTGAATTGATTGTAATATTTCGTTCATTCTATTTTTGAATTATTTGTTGCATTAACAAGATAACGCCAACAAAGTTTAAAAAGCCATTACAACGTATAGGTTTTTTACCCTGAATTCAATCGCTAAAATCATTACGAATTGTTATGAATATCATTGTTTTCAAAGGTTTTCCGACTTATGTTTCTTAACATATTTTGTAAATCTAAACAACTCTTTGAAAATTGGTTTACAATACTTAACCTTGCAAAACGACAAATAATAGATTAGAAGCAACATAATCATTTAAATATCAACATATAACAAAAAAACAAAAGCTATGAGCAAGATGACACCAAAGGATTACATGGAGCGCGAAAGCAAGTATGGCGCTCATAACTATCACCCACTGCCTGTTGTGCTGGAAAGGGGTCAAGGCGTTTACTTATGGGATGTTGAAGGGAAGCGTTACTACGACTTTCTATCGGCATACTCAGCAGTTAACCAGGGGCACTGCCACCCAAAAATCATTAAAGCCATGTGCGAGCAAGCACAAAAGTTAACCCTAACATCACGCGCGTTTTATAACAACGTACTTGGCGAATTTGAGGAGTATGTAACCAAATACTTTGGTTACGACAAGGTTTTACCCATGAACACCGGAGCCGAAGCTGATGAGACTGCACTAAAGCTTTGCCGCCGCTGGGCATATAACGTTAAGGGAATTAAGGATGGTGAGGCCAAGATTATTGTTTGCGAGAACAATTTCCACGGCCGTACAATCACCGTAATTTCCATGTCAACCGACCCAGATTCCTATGGCGGGTTCGGTCCATACACTCCTGGTTTTATCAAGATTCCCTACAACGATATTCCAGCCCTTGAAAAAGCATTGCAGGACCCTAATGTTGCTGGTTTCCTTGTTGAACCAATCCAGGGCGAAGCAGGTGTATTTGTTCCCGATGAAGGTTACCTGAAAAAAGCTTATGACCTCTGCAAGAAGCACAACGTGCTTTTCATTGCCGACGAGGTTCAAACCGGTATTGCCCGCACAGGTAAAATGCTAGCCTGCGACCACGAAGGTGTTCGTCCCGATATCCTAATTCTGGGTAAAGCTATTTCAGGCGGCGCAATGCCTGTTTCGTGCGTGCTTGCCGATGATGAGATTATGCTTACCATTAAGCCAGGCGAGCATGGCTCTACCTTTGGCGGAAATCCACTTGCCGGAAAGGTTGCCATTGCAGCCCTTGAGGTAGTTAAGGAAGAGAAACTTGCTGAAAACGCTGAACGCCTTGGCAAAATCTTCCGCGATGAGATGAAGAACATCAAGAGCGAAATGATTGAACTTGTTCGTGGTAAGGGATTGCTTAACGCAGTGGTTATCCGTAATAAGCCCGGGAAAACAGCTTGGGACGTTTGCTTGGCCATGGCCGAAAAAGGTGTTCTGGCAAAGCCAACTCACGGAAATATTATCCGTTTCGCCCCACCCCTTGTTATTACTGAGGAGCAACTACGTGAGGCTATTGGCCTTATCAAGGAAGCTTTTAAACAATTTGAATAGTAAAAAGTTACACACCAAGAAGGTGGCACCTACGTGTCACCTTTTTCTTTATCTACCTTAAGTAACCCATTCCCCTTTCCTTAACCACACTGATAAAATTGTCAATGGACCTATCATATCCTCGCTCAATATCGGCTGGGAAATAGCAGGCAGGCAGTTCGCCATTCTTACGGTGATAGGCTAAACAATCGCAACACACACCATGCTTACCGCAGGGGTAGGAGCAGTTGCAAAACTTGGAGTTATTCTCTTTTTTACATTCCATAGCTAATTCACTTTTAAACATCAGCAAAAATAATTTTATCGCAAAAAAACTTGATAAACTTTCAGAATGAATTGCAATCTAACCTATGAATTTGCATTTTTGTAACTACATTGTTAAACTCAAACCAACTCACCATGAGAAAAATATTTACACTACTAACCATTGCAACCGCATTGCTTATGGCACAGTGCAAGCAACCTGAACAAAAGGTGGACGTATCGCCCATTAGCGATGCCACAGTGAAAAAAGTAACTACAGAACTGGTTAAACAGCACGGCGATTCCCAAAAGGAAAGAATTGAACGCGGAGTTGCTCAAGTGGCCATGCTTTGGAGGATTACCGATGGCACCGAGACCGATTTTGAGCAGTTCTGCACCACACAATTTGTATCGGACGATGCAGCGCTGGAGCAGCTATTCAACAAGCTCTCCTATGGTTTTGAAATGCTAAATGGCTACTTCATCCTGTTGAGTAAGGAGCTCATGAAACCCCTCCACTTGGACTGGGGCCCAGTAACCCCCATTGATGAGCTCTTTGGCTCATACAATGCGGCAGCACACCTAAACGACGACCTCTATGCCAACAAAATTGCATTTATTACTGCCCTAAACTTCCCATACTACACCCTGAAGGAAAAAACCGAAATGGGTGAAAACTGGAGCCGCAAGCAATGGGCTTACGCTCGCATGGGCGATATGTTCACAAGTCGAGTTCCGGCCCAGCTCATCCAGAACTTTTCAACAGTAAACACCAATGCCGATACCTACATCAGCGAGTATAACATTTACATGGGCAACCTTGTGGATGACAAGGGTCAAACCATGTTCCCTGCCGATATGAAGTTGATATCGCACTGGGGATTGCGCGATGAGCTAAAGTCGCACTATGCCAACAAGGAGGATGGACTTGCTCACCAGCAGATGATTTACCAGGTGATGAAGCGAATCATAGACCAATCCATACCCCAGCAGGTTATCAACAGCAACGAGTATAAGTGGAATCCATATACCAATACTTTAACCAAGGAAGGTAATGAGGTTCAAGCTACACCCGAGCCTAATACTCGCTACCAGCATGTAATAAACCAATTCAAGGCACTAAAAGCTATTGACGAGTACACCCTTAAAATGCCAAACTACATACAACGCAAGTTTGAGGGTGAGTTTGAACTACCGGTCGATGAGGTTGAACAGCTGTTTATTGATTTGGTATCGTCAAAGGAGGTTCGCGAAGCTGGGAAACTAATCAGCCAGCGCTTAGGTCGCCCGTTACAGCCATTCGATATCTGGTACGATGGATTTAAAGCCCGCAGTGGCATCCCTGCTGAAAAACTTGATGGCATTACCACCAAGCGTTTTCGCGATGCCAAAGCCTTTGAGGCTGAGCTTCCAAATATCCTAACCTCGCTCGGATGGAGCAAGGAAAAAGCTAAATTCATTGCCGACCGGGTAAAAGTTGAGGCCTCGCGTGGCGCAGGGCATGCATGGGGTGCCGAAATGCACAACGATGTGGCACTCCTCCGCACCCGTGTTCCTGCTTCGGGCATGAACTACAAGGGATTTAACATTGCCATGCATGAGTTTGGCCACAACGTGGAGCAAACCATTACCCTGCACGATGTTGATTACTACATAATGCACGGTGTGCCCAACACAGCCTTTACTGAGGCATTGGCATTCGTGTTCCAGAAACGCGACCTTGATGTGCTGGGTATGAAGGAGGTTAACCCCGATAAGGAATACCTTGAAACCCTCGATAACCTTTGGTCGTGCTACGAAATTATGGGCGTATCGCTGGTTGATATCAACCTCTGGAAGTGGTTGTACAACAACCCCAATGCTACCGCCGATGAGGTTCGTAATGCTACCCTTACCATTGCGCGCGACATTTGGAATAAATACTACGCCGATGTGTTTGGCAGCACCGACGAGCCCATACTTGCCATTTACTCACATATGATTGACAATCCGCTTTACCTATCGGCTTACCCAATAGGTCATCTTATCGATTTTCAGTTGGAAAAGCAGTTCCGTGGCCGCTCATTTGCTGCAGAGGTTGAACGGATTTACTCACAGGGTCGTTTAATCCCTCAACTCTGGCTTAAGAAAGGTGTTGGTGAGCCACTTTCGGTTACTCCTATTCTTGAGGCATCGGCAGTAGCCATACAAAAACTCTCCGAGAAAAAGTAAATCAGTCCAACAATACTTGAAAGCCGTCCGCATTAGGACGGCTTTTTATTTATACCAGAACAGGGTTAGTGGCTGTTTTCAAATCTTTTTACGGTCTGAGCGATAGTTCCATACTTCCTGCCGAACAAAACCACCGCAAACAGACAAAGCAATCCTGCTATTGCAAGGGTTAGCTGAACACCAATTGTAGGGCTAATTGAGCCAAGTAAAAGGCTTCCAAGAGGTGTAATACCCATAAACGATAAACCGTAAAGTGCAACCACCCTTCCCCGCTTATCCTCATCAACAATGTGCTGCAGAAGAGTGTTCGTTGCCGCAAACTGAACAATCATACCAAATCCAGTAATAAATATTACTCCAAGCGATACAGCTGTATTTGATGAAAGCGAGAAAACAAACAATCCAATACCAAAAAGGATGGAAGAAACAAGAATAATCTTTGGTAAACTTCTAATGCTTTTCCTCGAAGCTAAATAGAATGCACCCACCAATGCACCAGCACCTAGCGAGCCAGTGAGAAATCCAAGCAACTGTGAGTTGCCATGAAGGATATCGCGGGCAAAAACGGGCATAAACACCTGAAACGGCAAGCCAATAAACCCTATTGACGAAATTAGTAAAAGTAAATACCTAATTGTTTTATTCCGGTATGAATAAGCTAAACCCTCAGCCAGTTCCTGGAAGATGGAACCATGGTGATGATGAGTATTCATAGGCTTTACCCTCATCGACATTAACGATGCTATAACTGCCATGAAGCTTAACCCATTGATTATAAAGCACCACCCTTCGCCTAATAACGCAATAATAAAACCACCTATGGTAGGCCCAATAAAACGGGCCGAGTTAATAAGTGTTGAGTTTAACGCAATGGCATTCTGAAGCAAGTCCCTGTCACCAACCATTTCCAGCAGAAAAGCGTGACGGAATGGAGTATCGAAAGCAAGCGAAACTCCATTTATAACAGCAATCAGTATGATATGCCAAATTTGAAGCACTCCAGTAAGGTAAAGCGCTGCTAGGGTAAAGGCCATAACCATTGATAAAGCCTGCGAACCAATAAGCACATACCTTCGGTTTACCCTGTCGGCGTAAACGCCGGCTATTGGCGTTAGAAAAAGCGATGGGATTTGACCTGCAAAACCTACTAACCCAAGCAGAAAAGGGGAATCGGTTAACCGATATATAAGCCAACCTAATGCCAAGTTCTGAATGTAGGTACCCATGAGCGAAACAATCTGCCCATAAAAGAACATCCTGAAGTTAGGGCTTTTCAAAGCCCTAAAAGCAAAACCAACCCGGTTAAAGTATGAACGTATATCGATGTACCTGAACATGCATTAAAATTGAATGCCCGCGGCTAAACCCACCATTCCATTCCCATTAAAGTAGGGAACAATTACAGCATGCATTTGACCCCTACTCCGTTGTTTTAGTTTAAATCGTTCGTAAGTATAGTACGATATTTTAGTACTTAGTATTCCAATTCCTGCACCTGCAAAAACATCGGTTATCCAATGCTTGTTATTGATTACCCTTGCAAAACCAATTGTACCTGCAATGGCATAACCAGCCACACCAATCCATACTGTATGGTCCTTGTACTCCTGCCACAAAAACTCAGCTCCTGTAAAGGCCATAGCAGTATGTCCCGATGGGAATGAGGTTGTAGAACTACTATCGGGCCGCATAACACCGGTTGTATGCTTAAGTACTCGCACCACTGCCAATTGCAGTACAAACGAGCCAGAAAGTATAGCAGTTCTGTCCCAAAACGAATGCTTCGCCTTTAGTCCCGCATCGTCGAGTATGTAAACCGCTAAGCCAGGAACATACTGAAAGTAATCGTCGGCTCTGTACTTTGTATTTATGTGCTCTAACACCTCGCTGCGGATTCCAGTGTTCCAGCGTTTCAGTTTCGGATTATTGAGACCAACCACACCATAGGTGATTAGCGATACTGGAATAAATGTATTCTTAACAGTGAGCCTATACTCCAGCTTTGGCCGTTGACTTAGGCTATCAATCCGAGTTAGCTGTTGTGAAAAGCCATTTAGGTAAAAAAGTATCCCTAAAATCAAAAAAAAATCTTGTTTTCAAAACCTCTCTTTTTTTGCAAAGATAAACATCTAAATATGACTATTTAGCCATTTGTAAATGTAATTTAACCTAACGCTTGGATTAAACTAACATGGATTAGTTATATTTGCTTAGAATTTAATTAATAAAGAAGACTAAAAGTGAATAAGTACAAAACCATAGCCCTAGTAGCACACGATAACCGCAAACGCGACCTTGTGGAATGGGTTGAGTGGAACTGGGCAAAATTACTAAAGCACAAGCTCATTTGCACAGGCACAACCGGCCGTCTTGTTGAGGAGGCCCTAACCAAGATGAATAACGATGCCGGGAATCATCTGCAGCTTACTCGCCTTAAATCGGGTCCACTTGGTGGCGACCAGCAACTAGGCGCTTTAATAGCGGAAGGGAAGATTGACATACTAATCTTTTTCTGGGATCCCATGCAGGCTCAGCCTCACGATGTGGATGTTAAGGCTTTGCTTCGCATTGCTACGGTTTACAATATTCCCACAGCCACCAACCGTTCAACAGCCGACTTCCTAATAAGTTCGCCACTTATTGAACAGGAGTACACCCCAAAACTAAAGGATTACAGCCAGTACATAAACAGAGACGTTTACTAAAAATATTGAGCCATGGAACGTAACGAGTACCGCGAAAATGTAAAAAAAGCCATTGACGAAATTTTCGACCAGATTGAAGCATTGAGGGCTAAAGCCGATAATGCCTCCGATAAGGTAAGGCAGGAGTACAATGAAAAAATCAAGGAGCTTGAAATGCTTCGTAATCAAATGGAAAGCAAGCTCGATGAACTTGCCCAGGCAGCCGATAGCAAGTGGGACGAGGTGAAAGATACTGTAAATTCCAGCCTTGAATCGTTCAAGGAGGGCTTCAAGAAGTTAGGTTCGCTTTTCGATTAGCCAATACTTCACTTACAAATGAATGCATTTGAACTTTCCCTAATTGTAGGGATTGTACTACTACTAATTGCTTGGATTTTTGTTCTTACCGATATCCTTCGTAACAGATTCCCTGAACGGAATATGTGGATTATTTACTTAATCATTACCCCTCCCCTGGCTGTGTTAGTATATCCTATAGTTCGGGAAAGACTTTTAAGAAATGCAAGAAAGTAGTGTGAGTTGAAATTACTCATTTTCAAGCTTAAACCTTATCCGTACAGTTCCATCGGAGTAATCGGCCGAGATAATTTTGAATCTCCCTATTTCCTTGGTGTTAGCCACGTGCGGACCAATACAGGCGCAAGCATCGTAGTTTCCTACCCTAATAACCCTGATTGATTCCGGGGCATCAGCGGGTAATTTGCTTAAATCAAGGAAAGTTGACGCATTGCTTTTATCGGTAAACTCCTCGGTTACATTTAGGTTTTGTGAGATAACTTCATTCACCCTACTCTCAATTGTTTTTAGTTCCTCATCAGTCAGAGCTCTTGGGATGCGATAGTCGCACTTGGACTTTTTTTTCTCCACATGGCTACTGAACGCCCTACCACAATTGTAAAGCCGCACCATTGTTTGGTTGAGAATATGTTCGGCGGTATGCATACGGGGATCGTAGTTCTTTTCGCTCATTTCAGTTTAAATTTTCATGTAAAAATAGTAAAAAGGGAAAGCAATATTAGCAGAAACAAATAGGCTGTAAATGTTGACAGGAAAAAGCACCCATCAGGCCAAAAACAATTACTTTTGCCGGATAAAACTTGTCAAATGTTCGATTTATCCAAAAAACGCTGGCAGTGGGCTGCCATGCTTTTCATGGCTTTTGTTTGGGGAGCCTCGTTTATCCTGATGAAGCGCGGTCTCGATGCGCTAAGCTACGTTCAGGTGGCTGCGCTCCGAATATTTTTCAGCTTTTTGATACTTCTACCCCTTTCAATAAAAAACCTAAAGCTTATAAACCGCCAGAATTTTTGGCCGCTACTAGGATGCGGATTACTGGGTAACTTTTTCCCAGCATTCCTTTTTACACTTTCTGAAACCCAGATCTCCAGCTCGCTTGCAGGATTCCTCAACGGGCTTACCCCTTTCTTTACGGTAATTGCGGGTTTGTTGTTATTCAAACATAAGCCCAATGCTTTCCAAAGTATAGGCGTTCTAATCGGATTTGTTGGGGCATCAATACTAATAACCAACGGAAATTTTTCGTCGTTTGGCCATGTAAACCTTTATGCACTGCTAGTTGTGCTGGCCACTATGATGTATGGCATTAATTCCAATATTATTCGGTTTAAACTATCGGGGTTAACCGGAGTGCAAATTACATCGCTAATCTTTTTCCTGATTGGCATTCCGGCCGGTATTATACTTATATCAACAGATATTGGGGCTGCCATGCAGCACCCAGCATTTGCAACGAGCATTCTGGCTACCATTGTGCTAGCAACATTTGGCTCAGTAATTACTCTATTTGTGTATAATAATCTTATTCACCACACCAGCGCAATTTTTGCTTCATCGGTAACCTACATTATTCCTTTTTTTGCGTTACTATGGGGCATTCTTGATGGCGACCATATTGGAGCACTACAAATTGTCTCGTTGGTAATAATCCTGATTGGGGTTTACCTCTCAAGCTTACGCCGCAAGCCAAAATTGCTTTAAAATCAGGTCATTTTAATAAAATTAAATCAATTTTATCCAAAAAGGGTTGACTTTACCCTTATTTGTCCATACCTTTATTTTAAAGTCAAAAACCTTGTTTGACATGACAAAGGACAAAAAGGATAAAAAAAAGAAACAGGCCGATAAACCAAAAGAAACAAAAAAAACCAAAAAGCATCACCTGCCTGATTTAGGAAACGACCATTACGAAACGGTAGAGGCCCATGTTGATAGGATGGATAAAAAGACCTATGAGCATGAAATTGAAAAACTCCATGTGGAACTGGTAAAACTCCTTGAATGGATAAAGCACCAAAAATTGAAGGTTGTTTTACTGTTCGAGGGGCGCGACGCTGCCGGAAAGGGCGGTGTAATTAAAACCATAGCCGAACGGCTAAACCCTCGTTTTTGCCGGATTGTTGCTCTAGGTGTACCTACCGAGAAAGAGAAAACCCAATGGTATTTCCAGCGATATGTAGCCCACCTACCCGCTGCCGGTGAGATGGTTCTGTTTGACCGAAGCTGGTATAACCGGGCTGGCGTTGAAAAGGTCATGGGATTTTGTTCTGAGGAGGAGTACACTGAGTTTCTACGCTCATGCCCTGAGTTTGAACGTATGCTGGTTCGTTCGGGTATAATACTAATTAAATACTGGTTCTCCGTTAGCGACAAGGAACAGGAACGTCGCTTTCAGGAGCGTATCGACGATCCAACCAAGCGATGGAAGCTCAGCCCCATGGATATTGAATCGCGTAACCGCTGGGTGGAATACTCCAAGGCAAAGGATGTTATGTTCGCCCATACCGATATAAAGCAAGCTCCCTGGTGGGTAGTTCGAGCCGACGATAAAAGGCGTGCCCGCCTTAACTGTATCCATCACCTGCTAAGCCTCATACCTTACGAAGATCTTACCCCACCACCGGTTAAGCTTGAACCCCGACGGATTGACGAGAGCTATGTTCGTCCACCTATCACCGACCAGAACTTTGTTCCCGAAATTTATTAATTGCAAATAGGGCTGCTCGCATGGGCAGCCCAAAATGTTTAAAATCGCCAATAAAAAAAAATCAATTGATAAATCGCGGTTAAAGGTTGTCAAAGCCCGGTATACTATCAATCTTGATTGGACGGCCATTTTTTAGCCCAACGCCAATTACCTTAGCCTTAACGGCTAATTTCCCCTCGGGCATTTTAATCACTTCCTGATCAAAGATCATTCGTAAATGGCCCTCCTTGTGGGTGGTTAACCGAACAACAAATATATCGCCACTGGTTAGCGAGTACTTGTAGTCAATTTCAATACGTGACACCACAAGGTCAATGCCCTCATTGTGCAACCTGGCAAAATCGATTCCCTTGCTCAACAAGTACTTGTGACGGGTATGCTCAAGGTAGTTCAGGTAGCGAGCATTGTTAACAATACCCTGCAAGTCGCATTCGTAATCACGAACCTCAAACTCTAGCTTAAAAACATCCATAATTTTTACGTTTTACTTCCAGTTCCTTAACTTATATCCGCTCACAGAGTAGTAAAGAATTATAAAGTACGATGGTATCAGAATAATGTATGCCATTTGGGGCGAAATTGAATCGGATAGTCGGCCCCAAAGCAAGGGCAGAATGGCACCACCCGCAATGGCCATGATAAGCACCGCCGAACCCGTTTTAATAAATTTGCCTAAATCGTGAATGGCCAATGGCCAGATGGCAGGCCAAACCAATGCATTTGCTAAACCAAGCAGTGCAAGTGCAAGAATTGAGTAAGTTGGCGATGCCAAAACTACGACAATACTTAGAGCGATACCCAGCAAAGCAGATGCAATAAGAGCCGTGCGCTGCGAAATAAGTTTTGGTATCAGTAATATTCCAGCCAGGTATCCAACTATCATGGCAATAAGGGTATATGTTGTAAAAACCTTTGCGGTTTCAATTTTAAAACCTTGCGATATTCCATAGCGAATTATGGTATCGCCTGCTATTACCTCAACACCAACATAGAAAAACAGGGCAATAGCACCAAGTATCAGCTGCGGGAACTGGAAAATACTTGATTTATTAGTGAAATCAGTAACAGAATCTACGGAATCATCCTCTGTTTCCACGTCGGGCAGCGGGGCATAACGTACGGCAATCCCCAGGAAAACCAGTATTGATGTCATTACCAGGTACGGCCCAATCACTCTGTGCGCTAGGCTATCGAGAGCCGCAGCGCGGGCAATACTGTCCATCCCCTCAAGTGATTTCACAAAGGCATCGCCATCGTTAAGGATGTAGTAGGCCAGTATAAGCGGAGCAAAGGCTCCAGCTAACTTATTACAAATCCCCATTATACTTATACGCCTTGCAGCACTCTCGCGGGGTCCTATTATGGTGATATACGGATTTGCAGCTGTTTGCAGCACAGCCAACCCTGCTCCCATAATAAACAGGCCACTCAGAAACATCCAGTAAGCTCTGCTCAACGCTGCGGGAACAAACACAAGGGTTCCTATAGCCATCACCAGTAAACCTACTGTCATGCCCCTGTGAAAACCTGTCTTTTTCAACACCCACGATGCCGGCAAAGCCATTACGGTATAGGAGATATAAAAGGCAAAAGCTACCAGGGTAGCTTCAAAATCGCTAAGCTCACACGAAATTTTAAAATACGGAATAAGGATGCCGTTTAACCAGGTTACAAAACCAAAAATGAAGAATAACGCTCCAATAATGAGCATAGGCAAAAAATTGCCTTTACTTTTTTGAGAGTTCATTGCAGTTGTTTTAGGTTAAGGTACCCCAAAAATAGAAAAATATTGATGAGCGAAGAGGCCAAATCAAAATAAAAAAGGAAACTTAAACCTTTACAGTAATAATATCGTCCCAGCGAGTGGTGTACATGGGCGAAATACGTTCCTGGCGTAATTTCCATTTACGTCCAGCCCCCTGAGCGGCTACTTTAACCGTGTGCCTGCCATACTTATCGTTTAGTTTATCCACAACCACCATTAGTTTACTGTGTTTTTCCCTGTCAATGCTATCGAAGAGCGAGGTTTGAATATGCTGGTTGGTTGAAATACCCGTTACAATTACTCCCGCCTTCTTGTACCGGAATCCCGGCTTGTATATACTTTTTAATCCAATAAGGGCGTAGTGTATCAGCTCCATGGTGCTGCTCGTGGGCACAGGCAGGGTTATGGTTTTACTTGCCGAGTACTGGGGTAAATCGTCGCGAAAATAGTTGGTGTGTGCAAAAACCATTACCACTTGCGCAACCGACTGCTGCTTACGCAATTTCTGGGCGCAACTCGCTGCAAACGATGCCACCGCCTCACTCAGGTATCCAAGGTCAGTTTGCATCTCACCAAAGGAACGGGTTGTTGCAATTGCCTTTTTGGGTGGAGCGGTATGTTCCAAATCAATACAGGGTATTCCCAGTAACTCCTTTTGGGTTCGGAGTCCAACCACTGACATGTGCTGCCTTACCCAACCTGCGGGCATTCGGGTAAAATCGTATGCTGTATTAACACCATAGCGGGCCAGAAACTTACTGTACTGCCGGCCTATTCCCCAAACCTCACCAATCTCGAACCCTTTTAGCGCGTCAACACGCTGCTGCTCGTTGGCAATCATATAAACTCCCTGGTGTTGTGGCTGCTTTTTTGCGATATGGTTAGCAACCTTTGCTAACGTTTTGGTAGGGGCTAAGCCCAAGCTTATGGGAATACCGGTATTCCGCATGGTGGTTTTCCGAATATGTCGGGCATAATCCATTAAATCAACATAGCTGAAACCGTGCAGCCCAAGAAAAGCCTCATCAATGGAATATATTTCGATATCGGGGGTAAAGCTGGCAAGGGTATTCATCACCCTTTGGCTCATATCGCCATAAAGCGTATAGTTTGATGAGAAGACAGCAACATTGGCTTTTTCAATCAGTTCCTTAATCTTGAAGGCTGGCTCACCCATTTTGATACCAAGAGCTTTTGCCTCGTTGCTGCGGGCAATTACACAACCATCGTTGTTCGACAGAACAACAACAGGCCTCCCAATGAGCGAAGGGTCAAAAACACGCTCGCACGAAGCGTAAAAGTTATTGCAATCGGCAAGAGCGTACATGGCTAAAACTTATGGATGACGTAGGTTACAATACCCCATACCACAAAGTCGTTTTCCTCAGTAACCTTTATGGGTTTATATGCCGGATTTGCCGGCATAAGGTAGATTCCATCCTTTTTAATCCGAATGGTTTTAAGCGTAAACTCACCATCGATATAGCAAACTGCTTTACGCCCATCGGTGGGTGGTAACGATTTGTCGATAACCAGAATATCGCCATCGTTAATCCCCTCATCAACCATTGAATCGCCACGGACACGACCATAAAAAGTTGAACTTGGATTCTTGACAAGTTCCTTGTTTAAATCAAAGGCTAAATCGATATAGTCCTGCGCTGGCGACGGAAAACCAGCCTTTATTCCTTCGGCCAAAGGAAGTGAAAGGTCGGATGTTGTGTCGGCAGTAAAGAAATCTATCTTAGGTGTAGCTTTTATCAGCCTCATGCTTGTTTAGGGGAGTTAATCTGTTTAACTACACTAATAACAAATGCAATTCGCGAATGGTTTTTAGTTGTTTTAGGAACAAGAACAAGGAGTGCAGCAAGATACCCTGCAACCAATCCTTTTAGTACTCCTGCAGTAAAAGGATCGGCGCTAGGAAACATTACCACGCCAAAGGCAAAAAGTGCAAAAAGTATCAGCAAAACAAAGCTTACAGTTTGCCTTCGGGCTAACCGCTTGTGGTAATCGAGCCTTGAATCAATGTAAATACTATCAGTGCCCTCAATTAGTTTTGTACGTTCATCGGCCGACAATCCCTTTTCGTTATCAACCAATATCTTAATTGTTGAACTGCTGTCCATAACATTCAGATTTTTTACAAATTTACTACATTAAACCATGAACTTATCAGGAATACTAAAAAGAAAAAAGGCCCTCAGGCCTTTTCCCTTGATTGTTAAGCAAATCTACCTATATGCGGGATTAACATTCGGATTTGAGGGGTAGTACAGGTTTACCTTGTAGTTAAAGGATATGAAATTATTCTCGCCAATGGGAACATCAATGCGTAAATCCCTGTACATTTTCAGATCGGGCTTTTTAAAGTAAACTAGCCCACGGACTGCCTCGTTTTTAGATAGGGTTGTTTTGCGGAGTGAGTTATTGATCCATGCATCTGTTGATGCGTAAATCAGATCGCTTCGGATATTATTCATCTCCTGGGAGAATTCGGCAAAGTTAAGGGTTGTCCCTGCCGCTGCTGCAGCCACCTCGGCTCGGTTAACTGCACGCTGTTTGGTATCCTTGGCATCGGCTGAGGCTGTTGCAACCATTACCGGTAATGCCAATGCAGCTACTGCAATTGAAGCAGTAGCAAGGTTTTTCTGATTAGCCTCAATCTGCGATTGCGCCAATTCATTTTTAAGAATTTCTAGTTCGGGATCAGCGGCATAGATTGGGAATGTGCTGTACACAATCTGGTTGATTACCGGATCCCACTTCCCACTATCGGTAAACATCACCATTTTTTCGGGGCAAACCAGAAAATCCTCATCGGTAGAGTTAATCACCTCTATATCGAACACCAAGTAGGCATCTGTAGTACCATGGTAAGCGCAATGAACCACAAAGCCATCCTTAAAGTAACTGGTAAATTCTTTCCCACTTTCCCAGGTTGTATTTGTTTCCTTAGATTTTAACCTGATAACTGGGTTTGGAGTTGCACAAGAAGCCAATAAGCTTATTACAAGGATGTAACTGGCTATCTTTTTAAAAGGTTTCATAGATTTTAGGTAGTTGGTTTAACGTAAGCCGTCAAATAACATGCCATGAACCTAAAAAAATCAAGCATTCTCATACATTAATTTGATGTTGAAAAACACCTATGGAACAATTTAAATGAAAGATCAGCCCAGTTGGGTTAAAAACGAGATTCCTCGCTGTGTTCGGGATGACGGTTTACGATATTCGTGAATCGCTGAACATTGTTCGTAACACCTTTGTCATGTTGAGCGGTAGCGAAACATCTCTTTAGGGCCGATTAGAGTTCCTTCGCTCCCCGCTAGGGCGGGACAGGCCGCTCAGGATGACAAGCGGAGTTGACAGTTGATAGTTGATAGTGAAAAAAAGCATTTCACGAAACATCTAACTCCAAACACCCCTATACACTGTACACTGTACACTTTTCAATAGATCATTCGCTACGCTCAGGATGACAAATGAAGTTGTTCGTGTAAGTTGTTCGTTGCTCGTGAAACTATTGTCATGCTGAGCTAGCCGAAGCATCTCCTTTCCACCTTTTATGAGATCCCTCGCTTTGCTCGGGATGACAAAAACCCTATCTTCCTTTTCTGCTCCCTTGTCATGCTGAGCTAGGCGAAGCATCTCTTTACCTTCAACTCTTCTTTTTTAATGCGATTCCTTAACCAACACGGAGTGCCATACGCAGAGGCATAAAAGCCTGACCCGGCAATGGGTCGGGGGTGGAACGTGGCGGTGG
>ERZ795051.1590-NODE-1590-length-28156-cov-15.386250_pt1 | contig 28156 bp, 17 predicted proteins | sample MGYA00375135_ERZ795051 | MGnify/ENA primary metagenome ERZ795051 (study PRJEB30180, sample SAMN05720222) | activated sludge metagenome | isolation source: Anaerobic digester | place: Japan | collected 2015-05-26 ... | reverse complement strand
CTCCCGTTCCCTCCAATACAACAGTGCCATTCGAAACCGGGCCGGGAAACCAGGGAGGACTGCTCCCCCCCTCTTCTCCCCTCCGGACCCTGCTCGTCCTGGTCACGGGTCTCCTTGCAACCGTTATCCTCTCCCGCGATGTCCTCTCCTCATCCCGGGAGCCCCTCATTCCCCTCAAAAAGCGAATCATTGCCCTTTTCGTCCTTGGAATCCCCTGCGTAGCCCAGGCAATGGCTCTCCATGCAACAATCCGCTCCGGGGGTGCAGGAGGAGCACTCTTCTTTGACCTTGCTGTCGTCGTCATTCCCGTCTCCCTCTACCTCGTTCTCTCCGGCACGGGTCTTGTTATCGGAGCACTCCTGTCGTGGCCTTTCCGGGGCATGCTGAAGGCGCATACAGTCGCTGGTGTCGTCATGGTATTCCTCTCCCTCTTCTCTCTTGCCCGGGGAGATGACCCGGCGCCCGCCATAACGGGCCTGTTCCTCCTTTCAGGCCTGCTCGCAGCGCTTGGTGCAAGGTGGCAGGAGGGATTGTACCCGGCCGGAAAAGGGCATGGAACCCGCGGAGAGGCAGAGAACAGGGTAGCGGGGGACTCAAGCGATGTGACCCGTGCTCTCCCGTCCCGCGGGCAGGGTATGCTCCCCCCGGATCTTGCCGACAAGTATTCCTCGATCGAGTTCATCGGTTCGGGGGGCCTTGCCCATGTCTACCGGGCTGTCAATTCCGCCACAGGCCAGGAGGTCGCCCTGAAAATACCCTTAAGATCTGACGAAACCACAGGGAAATCGTTCATGAAGGAGATCAGGGGATGGGAGGGTCTCTATCACCCCAATATCGTCAGGGTGAACGAGGCCAACATTCTTCCCATTCCCTATATCGAGATGGAATACATCAGGCGTACGCTTGCAGACGTGCCTAAACCCCTCCCCCTCCGGGAAGCCGCGCGAATCGCCCGCGATCTCTGCAGGGGCCTTTCCCATGCACATGAACGGCAGGTCATCCACCGGGATATCAAGCCACACAACATCATGATCACGGATGACGGGATTCCAAAGATATCCGACTGGGGGATGAGCAAGATCATGGGTATCCCTGGAATGCCGACCATCACGGGATTCTCGCTCGCGTACGCTGCCCCCGAACAGCTCGCTCCCGGGACATTCGGGGAGACCGACAGGAGAACGGATATCTACCAGCTGGGCTGCGTCCTTTACGAACTCCTGACAGGGAGGGTGCCTTTCCCCGGCACGGACATGGCACAGGTGACAGCGGCCATCCTCTCCGCCACGCCCCCGCTGCCCTCCGAACTGAATCCCGCTGCCCGGCCCCTCGACACTATCGTGATGCGTTGCCTTGCAAAGAAGCCGGAAGACAGGTACCAGGATGCACGTGATCTCGAACGCGATCTGGATCAGTTCCTCTCAGGCACATCGCCGTACGATGATTTCGATATTTTCGAGGATACCTGACCGGGAAGTTCCAAAAAATGGTGGTCTCCTGCCTGCCTCTTTTCTGCAGGAGACTTTTTTTTCATGGTGAGTGTGTGGATTTTTCAGGATCTGGCATGCATTACCAATGCTTTCCGATTGCTCATCGGGAGTGATGCTGATTTGGTTGTGCTCCTCTGGTGGTTGGGTGGCTGATGGAGATGCAGCGGAATGTGCAGGACACCTCCGGGTGCGGCAGGAGGCAGGTATGGTCCGGGATGGTACAGGCACGTCAGGGACGGGCTTTTGTGCCCTGGACGGGACATGGGGAACATGATTCCTTTGCCGCCACTTCCGTTCCCATTCCCGGTCCACCCGTTATCCGGGTTGACCCTCCCGGCACCTCTCTCTCATGCCTCACCAGGACTCCTCTCTTTGCCAGCCCCTTGATAAAATGTGTCCATGGACGGGGATAGGGAAGGCTACCGGATCCGACCACCATTGAACCGAGAGGTTAAGAGGACAGGGGTCATTCATGCCTCCGGTCTTACCGGATACCAGCCTGAGACCTGCCTGGCTTCATGCGGGATTGCAGCGCTCTTCCCGCTGCCCTGAAAGCTGCCTCGATCTCCCTGTAGTTGGGGATGTGCTTCTCGCGAAGTACCCGTTCGCCTGCCCTCATGCTCTCTCCTCCAAGGAGGCATCCTATGGTAACCTTCCTCGTGGCCTTCGAGAACCGCGATATCTCGGACCCGAGGTGTACAGGATCAAGGAGTGCAGAAGGCACGGCAATGATGATTGCGATGTCCCAGTCATCCTGGAAACGGGTCATAACATCAAAGACCCTTGCATATCTCTCCACGCCACCGTCGCCGATGATGTCCACCGGGTTCTCCCTGCTCCACATGGGAGGGAGGAACGAGTCCAGTTCCTCCCTCATCTTTTCGGGGAGGGGAACAAGGTCTATACCGTACCGGTCAGCAAAATCCGAGGCCATGACGGCAAAACCACCCGCCGTGGTGACAACGATCCCGCGGTTCCCCTCCGGGTACCCTTCGGACGCGAGGAGTTCGGCCACGTCGAATGCCTCCTCTATCGAGTACACAGGAATGATGCCCGCCTGCCTGAATGCTGCCTGGTAGACCTCGTAATTGCCTGCAAGGGAACCCGTGTGGGAGGCAGCGGCCTTCCTCCCCAGCCGGGAAGACCCTGACTTGAATGCAATCACGGGGACTTTCGGCGTGATCTCCGCGACCGTCCTGAGAAATTCCCGACCTTTCCGGATTTCCTCGATATAGAGGATGATGGCGCGGGTACCGGGATCCTTTTCCAGTATCCGGAGATAGTCCACGAAACCGAGGTCCGCCTGGTTGCCCACGCTGATGATCATGGAAAACCCTATCTGCTCGGGAACGCTCCAGTCGACAATGGTCGTGATGACCGCGCCACTCTGGGATATGAACCCCAGGGGACCGTTCCTCGGCATGACCGGGTCGAACGTTGCATTGAGTCCAAGCCGGGGCACGATTATTCCAAGGCAGTTAGGGCCGATAATCCGCATTCCTGCACTCCTTGCAATGGAAAGGACCTCTTCTTCCCTTTTGGCTCCCTCTTCGTCGTCTTCCCGGAAACCCGACGAGAGGATGATTGCGAGGGGTATTTTTTTCTCCCCGCACTCGCGGATGACGCCCGGGACTGCCGGGGCGGGGACAGCGACGACAGCGGCATCGACATTTCCGGGGATCTCCCCGACCGTCCGGTATACCTTTTTCCCCAGTATCTCCGTGTGGCGGGGATTTACAGGATAAACGGCGCCCGAAAAGGAGAGGAGGTTCCGCAGGACGACATACCCGATCTTCGCGGGGTCCGCGGACGCACCGATAACTGCCACTGACCGGGGTGTGAATATCCCGCAATCGACCGGCATGCTTGATACTGCCTCCCGGGCCGATGCAGCATTCCCTGAAAAGGCACGGATATCAACGACCTTGCATCCTTTCCGAAAGAGAATGACCGGGTTACAGTCAAACTCGAGGAGTGTGTCGTCACGGAAGAAAACCTCCGACAGGGAAAAAATGGTATCGACAAGCGCCTCCTCGTCAAGGGGAGGGGACCCCCGGAACCCGCGGATGAGCGGGTATCCCCTCATCTCGTGAACCATTTCCCGGACCTGGTCTTTCCCCACGGGAAGCACCCTCATCGAGACGTCCCGGAGAAGCTCGACGAGAACCCCGCCCATCCCGCAGAGGATGACTTTCCCAAAAGTCGGATCTGTTTTCCCGCCAACGATGATTTCAAGACCTGGAGGAACCTGTGCCTGAACGAGGACTCCCTGCACGACTGCTCCGGGGACCCGTGACGGCACATCCCGGAGCATCTTTTCGCAGGCCCTGGCGGCCTCCTCTGCGGATCCTATCCCCGTGACAACCCCGCCAACGTCGGTCTTGTGAACAACCTGGTCGGACAGGATTTTCAGCACGACAGGGTACCCGATGGCATCGGCAGCCCTCGCGGCATCTTCCGGTGTCCGGGCGATAGCGTACGCGGGAAATTCGATCCCGGCATTTCCAAGCCTCTCTATGACGTTTGGAAAGGCGATCATTCTCCCTGGTCGTGTGTCCTGCTGGTTTCCTTCCACCTGTTTGCCTCCTGGGAAAAACCAATTCTTTTCGGTCTGCCTGTTCTTTCCTTGGCCCTGACCTGTCATTACAATATCGGACACGGATGCGTACATCCCTGCCCTGCGCCCCTGCATGCCCTTTATTGTATTCTGCCGCCATTATTCATGCATGGATAAAAAAGACGGGTATCGCAGGAAAAAGCGAATCCCGTCCGTCCCGGACAAACACCTGGATACCAATCCTCCTTTCGTCGTCGGGGAGATCCCGTCCGCCCTCTCCGACGCGATACGGGCGTATATCGAGAGGAAGACGGGGAAAGCGTGGGGAGATCCGACTGTCCTCGAGCGGCTTATGCGGGCAATCGTTGCCCAGAAATCAGCATACTGGAAGAAGAGCCAAAAGAAGGTCTCCTACAGGAAAGGTTACCAGGTTCTCGGGTACCTCGTCTACCATTTTCCGGTCTATTACGCGCAGGGGATGTACCTCATGGAGGATCTCGCCCGGAGAGGGCTCGTCTTTCCCTCCATGCGGATTCTCGATGCGGGGACAGGACCCGGAACCCTCCCCCTTGCAATCGCCGATTTCATGGAAAGCCGCGAGGGGCTCTCCGCGGAGGTCTTCTCGATCGAACAGTCGGAGGAGTTCATTGAGGCCTACACGTTCCTCGCGGAACAGACTGCGTCGGAAAAGAGTTCCGTGTGCCTGCACAGGCCTTTGCAGAAAGATATCCGGTTTCTTGACCCGGACGATATTCCCCCGTCTCTTGACCTGATCATTTTCCAGAACGTTCTCAACGAGATCCCTTCCCAAAACCCTGCGGAGAAAGGCGAACTTGTCAGGAAGTTTGCACCGAAACTCTCGGAGAGGGGGTGTATACTCCTCGTCGAACCGGCCGACCTCGACAACTCCCAGGAATTGAGGAGAGTGGCCTCTTCCGCATCAGGAAAAGACCTCTTCATCCATGCTCCCTGCAGGTTCCTCTGGGGCCAGGCCTGCCGGGGAGAATGCTGCTGGAGTTTCGAGACGAGACCTCCCATACGGCCTCCCCCTTTCATGCAGGACCTCGCGCGGGGCAGGGAGGGGTTCCGGTTCCGGAACGTGGACATCAAGTATTCCTATTCCCTCCTGCGGAAAATCCCCCCGCCCCGGGTTCCCGGGATACCTCTTTCGGCAAAGCATTATGTCCGCCTCTCCACCCTTGGACGCCACGTGGACAGGAGGATCCGGGTTGCCGCAACCATTGCATCAGGGGACCTCGGGGATTCGGTGACCCATGTCTTTTTCGTGTGCGACGGGAGTCCGGGGGCGCCTGCCTACGCCGTCCTCCCGCGTTACCATGTCAGCGATAAGAACAGGTGGCTCCTTTCAGCCCCCTACGGGGATATCGCCGAGTTCTCGCCGGTCCTCGTCCGTTATAATCCCCGGTACAGGGCATATAACCTTCTCGTGACGCGCAACAGCATGGTGAGGCCTTTTACTGCCCCGGACTCCTGAAGATAAGAGTAGGGAGCGCAGTTGTGACAGTACGTGTCCGGGACGATGGATAGGGCTTTATCCCTTCGATTGTCCATACTGAAGGATAGGCAGGGTACCGGGGACACGCTCCGTTACCCGTGTCCCCCACGTCTGCATCGTACTGCGGGGGTTTTGGGAAAAGATGCGGCATATCATCTCTATCCGGGATCTGGGAAAGGAGGAGATAGGAAGAATTCTGGACGAAGCGGCAGCCATCCAGTCCCGCTCCTACGATCCTTCAGCGTTGAAAGGGAAGTTGCTTGGGCTCCTTTTTTTCGAACCGAGCACGCGGACACGGATGTCGTTTGCGGCTGCCATGGCGCGCCTCGGGGGAAACTTCCTCTCCATGGACAGCGTGGAGGCAAGTTCCATGGCAAAAGGCGAGACCCTGGCAGATACGATCAGGGTCGTGAGCGGGTACGTGGACGCAATCGTGCTCCGCCATCCGAAAGAGGGGGCAGCGCGCCTCGCAAGCGAGTTTGCAACAGTGCCCGTAATCAATGCCGGTGACGGGGCGGGGCAGCATCCTTCCCAGACCCTCCTCGACCTCTTTACAATCCGGCAGTCCATGCCGCTCGAAGGGATCCATGTCGGCCTCCTCGGTGACCTCCGGTACGGGAGGACCGCTCATTCCCTCACCCATGCCCTCTCCCTTTACAACGTGACGATCCATACCATCACGCCCAAGGGACTCGAACTCCCGGCCGGGCTTGCCACCGAGCTCCGGGATGCCGGGACAGAGGTCATCGAGCATGGCGATATCGCGTCGTGCATACGTGACCTCGACGTGCTGTACGTCACGCGGATCCAGAGGGAACGGTTCCCGGACGCAGCATCCTACTTCAAGGTCGCCTCGAGTTACCGGGTAACACCCGAACTGCTCACCGGCACGAAAAACCACTTCATCGTTCTCCATCCCCTCCCCCGCCTCGACGAGATCGACCCGCGCGTCGACGAACTTCCCTGTGCCCGGTACTTCGAACAGTCGGCAAACGGGATAGCAGTCAGGATGGCGATGCTCCTGCGGGTGATGACATGACGCGGGAGAAGGACGCGCGGGCAGGGCTCCTCATCAGCCCGATAGAGAACGGGACCGTGATCGACCACATCACCGCGGGAGAAGCTCTCAACGTGCTGCGCATCATCGGGATCACGGGGACCACGCACGAGTCGATATCGGTCGCAACGAACGTCGAGAGCAAGAAGATCGGAACAAAGGATATCGTCAAGATCAAGAACCGTGAGCTCCGGAAAGAGGAGGTTGACCGCATTGCCCTGATTGCCCCCAAGGCATCGATCAACATCATCCGGAACTACAAGGTCTGGGACAAGAAGGGCGTTGAGATCCCGGACCGGGTCGTCGGGATCGTCCGCTGCCCGAACCCCGGCTGCATCTCCAATACAAACGAGCCCATCCAGTCCTGCTTCCTCGTCCAGAAGAAAGGACTGCGGTGCCTCTACTGTGACTGGCTGATCACAAAGGACATCACGAGCCACATCATGTGACTTTTTTTCACAACCCTGGCCAAAACCACATTCACGGACACTTCCGTGAGTGAAACGCCCCATTCTCCTTTATTCTCTGCGTGTGTGCCACATGAGTGCAGCAGCTCGCGGGAATGAGTTGGTTCCTCAAAATAAAAGTAATATCGTCTTTTTTAAACAAATTGGAGCCCGAATCACTGCCGGGGTATCGATTCTGGAAAACAAGGGGTGATATTTTCCCCATTGGTATGGAGGGGCGGGCTGCCCCCGCATTCTTTTCCTGTCACCCACCCGGGATTTCCGGAAAAAAATTTCCAAAAATCAAAGGGAACCGTCAAATCATCATTTCAGGGAACTGATGTCCTGTGCTTCAGGTGACCGATCTTCTCTTTCCAGGCCCGCATCTCGTCCGTGATCACCGGGCTGACCGCCCCGCCCTGGCGATCACCCCGGGACGTTCCCATCTCCTCCTCGAGATCCCCCTCGATGTCAAGGTAGATATCCCGGATGGCCTGGATGACATCTTCGTCGGCGTCCCACATTCCCCGGGCATTCGCTTCGAGGAGCCTCCGGGTCATCTCTTCCAACGCCCAGATGTTGTGCTCCCTGAAAAATTCCCGGTTTTCCCTGTCGATGAGGAAAGTCCGGGCGATATCGTCAAAGATGCGGTCATCGACCTCCCCCGTCGTCGCGTCCCAGCCATAGACCCGTCCTGCCCTCCGGGAGAGTTCGGCAGCACCGGAGTAGCCATGTTCCCGAAGCCCTGCAATGTACTGCGGGTTAAGGAGCTTGGTCCGGACAACCCTCCGGATCTCCTCCGCAAGCGTCCGCACTTCAACGGCCGCGGTATTCCGGGTGTCTCCATAATAGGCCGGGACTTCCCTTCCCGATACCTCGCGGGCTGCTGCCGTTATCCCGCCGTGGGACCCGAAGTAGCAGCAGCACCCGAGCAGGTCATACTCGTCCGTGACAACCTTGTTGAAGGTGACATCGACGTTCGCGAGCTGGCGGACAAGGTCCTGCCTTGCCTCTCCCCCGAAGTTCCCCCGGCCATAGGAATACCCGTTCCAGTAAATGAAAATGTCTCCGAGGTCAGCAGCCGTTTCCCATGCCGAAGCGTACACCGCGAGGTTGACGCCCGTACCATAGGTCCCGCGGGGAGCACCGAAGATCCGCGGGGTCACCTTCCCATCCGCAGCTTTTTTCCGCAGGTAGTTGCTTTCCGGCGGCTCATCGAGCGAGGCAACCTTTCTGATGGCATCGTCGAGGAATTCCACGCACCCGAAGAAACAGTCCCTGAGGATCCCCGAGAGGCGGACCGTGATATCGATCCTTGGTCTCCCGAGGCGTTCCAGAGGTACCACGCGAAATCCGCGCAGTTTCCCGTGTTCATACTCCGGCTCGACCCCGATCAACGCGAGTGCCTGCGCCATCTGTTCTCCCTCGGCCCACATGATGTCCGATGCCATCCAGAGGAGCGCAACGTTCTCGGGGTACCTCCCGTTCTCATTCCTGTACTTGTCGATGAGGAGGTCTGCTAGCCGGGACCCGATCGTCCAGGCAGCGGGTGTCGGGACGGCAGAGGGATCAAGGGAGTAAAAGTTACGGCCCGTCGGGAGGATCTCGATCTTTCCACGGGAGAGGAGGCCGGAAGGGCCGGGGGGAATGAACCTCCCCCGTGCCCCGGAGAGGAGGCTCCCTATTTCATCGGAGAGGTCCAGGCGACGGGATACCTCCGAGACTTCGTCCCGGAGGCGGGAAAGCCCTACGTTGTCAATGTCTGCGCATTTTTCACCGAGGACCGCGGCTGCCACGCGGGATGGTTCGTCGCCCGCAAGGATTCCTGCCACGATATCCTCTGCAAACCGGTCAAGGACACCGAGAAGTGCCGATTCCGAGGGAGAGATACGCATATCGAGCCCCATCATGCGGGCGACCAGGGCATGGATGTGGCCGTCGTGGTTGAGAATGGATGCAATAAACCTCGCCCTCCGCTTTTCTTTCGGGATATCCCCGAATATGTGCATCCCTTCCGGGATCCTTGTCGCATACATTCCCGAGAGGAGGTGGTCGACCTTCGCAAGAACCGCATTGAAATCGCCGCTCATCTCCCGGAGATCGGAATACCCGAGTTCCCGGGTAAAACCCTCCCTTTCGAGCGTCTCGAGGATCTGGTGCCGGAGGGCATGGGCCCTCGCACGGTCTGTATCCCCGAACTTCCGAAACGCCGCGACCATCTCTTCCAGTTCCTTCAGGACACCGTAGGGGCTCCCCGGTGCCATCACGGTCTGGAGGTGATCGACGAGCGTGGCGTATGCCCGCCGCTTGGCAATGGTTCCTTCCGATGGGTTGTCCGAGTTGTAAATGTAGAGGAGCGGGATATCCCCGAGCACTGCATCGGGCAGGCACTCGGCGGAAAGGGCAACGGACTTTCCCGGCAGGAACTCGAGCGTTCCGTGTGTCCCGACGTGGATAACAACGTCGGCTCCAAATTCCCGGGCAATGTACCTGTACACCGCGATGTAGTGATGAGGCGGGGGGACGTGGGGGTCATGGAGTATCCGGCAGACCCGGCCATCGCACCGGGAGCCCGCACACCCGCGCTTGGGCTGGGTAAGGACGATAGCGTTTCCCAACCGGACACCCGGGATGATCATTCTGCCCTGGTAGAGCATTGCCGGCGGGACACCATCCTTTTCCTGCCCGGGCGGTTCACCCCACGTTGCGATCACCCGGTTCCGGAGATCCACGGGGAGTTCACGGAACCATTCCCTGTACGTTTCGGGATCGACCATCCCGAGTGCCCCGCCCCGCGCGATAATGTCTTCGACTGTTGTCCAGCGGAACTCGTTGATGGCCCTCCGCCCGAGGATGAGGCGTGCCAGTTCTTCCCCGCTCTCCGGGACCTCGACGAGGAACCCCTCTTCCCTCATCCGGGAGAGGATGCGGACGACGGACTCGAGGGAGTCAAGGTGCGCCGCGGCCCCGACATTTGCCTCGACTGAAGCGCACGCGGAACTGTTCAGGATGAATGCAACTCTCTTCTCCCGGTCGGGTTTCTCCCGGAGCCTGATGAGTGCTTTCACCCGCGCAACGAGGGCCTCGATCCTCTCCGGGATGGGCATGTGCCAGGCATGCTCCGGTCCTTCCGGTCCCTCCCTCATCGCGCTTGCCACCGGTATCATCCCGGTCATCCCGTACATTTCCGGGAGGATGATGGCCCAGCCAAGTTCCGTGCTGCCGATCCCATCCTGTTTTTCCTGCCATTCCTGGCAGGTCCTGTAGTAGAGGACCAGGGGGTGGATAACAGGCACGCCGAGTTCAGTAAAGGCCCGGACAGGTTCCCCGGCGTCATGGGAGAGGGCAGATGACGGGAGGCAGATGATGGCGTCCACGCCTGAGAAGTACTCCCGGACGACGCTGGCCGCGTCGCGGGATCCCGCTGTTGCGTCCCCCGTTCCGACCGAGAACGCAGCGATGACATCGTGTTCCCTTTCGCACTCCCTGATGAGGGCATTGACGGCATCGAGATCGCCGTTTGACCAGTAAATGCGGTAGAAGAGGATACCGATGGCATGGGGGTGTTTCCTTCCCCTCCATTCCCAGTACTCACCGGCCGAAGTAAAGATCCGGGGGGCGTCCGGGTGGTATATCCCTTCCCAGAGATCAAGGGCCGGTTCCTCGAAGTGCACGGGCTCGCGCATGATCGCCGAGCGGAGGAACCGCAGGAGGTTTACCATGTTCGAGGTACCGCCATAAGAAAAATAGGCGTTCACTTTCGCGGTCACGGAAAGGGGCTGGTTCGAGAGGGACCAGAAAGACTGGTCAGTGCCGTACGAGATGACAGGGACGCCTGCAGGGAGTGCAGGAATGAGCGTATCCCAGTAGGACTCCTGCGTCGGGTGGAGGATGATGATATCGGATTCTGCCAGGCTCGCGATGCACGACGAGAGATTTTCAGGGTCCCGGAGCCTGAACGTTGCCCATGCATTGAGATCGATCCCCTCGTCGGCTGCACCCTCCCGGAGAAGTGGCAGTTCGCTGCCCCAGACAATGGCAGAGATGCGCATTCTAAGGACCCTCCCTGGCGGGTTCGATCGCGATGATATGGGAAAACCCATCGGCGCGGTCCACACGCACCTTCACACCGTAGACGTCCCTGACAAGATCTTCGGTGAGGACATCGGCCGGCCTTCCTTCACCCCGGACCCGGCCTCCCGAGAGGACGAGGACACGATCGCAGAAACGGGACGCGAGGTTCAGGTCATGGATGGCCATGATGACGCCGGTTTTCTTTTTTGCTGCATGGGCCCTCACGATTTCCATGACCTCGAGCTGGTGGCGGAGGTCAAGCGCGCTTGTCGGTTCGTCGAGGAGGAGAAGCAGGGGCTCCTGCACGAGGGCCCTCGCGATCATCACCTTCTGCCTCTCGCCCCCGCTGATCTGGGTTGCATTCCGGAACGCAAGTTGCGAAAGGCCAAGGTCTTCGAGAACCGCGGTGACCCTGGCGATGTCACCTTCCCCGATCCCCCACGAAACATGGGGGCGCCTGCCCATGAGGACCGACTCGAATACGGTCATGGCCATCCCGATCGAGAGAGCCTGGGGAACGTACGCCATCAGGCGTGCCCTCTCCATCGGGCTCATGGCAGAGACCTCCCGTTCCCCGAACGTTACCCTTCCCTCCGGGACGAGGATGTGGTTGATGCACTTGATCAGCGTGGTCTTCCCGCTCCCGTTCGGGCCGAGGATGCCCACCACCTCGCCTTCGTCCACGGACAGGCTGACCCGATCAAGGACGCGTCTCTTTTCGTAGGTAAACGAGAGTTCCCTCACTTCGAGTCTCACCAGTACTCCTCCCTGCGGCGCATGAAGAGATAGAGGAAGAACGGGATACCGATGAACGATGTCATGATCCCGACGGGTATGATCTGGGGTGCAAGAATGGTCCGTCCCAGGCTGTCGGAGGCAAGCAGGATGAGTGCCCCGACCAGCCCCGAACCGACGATGAGGTACCGGTGGTCGCCCCCGATGGCAAGCCGCGTGATATGGGGTGACACGAGGCCGATGAAACCGATGGTCCCCGTGAAACAGATGACAGCCGCAGTGATGAGGGATGCAGCAACCATGTTGAGCGTCCGGGACTGCCCAACCCTGACCCCGAGACTCTGGGCGACGTGGTCTCCCATGGAGAGAGCATTGAGATCCCACGACTTCCAGACAAGGAGGGGTGTGACAACCGCGACCACGATCGAGACGAGGGCGAGTTTCTCCCACGACGTGCGCTGCAGGCTCCCGAACATCCAGAATACGACGGCCTGGAGCTGTTCCGTCGTTCCTGCATACTGGAGGAACGAGGTCATCGCCCCGAAGAGGTACATGAGGATGATGCCGGCAAGAACCATGCTCTCCGACGATACACCGCGGATTCGGGAAAGTCCGTAGATTGCCCCGGCCGCAAGAAGGCTCATGGTAAACGCACTTATGACAACCAGGGTGTCCGAGAAGACCACGGCCGGTATGACGATGATGGCAAGAGCGGCACCAAATGAGGCTGCAGATGCGATACCGAGCGTGAAGGGACTTGCAAGAGGGTTTCTGAGCACTCCCTGCATGACCGCGCCTGCAACTGCCAGGCCAAAACCGGCAACGAGGGCAAAGAGGACCCGGTGGAGCCGCAGGTCCCAGACGATGGTATGGACCATCGGGTCCGAAGAGAAGGTTCCCGGTGCAATACCGGCAAGGACGGCTGTCATGACATCCGCGGCGCCGAGCCCCGCCGACCCGATGACAATCGAGGCAATAGCGAGGAGAAATGCAAGGACAAGGAGGGTAACGAGGAAGAGAACCCTGCGCACCTGGGTCTTTCGGAATGCTGCGGCGACTGTCTCCTTTCCTCCCTCCATTTTTCCCACCCCCCTAGTCAACAGGATAGATGAACATGTCCGGTCGTGCGAGCGACGGGGCGAGGTCCTGGAACTCTTCGAGGTACCTGCGGTGGAGACCCTCCGGGTCGAGGTCCGCTGCCTGCTGCGGGTGGAACCACCGCGCCATGTACGTCACGCCGATGATGTACTGCGGGCCGCCGAGGATCCCGTTGTGGAGGACGTAGACCCGCCCGTTCCTGACGGCAGGCAGGCTGTTCCATCCCGGGCGTGCGAGGATCGCATTGTATACCTCGGCAAACCGGGTACTGTTCTCCCCCGAGTATCCCCCGAAGATGTACTTACCTGAACCTGCCAGCTTCACAATCACGTCGGGTTTGCGGGCAACGATGGACTCGGGGTCGACTTCCGGGTACTCGGCAGGACTGTCCGCGAAGATGTTTGTACCACCTGCCATCGTGATCTTGTCGTGGTAACCCGAACCGCGTGATGCGCTCTTGAAGTCGTTCCATGTCTCGAGGTACACGAGAGGCGGGTCCCCTGCCGCGGCCACACGTTTTACCTTTCCGAGGGCATGGGTATAAAATTCCGAAAGCCGTTCAAAGTCGTGTTCCCTTCCAAAGATACGGGCAATGTTTTGAGAATCCCCAAGGTAGGTCTCCGGCAGGTAACAGTCGAACCGGAAAACGGCGGTCCCGGGCAGGGACGTTTTGACCCTTTTTTCGATCTCGTCGCACTCGGCGGTGCTCACCGATGCATAGAGGAAGATGGCGTCAGGCTGCAGGGAAATGATCTTTTCGTAGTCAGGAGCCCACACGGAGCCAACCGAGGGGTACCCTGCATATTCCGGAAAGAACTCGGGTTTATGGGCGTTGTACTTGTCCACCGCGATAACAGACTCCCTGCCAACCCCAAGGGAACGCATCGTCTCGAGGGTCTCGCTGTTCATGACGATAATTCTCCGGAGAGGCCGGGAAAGGGTTACAGCCCTCCCTGTTGAGTCTGTCACCGTCCGGGCTTTCCCGTCCCAGTGAAGGTATATCCAGGCTGCGTCCCGGAGATCCTGGAATTCCTGGCCGGAGAGTGGTTTTCCTGATTCCATGGCGGCTATAACCTGCCCGGCCAGCTCATCGCGCGTGATCACACCGTCCGAGTCAGGGTCACCGGGAAGACCCGCGGATACGATGGTGCACGTGATCAGGATGAAGGCCGCTGCGACCAGGAGAAGCGAACGCGGTGTCATGGCGAACCGTTCCTCCCTTCCCGTCTTTTCCACGCACCAAGGATTGCTGCCATCGCGGCAACAAACGGTAGAATGAGATTTAACCCTGCCTTTTTGACGGGCGAACCAGTGTCCTTCTGCTGGTCCCCGCCTGCAGGAGACCCTGATTCACCTGGTGCAGAGATCCCTCCGCTTTCTCCCGTCGCGATATCTGCCCATGAACCCCTGATTGCTTTTTCCGGGTTTTCCTGCCCCTTCAAGAGGTAACTCACGTTCCGTTCACCGAGGACGGCGATATAGAGAGTGTTCCCGTCAATGCGGAACTGCCCGGGAGGAACAGAGATATCCCCGACCTCGTATCCTGCCGGGATGGACTCGGAGATTCCTGCCACCATCCCATCCGGCAGGTGGAGGATGACCCTGTACGTGGTATTTTCCACCGGGATTACAGTCCTTTCGACGGAGGCGGCCATCGCCTCCGGAACGACGAGGAGGGATGCGAGCAGGGCAACACATGCAACCTGATACCAGCGGTTCATTGCAATACACTTCTCCTGTAATACACTAAAAAATAATTGTTTTATTTTGCTCTTTTGAATTATTGAAATTTCATTATTAATATGCTTAGTCGGGAGAATCTTCATAATTTTTCTTCTATGTGTACGACCAGGATAATGAAGACGGTACTTTTCCCCCGGAAAAACCAGGTTACGGGCCGGTACCCACGGAAATGCTATCTGCATGGAGGAAAGACTCTATGACGTGACAATCATGCCCGGGGCAATCATTCCATGACCATCATCGAGACATCGGGACTGACGAAGTACTACGGGGACCTGTGCGCCGTTGACCACCTCGACCTGTCCGTGGGAAACGAGATCTTCGGGCTCCTCGGACCGAATGGTTCGGGAAAGACAACCACTGTACTCATGCTCACGACTCTCCTCGAACCAACCGGGGGGTCTGCCCGCATCTGCGGTTACGATACGAGGGAAGAGGCGCGGGAGGTTCGCAGGCAGATCAGCTACGTTCCCCAGGAGATGGCCGTGGACATCAAGCTCACCGGCAGGGAGAACGTGGCTTTTTTTGCGAAGCTGTACGGTATCCCCCGGAGGGATGAAGCAGTTGACCGGGTCCTTTCGATGATGGACCTCTCCGAGAGGGCAGATGACCTCGTGCGCACCTACTCCGGCGGGATGCGACGGAGACTCGAGCTTGCACAGGCACTCGTCCACGAACCAAAGGTGCTTTTCCTCGATGAACCGACCATCGGCCTCGATGTCGCTGCCCGGCGGAAGATCTGGGAACACATCAGGACCCTGAAATCCCGCGGCATGACGATCTTCGTGACGACCCACTACATGGACGAGGCTGACCATTCGTGTGACCGCGTCGCGATCCTCGACCGGGGACGGGTGATAGCGGTCGATTCTCCTTCTGCCCTCCGTGCCCGGGTCGGCAATGACATCATCAGTGCCCGTGTCAGGGGGCAGATTGGAGATACCTTCCCCGAAGGTATCACGCATCTTGGAGAGAGAGAGAACGGAGAGATTGTCTTTTCAACAGACCACGGGTCCGAAAAGGTGCCGGTGCTCTTCCACTGGCTCGAAAAACGGGGAGTCTCTGTCCAGTCCATATCAGTGCGCGAACCCACCCTTGACGACGTCTTCCTCTCCCTTGTAACGCAGCGGGAAGAGGGTCATGGATTTGACGACCACAAGTTCAGGACGATGCTGCGGAGGAGATGATGAAGGATATCCTGTACTACTTCGAGCGGGACATGCTCCGGTGGATCAGGGGCCGGATTTCCGTTATTTCGGCTCTCATCATGCCTGCAGCATGGCTCATTTTCGTCGGGCTCGCACTCCCGACCACGTTCTCGGAGCACTACATCGACTTCATCACGCCGGGAATTCTCGTCCTGACAATGCTCGGCGCGTCCCTCCAGGGAGGATCGCTCCTGATATTCGACAAGATACTCGGGTTCCTGAACAAGTTCCTGGCACTCCCCTCTTCCCGCGAGAGCATCCTGCTTGGAAAGATCCTCTTCATCACGACACGGGGGCTCATCCAGGCAACAGTCATCCTCGTCCTTGCCTGGGCCCTCGGTGCATCGCTCCTCTCACCGGCGGGAATTCTCCTCTCCTACGGTATCCTTGCGCTCTTTGGCATCCTCCTCTCTGCTTTCTCGACGACGATCGCCCTTTACCTCTCCGACCATGACTCGTACGCGGCTTTCAATGCAATGGTGAGCATGCCGCTCTTCTTCACGAGCAGTGCCCTCATGCCCTATTCCGTGATGCCGTCGTGGCTTGCGCCTATCGCATACTGGAACCCGGTCAGCTTTGCTATCGATGCTATCCGTTCCCTGCAGGAGGGTGTCCTTGCATGGACACGCATCGGGGGTCTTGCCGTGCTTGCAGCCCTCGTTGTTGCTTTCTGTGTGCAGAAATTCCGGAAGGTAACCGTGTAAAAACGGATGGAACACTTATCCCCTCCGGTGCAGGAAACGGGGGAAATCCGAACACTCCCCCGGATCGGATGGGACACCTGGAAGAACCACGATTCCGGGGAAAAACTGACCTTTTATCCCGTCGGGAGGCCTGATGGGATGATTCATCATTATCTTTGTTAAAATAATTTTTACTATTTGTCATATTTATTATGAATATAATAAAAAAATTTATTACTACAAAGAGCAATAGATCTCTGGCGGATTTCAGTCGCGTGATATCCTGCCACAGGCAAGAAGAAATTCCCCTGCAAGGGGAATTGAATCGCCTCATGGTTAAAAGAAATGTGCGTGAATGGAGAGAGATCCATGAAACTGGCCGCAGAAGCAAAGGGTGGTTCCACACTCGATATCAAAAAGGACGCCTGTCTTTTCCGGGCCCAGAGGGGGCCTCCGGGAAGTCCCTATTCCCGGGGAAAAGACCTCTATGTACACGAGAGAAAGGGACAGACTCCCCTTTATTACCTCCACCGCTGGTCAGTGAATGCAGGGGAGAAGGAGAGCATTGTCCCAATCTCACCGATCATGGCTGCAAGGTTCCTGGAGGAGAGGGGTCTTGTGTGCCCTGATCTCGGGCACCAGCGGGGGGCAGAGATCCTCCGCAGGTGGGGGTACGGTATACTGGAAGAGTTTTGACCGGTCCACCAACCAGCACAGTCCAACTGCCCGTCCCCGGGGGGATTTTCGTCCCCCCAATCTCTTATCATTTTGTTCGATTACCGCCACCATAATTTTCTGGTCCATTGGTTTTTTCGGGGTCGATGACCTGCCCGCGGGCTCTTACTGTGACCCCTTCTCGTGGGACATCGCGTCACCCTTCGATCGGATCAAGGATGGCATTGACATACTCATCATCGGTTGCCAGCCCCGAGAGGGTGTCATACCCGGAAGTCGAGTACGGTTTGTCTGATGCAGTCCGGAATGCCATCCCCAGGGCGGTCGGGATCGTTCATGCCGTCATAGGCACAGGCGCGGGTCTGTCAGAAAGGGATTTAATATGCGAATTGAAGGGAGAATTGCGGCAAGCCTTGTCGCGATAAAGGGAATCAATTTCATAGCAAAGTTTTTTCCCCGGCCTGGATTTTCATAAATCCAAATAACCAACCAGCGACTATCTTTGCTTCAGGATAATTGGATTTTTCCTTTCGTGGTTTTAAATTTTATAAAATTTATTCTCTTCTGGTTTGCCTCACAAGAATACCAACATCCCTCTCAGGGAGCACTTCTGCCTCGAAATCTTTCTCGGAATCGTCCCAGCGAATCTTTCCCTGGATTGACCCTATCTGGAGATAATTGAAAGTGGCCGGAGTTTTTCTCCCGGTATCTTTCCCAAACAGGTAAATCCGTGCACCCGGGGGATCGCTCTCCACCGTCAGGTTCCCCCACTGATATGGTTCAAGGGAGAGATCAACCGACATGTCAATAGGTTCACTGGCGAAGTCAACGAGAGTCACGAGTCTTTCGGCGGGAAAATAACCGGGACAGGAAACAACAATCCGATGCTGCCCGGGGGAGAGATTCCCTATGGTAGCGGGTGTGACCTTCTTCGTCGGAAACCCGTCGATGCTAATGATGGCACGGGGCGGCGTTGAGGTGACCTTCACTGATGCAGCAGCTCCTCCTTCCCGCGTGAAGATGAAAGAAGACCCATCCTGTATCCGGGGCGGGATTGTCTGGGAATACAATTCCCCGTCTACCATGACCGAAACGTACGGGGAATGACCTTCCAGAGTTACTTTCGCGGGGAGTACAAGGACCGGCCCCCTGCCATTCACTGTGAAAGATGCGGCCTCAAATTCCCTTGACTCGATGGTCAGGGTCCTAAAATACGCTCCACCGGTGGTAAAGGACACAGGGGTAATTTCGCCCGGCTCCACCCAGACCTGACGGGAATCAGGGGTAAATTCTGCCTCCTCCTGATCCACCCGGACAGTATGGAGTCCTGCCTTGAGCCAGTTGGCAACCAGAGGGGTTTTGGACAGGACTTTCCTGCCATCGATGAAGACTGCTGCACCACCTGGATAGGAGGTTACAAAGATACCTCCCGTTACCGGCTTTTCAGGTGAAAGTGTATCGTTGGTTCCCGTCGGCATAAGGGTGCTTTCCGTCATAACGGGTGTGGGGAGCGTTTCCGCATCTCCTGTCGGGTTGCCGGAAAGGAACATCGTTTCCCCCGATTTCGCTTTTCCGGTCTCCTCCTCCTGTTCTTGGGGAACGGGTCTTTGCAGATCGTCAAAAGCCGGGGTTTTGGACGCGGGGTGTGGTATTGGATAATCTTCTCCTGCAGGGAGAGGAGAAAGACCTAAAACCTTGAAAATATGTGCAAATATCCACTCGATAGCACTATCGAGAAAACTGCGGGGTTCCCATCCAGTGGGTGATGTTCCGGTTGCAAGACCACCCGGAGGGAGAGAAGTTTCCCCGGTCCCGGGCCTGACCTCTCCCTTGTCTGTTCCCTCCCCCTGGTTTGTTTGTCTTTCCCCACCATCCGCATGCGTGAGGACGAGAACCGCATTCCTGTTCTCCATGTAATCCCCCCCTCCTTCAGCGGAAAAGCTCGCAATTTCAAGTATGTTATCTCCCTTTAAGAGATAGGAACGGACGTCCAGGTCTGCCATGCTGATCCCGGAAGAGCCCGCATTGAGGAGATTGTACCACTCACCACCGTTGAATATGACGATATTCTGGTCTTTCCCTTCTCCGGATGCCGCAGTACTTACAATGAAGAGGCGGGCACTATCAATTCCCGAAATTTCTATATCCCCGGGGAACGTGACCCTCGTGCGGGCTTCCTGTGCACTTGTCCCGAACCGGGGATCGGGAAAGACGATATCAGAACCCTCGCAGATCCAGTAGGATATCTCCGGGTCTTCTGGATTTTCCACAAGTGCAACGAGGAGGACCCCGTAAGTGGCAAATTCCCTGCCTGTCTCTCCGCTGTTCCTGACAGTAACCGTGCCTTTTTCTCCTGTCTTTATGACTCCCTTTCCGTCGTAAGCAAATGTCTGGACAGGATAGTCATAGATACCATCTCCCTTCCGGTCGGCATAGATAGCATCCAGCCTCAACTCCTGTCCATTCCAGAAAACCGTCGGGACTGCGGGGACCCCTTCCCTTTTCGTCGTATCGTGGCTCCATGTTGTATAGAGGTAAAGGCGGGAGAGAACGATCTCACCTTCGCCGGGCAGGGAATTGGGGAGGATAAAAGTCCTCTCCTGCCCCGCAGGAATCATTCCGGTGTAATCACCCGCACAGGCCGAGAAGAGTGTTCCCCGGAGGGTCCCTTGTTTATAAAGAGTGAGCCCGGACCCGCGGTATCCCGAGGGAGCCTGCACGGTGGCGGGCGGTACTTCCCCGGTTGAAAACCCTCCGTCCCCGGCGGGAAAGAGTCCTGCCTGCAGGGACAGCGTCTCCCCGTCGGAGAGCCTGGCAATCTCTCTCCATTCCCTATACCCGGTAAGCCGGATCACAACTTCTCTCTCGCCGGCAGGTATATCACCGATAATGCAGGGAGTTAGGGCCGGATGTTTCACCCCATCAATGAATACCTCGGCTCCCGGCGGGTTCGTCTCGACCGTGATGTTTCCTTTACCCTGGTGGAGGGTGAAGTGGATGCTCGTGGTCTCACCTGTCTGGACGAGGACAGTCTGGGGAGCCGGAACCCTGAAACCCGGTATTTCCACCATGACGACATGGTTTCCCGCCGGGATACCGGAAAAAGTTGCATTGGTGCGCTGCACCTGTTCTTCGTTATCGATGGAGACTTTTGCACCCGGCGGGCTCGATGTTACCGACAGGTTCCCTGTCTCGCTCCCCGGAAACCGGACTGCCAGGGTGGCAAGGATGATCTTGAAATACCTCTCTATGTTATCGTAGGAGAGGTCCGAGTCCCTTTTTTTGCGGATACTGTCGGTTACGTCATGCCTGTCGAGACCTGCGTAGGGACCCTGCGGTTTCCCGGCTGGAAGGGGATCCCCGTTGAAATCGTACTCCGCGTTCCTGCTTGCCAGGTAAACAACATTGAGCTCAGCCTTGTCCCAGTCCTCCGTGAGCATACCCGTTCCAAAGGTCGTTTCCCCGACATAGGTTTCCCCGAGCATCTCTTCGGTCAGTTCGCTATCTTCGTCGTGACCCTGGTTGACCCAGTAGAAAACCTTGTCCTGGTCACCGTCTTCGTATGCAGCCACGAGAACAATGGCCTTGATCCTGCCGTCGAACGTGCCGGTATAACCCTGCGGACGCGATGTCTTTACCCTTACAAGCACGTTACTGCCCTGGATGCGGTCCTTGACGTCATACCACATCAGGTAGTCACTCGTCACGCGGTTACCATGGTCACTAAGGCGGACGGGGCCCGAACCTCCCTCCCCGGGAAATGAATAGGGAACGTTCAGTATTTCTGTCGCCAGTTTTGTTATCCCCTGCCCACCGTTGAACTCGATGTCGGCCCGGGTCTGGTAGTTGTTCTGCATGTGACCGCAGTAGACAACGACGTAGAGGCGGGCCCACTGGATGCCAGTATGAGCCGGCAGCACGAAGGTCGCACTCCCGTCGGTTGACATGGGATACGCAGCATCGACAAAAATGCCGCCGGAAACGGTTCCTTCCCTGACCGTCTCGAGCGGGATACCCCCCAGGTAAGGGTCTGCACCCGTAGGGATGCTCACCACGGTAACGATCCAGAGGACCAGGACCAGTGCCCGGAATAACTCTTTCCTCTCCATTTTTCTACCTCCCTGACCGTATCGCTTCCACGGGGTTGAGACGGGACGCCTTCCACGCCGGGTAAAGGCCAGCAACGAGGGAGAGCCCGATTGCGAGGGCGAGGCCGCCTGCAAGGAGAGGCCAGGTTACCAGCGCAATCTCGGAGTCCAGAAGACCTGCAAATGCATCGCCGAAGCGGGAGGCGAGGAACGGTCCCCCGAGGGTGTTGAGGATAAATGCAAATAAGATCCCGAGCAGATCTCCGCAAATCCCGCCAATGCATCCGAGGACTGCGCACTCGGTAAGGATCATCTCCATGACGTCTCCTTCCGATGCCCCGACGGCCATCGCAATCCCGATCTCCCTCGTCCTCTCGTATACAGATGTTATCATGGTGCTTGCAATCATGAGACCGCCGACCAGGAGGGAGAGCCCGGCGAATATCCCAAGGAAGATTACCACCATGTCCATCATCCTGTTCACAGCCTCGATCTGTTCAAAAGAGCCACGGGGAGAGAGCCCGAGTGCCCTGATGCCACCCGCGACAGGAAAGACCTGGTCGGGGCCGGTAGTCCGAAGAAGGACTCCGCTGTATCCCCCTTCATCAGCCCCGAGGGAGAGGGCAAAAGAGAGGTCCATCAGGAGTATCTGGTCGAAATCGTCGCCCCTTTCCTCCATGATCCCGACCGGGACGACGCGTGTCTCATTGTCCACGGGGCGTCCCGCGGCATCGTACGTCCTCCTGATGAGAACGAGCGGATCCCCGATGCGGGCACCCTCGTACCGCTGGAGCTTCTGCCCAAGGGATGCCCCGAGAACGACCTCGTTCGAACCGGCGGTAAAACCTCTCCCTTTCTGGAAACGGGAAATGAGCACGTCATCGAGCGATCCCGCGGGCAGCCCCACGACCTGCACGTATGTCTGTCCCCGCGTTGCAAACGTGCTCCTGACGAGAGGGGCAGAGGCCTTGATCCCGGGGAGAGATCCTGCGGCAGACGCTTTCGTTGCAGTGACCAGCTGGAGAGTGTTTCCCTCGACCGCGGGGAGTGCCTCAATCAGCGTTAAGTCTGACTGCGTCCGGATGGCTTCGACGGCCTGGGTACGTATACCCTCTCCGAGTGAGACTGTCCCCACGAGGGCAGCGACCCCTATGGCTATCCCGGCCACGGTCAGGATGACACGTACCTTCCTCCGGAAGAGCTGGCGGAATGCGAGCTCGATGAATTCCAGGAGACGGATGGTCATGCGACCACCCGGCCGTCTTTCATCCCGATCGTTCTGTCCGCATAATCAGCGAGTTCCCGTTCGTGGGTCACCACGATGAGAGTAACCCCCTTTTCTTTGTTCAAACTCCGCAGGAGGGAAAAAATTTCTCCGCTCGTTGCCGAATCGAGGTTTCCGGTCGGTTCATCGGCGAGAATGAGGGGGGCGTCTGACACGAGGGCACGGGCGATGGCGACCCTCTGCTGCTCGCCTCCCGAGAGCTGGCCCGGATAGTGGGAGGCCCGGCCCGCAAGGCCGACCGTGGCAAGGAGAACTTCTGCCTTCTTCCGCCTCTCTGATGCCGGCCGGTACGAAAAGAGGAGGGGGTATTCCACGTTTTCACGGGCCGTGAGAGAGGGAATGAGGTTGAACTGCTGGAAGACGAAGCCCACTGTCGTCCTCCTGTGTGCGATGAGTGCCTTCCGGTTCGTGTAGTCCAGCATTTTTCCCCGGATGGAAACAAAGCCCCCCGTCGGGGCGTCGATGCCCCCGAGAATATTGAGGAGCGTACTCTTGCCGCTCCCGCTCCGGCCCACTATGGCCACGAACTCACCGGTCCCGACGGTGATATCAACTCCCCGGAGGGCCTCGACGCCACCGGGGTACGAACGGGTGAGCTGCCGCGTCTCGACCATCGGCGGACTCATTCTCTCTTCTCCTGGTAGGTTACGGAAAGGACTGCGTTGCAGAGCATCAGGTAGTCCCCGTTGTCCCTCACTTCGATAAAGTTGTCAGAGTACCGGAGGAACGGCTTGACCTCTGCCTGGGCGATTCCTATCTGGTGGTCCTCGTCTGCCGAAAAGGCATCACTCCATGCACGGCCCCTGTAATGGGGGAAGAGTACCTTCAACACCGGTTCCACCAGCGGCGGGAGCTGCCCCCGTCCCGGCGTGTTCATCATGACCTGGTTCATTTCCGGGACTTCTTCACGGGAAAAACCAGCCGAGGGAGCAACGAGGAAGAGGCGTGCTGATTCCACGCGGGGGATATCGACTCTCCCGGGAAAGTCCACCCTCGTTGTTGCAAGCTCGGGCGGGATACCATAACTCCGGTAAAGAAGGTCGGCTCCCTCCGCAACCCAGATGGCGGTCTCCCGCCCGGCCGTCACCTCGTAGACCGAAAGGACGGAAGTTCCCTGGATGGCAAAGGTACTGCCGTCTTTTGCTGTGTTGGAGATGTATACAGAGAAATTTTCCCCTCCTGTGGCAGGCACGAGGTAGCTGTCCAGGCCAGAGAAAAAGTCGTTCTTGCTCGCAAATCCCTTGCTGTCAGTGTACCGGGCCGAAAGTGCGAGAAGGGGTCCTTCCGGCCCGCCGAGACGGACTTCCATGCTCGGATACGACGCGGACTGGTCGATCCGGCTCCACGTCCAGTAGACGTAAAGGCGCTCGAACCGGGTGACGGCACCTCCGGGTATCTCCCGGGTAAAGGAAGCGGTATAGGTCTGTCCCGGGTTGAGAGTGCCGCTGTAGCCGCCGTCGCCTTCCGAGAAGGTATAGCCGCCTGAAACGGTACCCCTGTAGGCGAGCGCGAGGGGCCTGTCCCCCGCGTAACTCGCCCCTGCAGCGGCTGTGCAGAAGAGGATGCACGTGCCGGCAGCAAAGAGCAGGTAGGCGTTACGGGAAGTCATACGTTGCATCTGCCCGGTTGTTGGTCCTGTTCCGCTCCGCAACAGTCCCTTCCTCGTCAGCGATTACGGAAACTGTATGACGCCCCGGGGTGGTGTAAACTGCAATGTCCTGACGTACGAATCCCCCGGCAGGCACCCCGGGTACCGAGATTCTTGTGACCTTTTCCCCGTCAAGGATGACCGTTACAGGGAACGCAGGGGCATCACTCCCCCCCGTGTTCCTGATCTCGACGGGGAGCGAGTACGCAGTAAAGGAGGTTCCCGCGGCAGGTGACGCATGGACAAGGGGGAAGACCAGGAGGGAGGATACAGCAGCAACTGTCACGATGAGAGGAAGGAGACCGGACCGGCGCGAGCAAAGCCACAGCCCGATTGCCGATCCCCCGGCAAGCGCGGCGATAGGGAAGGGTGTCGTGGCCACGGGGGAACTCCCCGGCCCGTTCTGGCGCTCGGGCGGTCCTACCGAGACGACAAGGTCGACGGGAGTCCCGACTTTCATGCTTTTTTCGGCCTTCCCCGGCGTTGCGCCGGGTGCAGTTGCTTCAACACTGACGAGGTGTGTTCCCCCGGCTGCATCCCATGGAAGGGAGACATCCGCCCTGCCGGCAGGGGAAAGGGTGACTTCAGTGCTTCCCACACGCGTCCCGTCCACGAGGAGGGACACTGTCACCGGGACTTTGAGTGCCCGGCCCGTGTTCCATACCACGGCTTTTACCTCTGCTCTCTCCCCGGCATACGCATTATTTATCTCGAAAGGCTCGACAGAGAGGGCAGGGGACGATGCCTGTCCCTCCCTTTCTGCCGCGAGTATTACGAGGCAGGGGTGGACATAGTCCTCTCCCTCGGGTGTTGCCCCTGTCGTCGTGATATTGCCATCCCCGTCGAGGTCACGACCGCGTTCAAAGACCAGCAGGTTCTCCGCCCGGAGATGTCCGGTGACATCGAACGACTCCATGTCCACGTACCGGCTCTCGATTCCTTCTCCCCCGGCTGCATCAAAGGACTGCTCGTTCCCGATATCCTTTGCCCCGGGCAGGTAGGTTCCCTTTGCGGGCACCACACCCATGTCTGCCCCGTTGAAGAGGACATAGTCAGGCTGCCCGCGGTTGGTTGCCGCCAGGAAGACGGAGAGGTCCGCTTTCTTCACGCTGCCCGTCGGCATGCCGCCGATGGGTACCTCCACCCGGTCCTTCCGCGTGGGGTTCGTGCCTGACCACCCCTCGCCATGGAGGTTCTCGTTCCCCTCCATGATGATATACCGGGTTGCAATTCCCGTGGTATCCTCTACCGCCGCGACCACCATCACCGCGTAGACGCGGCCGTCGATCCTGCTCCCGCTCTCCCCCTTGCTCGTCGAGACGCTGATGGTATTCTGCCCGGGCGACAGGAGAGAGGTCGCGTCCCGGGCGATCCAGTATACACCGTGACCGCTGCAATAGATCCCCTCGGTACGGTCGTCCTGGCCATAGAGGGTGATCTGCTCCATAGGCCTCCCGTTGACCGTGAACCGGACCCATCCGGTGTACCGCTCGGTCCCGCCCCAGACGCCGCAGTACATCCTTGCCCATACAGGGGCACGATCAAGCGTGATCGTGCATTCCATCGGGGGATTAACCAGTCCGAACGTTCCGGCAGTGACAAGCCTCCCGTCAACCTCTCCCATGGCTGCGGGGCGAAAGGCGAGGCCCTCGAAATCGTAGAGGGCGGTGCAGGGTGTCGCAAACACAATGAGACTGAGGACAATGCAGGCGGTGATTGCAGAACGGGCGGTGTGCATGCTGAGATACTAACGGTGAAATTGTATTAATATTGTGATTTCAATGCTATTTTTTTTATTCAGAATATAAATTTACAGTAAATATGTGACTAAGGTTCAAATCATGTTTACAAAGAATGAAAATTTTAGGATCAATACTTTTTCCATGAAAGGATTAAATGGAATGCAAATTCGGAAATTAATCCAGGTTATTCCTCTGCAGAATATCTTATTTTTTAATCAAGAAGTTTTAATTAAAAATTTACGTCTTTTCTGGTTTTTTAATAATTCCGGAAACAAACAAGGTAATTCATAACTATAATTTTTTAAAACAAACAATATGCTACGAAGATTAAATTAGATCATAATATTTATTTGAATAAGCGTTGTAGGTAGAGGTATTCCTGCGGCACGCCACCCGCGGATGGAGTACTGTTATGAAAACTCTTACAATGCTGGGCATTCTTGCCCTGTTCCTGCTTCTGGTAATTCCGGGAGCCGTATCGGCCGCTGACCTCACGGTCAGCGGCAGCGTCGTGGATGAAGACCTGACCGTGACAGGGCTCACGATCAACCCCGGCTCGGCAAGCGGCCATGACGTTATCAGCGCCAATGAGCCGAACACCCTCCGGGCTGCCGTGAAAAACAACGGCGGGCTCGCGGCGGGTGCCTTTGATGTCAGCATCGTCATCGGTGCCTACACGCAGACCGTCAGCGTGCCAGGCCTTGGAGCGGGTGCAACCACCAACGTGGACTTTACGTACACTCCTACCACCACCGGTGCGATCTCGATTGTCATTACCGCTGACTCCGGATCCGCAATCGCGGAATCTGACGAGACCAATAACGCGCTCACCACCTCCTCGAACGTCTACTACAACGGCTACAAGGGCAAGCGGTACACTGCAGGCAATGACTTCACGACCGTGAATACCTACACGGGACGTATCGGTGTGGTGTACTCGACCGGGAACGCAGCATACCAGTCTGCGAACTGGATGAGCTACTCCGCAAGCTTCACCGCAGGGCCGAGCTCGGCTGATCTGATCATCCCGAGCAGTGCCACCATCGTCTCTGCCCGGCTGTACCAGTCCACCAACTGGGACCAGACGACCGGGGCAAGCGCCCTCTGGACGGCAACCTTCAACAGCGCGACTGTCACCCCGACGGCAACCTACACTGACCGGAAGGGCTACGGTGGCTACAACTACCCGTCAGAACTCGTAATGTATGATGTTACGAGTACCTTCAACAAGGCAGGTACCAACACCTGGAGCCTGTCTTCAGGATCGAACCTGAACGTCGCACTGTACCCGACCTATATGGTCGTGGTCTTCGAGGACCCTGCCACCCAAACCGAGAAGACGATCTACATCAACGACGAGTGTGACCTGCTCTACTCGAGAGCTAACTACAACACCAATGATGCCGAGGCAACCGCCTATGCGCTCTTCAATGGCGTTGATATCACCGGAATGGCCAGCGCAAAGGCCATTGCCTTTGTCGCCGCGGTGAACGAGGACGGGCAGAGCCAGTTTATCTTCAACGACGCGGACTACGATGACTTCTACATCGATGCCACGAAGAGCACTACACAAACAGTCTCCATCAAGGAGTTCACCCTGACGAACCTCGTCAGCGGTGCGAACACGGCAAAGCTCCAGAGCCGCGACGCCACGGACGGCGACCTGATGCAGGCACAAAACCTGATCCTCGTCGTCGAGAAGACCGAGGGTGCGGTCGATATCACCGACTTCAGCGCAAGCCCGACCTCGGGTGATGCACCGCTGGACGTGACCTTCGCTGCCACGACCACTGGTAACGTCGTCGGCTATGCATGGGACTTTGACAATGACGGCGACACGGACAGCACGGCTGCCAGTCCGACCTACACCTACTCTACACCCGGCGTCTATTCAGTGAAGCTGACCATCACCGGTATCAGCAGCTCTGACACGATGACCAAGACCGACATGGTCACCGTTAAGACCCCGGCACCGGATGTCGACTTCACGTTCTCCCCGGCAAGCGGCGTTGAACCGCTCACGGTGGCCTTTGACGCCACGAACACCGGCGGCGCGGTGACCTCCTGGAAGTGGGAGTACAGCGCTGACGGCACGACCTGGACCCAGTTTG
>ERZ795051.1549-NODE-1549-length-28646-cov-6.020741_pt1 | contig 28646 bp, 26 predicted proteins | sample MGYA00375135_ERZ795051 | MGnify/ENA primary metagenome ERZ795051 (study PRJEB30180, sample SAMN05720222) | activated sludge metagenome | isolation source: Anaerobic digester | place: Japan | collected 2015-05-26 ... | reverse complement strand
GGACGGGTTCGGACGACTCCTGCCCGTGAGGTTGAAGAACGCGGGGTGCAGGACTCCGGCAAAGGGTCCACGGTCCGCGGTTTTCGGCCGAATCGGAGCGCCGGGTGAACGAAACCGGCCCTTTTGGAAAGATCGGGCGAGTGGTTCCAAAAAAGATTTTATGAATGGATTGAGAGGTGAAGCATGAGTAAGGTCGAAGAAACCATCAGTGAACTGAAGGAAAAAATCATTGCAACGCTGGGGTTGCTGGACGTAACCCCCGAGGACATAAAGGATGATGATCCGCTGGTCGGCGGAGAGACGGGCATTGATTCCATCGATGTGCTGGAGCTGGTGATGATGATTGAAAAGGATTACGGCGTCAAAATTGACAGCAAGGAACTGGGGGCCAGGGTATTTGCTTCGGTCCGCACACTGGCGACCTTCATTCTCCGGGCCAGGGGCTCCAGGGTCTGATTCCTGCCGGGGCCGGAAACGGTCCTGATCTCCCAACGATCCGAAGCAGAATGGTTCCATGAAGAAAGTATTGCTGATTTCCGCCAACAGGATGAAAAAGCCCTATCCGGTTTATCCGCTGGGGCTTGACTATGTGGCGGGCGCACTGCATCCCCGCTATCAAACGAAGATTCTGGATATGAATCACTGTCCGTCGCTGAGGTTGCTGGGGGACCGGGTCCGGGAGTACGAACCGGACTACATCGGATTTTCCATACGCAATATCGATAACACGGACCTGATGAACCCCCGCGGCTTCCTTTCCGACTACCAGGAAATGATCGGCGTTGTCCGGAGTCATTCGAAGGCGCCGCTCATTCTGGGCGGGAGCGGCTACACGGTTTTTCCCATCGAATTCTTTCGCGCGCTCGGAGCGGACTACGGCATCGCCGGAGAAGGGGAGCGGCTGTCCCTTTTGCTTGATGCGCTGGAGCAAAAGGAGGATGCTGCGTCGATGCCGGGCGTGATCACTCCCGAAACCCTGTCCGTTCGTTATCTCCCCTGGAAGGGAGAGCTGAAGCGCGTCTTTGATCCCGATGCCGAATACGCAAAATTTTATATATCGTATGGCGGCATGATGAATTTACAGACGAAGAGGGGATGTCCGTTCCGTTGCAGCTACTGCACCTACCCTCACATTGAAGGGGGAAAAATGCGGCTCTTGGACCCATGGGAGGTCGCGGACCAGGCCCTTCGGCTGCAGGAAGCCGGCGCCCGGTACATCTTTGTGACCGATTCCGCGTTCAACGCCAGTTTCGAGCACAGCCTTCAGGTTGCCCGGGCTTTCAAGAATCGGGGCGTCCTCATTCCCTGGGGAGGATTTTTTGCTCCCACCGCTCCCCCGGAAGGTTATTTTCGCGAACTGGCCGAGGCCGGCCTCACGCATGTGGAATTCGGCACGGAGTCGCTGTGCGACACGATGCTGTCGAATCTCAGGAAGCCTTTTGCCGCCGCCGATGTCTTTGAGGCCCACCGGCAGGCGCAGGCGGCCGGCCTCCACATCGCCCACTATTTTTTGCTGGGCGGCCCCGGTGAAAACCGGGAGACCCTGCGGGAGACCCTGGAGGGCATCGATCGGCTGAACCGGGCGGTATTTTTCTTTTTCTGCGGGATTCGCATTTACCCGCACACGGTGCTGTACGAGACGGCCGTGCGCGAGGGACAAATTCAGGCCTCGCAGAATCTGTTGGCTCCGGTTTTTTACCGCTCGCCTTATCTGTCCGGTCCTGAAATCATCCGGACCGTTGAAGCCCATGCCGCCGGAAGGATCAACTGGCTGATCGGGGCCGGGGAGGGCAAGGCGACACGCATCCTGCCCAGGCTCTACGAGCGGGGGCATACGGGGCCGCTGTGGGAATATCTCATCGCATGACATCGGTTGGGTTTTTTTGCGGGGGGGGGGTGGTTGACCTCGCGCCAACCGACGCGGTGATCCGGTGGTCAGGCGATTCAAACCGTTACGCGCGGATGGCCAACGGTGTGTCCGGAGGGATTTCTCATGGAAGACGGGAAAAAGCGGTTAAGCCCCGCCCTGATTGCGGGGGGTGCGTTTTTGATTGCAGCGCTTGCGGTTTTTTTGGTCAATCCCCTGCTTTCGGCTTCCGTGTTGTCTGTGTTTGTGGGAGGGTGCGTAGCGTCCTGTTTTTTCCCTCAAACGAATTTTCTGGGACCGGTCATCAGCCGGGGACGCACGGGGCAAAAGCTCGTAGCTCTCACTTTTGACGACGGTCCTTCCGAATCTACGACGCAAAAGATTCTGGATTTGCTCGACCGCCACGACGCGAAAGCCACTTTCTTCGTGTCCGGCGTCAATGCCGCGCGCTTTCCTCATCTGATCAGCGAAATCATTCGGCGCGGTCACAGCGTCGGCAATCATTCCATGAACCATGATCCTTTTCTGATGCTGAGGGGAAGCGGCACGCTTCGCCGGGAAATCGCCCAAGCCGGGGAGGTTCTGGGACGGATGGGCATCGATGCTCTGGCGTTCCGCCCGCCGGTCGGCATCGTCAATCCGAAGCTTTTTCCCGTTCTCGAAACCCTGGGATTGCTTTGCGTCACCTTCAGCTGCCGGGCGCGGGACGCGGGCAATTGGCGCATTCGGGATCTTTCGGGCAGAATCCTCCGAAAGGTCAAAGGAGATGATATTATTCTTCTGCATGACCGGCCGCCGCGGGGCGCCGAAGACCCGGCCGTTTTTTGGGACGAACTGGAGAAAACGCTCTCGGGCATCAGGGCCGGCGGGTTGCGGATCGTGCCGCTTTCCGATCTGGTGGGCAGAGACATCCTGCGGCTGAAATCCGCCGGGGATTCCGTTTTTTCCTGAAGTCCCTTCCATGTGCGTCCGCCGAAAATATTTTTGATTGAAAAAATAATAAATGGTATAGCAACTCATTCCGCGGGCATCGGCGAAGCGGCTGAAAGAGGTGTAAGTAGTTGACCGATCGATGGAAATTGCTCAAAGAGGTCCATTGGACTGCAGCGGACGGCATCGAAGCCGGAGCCGATGTGCCGGAAAATTCCGTATGGTTCAAGGGTCATTTTCCTGGAGAACCGATCCTGCCGGGAATCGCCCTCTTGAGCGCCGTTTATGAGGCGGTTTTGAAGGATGCGTCCCGTCGCGGAGAACCTCTCCGAATCTCCGCTTTGAAGCGGGTGCGGTTCACCGGTCCGGTCCTGCCGGGGGAGAAACTGTCCCTAGTGCTGGCGCGTGAAGTCCAGAACGGTGAAATCCTGTTTCACTTCAAAGTGGCGGTTCGGGAAAAAACGGTTTGCAGCGGACTGATGACGGTGGCAAAAGTATAGGCGAAAAGGAGGCGGAGATGCCCGCAGACAATGTAATGAAAGCCATTCATCGGCGCGTGGCCGAAATTATTATAGATGAGTTGAAACTGGAAGACTTGACGCCGGACACCTTCAATCCGGACATGGATCTGGTGGATGAACTGGGCATCGACAGCATGGATCTGGCGACGATCGCGCTTGTCTTGCAGGATGAATACAAAATCGTCATCGACGAAGACGACTATCCCCGATTGAAAACCATACGGTTGATTTGTGACTATATTGAGGAAAAGATAGCCACCCGGCATTGAAGGCAGGAAATCCCTATGCCCATGACCGCGAATCCTCCGACATCCGTTCGGTCCGACCGGCCGAAATTTAGAGACCTGCTGGCGCGTCCGGACGTAAAGGCGCGATGGGAAAAGGTGAGGAAATATTTTTTTCTCCGGGAATCCACCTACGACATGACCAACCGCTGCAATATCCGGTGCGAGGGATGCTACTATTACGAGGGGGACAAGCCCTTTGCCGCGGAAAATCTCTCCGCCCAGGACTGGCGCGACCTGATGCAGGCCGAAAAGGCGCGCGGCATCACCTATGTGGTGCTGGCGGGAGCGGAACCGTCCCTGGTTCCCCAACTGCTTGAAGTCTGTCATTCCGAAATACCGCTGGGGAGCATCGCCACCAACGGATTTAAAAAGATACCGGAGCCGGTCGGCTACAAGATTCATATTTCCGTCTGGGGAAACGACGAGACGAGTTTCAAAACGCGCGGCGCCAAAAACCTTCTCAAAAGGCAGATTGAGAATTACCGGGGCGATCCCCGTGCGGTCTTCGTATATACCTTCACGCGCGACAACATCGGCGAGGCCCAGGACGTGGCGGCCGATCTGGTCGCCGCCGGATGCAAAATGACATTTAATGTTTTTTCCTCACCGGTCGGCTACGCGGGACCCCTCCGCCATGACGCGGATTCGCTTTTGAAAACCCGGGAGATGATGATGGCCCTTTTAAACCGTTATCCCCGGCAGGTTCTTTTTTCCGCCTATAACGCCGTCGCGCACACGAGCGATCGGGGGCTGCACGATCTTTACCGCTGTTCATACCCCCGCTGCAATCCGTCGCAGGATATCGGTCTGGGCCGTTCCTTCCGTCAGTACCGGACGGATTTGAACTGGGACCGGTCGGTGGCCTGCTGCGTGCCGGATACGGACTGCAGCGACTGCCGCCATTACGCCGCCGGTTCCGCCGTGGTGACGGCGAGGCTTTACCGCCATGTCGGCGACCTGGAGACCTTTCAATCCTGGCTGGATTACGTCGACACCTACCTGGCGGTCTGGGTCATGGGATATGAAAAAGGGGAAAATCTCTGTTCGAAAATGATCCGTCCGCCGGCGGCAGGCCTGGCCGGCGCCTCCTTGCCGCCGGAAGGCGTATAAAGAAAGAAGGAAGATGAAAACGGTAAGCACCCTCTTGGATTCCGAATGGCGCGAACGCTACCGGAGGATCTCCAGCCTCAACATCCGCAGCTCGATTTACGATCTCACCTGCCGCTGCAATCTGCGCTGCAAGGGGTGTTTCTTCTTTTCCTCGGGCGAGCACCGCGTTCAGGAGGAAACGGATCTCCGCAAGTGGGAGGCCTTTATCGACCGGGAAAAGACCCGCGGCGTAAATCTGGCGATTCTCATCGGCGGCGAGCCGACGCTGTGCATGGACCGCCTGGAAGCTTTCTACCGGCGTCTTCCGACGTACTGCGCGACCAACGGACTCATCAAGGTTCCCCGAGACCGTTTTCCCGATATGATGGTGGGCATTTCCCTGTGGGGCAGCGGAGAAGATGAAAAAATTCTGCGGGGCAGGGACACGTTTGCCGTCTCCAGCAAGAACTACGAGGGCGATCCCTCAGCCTATTACCTGTATACCTTGACGCCCAGGCAGGTGGGAAAAACCGAACCGGTCATCCGGCGCATCCGCGATGTCGGCCTGAAAGTTCACCTGCAGCTGCTCTCCAACGACGAAAGCGTGGACGGATTTTCCTGGCGGCCCGAGGAACTCAGCGATCTGCGGTTCGAACTGGACGAAATGCTGGACCACTATCCGCGGACCGTCGTCTCCTGCCGTTATTATCATGAGATCATCACCACCGGCCGGATGCTGGGGCGTCGCTTCGGCTGGCGGGAGTGCCCGTCCGTGACCGAATCCCTGGACCATCGGCAGCCGCCGGTGCGCCGGCTGATCCATTTTTACCGCTGGGCGGCGGACCTGCAGACCGTCCACCGCTGCTGCACGTCCGCCACGCGCGACTGCTCCCTCTGCAAGGACGGAGCGGCGCACATGAGCTGGGTCATGGTCAACAAGCGCGACCACATGAACACGACGAAGGATCTGCAGAACTGGATCGAAGTCTATGAGATGTTCGCCAGGCTCTATAAGTTTATTCCGTGGTAAGGAATCACAGGGAACGGGCTGAAACCATTTCCTGCTGAATGAAGAAAGCTTCGCCGCCCGTGACATCGGACGGTTTTCCATCCCGCCTGATTTTTTCCGAATCCGGCTGTGTGTTTTCAGGACGTTTTTGCGGCATGACTCCGCAGCCATTTTTCCGCCCCGATCACGACATAGACGGCAACGGCGACCGCGATGATGATCAGCCGGTCCCGGCCGGAAATCGGCTCGCTCTGGAAGACGCGGTTCATGGCCGGAGCGTAGGTGAAAAGCAGCTGCAGGCCTATCATTGCGGCACTGCCCGCCAAAACCCAGGGATTGGAAAGAACGCCGATCCGGAACATCGATTTGGTCAACGACCGGCAGTTGAACAGGTAGGTCAGTTCGATCATGATGAAAAGATTCACCGCCACGGTGCGGGCCTGGGCCAGAGAATAGCCCTGCTGTTGCTGCCAGACAAAGATGCCGTTGGTCGGCAGCGTCCAGGGGATGAACTTGACCAGGTTGTCGAAAATCCGGCGGCCTTCTTCCACCGCGCGTGTAATGCTGGCGAAATTATCGTCCGTCAAAACCATGTCGGCGGCTTCCTTGGAAACATCCGTTCCGGTAATCCCCATGGCGATACCGATGTTTGCCTGCTTGAGGGCGGGCGCGTCATTGACGCCGTCGCCGGTCATGGCGACGATGTGGTGGCGCGCCTGGAGCGCTTCCACGAGCCGCAGCTTTTGTTCCGGAGCAACGCGGGCAAAAACGGAGGTGTCTTCCGCCGCCGCGATGAGTTCTTCATCCGTCAGCTTTTCCAGCTCTTTGCCGGTCAGCGTCCGCGGACGGACTGTTTCTTGCCCTTTCGGATTCCCGATGTTCAGCTGCCGGGCGATTTCCGTTGCCGTGACGGCATGGTCTCCCGTGATCATTTTAACCGCAATCCCGGCCTGATGGCAGGACCGGACGGCTGCGATGGCTTCCTTCCGGGGAGGATCGATCATCCCCTGAAGCCCCAGAAACGTCAAACCGGAAAGGCAGTCTTCCACGTCCAGATTTTTCTTGTCCGTTTCTTTGCGCGCCAGCGCCAGCACGCGCAGGCCTTCGTGCGCCATGGCGTCCACCCGGATCAGCAGATCCTCTTTGGAGAAAGCGGTTCTGCCGCCCCCGCTCGCCATGGCGTCCGTGCAGGCCTCCAGAATTTTCTCCACCGCACCCTTGATGTAAAGAATATGATTTCCGCCTTCTTTCGGGTTGTGCAGCGTGGCCATGAATTGCCGCTCCGATTCAAAGGGAATCTCGTCAAGGCGGGGCAGGTCGGCGACGGTGAAGCGCAATTTAAAAAAGTGCTGACCCCTTAATTGTAAATCCGTCGAAGATTGTCAAGACAAACCGGCTGAAAATGAGGCGTCCTCCGCAGTTGCAGTCTTTGGCTTTACGGCCCGCGGGTTTTCCCGCCGGGAATAAAATTATATTTGATATTTTTGAAAACCTTCTGCATGATGGTGCCCCGTAAAAAGGCAGTCTTCGGTAAAGGAAAGTTTGCGCTTGTCCGGAAAAACACTCATTCTGGGATACGACGCCGTTTCGTCTTTGGGGACGGATCTGGAAAGCCAGTGGGAACGGGCCGTACGCGGTGAAAGCGGCATCGGACCTCTGACGCGGTTTCCGCTTTCCGACGATTTTCCCGTTCGCGTCGCGGGCGAAGTCGGAGACGTGGATGTCCGGCCCTATCCTTTTTTACAGCCGCGCGAAATGGCGCATTGGACCTCGCCCATCTTCAAATACGCGCTCCTGGTGGTTCACCGGGCGCTGGGGAAGAGCCGCATCGACATTTCGCCCGACATCGCGCCGCGCGTAGCCGTCACCTTCAGCTCGGCCGTCGGCGGACAGGATGCGGTGCTGAAAGCGGACCGGCAGATGATCGCCGAAAACAAGCTGCCCACTCCCTTTGCCAACCCCAATTCCTGTATCAACATGGTGGGCGGCAAGGTGTCCATCCTGACGGGCGCCACGGGTCCGATCTGTGCCACGATTACGGCATGTGCCACCGGCGTCACATCCATGATCATCGGCGACATGATGATTCAACAGAATCTGGCGGACGTGGTAATCGCCGGCGCAGTGGATTTTCCGCTGGTCGAGCCGATCTTGGCCGGGTTTGCCACGATGAACGGCGCGTACCGTCCAAAAGAGGGCCGGCCCCACGAAGCGCCGGAAAAAACCAGCCGGCCTTTCTCGGCCAACCGCCGCGGCTTTGTGGTTTCCGAGGGGGCGGGAGCGGTCATTCTGGCGTCGCCGGATTTTGCGCGGGCGCACGGGCTGACGGCGCGCATCGAAATGACCGGATTCGGCATGACGTCCGACGCCAGCCATTTTGTGGCCCCCAACCTGGAGACGGTCCGGAGATGCATGGAATTGACGATTGCCTCCGCGGGCCTGAAACCCGCGGATGTGGATGCCGTCAATGCCCATGCGACATCGACCAGAATCGGCGACAAGGTGGAAGCGGACGCGCTCGCGGACATTTTCGGTGCAAAGGTGCCGCCCACCACGGCCAATAAGTCGCAGCTCGGCCACGCCATGGGCGCGTCTTCCGCCATTGAAACGATTCTGGCCATGGAAGGCATGCTGCGCGACACCGTCCTGCCCACCATCAATTATGAACCGGATCCGGCCATCCGGATCGATTGCGTGCCCGGGACCGCCAGAGAAGTCCGGCAGGAGTTTGTGCTCAAGAATGCGTTTGGATTCGGCGGCTGTAATGCGTGTCTCTTGCTGCGCCGGATCTTATAAGACATGGAAGGCAAGTCATGAAATCTCCGCAGAACCGAAGAGTCTTTGTCGTCGGATACGGGGCGGCCACGCCGCTGGGGGCGACGTTTGCCGAAACCTGGCGGCGCGCGGTTCAAGGCGAAGCGGGATTCCGCAAGGTTACCCGATGCAAGGTGGAGTCGGCCTGCGACATCGTGGGCGAGATTCCGGACTGGTCGCCGCAGGATCTGGATTTCACCGATGCCAAGGAAGTGTACAACTGGAATGCGGCTTTCGTCATCCTGACCATGGCCGTCTGCAAGGAAGCGCTTGAAGACGCGGGGATCGTGATGGATGCGGCCATCGCCCCCCGCATGGCCTGCCTGATCGGATCGGCGCTCAACGGATCGGATGCGTTTCGCACGGCGATGCATGATCTGGAGCACCGCGGTCCGCTCCGCGTCAGCCCCTATCTGCTGCCGAATCTGTGCGCCAATCTGCCGTCGGGCAAGGCGGGCATGCTGCTGAAATTCACAGGCCCCATCTTCTCGCCGCAGGGCGCCTGCGCGTCCGGCAACCACGCGATCGGCATCGGCGCGCGCATGATCCGCGACGGGGACTGCGACTTTGTCCTGGCGGGAGGAGCCGACGCACCCATTCTGCCGGAGCTGATTCACGGCTTCGCCAACATGAACGCGACCATCAAGGTGCACGCCGGCGACCGTGCAGCCGGGGATCCCGCGCAGGCCTCACGTCCGTTCAGCATCGACCGTCGGGGATTCGTCCTTTCGGAAGGAGCGGGCGTCGTCGTGCTGGCCGCCGAGGAGGTTATCCGGGCGCACGGTCTTACACCGCGCGCCGAAGTGCTGGGCGTGGGCTGGACGTCCGACGCCTACCATTACACCAGTCCGAATCCGGCGACGATCGTTCGGGCGATTCGGGAAACGATCGGGGATGCGGGACTTGCAGCCGCCGATGTGCACTGCGTCAACGCGCACGGCACCTCCACCGCCAAGGGCGACCGGACGGAAATTCAGTGTCTGCGCGAGGTTTTCGGCAAGCTGCTGGAAAAGATTCCCGTGTCTTCCAATAAATCCCAACTCGGCCACACGCTGGGGGCCACGGCCGCCATTGAAGCGGCTTTGGCCGTTGAAGGCATGCGCAGGGGGATTCTGCTGCCGACGATCAATTACCTGCCGGATCCGGAGTTTGCCGATATCGATGTCGTGCCCGACGCGGCCCGCAAACAACCTCATGAAATCGTCCTGTCCAACGCGTTTGGATTCGGCGGAACCAATTGCTGTGTGATTTTCCGGGGAGCATGATATGAAGCCCAAGCCGTTTCTGCCGGAAGTGTTCAAGACGGATGAGCGATTTGTCCGCGACCGCACCACCGGACTGGTCTGGCACCGGACCCCTTACCGAGTGCTGTACGCGGATACGGACCGTTCGCAGGTCGTTTACCATTCCAACTATCTGCGCTATTTCGAAGTTGGGCGCACCTCGCTGATGCGGGATCTGGCCTATCCCTACAGGGAGATTGAAGAGAGCGGATATGTGTATCCGATTTACGATCTGGGGCTTTCGTTTTATCAGCCGTTGATCTACGACGACGTCATGCACATCCACACCCGGCCGGTCAACCTGGAGCGGGTGAGGCTCCAGTTCGATTATGTCATTACCCATGCGGATGCGGGGCATCTCGTCTGCACGGGATTCACCAAACACTGCGCAGCGAACGCCGCCGGCCGCCCTGTGGCGGTCGATCCGAAAACGATTCGCCTGTGGCAGACCTTTCCCGATCCGGTATGAAGCAGCTCTTTCATCTCGAACTTTCGATCCGCCCCTGCCTGCGCGACCATTGCGTGAAGGGGAAGGCCGTTTTCCCCGCCGTGGAGTCCCTTCTGGCGCTGGCCGATGAGGTCCGGAAACGCCGACCGGGCGCTCTGCTGACTTGTCAGGCGGATGCAAGTTTTTCCAAAATGCTGGTGCTGCCGTCGGAGACGGATATACTGCCCGTTCAGATCGAAATCGAAGAGAGGCCGAAGGGCATCCGGGCGTCTCTGCAAACGTTGGTGATCGTCCAACGCGTTTCTGTCCGGAGAACGATGGAGCACGCACGGGTGACGTTTGTTCAGGAGGATATCCCGCACCAAGCGGCCATGTCTTTTCAGGCGGCAAGAACATTGGGAAGCAACTGCATTGCCGTCTCGGCAGATTCGGTTTACCGGGAATGGATTCCCTTCGGTCCTTCCTACCGGAATCTGACCGGCAGCGTGATCGTTTCCCGGGAAGGCGCGTTCGCGGAGATTGCAGGAGGAAGCGGCGAGGCGGACGACACCCTTCTGGGGTCTCCTTTTGTGCCGGACGCGGCAATGCAGGCCGCCTGTGTCTGGGGCCGGCGGTATGCGGGCGTCACGGCCTTTCCGACCGGTTTCGGCCGCAGAATCATTTATCGGCCGGCGAAAAAAAATGAAACCGGTTATGTCAGAGTTGTTCCCGTGGAGGAGAGCCGCGGGTTTTTCGTGTTCGATGTATGGATCTTTGACCGGCGGGAAATGCTTTGTGAGGTCATTCTCGGCTTGAAGATGAGCGACATTTTTCGCGGTCGCCTGCAGCCGCCGCACGGGATCGGGGAAGGCGCATGATCAACGGGATTTGGGTTTTCGGTGCGGCGTATCTGGCCGGTTCCGTCAATTTTGCGATTCTGTTTTTCAAAATTGCAGGCCGCGCCGATCCCCGTCTGAGTTTCAGCGGCAATGCCGGAACGACAAACGTCTATCGTCTGGCGGGCATGCCCTGGGCGGTGCTGGTTTTTGCCCTCGACATCGGCCGGGCCATGGCCGTTGCGGTTCTGGCGGGATATTTCCTTGACGCGGAGCGGCTGACCTGGGCCGGTTTTTTTCTGGTCCTGGGCAACAGCTTTCCCTGCTTCCATGGATTCCGGGGCGGCAAAGGCGTGGCCAACTATCTGGGATTTACGGTTCTGACCGTTCCGGTCGCCGCGCTTTCGGCCGCGTGGATCTGGGTTCTGGTGTACTGGCTGAAGCGGATGCCGTTTATCGCTTCTTTTTTCATGGTGGCCGCGCTTTCGGCGGGGCATGTCGTTTCCTCCGGTGGAAACCGGCTTGCCGCAGCCGGCGCCGCTGCGACCTTTGCTCTGATTATTTTCAACCACCGGAAGAATATTCGGGAGCATCGTCGGGAACGGCATCCGACTTCTCCCGCATAAGGGGAAGAGTTCTGAACGGTCGCGCGGAGCTTCCGGTCCGCCGAGTGCAAAGCGGTTTTCTAAAGAATTACCTTAATGGCCGGATGGGCTTTAAGTTTCTCGTGCAGGACAAGCCGGTGAGATTCGCTCTCCACGGTAAGTTCAATATTGAGGCAGACATACCGGGCGGTTTCACTCCGGCGCGACAGGGACACCCGGCAGGGACGGTCGCGGATGATTTCATGAACCGCGCTTTGCATCATGTCCTGATCCACGCCGATGATTTTATAAATCCATGAGCACGGATAGTCCAAACGAAGTTTTTGCTGTTGGGGATCTGTCATGGTCCTCCTGTATATTGCGATGAAAACTACCCGGAAAGGCAAATAAAGTCAAGAGGTTCGTTGCCTCAACCGCCCTGACATTCTCTTTGACAAGTCCACCGGTATCTGCTAGAAATCTTCACGCCGGGCGAATATCATACCAGGAGGTCTTATGTTGAAGAGAAGGCATTTGTTGTTTTTGAAACATGGATTCACGTTTGCCGCCTTGATTTTTTGCGCCGCCCTGATTGCGGGAACGGCGGCGTCATCCGCACAAGCCGCCGACAAAGCAGCCGGGGAAAAACTGCATCCGGCCGTCCGAGTCAACATCAACAAGGCCGACCAGGCAACCCTGGAGAAGCTTCCCGGCATCGGACCCGTCAAGGCCAAAGCGATCATTGACGGCAGACCCTACCGGAACATTGAGGATATCATGAACATCAAGGGCATCAAGGGTAAAACGTACGAGGAGATCAGGAATTTCATTGTCGTCAAATAAACGTTGCGTTTCACACATTCAAAGGGGGATGGAGCGATGAAGAAAGTTTTGGTATTGGTTTGCGCGTTTTTGCTGGTTGCGGCAGTTGCCTATGCCGCGGGGCCCAAAACCTATCAGGTGACCGGGCCGGTTCTGGACGTGAAAGGGGATGTGATTGTCGTTAAGAAAGGCAGCGACAACTGGGAGGTGGCCAAGAGTGCCGCAACCAAGGTGACCGGCGATTTGAAAGTCGGTTCCAAGGTTACGATTGAATACACGATGACCGCGACCAAGATTGAAGTCAAGGAAGACAAGAAGGCGGAAGCCAAAAAGAAGAAGTAGCGATTTCGACAGACGCCCTGAACCGCTTCGGCTGGCCGCTCGAGGAAAGCGGCTGCCCAGGCGGCGCAAAAAAAGAGGCTCACGGGCCTCTTTTTTTTTGGGGGGCCGGTTTGACATTTCCCCAACCGTCCTTAAACTCTATTTCAGGAATGACGGAATTCAAAAGACAGAGCGGATAAAATGAAAAAGGCATGGATTGCGGCAGGATTGCTGTGTTTTGCACTGGCCTGTCCGGGAGGCAATTCACAGCCGGTGGAGGGGAAGATGAACGGCATGAGCCAAACAAAAAATACGGCGGTGGCGACGCTGGCCGGCGGCTGCTTCTGGTGCGTGGCTTCCGATATGAAAAAACTGCCGGGTGTGATCCGGGTTGTGTCGGGCTATGCCGGCGGCTCGGGGAAAAATCCAACGTACGAGACCTACACGGCCCAGGGGTACCTCGAGGCCGTGCAGGTTCATTACGATCCGGGCAGGGTGACCTACGAGCAGCTCCTCCATTACTTTCTGAAGCATATTGACCCCACGGATGCGGGAGGACAGTTTGCCGATCGCGGTCCCGGCTACCGCACCGCCATATTTTACAACGGCGAGACGGAAAGAAAGACAGCCGCCGGGGCTCTGCAGGCACTGGCCGCGTCGGGAAAATTCACCAAACCGGTCGTGACGGAACTGAAACCTTTCACGGGGTTTTATCCGGCGGAGGATGATCATCAGGACTATGATGCGAAGAATCCGCTGCGCTATAGAGCCTACCGCAGCGGCTCCGGCCGGGAAGGGTTTCTGCGGGAGGTCTGGAAAAAAGATCAGGGCAACGGGACGACGCCTTACCGAAAACCGGACGAACAAACCCTGAGGAAGACTCTTTCCCCGATGCAATTCGACGTCACGCAGAAAAACGCGACGGAGCCGCCCTTTCAAAACGAATACGTTCACAACAAAAAAGAGGGCATCTATGTCGATGTCGTATCGGGGGAGCCTCTGTTCAGTTCGCTGGACAAGTTTGATTCCGGCACCGGCTGGCCCAGTTTCACGCGGCCGCTGGAGCCCGACAATATCACGACCCGAGAGGACCGCAGTTTCTTTGCGACCCGGACGGAAGTTCGCAGCAAACACGCGGATTCTCATCTGGGCCATGTGTTTCCGGACGGCCCGGGGCCAGCCGGTCTTCGCTATTGCATGAATTCCGCCGCTCTGCGCTTTATTCCCAGGGAAGATCTGGAAAAAGAAGGCTACGGCCGCTATTTGAAATTATTTTCTTCACAACCCTAGAGGCCGCTCCGGTTCCCGGAAAGAAGCCGGAAGAAGGGCCGCCGGCGGTTTCAGGAATGCACCGACTGAATGTTGGCCGCGATGGCCCGGACGCGCTGCATCACGGCCGGCAGGTCCATGGTCAACAGGCGCCGGTTTTCCATGACCGGCTTTCCGCCGATGATGCTCGTTTTTACGTCCGACCCCCGCGCGGCGTAAACGATCTGGGAATAAGGGTTGTAAAGCGGCGTCAGGTGCGGCTGGTTCAGATCCAGAATAATGATGTCCGCCAGTTTGCCCACCTCTATGGAGCCGATCAGCCGATCCAGTCCGAGAACGCGGGCGCCGTTAATGGTTGCCATTTTCAGGACGGTTTCGGCGCTCATGACCGTGGGATCGAGAAGGGTCGCTTTGTGGACTTTTGCCGCAAGATCCATTTCCTGAAACAAGTCGAGATCGTTGTTGCTGGCGGACCCGTCCGTGCCCAGGCCGACGGCGATGCCTTTTTCCAGCATCGACGGAACCGGCGCGACCCCTGCGGCGAGCTTCATGGAGCTGGCCGGGTTGTGGGATACGCGGACGCCCAGATCGGCAAAAAGCTCGATATCCTCGGGCTTCATCCAGTTGCAGTGCACCGCGACGGTCCGTTCGTCGAGCACGCCCAGATGGTGCAGATGCGGCACCGGCTTCCGGCCGTAACGTTTCTCAATCGTATCGATTTCGTCCCGGTTTTCCAGAAGGTGCGTCAGGTAGAGAATTCCGGCCTCCCGAGCGGCCGCCTTCACGTTGACCAGCGTCCGGGGCGAACAGGTATAGGGCGAATGGCAGAAGAACGCCGGCGTGATCATCGGTGCATGGGGGAGCCAGCGTTCCACAAATCGTCCGGCGGCCGCCATCATTTTTTCGTATTGGGGGTGGTCCGGCGTGGCGAAGTCGGCGAATCCCTGCGCCGCCACCGCACGCATGCCGCAATCCAGCGCGGCTTGGGCGATTTGATTTTCAAAGAAATACCCGTCGCAGCAAGTGGTGGTGCCGGATAGGATCATCTCCGCGATCGCCAGCATGGCGCCGTCGTACACCATCTGCCGGTTCACGAAGCGCGCTTCCATGGGGAAGATATGATCGTTGAGCCATTCCATGAGCGGAAGGTCATCCGCGAGACCCCGGAAGCAGACCATCGGCAGATGCGTGTGCGTGTTGACCAGCCCCGGCAGAATCAGGCTGTCGCGGGCGTCGATGATTTTTTCAGCGGACAGGGTACGGTTTGCGTCCACCAGGGCGATGCGGCCGTCCGCGATGCCGATGGAGGCGTTTTCAAGGATGTCCATTTTGGCCGACAGGGTCACCAGGGTGCCGCCGGTAATCGCCAGATCGAAATGATGAGAGGACATGGCTTTCTCTCCGTCAGTGAAATTGCAGTTTGTAGTAGAGGTCGATGCCGCTTTCCTGCCCCATCTGGCTTTCCACCTGCCATTTTTTGGAAATGTCGTAGCGCAGAAAAAATAAATTGCCCCCGGAAAACAGCGAACGGCCGTAGCTGATGTACAACTCGGGCGTCAAATATTTTCCCACGACCAGAATGGTTTCCGAAGCGCTTTGGGATGAACCGCCCGTTCCCTCGGGCGTCACTTTGAGGCGCTTATACCCCATCCGGTTGTTTTTCTCCAGCACATCCGATGAAATTTCCAGCGAAGTCAGTCCCAGGTAGCCCTGAATCTGCTCCAGCAGATCTTCGGCCTGCCGCGAGGTTAAAACGGCGCCGGCCGCCGTGGCCAGAAGGCCGGCCTGCCTGGTGTCGGTGCCGAGCGGATGCCCCAGGACGATATAGGCCAAAATGTCCATGTCCTGCATGTAAGGGTCGGAATAGAGTTTGATGACGGGATTCGGAAGCGTACCGGTGACCGCGACACCCGCCTTCACGTCTCCGATTTTTCGGAGCGCCAGGATGTCCAGCGCCGGCTGATTGACGGGGCCTCCCGCGTAGAAAAGATGGCCGCGGACGATCTCCAGGTTTACGCCGTACGTCCGGAACCGGCCTTTCATCACACGGATCTCACCTCTTCCGGAAATGCGCTCCGGGTCGGTGAACCCGATCTCCATCTGGCCGCCCAGCTTTGCGTCGATTCCGGACGCGTTGAATTGCGCCTGCTCGCCCAGCACCACTTTGACCTGAACATCGAGGCCCAAAGACGGCTTTCGGGTCGAGGGTCCGGCTTTTCCTTCCCGGACCACATCGGAACTGGATTCCACGGCTCCCTTCGATTGCGTCCCGTTGACCTGGAAGAGAGGCAGAAGCACTTCTCCCCGTACGGATATTTTTTCAGGCGTTCCCGAAAAGGTCAACCGGGGAGTCGCCTGCACGTGAAGTTCGGGAAAGTGGATGGCCTGAAATCGCTCGCCGTTCAGATGTCCCTCAACGTTCGCAATCCGAAGCCCTTTGAGGTGAATCCGTGCGGAGCCGTCCAGATAGCCCGGGCCGGAAACCGCCCGGAAAGAATCGATGATCACGCCGTCTTTTGCCGGACGCGCGTCGATCCGGACGTCCTGCAGCGTGATGCCGGCCGACGGCAGGTAGCCTCCGGCTTCCGACAGTAGGATACGGCCTTCAAAAAGAGGCGACGCCGGACTTCCGCTCATTTGGATATCCAGATCGAGATTCCCGCGGCTTTCCTGAACCAGCCCGGGAAAAAGAACACCCAGCGCGCCCTTTTCCTGAAGCTGTCCGGCAAGTGAACCCTGAAGAGGTCCCTGCTCGTTCAGGGACACGGGAAAGCGCGCGGTCATCGGCAGGCGAATTTTTCCCTTCAGCTCTCCGTGGTCCGCCATCACCACGGCGACGTCGCACGCCAGCGTGTCTTTCTGCCAGTCCCAATTGAAGGACGCCCGGCGAAGATCGATGCGGATGTCGCCCTTTCGTCCCCGCTGATGAATTTTTGACTGGTCCAGCCGGGCCTGGCCCAAAAGAGCAAAGCGCCTGTCGGGCAGCAGTTTTGCGCGGATGGTTCCGCTGCACGAGCCGGTGAGGAAATCGCGATCCGTCCAGGCATTGATTCTGGCCAGATCGATTTGGTTCCAGCTCAGATCGACGGGCCCGGCCGGCGGATATCCGGAAAGATCCGCGGACAGCCGGAGTGTTTCCGGTCCCCGTCCGGTGATTTCCATCGGCCCCAGCGACAGATGTTCCGGGGAAACGGACAGCGCGGCGGGCGCGGACAGTTTCCAGGGCCCGACTTCGTCCGTGCCTTCCAGACGAACCATTTTCCCCAGCCAGCCTTTTTTGCGCCATGCACCGGAAAGGTCCAGAATGATTTTATACGGGCCGCGGCGCATTGAAGCCCTGAGTGTGTGGGAAAGGACGGTTCCTCCGCCCCGCACGGTCAGTGCGTCCGCCGTCAGATTCGGATGACGAAGCCGGCTGAAATCCGCGTCCAGCGAGAAGGGGGACTGTGCCCGGTCTTCCACGGATGCGTTGAAGTTCGCCGAGGCGACGGACCAGCCGTTCACCGCCAGATCGCGTCCCCGTGCGGAAACGGCACCGCTGAACTGCTCATGGCGCAGGCGCGTCCATCCGCGGGCGGCAAGCGAGCCTGACGCGCACGAAATCAGCTTCGACAGATCGCCGATTTCAGCGCTGAAATTCAATCGGTTCGCGACGCTTCCGCCGGCCGAGATCTCGAAACCTTTCCCTCTGAGGGCCAGGCGCTGAATGTCCAGATTTTCTCCGGCAAAGCTTGCCTGCAGTTCTCCCGTCAACTGCCGCCCGTGCAGGCGGCTTTCTTTCAGTGTCAGCCGGAATGCGCCGCTGGCCGGCCCTCCGTCCGGAACGGACGCATCGCCTTGAAGATCAAAATGGACAACGCCCGTCCAGTCCGAATCCCATCTTGCCGGATCGAGATCTCTGCCCGAGATCGCGCCGCTCATCCTCAGGCCGTCCGTCCACTGAATCTCCAGACTTCCGTTCAGGGAGCCGCCCAGCGCCGTTCCACGAATCGCGCTCAGGGCAACCCCTTCGGAATCCCCCGAATAATCGCTCGCCAGTCGAAAAGCATGGCGGGCGTCTGCCGTATTGGACAGAACGATACGCCCCTGATATTGACGGCCGGTTCCGTCAAAAAGGAGAGAGCCGTTGAGTTTTGCCGGGATTTTCAGCTCGTCGGAAAAATCCACGTTTTCCGCCTGAGCCTTCAGGGTAACGTATGGGGTCGGGCCTTTAAAGGTCAGAAAGCCCTCGCCGGCAATCGATCCCGGACGATTCTCACGCCGCAGAAGGATTTTGGCAAAGGTCACGCCCGCGGGTGTCATGCCGATGTTCGATGACATCCGCAAAACCGGCCGGGTGTTTTGAAGGCCTTGAATCTGAAGGCTCCCGCTCACTTCTCCCGGCTTCTTTCCCGGTCCGAAGTCTCCGTCCATCCGGATGGAATCGACGCCGGCGGTCGGGTGCGCCGGCGTTGCGGCAAGTCTGGCTTTCAAGAGGGGGCGTTGGAAGCCGGCGAGAACGCTTCCCTCCAGAGTGAAGGAAGACAAATTGAGACGGAGATCGTTGACGGACAGTTGCGAATTTTTCCAGGCGGCGGAGGCGGCGAGAGCCGCGATCCGAACCGGCTGTTCATCCGGGCGCAGATAGGTCAGATCCCGAACGGTCAGGCGGCCGATACTGCCGCTCGCGAGCGTGATCCAGCCTTTGGCCCTCGGCCAGACCAACTCCGGCTGCCGCTGGGGAGAGTCGTCCAAAACGGATACATGGTCCGCGGAAAGCGCGGAAATTCCCAAGTGCCCGGCCAGCAGGTCCAGCGGCCGCATGGAAAGCTGCAACTGCCGGATCCGGACGCTTCCCTGCGGCCCCTTCATAACCATGTTGGTCAGGCGGAGGGCATCCGACAGATTTCCCTCGATGGTTTCCGCCTGGATGTTCCATTTCGTGAAGCGGGAAACGGTTTCCACCAGCATTTTTCCTCCTGCTTCAGTGCAGAAAAGCCAGCCCGCGGTCCCGAGAAGGATCGCCGGCAAGCCCCCAACGGCGAGGAGGAAGAGATATTTCAGCACGCGTTTCAAAATTCAAACCCCACGGTGAAGTGAATGCGGAATTCCGGATCGTCCACACGGATCTGCCGGGCGAGGTATAAATTCAACGCGCCGACCGGCGTGTAGTAGTGGATGCCGACGCCCGCGGCCTGAAACAGCGTCAGGTCGGAAAAAGCGTCAAAGGCGTTTCCGGCGTTGTAAAACACGGAGACCGCCCAGTCCTCCAGGATGGCGCGCTGCAGTTCGACGCAGCCGATCAGCAAATGCTTGCCGCCCTTGACATTGCCCTGGGCGTCGCGCGGGCCCAGCGACTGATAGGCATAGCCGCGAACGCTTTGATCGCCGCCTGCGAAAAACCGCAGCGACGGGGGCAGATCGGAAAACTCATCGGTGAAAACCGTGAAGCCTGCTTTGGCGCTGGTGAGGAAAGACAGGCGCCACGGCAGAGGAAGAATATGGCTGGTTTCGCCGATCATCTGAAGCAGGCGGGTCGTGGAGCCCAGGGCCTGATGCGTGCCCCGCAGATCGAGCGCATAGCGGAATCCGCGGTCGGGGCGTATCACATTGACGTAGTGATGGTCGGAAAACCGGATGCCGGGAAGAATGTATCTCGAGGTAGAGTCCTGGCTGCCGATGGTAAAGGTTTCGTGCTGAAATTTGATGTACGCCGAGCCCTGTCGTTTGGGGGTGAAGCTGTGCGTCCGTGCCAGTTCCATCGCGATGATCCGGCTGTCATAGGTGGTGATCTCTTCCTGTTGCAGGTTGACCTGCACGGAGGTGAAGGTCCGGATGTCGGTGCTGCCCGGAACGATGTAGCTGGTCGCAAGCCCCTGCAGCCGCTGGGAGATGTACAGGTGCGAATCCAGTTCGTGTCCCCGGTGCAGCATGTTGAGATCACGGTAGCGAAGGGCGAATCTCGCTCCCGTGTCCGTTCCGTATCCGATGCCCGGCCTCAGGCTGATGTGCGGCGCGGGCGTCAGAGACACCCGCACCGGTATTTTGCCGTCTTGGGCCTGCTCTTTATCGGCCCGGACCGTCACATGGCGAAACCGTTCCGAATTGCTCAACTGGAGCTGGGTCTCGGCCATCCGGGTATACGAAAAAGCCTCTCCGGATTGAAAGGTGAGATACCGCCGCAGAAAGGCGTCGGGATAATCGGTAGCGCCCTCGATGTCGATCGTGGAGAAAAAATATTTCTCGCCGGTTTCCAGCACCAGCGTGATGACGGCGGACAGGCCGGCCTCATCGACCCGGATTTCATGAACGGAATAGGCGGCGTCCAGATAGCCCAGCTCTTCAGCCCTGGATTTCAGCGCCTTCTTGCCTTTTTCGTAAAGGGGATGCAGCAGCACGGAGCCTTTTCGCAGGGGGAAGTCGGAAGCCAGCGCCGTCAGCGTTGCTTCCGACGCGCCGCTTCCGGTAACGGTGACGGTGACTCCGGAGACGACGGCCGGCTGCCCCGGTTCCACCCGCACCTGCAGCCGGTATCGGTCGGCTTCGGGGGTTTCAATCCGGATGACGGCCTCTGCGTTGTAATACCCGAAAGGTTCGAGGGCGGACCGGACTTTCCGGCCGGCCTGGCGGACAAACCGCTCCAGCCACAGCCGGTCCGCTTTTCCATTCTGCACCAGGCCGGAAGGCAGGGTCAGCGCCTCCAGGACATTCTTTCGTGCGTCCCCGTCGATGCCTTCCACGACGACTTCAACGGGATCGGCTGCCGCGGCCACGGCGGCAGACCCCGGTGCAAAAGCGAGACAGAACAAAACAAAAACACAGCACCAGGTTCGGAAGGCCGCAGGCGACGCCGCGGTCGGCGGAAGGGAAAGGGTCATGATCTTGATCGGTTCATTCCATAAAGGCCTTTGCGGCCGTCGGTTCCGGATGGTTTTTATTGCACTTTCAGCATCGCCGTTTTCTGACCCTGGAGGTTGCAGACGGCCGTCACTTCCAGGAGATCGTTTGGCTTTGCCGGTACTTTGTACGTATAGACAAAGGTGACTTTGCCGGCCTGTGAATCGTAGTTCACGGTTTCAAGCGGCTCCTGATTCTTTTTGATCTGAACCTGCTTAACGTAGTGGAGGCCGGTGAACATCGATTTGTGCGTGATGGTTGCTGAAAGCGTCTGCGTCTTCAGGTCATAACTCAGCGAAAGATCCTGGGGCGCGTCGGCGAAGGCGGACTCAGCCGGGAACCCGACGGCGGCCATGAACACGAAAACCAGCGCAAGATACAGAAGATGTTTTTTCATGTTGTCTTCTCCTGAAAGGATTTTGTTGCGTCCAGCGTAATAAATTGGCCCGGAAATAACAACAGGAAAATAGGCGGTTAGCCGCCGACAGAAAAGTCCTGTTTTGCAGCACGCAAGATGTCCGCTTTTACCTAAGAAATTCCTTCGACGGCGGAAAACCGGGACGGGCCGCAAGTACAGTCCCGGTTTGATCGTCTCGGGTCAAACCGCTTCCGCAACAAACCGGAAGGAAAGCGTTTACCGCCCGCTGTCTGCGATCGGCAGAATCTTTGAATAGCGCGCCGAAAGATCCTTTGCCGCCACGTTTTCATATTCGCTGCGGAACCCATCCCAGATGTCGGAAAGGGCGCGACCCAGCGCGTCGGCGACGTCGGGTTCGAATCCGGCCGCGCCTTTGCGAAACTCCTCGATAAAGATGTTCCGATAGCGTTCCATCCGATAAGGCGGGCCGGTTTCTCCCTGCCTGAGGAGGCGGAAAAAAGCCGCGGCCTGCGCGCGCGTCAGCGGTTCAAAGGACGGTTCCAGATGCAGAAGATGCCGTGCCCAGCGGACGAACAAGAGCGGGGCAAAGGTTTCGCTGTCGATCCACGCGGGCTCTGACGCGACTTGCGTCAGGCGTGCCATCATGCGGTCAAGCGCCTCCAGCTGATCGAGCCGCGCCTCCGTTTTTTTCACGTCGTCGAAACGTTCAAAGGGCCGGTAAGACACGGGGGCTTCCGGATCAAAGAACAGGGGACGCGCGAACAGCAACCCTTCCATGACTTCGGACCAGGGCGATCCCCAGAAATCCTTCCTTCTTCGGTTCCTTTTCGCAAACCAGCTGTGCGGCTGCCAGTGCTGGAGCCGCCACTGCAACTTCCTGGCGAATCCGAAGCCCACGCGGAAAATGGCCGTGAGCGAATGTTCCTTGAGCATCTTTGCCGCCTGCTCTGCGTCCCCGCTGCACAGGGCCTCCAGCGCCAGATGCAGATAGCCCGCCGCCAGCCGGCCGATGCGGCTGAGGCCTTCGGCGTCCTCGACACAGGCGAAGGAGTCGGCGGCAATCAGCGTGTTGCACAGCGTCGTGAACTCCAGGCGGACGCGGTTCGCCTCCGGCGGATCGGCAAGAAGACCGACGGCTTCCTTCAAGAATCCGAAATCCTCAAGATTCGAAAAAGCCGCGGAAGGAATCAGGTGTTTTTCTTCCGGCAGAACGAGGGCGCCGGGCATCAGCGGCTTGCTTTCCGCCCGGAGCGAGGAGGGGTCGAGCGGCGCATATACGGCCAGCGCTTCCTCATAGGGGGCAAAGCCATACTCGGCCAGCCGGGAGGAGCGCAGCCGGTAAAGTTCCTCCTCGGTTTCTGCGGGGATGTGAAACGACAGGTCCAGAAGAAGGGCCCGGTAGGCGTTGTAATCCTCGCGGGACAAAACGCGAAGAAAATTCTCCAGGACGGGCGCCTCGCCGGGATCGGCGGCTTTGATGTAGAACGCTCCGTCCAGCGTAAAGAAGCCGGGCGGCACGTCGCATTCTTCTTCCTTTTCCCGGAAAAGAATTTGCGCCCGGCGCATCAAAACGAACGAAGCCAGGTCTCCCTGCTCCGAAAACATCCAGTCGGCCAGTCGCCGGCCGTCCGCCCGGGCGAGACGACCCAGCCAGTCCATGGCTTTTTTTGTGTTCAGACTGTCGCGATTCCAGCTTTCCAGGTCCAGCACATACTGCCACTGTTCGCAGGACGCGGCGGCCAGCACGGGAAGAGCGTCGTCTTCGCCGATTCGCCTGATCATTCGGTAGAAATCGTCCGGCGGGAGACGACGAATGAATTCTTCCGGGCGATCCAATTCCAAAAGCGTCCGGAGGAGATCCCCGCCGGATCTCTGCAAAAGTCCGTGGATGTCGAGCGCGGAAGTCGTCTGAACAGTCGTCATCATTCATACGCGACCGACGATTCGGGAGCCGGCGGCTCGCGGGAAAAGCCGCCGGCTCCTTTTCGTTCGGGGATTAGTAGTCGTAGTCCCCCATGTCGGGCGGTGCGGCCGGCGCGGGATTCTTTTTCTTCGGCTTCTCCGCGATCATGGCTTCCGTCGTGAGCAGCAGCGACGAAACGGAGGCGGCGTTCTGAAGGGCAAAGCGGGCGACCTTCGTCGGATCGATGATTCCCGCCTTGACCATGTCGACGTATTCGCCGGTGTCCGCGTTGAAGCCCTGGTTGCCCTTGAGCTCTTGAACTTTTTCCACGACGATCGTGCCTTCGTAGCCGGCATTCACGGCAATCTGCCGCAACGGAGCGGTGAGCGCCCGGCGGACGATGTCGAGGCCCTGCCGCTCCTCGTCGGGCAAAACGACCTTGTCGAGCGCCGGGATCGAACGGAGGTAGGCTACGCCGCCGCCGGGAATGATGCCTTCCTCCACGGCCGCCTTCGTCGCGTTAAGCGCGTCTTCCACGCGGGCTTTCTTTTCCTTCATTTCGACTTCCGTCGCCGCGCCGACTTTGATCACCGCGACGCCGCCCACGATTTTGGCCAGTCTCTCCTGAAGCTTTTCCCGGTCGTAGTCGGATTTTGTTTCCTCGATTTCCGCCCGGATCTGTTTTACCCGCGCTTCGATATCGGAGCGACGGCCGGCGCCGTCCACGATCGTTGTGTTGTCTTTGTCGATCTTCACCTTCTTGCAGGTTCCCAGATCTTTGAGCGACGCGTTTTCCAACTTTACGCCGATGTCCTCGGAAATCACCTGCCCGCCGGTGAGAACCGCGATATCCTGCAGCATCGCCTTGCGCCGGTCGCCGAAGCCGGGCGCTTTGACCGCGGCGCATTTCAGCGTCCCGCGCACCTTGTTTACCACCAGCGTGGCCAGCGCTTCGCCTTCGACTTCTTCCGCGATCAAAAGCAGCGGCTTGCCCGTCTTGGCAATCTGCTCGAGCAGCGGCACCATATCCTTCATGTTGGAAATTTTCTTTTCGTGAATCAGAATGTACGGATCCTCCAGAGAGACTTCCATTTTGTCGGCGTCCGTGACGAAGTAAGGAGAGATGTAGCCGCGGTCAAACTGCATGCCTTCGACAATTTCCAGAGCGGTTTCCATTCCTTTGGCTTCTTCGACGGTGATCACGCCGTCCTTCCCCACGCGTTCCATCGCTTCCGAAATCATGTCGCCGATGGTTTTGTCGTTATTGGCCGAAACCGTACCGATCTGGGCGATCTCCGTTTTTCCGACGATTTTCCGGCTTTGTTTTTTGAGTTCGGCCACTACCACTTCAACGCCTTTGTCGATGCCGAGCTTCAGCATCATGGGGTTGGCGCCCGCCGCGGTCAGCTTCGCTCCTTCTTTGTACATCGCCTGGGCCAGCACCGTGGCCGTGGTGGTTCCGTCCCCCGCCTTGTCGGAGGTTTTGGACGCGACTTCCTTGACCATCTGCGCGCCCATGTTTTCAAATTTATCTTCCAGTTCGATTTCCTTGGCGACCGTCACGCCGTCTTTGGTGATCTGGGGCGTTCCCCAGCTCTTGGCGATCACGACGTTGCGTCCTCTCGGCCCCAGAGTGACTTTTACCGCATTGGCCAGCGTATCGACACCCAGCATGACTTTTTGCCGGGCATCGGTTGAATATTTGATTTCTTTTGCCGTCATGTTGAAAACCTCCTTAAGATTCCAGTACCGCCAGAATATCGTCTTCCTTCATGATCATGACTTCCCGGTCGTCGATCTTGACCTCCGTCCCGCCCCACTTGGTGAAAATCACCTTGTCCCCTTCTTTCACCTCCGGCGCGATCCGTTTGCCTTCCTTATCGAGGCGGCCTGGTCCGACGGCCAGTACCTTGCCTTCCTGGGGCTTTTCCTTGGCCGTATCCGGGATGATGATGCCGCCGGGTGTTTTCTCTTCACTTTCCAGACGCGTTACGATGATCCGGTCCTGCAACGGTTTGATGTTCATTTTTTCCAACCTCCATAAAAATTAAAAAATTCAACCTGTTGAACAGGCTTTTCTCTCGATGTTTTCATGAATGTCTTCGTTGAACGCTTGAAAAAAACCGAGAGCTTCCCCGGACGGGGAAGCTCCATGTTTATTTATGATGTTTTAACGGTAATCTTTTTCCCGGGCCTTGCGCCTTCCAGCCAAGGGATTTCGATGTGGAGAACGCCGTTTTTGAATTTCGCTTCCACTTTTTCCTGATGGATTCCTTCGGGCAGTGCGATGCTTCTCTGGAAGGAGCCGTAACTGGTTTCTTTGTACCAGTAATCATTGCCTTTATCCTCCTTTTCTTCCTTCTTTTCCCCCCGGATCGTCAGGGCATCCGGCGTGAGAGTCACATCAATATCCTTCTCGTCGAGACCAGGAAGTTCGGCTTTAATATGGATTTTTTTATCGTTTTCCCATACATCCATGCTGGGTTCAAAACCCGATGTCCAAACCTTTCCAAGAGGTTTTAAGTTGAAGTCTCTGAAAAAGTCATCGAACAATCTGTTCATCTCCCGTTGAATCGGCAAGAACGGATGCTCCCCGGCTTGACGCAGGGCTTTGTCGTTCTTTCGCCGTACGGCAGGCAGCAGGTTTTTGATCATAACCATCCCTCCTTTCCAACAAGTTATAACACTTTAATATTATTGACTATTTTCCTTACATGCCATAAAATAATCATTGATGAATGCTTGTCAAGGGGCCAAAGCTGCACATGTCTTTTTGCACGTGCGAATCAGGTTTCTCCTGCGGATCATTTCAGGAAAATAGGGATTGAAAAAGCCGGAACGTTTCGTTATTCTCTTTCCACTTCATTTTGGAGGCAGCCATGGACGCGTTACTGCTTGCCCGAATTCAGTTTGCCTTTACCGTGGGGTTCCACTTTCTCTTTCCGGCGATGACCCTGGGAACCGCCCTGGTCGTTTTGATCTCCGAAACGCTTTATCTCATCACCAAGGATGCCCTGTACGCGAGGATTACGGATCTGCTCGCCAGGTTGCTGGGGCTGATCTTCGTCATCGGCACGGCCACCGGCATCGTCATGGAATTTTCTTTCGGAACCAACTGGTCCCAGTATTCACGAACGGTAGGCGACATCTTCGGGCCTCTCCTTGCCGCCGAAGGCGTTATCGCTTTCTTTCTGGAATCGGTTTTTGTCGGGGTGCTGATTTTCGGCCGTAAAAGAGTGTCGCCCGGCGTTTACTGGCTTTCCGCCCTGCTGGTATTCATCGGCGGACATTTATCGGCCTTCTGGATTATCGTGGCCAACTCCTGGATGCAGACGCCCGCCGGTTATGAAATGACTTCGGCCGGAAAGATTGTTCTGGCCGACTTTGGCTCGGCCGTTTTCAACCCGTCCACCGTTGCCCGGTTTCTTCATACGGTTCTGGCCACCTGGATCACCGGCTCCGTCATGGTCTGCGGCATCGCCGGCTACTATGTCCGAAAAGGTCTGCACGGGGAAACCGCCAAAGCCATGCTGAAAATCGGCATTATTCTTTTCGCGGTCACGCCGCTTCTACAGCTGGGCGCAGCCCACGGCCACGCGATCCAGGTGATCGACTTTCAGCCGGTCAAGGCTGCGGCGATGGAGGGGCATTTTACCACAGCCCGGGGCGCGGATGTTTACGTTGCCGGGTATGTGGACGAGAAAAACGAAAAAACCTACGGGATTTCCATTCCCGGGGGGTTGAGCTTTCTGTATAACTTCGATTTCAACTCGGAAATCAAAGGTCTGCGGGAGGTTCCCAAGGATGACTGGCCGCCGGTGAATCTGGTGTTTCAGTCCTACCACATCATGGTGACGTTGGGGATGATCTTTATCGGCCTGGGGCTTCTGGGCGCGCTGCTTCTCTGGACGGGCAGACTCTATACGGCCAAGTGGTATCTTTGGCTTTTGCCTTTCCTGATTCCGCTGCCGCACCTGGCTCATGAAACCGGGTGGATCACGGCGGAAGCGGGCCGCCAGCCCTGGATCATTCAGGGACTGATGCGAACCGCCCAGGCCTCATCCGTGGTGGTGTCGAAAGGAGATCTGGCCGCAAGCCTCACCATGTTTGCACTGGTCTATCTGCTGTTGTTTATCCTGTTTGTCATGTACTTCGTGAAAATTGTCAAGCAGGGGCCGGCTGAGGAAAGAATAGTGAATGGTGAATAGCTGTGCCCGATCAATCCTGATGGAGAAAGAAGATGGAAAATATTCAGAACTTTCAAATCCTTTGGTTTGCCTTAATTTTCATTCTGCTGCTGGGTTACGCGCTTCTGGACGGATTTGACCTGGGCGTGGGCGCACTGCTTCCGCTTCTGGGCAGAACGGAAAAAGAGAAGGACACGCTGATCGCTTCCATCGGCCCCGTTTGGGACGGAAACGAAGTCTGGCTGATCACCGGCGGCGGTGCGCTTTTCGCGGCTTTTCCCCATGCCTACGCCACGGCGTTTTCCGGTTTTTACCTGGCCATGATGCTGGTTTTGCTTGCCCTGATTTTCCGGGCGGTGTCCATGGAATTCCGGGCCAACGATCCGGCGCGGGCAGGCCTTTGGGAGAAAGCTCTGGCCGGCGGGAGCGCACTTGCGGCCCTGCTGTTCGGGGTGGCGTTGGGCAATGTGATTTACGGCGTTCCGCTAAATGACAAAATGGAATTCGCAGGCGGATTTTTCACGCTGCTCCGACCCGTTCCGCTTTTGTTCGGCCTGACGGGGCTTGCCGCGGTCCTGCTGCAGGGCGCGTCCTGGGCGGTATTGAAAACGGAAGGGGAGGTGAGGGAGCGATCTTTTAAAGCTGCGCAGATATTGACGTGGATCAATGCCGTTTTGGCGGTGATTTATTTCGTGGCCCTGTTGAACGTCATGCCGAATCTCTCGGGAAATGCGTTTTTTTATGTCGCAGTGGCGCTCACCTTTGCGGGATTGATCGGATTGATTTTTTCGCTTCGCAAAAAAAATGACGCGGGCCCGATCTGGGAATCATCGGTTGCATTTATCGGCCTGTTTCTGGCGGCGGGAGCGGCGCAGTTTCCCAACCTGATCACGGCTTCCAACAATCCAAACTACAGCCTGACGATTTACAACAGCTCCACCGGTCTTTACACGCTTCAGGTCATGACCGTCATCGCGCTGGTCGGCATGCCGATCGTGATCGGCTACACCCTCTTTGTTTATCGGCTGTTCAAGGGAAAAGCCAAAGCCGACGGCCATTATTAAAAAGCATCCGGTCGATGCGTCCGGTTATCCTTTTGACCTACAAAGCGAAGATTTTTGATATGGAATTGAGGTAATCATTGCCGTTCGAAATCATGCCCCTTCCAGTTGGAACCCTTTTTCCCTGAACAGTTTCAGGCACGCGTCCACTGCATCGGCGTCATACAACGTCCCCCGGTTT